>OIET01000849.1_pt1 | contig 19823 bp, 20 predicted proteins | sample 1581871 | NCBI WGS metagenome assembly OIET01 (sample SAMN03279760, study PRJEB24777) | human gut metagenome | isolation source: fecal sample PR121 from 1 month old male Malay infant, vaginally delivered... | place: Singapore | collected 2005-09-16
CTATAAAAGTAATCATAAAAATTTTGATTGGACTTTAGTTAGTAGCACAAAGAAAAAAATGATAGAAAAAGGAATTGTAATCTAGAAATTTTTTTATTTATTAGCTTTTACGGTGAATAAATATAGAGATATCCAATATTTATTGGATGAAAAATCGCCTTTAACGAATTGGTTAGGGCGGTTTTTTGATTGTTTAAACTCTGCTCAGCGGGGGTATAAATAATCTCGAACACACATACCTCTTACTTTTAAAATACAAAAACCTCTCCACATTAACTTTTCCTTTTTTAGAGCTCCCGGTCTTTTGATAAGGGGGCTTTTTTTATTAAAAGAAAATACTTATTTTATTTTTTTATATTGCAAAATTCAAACAAAAGTTCTATAATGTAGATACAAATGTTCTTTACTTTAGGTGGAGGTTTACCATGAGGCGCGAGTATAATAATGTGAGAGTTGAGCTTTTGAAGATTAGAGGCAAATATATTCCTTCTGCTTTTTATGTTGATCAAAAACTATATGAGATCGAGGAGATTCTGTCAATTCGTAAGGGGATGGTGCAATGTGGAACACCTGGAATTCGGTATTTTGTTAAGGCACATGGGCAAGAGACGGAACTGCTATTTGACAATGGTGAAAAAAGTTGGAGGGCTATTGTACATGACCCGACGATGGATACAGGTCTGGTCACTGAAAAAGCTGAATAGTAAAAGAATGTATTTAAAATATCTAAATTAGCAAAATGCAAAAGCCGCCCTGAAAAGGACGGCTTGATTTGTGTCTTAAGTGTGTGTCTTGCGCGTGTCTTATTTGTGTCTTATCATGTCATTTTTACTTATTTTTACTCATTCTTAAAATTGTTGAAACCCGCATAGACACGTGGTTTAGCTATTTTGAGATTATTTCATAGCTTCCTCGATGGCAACTGCAACCGATACGGTAGCGCCAACCATTGGGTTGTTACCCATGCCGATCAGACCCATCATTTCAACGTGGGCTGGAACGGAGGAGGAACCGGCAAACTGAGCGTCGGAGTGCATACGTCCCATGGTATCGGTCATACCGTAGGAAGCCGGGCCAGCTGCCATGTTATCCGGGTGGAGTGTACGCCCTGTACCGCCGCCGGAAGCAACAGAGAAGTATTTTTTACCCTGTTCAAGGGCTTCTTTTTTATAAGTGCCGGCAACCGGATGCTGGAAACGGGTCGGGTTGGTGGAGTTCCCAGTGATGGAAACATTCACGCCTTCATGGTGCATGATGGCAACACCTTCCTGAACGTCGTTAGAGCCGTAGCAGTTAACCGCGGCGCGTTCACCGTCTGAATAAGCGGTCTTTTCCACGATGTTAAGGGTACCAGTCGCATAGTCATAATCGGTTTTTACATAGGTAAAACCATTGATGCGGGCAATAATCAGAGCCGCGTCTTTGCCCAGGCCGTTTAAGATAACGCGCAATGGTTTTTTACGAACCTTATTGGCGTTTCTGGCAATCCCGATAGCACCTTCGGCAGCCGCGAAGGATTCGTGGCCAGCCAGGAAAGCAAAGCAGTCAGTTTCTTCACGCAGCAGCATCGCCCCCAGGTTACCATGGCCTAAACCAACCTTACGCTGTTCAGCAACAGAGCCTGGAATACAGAAAGCCTGTAAGCCCTCTCCGACGATTTCAGCCGCGTCAGCCGCTGTTTTTGCACCGCGTTTGATGGCCAGTGCGGCGCCGAGTGTATAAGCCCAGCAGGCATTTTCAAAACAAATTGGCTGAATACCCTTTACGATACCTGCAACGTCAATGCCTTTTTCATCGCAGATGGCCTTTGCTTCTTCTAAAGAGGCAATGCCGTTTGCTTTTAAGACTTCATTGATTTTGTCGATTCTTCTTTCATAACTTTCAAATAATGGCATCTCAGAACCTCCTATTCGTTTCTCGGATCGATGTACTTAGCAGCACCATCGAACTGTCCATACTGGCCGGAAGCTGCGTCCATGGCTTCTTTCGGGTCCATGCCCTTTTTGATGTTTTCCATCATTTTGCCAAGCTGTACGAAAGCGTAACCGATGATTTCGTCTTTTTCGTTTAAGGCGACTTTTGTGACATAACCTTCTGCCATTTCCAGGTAACGCGGGCCTTTGGCCAGTGTACCGTACATGGTACCAACCTGGCTTCTCAAGCCTTTACCCAGGTCTTCAAGGCCAGCACCGACCGGAAGACCATCTTCAGAGAAAGCTGTCTGAGTACGGCCATAAACGATCTGTAAAAACAGCTCGCGCATAGCGGTGTTGATGGCGTCGCAGACAAGGTCCGTATTCAGGGCTTCAAGAATTGTTTTACCCGGCAGGATTTCAGATGCCATGGCGGCAGAGTGGGTCATACCAGAGCAGCCGATGGTTTCAATCAGGGCTTCCTGAATAATACCGTCCTTTACATTTAAGGTTAATTTACAGGCACCCTGCTGAGGGGCGCACCAGCCTACACCGTGTGTTAAACCGGAAATGTCTTTAACTTCTTTTGCCTGTACCCATCTGCCTTCTTCAGGGATTGGGGCACAGCCGTGGTTTGCATTGCTGGCTACACAGCACATACTATTTACTTCATGAGAATATTCCATTCGCTAAACTCCCTTCAAATTTTTCCTACAGCTATTATAATATGGGCGTCTCAAAAAAAATATGGTAATTTTTTGTCATTTTGTATTTTTTGTCCCGCTGGGACAAAAATGTAGAAAATGAAAACGGCTAATAGAGTAAAATTTAGCCATTCTTAGAAAATTGAACTTTTTTTGTGAAAAGTTATCTGTAATAGACAAAAAGTTGGGTTGATGTTCGTTTAAAGGTAAGGTACAATGAATCTAAATGTAAATTTGCTAAAATTTACCCGAACGTTGTGTTTAGTGAGATGAAATTTTGTATAGATGAAAAGAGGTAATGGGATGGATTATATTCACAAATTTAGCATCGGTCCGGTAGAAATGGACAAAATGCTCGAAGAGTATCATCAACTGCGAAAAACCCGCCGCTACTGCGCGGCATGTCCCAACTACAACAAATATTGGTCCTGCCCGGACTACGCCTTCGATGAGGCTTTGTTTTTAAAGGAATTTAAGTATATGTACCTGATTGCCCGGGAATATGAAATTCCACGGGAAGACCGCCAGAAAATCTTTGGTATTCAGCCTGTGGCCGAATACTGCAAGCAGGTTATGCAGGCCATGAAGGTTGAATCTTGGAAAGATCTTCTGGACCTGGAGGCAGAATTCCCGGGAACACTGTCCTTAATGCCGGGCAACTGCCATGTCTGCGACATTTCGGGAGAAGGCTGCGCAAAGCCAAAAGGACAGAAATGCCGCCATCCGGAGCTCATGCGGTTCTCGCTCGAGTCCCTGGGGTTTGACGTGGACGCCATCTGCAAGTATGAAATTGGCGTACTCCTGCTCTGGCCAAAGGAAGGTCATCTGCCCGAAAAACTGTGCGCAGTGATGGCTCTTATGAGCAATGAGAAGATCCCGATGGATGCCATCAAGGCCCATTTTCCGGATGCCCAAAAGAGCTGGCTGCGTTTTTCGGACACAGCGCCTGAGGCCCGGAATGAGGTGCGCCCAAGCGTTAAGCGCCAGGAAAGCTGGCTCGACAATATGAAAAAGCAGAACCAGGAAAAGGCAGAAGATCCTGCCTACAAGCCTCAAAAGAGCTGGATAGGCTTTAAAAGCGAAGCTTTAGACAGCGGCGACTATGTCAAAGAGCGCCCCTGGCGGGAGGAAGAGCCCGAGGCGATTCCGGCAGCACATGAAGAAACCGTCGCTTTGGCAGAGGAAATGATTGAGTCCAGTGCGGAGACCGAACCGGCGGTGGAACTGGAAACCAATGTGCCGGAGCCGCCAGCTCAGCCAGAGGCGGTTTCAGAGGACGAAGAAGATTCCAAATACAAATGGCTCGGTTTTAAACGGAGTGTTGAGGAAGCGGAAGAGGAATTAAAAAAGCGTCCAATTCCCAAATTTAATATTCCTGAGGAAGAAGAAAAGCCTGAAGAAAGCGCTGCTGAGGCAACACAGTCAGAAGCGGGAGTGCCGGCGGCAGAGACAGTGCCGGAGATTATAGAACCACCGACGGCCGAACCAGGGCCTGAACAGACAGCACCAGAGCCTCAGCCGGAATCAGCGCCAGAACCGCCAGTTCCAAAGCCTGTTGAGGAAGAAATTGAACTGCTGGACGCCTCCAGTGTGGCCAATGTGCTCAGCGCCGCCATTGAAATCGCCAAGGATGTTGTCGGCGACGACTTTATCCCCGGGGAAGCCCCGGTATTTAACGAGTCTGCGCCCGCTCCGCAGACCACAGCCGCAGAGCCGGCGCAGGCCGATGAGGAGGATGACTCCAAATATAAATGGCTGGGCTTTAAAGCCACGAATCTGGACGAGGATGACGGCTTGAAAAAGGGCGGCTGGAAGAAAAATTATTAAGCTGAAGGAGTGGTCATATGAATCCAGCACTCATTCTGATTGATTATACCTATGATTTTGTGGCGCCTGACGGTAAGCTGACCGCCGGGGCGCCTGCCCAGGCCATTGATGAAAATCTGGCAGCCGCCATCGGTGAAACCATTGAGGCGGGCGGCATGGTCTTTGTGGTGAATGACCTGCATTTGGAAAACGACGGGAGCCACCCCGAAACCGCGCTGTTTCCGCCCCACAACCTTTTGGGGAGTCCGGGCAGAGCGGTGTATGGAAAAACCGCTGAAAAGCTGCGGGCGTACCAGACACTTGAAAACAGACAGGTTTTCTATATGGATAAGTTCCGCTATTCGGCCTTTGCCGGGACAGCGCTGGATATCCTGCTCAGGCAGAACCATATCCAGAAGCTGGAGCTGGCCGGTGTGTGCACAGACATCTGTGTACTGCACACTGCCATCAGCGCTTATAATCTGGGTTATGAGGTCACGGTTCACAAAAACCGTGTGGCAAGCTTTAATGCCGAGGGCCACAAATGGGCCCTGGAGCATTTTAAGTTATCACTGGGATTTACAGTAGTATAAAGAAACAAGGAGATAAGCAATGTTATATTATAAAGCAGATATCGGCGTGATTGGCGGTTCCGGCCTCTATGAGCTGTACCCGGACGTTAAAAAAATTGATGTGGATACACCCTACGGCAAAACCTCCGATGCCATCAGCCTGGTAACCGTCGGGGACAAAAAGGTTGCTTTTATGCCAAGACACGGAAAGGACCATACCCTGAACCCGTCCGAAATTAATTACCGGTCCAACATCGACGCTTTTGCCCAGCTGGGAATCCGGGCATTGATCTCACCCTGCTGCGTAGGTTCGCTGCGTCCGGAAATCGCACCTGGCGATTTTGTCATCACAGACCAGTTCATTAATATGACCTCAGGCCGCAAGGATACCTTTAACGAATCCCCCAACGTGGTTCACCTGAGCTCGGCAGATCCTTACGATCCTGGTCTTCGTCAGATTGCCCTCGAGGAAGCGGAAAAACTGGGGATCAAAACCCATGATGGCGGCACCGTTGTGGTGGTTAACGGCCCGCGGTTCTCGACCCGTGCCGAAAGCCGCATGTTTGCCATGATGGGCGCAGATGTCGTCAATATGACCCAGTATCCCGAGGGTTACCTGTGTCTGGAAAAGGGGATTCCAGTTGTCAACATTGCTCTGATAACCGACTATGACGCCGGTCTCGAGGGCCGCCCGGACATCAAGCCAGTGCAGGCCGAGGATGTAGTGCGTGTGCTCGAAGATAACAATGACCGGGTAAAACAGCTGATTTTTAAGATGATTGAACGAATATAGAAAAAGTTACCTCCCTTAACCAAGGGAGGCTTTTTCAGATATTGAGAAAGGAAGAACCATGAAACCTGTTTATTATGAAAACGGCGCTTTGAAAATGCTTGATCAGACGCTGCTGCCAACCGAGGAGGTAACGCACAGTTACACCGACTACCGTGAGATTGCAGCAGCCATTGTGGATATGATTGTCCGCGGCGCGCCGGCCATTGGTGTTACCGCTGGATATGGCGTTTATTTCGGTGCCCAGGAGTTTGAAGGACTGCCGCGGGAGGCTTTTTTAAAGGAAATGGAGACAGTCTGCCAGGTGCTCCGGGCAACACGGCCAACTGCAGTCAACCTGTTCTGGGCAGTGGACCGGATGGAAGGTGTGATCGAAAACAACGCGGAAAAAACACCGGCAGAGATCACAGCACTTCTGAAAACCGAGGCAGATGCCATTTGCAGTGAAGATATCCAGATGTGCCGGGATATGGGCGCATATGGCGCGGAGCTGATCCACCGAAAGGACACCATTCTGACCCACTGCAACGCCGGAGCCCTCGCTACAGCGGATTACGGGACAGCGCTCGGCGTTGTGCGCGCCGCCTGGGAGGCAGGCAAGGAAATTTCCGTCTATGCCGACGAGACAAGGCCTTTCCTGCAGGGAGCCCGCCTGACCGCTTATGAGCTTCACAAAGATGGTATTCCTGTCACACTGATTACCGACAATATGGCCGGCTGGATGATGAAACAGGGAAAAATCGACTGTGTGGTGGTGGGAGCAGACCGTATTGCCCGAAATGGTGATGTGGCCAATAAGATCGGAACCTACAGCGTCTCCATTCTGGCAAAGGCCCACGGTATTCCCTTTTATGTGGCAGCGCCAACCTCAACCATTGATTTTAATATGTGGTCCGGCGATGATATTGTCATTGAAGAAAGGGATACCCGGGAAATCAGCCATATCAAGGGGCAGCAGATTGCGCCGGACGGTGTGCGCATGGAAAACCCGGCCTTTGATGTTACCCCGCATCAGAATGTCACAGCGATCATCACAGAAAAGGGCGTCGTGTATCCGCCCTTTGACCTGAGCATACCCAGGCTTCAGGACAAATAGGGGAAGCTGATGAAATACAGTATGTTTTCGTGGTTTGGCTATTTCATGCCTTTTGAAGAGCGTATTGATGTGATCAAAGAAGCTGGCTTTGACGAGGTGATGATTTCCTGGGAGGACGAATGTGAGCCCTATTATCTGGAGAAGGAAAAATTCCCGGACATTGTGCGGAGCAAGGGGCTTGGGATCACCAACATTCACGCGCCTTTTATCGGCTATAACGATATCTGGGAAAAAGGACCTGCGGAAACCCGGGCGCTTTTAGACACCTTTGTCAGCTTTGTGCGGGACTGCCATATCTTTGAAATCCCGACGGTGGTGGTGCACACCAATGATCTGGATCTTGGTCCTTATAAATGGGAAAACGGGCTGGCCTTTTTTTCCGAGCTGGCGGAGGCCGGAGAGAAGTACAGTGTCAATATCGCCGTTGAAAATGTGTCGCGTCCGTTTTTGCTGAAGGGGCTGCTGGACGCCATCCATGCCGATCATTTTGGGATGTGCTATGACAGCTCCCATGACTATATGCTGCCCTGCGGCAGGGGAAGAATTCTGGAGGCATACAAGGACCGCATCAAGGCACTGCACCTGTCCGACAATGACCTGCGTATTGACAGGCACTGGATACCGGGCGAGGGGAAGATTCCCTTTGGCGAGGTCATGTCTGAGATCCTGAGTACGGGTGTGGATTTTATATCCTATGAGGTTATCGCGAATGACGAATGGAAAAAGCGGGAGCCCCTTGACTTCTGCCACGCAGTTCGGAACAGTCTGGATCTGAATAACAATAATTTCTAATTGCACAATTCGGGGATTTGTGCTAAACTTCAATTAATAACTTAATGATGCTGTTTTGTTAGAGGAAAGCGGTTGAAATCCGCTACAGCCCCCGCTACTGTAATTGCAGACAAGATCCTCATAGACCACTGTCAGGCGTATCCTGACGGGAAGGGAGGATGGAGAAGGAAGCAAGAGTCAGGACACTTGAAGCAAAGCAATATAATCACTTCGGAGGGAAGTAGAGGATTGTATATTATCATAATCCGGTCTCTCTCATGGGGCCGGTTTTCTTTGTTTTAAGCTGTTTTAAATTTATTTTATGGAGGGACCAATGAAAAAGAAAGTATTGAAAAGTTTGCTGATGGCTCTGGCCTGCGCGGCGCTTTTGCTTGGCGCGGCAGGTTGCGCTCAGAAAGGTCAGGAGGGCGGAGAAGTTTCCGGCGCAGTTACCGGAGAAACCGCTTATCCCGTCTCCATTACTGACGATTTGGGCAACAATGTAAAAATCGAAAAGGAACCTGCAAAGATCGTGTCCTTGTCGCCTGCGAATACAGAAATTCTGTTTGCGCTGGGTGTGGGAGACAAGGTTGTCGGGCGGACCGATTACTGCAATTATCCAGAGGAAGCCGCTCAGGTAGCGGCCATTGGCGATTACAATAATCCCAATGTGGAAAAGATCATTTCCCTTGCCCCGGATGTTGTTCTGGCAGGTGATCTGATCAGCGACGATGTCCGCAGTCAGATTGAAGCCACCGGCGCGAAGGTCATCACCTTTACACCCATGTCTGTGGACGCGGTGGAAAGCACCATCATCAATACCGGCAAAGTGGTCAATGCCAATGACAAGGCTAAAGAAATCACAGACAGCATGACTAAGAAATACGATGAAATCAAGGAAAAGGCCGCGGCAGCCAATCCGCAGAAATCGGTCTTTATTGATATCGGCGGCTACTACAGCGCTGGGGACAACTCGCTGCTGGGTAACATGCTCAAGGATATCAATGCCAAGAACATTGCCTCCGATGCCGGCACAGACTGGCCGCAGCTGAGCGTTGAGCAGATCATCGCAAAGAATCCGGACGTCTATGTGTCTTTCTTCACCACACCGGATGAAATTAAAAAGGTACCGGGCTTTGACCAGGTCAATGCGGTTAAGAATGACGCCATTGTCTATTATGAAATGCTCTCTCCGGACAGCGACCTGATCCAGCGTCCGGGACCCCGCGTTGTGGATGGGCTGGAGCTGCTGGCTGCAGCCGTTTATCCGGATCAGTTTAAGTAGAAAAATTTCTCCGCAGGCAGGCATTTGCCGCCTGCGGAGGTTTTAAACAGACGGTTGAGGAAGAGGACGGATGAAAACAAAGTTGAAAAGATACGCGATGCCCTTATCCATTGTGGGGTGCCTGATCTTAATTTATTTATGCACCATTGTAGGCATTACCTCCATTCCTTTTGGCGAAGCCAACAGGATTTTACTGCACGAGGTTCTGCACCTGCCTGTTAATATGGAGGGAATATCCGCCGGTAATATTGCGATTATCTGGAATGTCCGGCTGCCAAGAGTCATTTTGGGCTTTCTGACAGGCGGAGCGCTGGCGGTCTGCGGCGCTGCCTACCAGGGGATTTTCAAGAACCCCATGGCAGACCCTTTTATTCTTGGGGTGTCCTCCGGCGCGGCGCTGGGCGCGTCCATCGGGATTGTCATGCACTTTTCAGCAGATTTTTTAGGATTAAACGGAACGGCTGTTTTAGCTTTTGCTGGTGCCTTTCTGGCGATCTTTTTAGTGTACAACATTTCAAAGGTCGGGAGAAAAGTGCCGGTCGCTTCCCTGCTGCTGAGCGGGATTGCCGTGAGCCAGTCGCTGACGGCTTTTATGTCTCTGCTCATGATTTTCAATGTCCAGAGTATGAATCAGATTATGTTCTGGACCATGGGCAGTCTGAACGGTAAGGGATGGGACCAGGTAATCACTGTTTTACCTTACGTTGTCATGGGCTGTCTGATCCTGTTCACAACCGTCCGGGAGCTGGATATTATGCTTCTCGGCGAGGATGCCGCCACACAGCTTGGGGTCAATACCGACCACCTGAAGAAAAAGGTGCTGGTGGTCTCCTCGGTAATCACCGCAGCGGTGGTTTCTGTGACAGGGATTATCGGTTTTGTCGGATTAGTGGTGCCGCACATTGTCCGGATTTTATCCGGCCCGAAGCATCGGATTCTGCTGCCCTTTTCACTGGTATTTGGAGGAACCTTCCTCATTATCTGTGATACGCTGGCCCGGACGGTTTCCTCACAGGAAATTCCGGTAGGAATCATCACCGCTGCCTTTGGCGGGCCTTTCTTTATTTACCTTTTGCGTAAATCGAAGAGAGGAGGCGCCCGTTAATGGAAGACTCTGTTATGCTGAAATTTGAAGGCGTTCATACCGGTTACGGCAGCAAAGAGGTGATCAAGGGCTTTACAGCAGATATCCATAAAGGCGAGTTTGTCGGCCTTATCGGCTCAAATGGTACCGGTAAATCCACACTGCTCAAATGCCTTTCTGGTCTTCTCCCCATCACAGGCGGCCGGATCGTAGTGGGCGGCAGGGATAACGCTGGTCTCAAGCAGCGCGAGCGCTCTCAGATGGTAGCAGTGGTACCGCAGTCTTTTGACATCGATTATGATTTTACAGCTGAGGACATTGTGCTTATGGGCCGAAATCCTTATCTGAGCTATAAGGACCGTGAGAGCGCCGAGGATTACCGGATTGTGGAGCAGGCCATGAAGATGACCAAAACCCTTGGCTTCAGAGGCCGCATGTTCAATGAACTGAGCGGCGGTGAGAAGCAGCGTGTGATCATCGCCCGGGCCATTGCCCAGGAACCGGATATTATTCTGCTGGATGAGCCCACCTCTGCGCTGGATGTGCATCATCAGATTGAGGTCATGGAGCTTATCGACCAGCTCAATAAAAACGACCATATGACCGTAGTGGCTGTCCTTCACGATATTAACCTGGCGTCGCGCTACTGTGGGCGCCTGATCATGATTCAGGGAGGCCGGGTGGTGGCAGACGGCCCCCCGGCCGATGTGGTCATTGAGCGGAATCTGAAACAGCTTTACAATATGAAAATGCTGGTGCGGGAGAACGCGGTTTTTGAGAAACCGGAGATTGTGCCTATCCGTGTCCTGGAGGGCGAGGAGGCCCGGAATCCGCTGCATATCCATGTAATCTGTGGCGGCAGCGGGGCTTCAAAGGTCATTGAGGAGCTGGACGACATGGGACACCGTGTAACCGCGGGTGTCATCAATGAGGGCAGCGATGACTGGCTGGTCTGCAAATCGCTGAACCTCGATATTGTCAGGGAGCGGCCCTTTACCACCATTTCAATGGAAAAGCAGCAGGAAAATTTAAAACTGATGCAGGATGCAGACATCGTTCTGATCGCGGATGTGCCCTTTGGGCTTGGCAATGTCAATAATCTGGAAGGTCTGGAAACTTTGGATGCAGAGATTTACCTGCACGCAAACTGTCTGAATAATGATTTTACCGAGGGCAGGCTGAAAGCCTGTCTGAATAAGATACGCGAAAAGAAAACAGTGGTCGAAGTCGGAGACCACGACGAGTTTCTGGAAATACTTCAGCAGCGTTAGAAATTGGGATACCTGGGAGATTGTGCTATGAATACTTTTATGCTGGCAGGAGTCAGCAGTAATGTTGGGAAAACAACCGTAACCATGGGGGTGATGGCAGCCCTGTGTAAAAGGAATTGTCCGGTTGTTCCCTTTAAAACCGGACCGGATTACATTGATCCGATGTTTCACACCTTTGTCACTGGAAAAAAATCCACCAATCTGGATACCTGGATGGTGGATCGGGAGACAATCCGGTCTTTGTTTTACCACAAGCTGTCGGTGGATTCGGTCGCTGTGATCGAAGGCGTCATGGGGCTCTATGACGGACACGGCCTGGAGACCGATGTGGGCAGCAGCGCTTACCTGTCAAAGGTTGTGGACGCGCCGGTCTTTTTGATTATTGACGGCCGGGGTATGTCCAAAAGCGCGGCGGCCATGGTAAAGGGCTATGTCGATTTTGACCCGGATACCCGGATTGCCGGCGTGATCATCAATAAGATCGCCTCGGAATCCCACTACCAGCTTTTAAAAGAAATGATTGAGACCTATACAGGAGTTCCCTGCGTGGGCTATTTTCCGAACTGCCCGGATATTGTTATGAACAGCCGGCATCTGGGCCTCATTCCAGTGGATGAGCTTCAGGGACTTCGGGAGCAGGTGGAAAAAGCAGCGGCGCTGGCAGAGGAACACATTGACCTCGATAAGATGCTTCTGCTCAGCCGGAGAGAAGCCATACCGCAGGTTCAGGAAGATCCGTTTGACGCCTGTGCAGGGCACTATGACGATCTGACCATAGGGTTTGCAAAGGACAAGGCATTCAGCTTTTATTATGAGGATAATTTCAATGCCCTCAGGAAGCTGGGGGTCAGGCTGGTGCCCTTCAGCCCTCTTGAGGATTGTGAACTGCCGCAAGGTCTGGACGCCCTGTATATCGGAGGAGGCTTTCCCGAAATGTTCGGAAGAGACCTTGAGAAGAATCAGACTTTCAGGGAAAGCATCAGGGCGGCTTTAGAAAATGGCCTTCCCTGTTTTGCAGAATGCGGCGGTCTGATGTATCTGACAGAAAGTATGGAAATGCTTGACGGAAAAAAGTATCAGGCGGCAGGCTTTTTTAAGGCGGACACCAAAATGACCAAGCGGCTTCAGCGCTTTGGCTATATCGATATTGATACCGTGATTAACCATACGCCCATACATATTAAGGGGCATGAGTTCCATCACAGCCTGGTGCATGAGAAGGAGCCAATCCCCACGCGTTACAAGATCACCAAGGGTGACCGTAAATGGACCTGCGGCTTCTGCAAGGGCAATACCCTTGCCGGGTACCCGCACATCCATTTTTACAGCAACCCGCAGTTTTTGCTGGCACTCCTTGATAAAGCCGAAGAAATCAAAAGGTTGGAGGAACAGGATAGTGAGAACAGTAACGGTTAAATCACCCGGCTCCTGCGGAGAATTTATCCAGGGAATCTATCAGGAACAGCCATGCCTTGTATCCTGTCCCGTCGATCTTTATTCCAATATCCGTATGGTGGAAGGGCCGGCTACCCGTATGCTCGATACCAAGGCGGTTCAGATGCTTGATCTGATCTTTTCAGAATACAGCATCCCCAGAGAGGAAAAGCATCATATTAATATCCAGATGTCCTCAGAAATTCCCATTGAAAAAGGCATGGCCAGCAGCACTGCGGATATCGCTGGGATTGCCAGGGGGCTGAGCGCCTACTATGATCTGGGGCTCAGCGACAAAACCATTGCAGAGCTCTGTGTGTTTATCGAGCCGACCGATAATATCATGTTTGAACGGCTGAATCTTTTCAACCATGTGTGCGGCGATGTGCTCATAAATTTTGAGGCACAGCTTGAAGCGCAGATTCTGATTGTGGAGTTCAAGGGAGCCGTCAACACCATGAATTTTCATCGTCAGCAGGATGGCTATACGCGTGAGGAGGTCGATCGGTTTGAAGCGGTTCTGAACCTTTTTAAGCAGGGGCTGCAGGATAAAGACCTCGACGCCATTGGCCGTGCCTGTACCGAAAGCGCCCGGTTAAACCAGAAGATTTTATACAAGCCCCATCTTGAAGCGCTGGCGGCCCTGTCTGAGGCGTTCGGCGGCCACGGGGTCATCACCGGCCACAGCGGCACGGTGATCGGGGTGCTTTACAGCGAGGAGGCCTTTGACTACACTGCCTTTATGCAGCGATTTTTAGACGTTGTTCCCAAGCAGGATTACGACGCGCTGTTTTTGAAGAATATTATTCCCGGCGGCCTGAGGGTTTCCATAGAAAACTGAGCATGGCCTTTCTTTTAGGCCACAGCCGGAGAAGCGGCGGATTTACCGCGCAAACAATGAAAGGAAAATTAAATGACAGCTTATATCAACAACCCGAAAGAAATTGAAAAGAGAAGCTTTGAAATTATTACCGAGGAGCTCGGCGGAAAGACTTTTCCGCCGGAGATCGCGGATATTGTAAAACGTGTGATTCACACCACCGCTGATTTTGAGTACGCAGACCTGATTGAATTTAAGAACAACGCGGTTGAGAGCGGACTGAAAGCCCTTGAGGCCGGCAAAAAAATCTATGCGGATACCAGCATGATCAAGGTTGCGGTTAACCGCAAAGCACTGGCAGACCATCAGCTCGAAATTGTCAACTACGTTCACGATGAGGATGTTGCAAAGGCCGCCAAGGAACGGGGGGTTACCCGCTCAACCGTAGGTATGGAAAAAGCCCTGGATGACGATTCGGTCGGTATTTTTGCCATTGGCAACGCGCCTACCGCGCTGTACAAGCTCATCGAATTTATCAAGACCGGAAAAGCAAAGCCGGATTTAATTGTAGGTGCGCCCATCGGCTTTGTGGGTGCGGCAGAATCCAAGGAAGCCCTGGACGAGCTGGACGCCCTGGGGGTCCCATACATTCGCATTAACGGCAGAAAGGGCGGAAGCCCGGTGGTTGCGGCGATTTTAAACGCCATGCTTTATAAATTAGGACGGGATTGGTAAGAGGAAGAATGAAAGGTATATTTTATGGTTTGGGCGTCGGCCCTGGAGATCCAGATTTACTGACAGTAAAGGCACACAAAATTCTGCAGTCGGCAGATGTGATCATCACACCGACTAAAAAAATGGGAAAACCAAGCATCGCATATCGTATTGTGGAAAGCCACATTACGGATCGCACACGCGTTGTGGAGATGTCTTTCCCGATGATTTCCTTAAGCGCAGAGCGTGAAACGCTGGAAAAGCAGTGGAAGGAAAACGCAGATGAAATTGAAAAAATTCTGGAAGAAGGAAAAAGCGTTGTCTTTTTAACCCTTGGAGACCCAATGGTATTCAGTACCTATTCCTATGTGATGGAATACCTTCTGGAGCGGGGCGTCGAGGTGGTGACCCTTTCCGGCGTGCCGTCCTTCTGTAACCTGGCCGCGCAGATCAATGTTCCGCTGACCCAGGGTGAGGAATCACTGGGCATCGTGGCAATGACACAGCCCATTGAGGAAGTACAGCAGATTCTGGACGTGCACCGCAACATTGTTATTATGAAGGTGAGCGCGGACAACAAACGTCTGGCAGAGGAGCTGGAAAAACGCGGACTGGAAAATTCTTTTGTGCTGGTATCTAATATCGGTATGGAAAACCAGAGCATGATCCGTGATATTGAGGTGCTCAAAGGTGATATTCCTTATCTTTCTACCCTGCTGATCAAAAAGGATTATGACATCACATTATAAAAAGAGTTAAGAAAATGGAGGCCGATGCAGAAATCGGGGTGCCCGGGGCACAAACGGTGCTGCAAAGGCCTCTTTTAGCGAGGATAATATGCTGGAAAAATATATAGAAAAAGGCGGCAAGCGGCTGCGCTACGGCTATACAACAGGTTCCTGCGCCACAGCGGCGGCAAAGGGCGCGGTATCCATGCTGCTTAGCGGTCAGAAGCTGGAGAGCATCGGCATTGACACACCAAAGGGGTGGCCGCTGACCATCGAGCTGTTTGACTGTGAGATTGGTGATCAGTGGTCTTCCTGCTCAGTGATCAAGGATGGCGGCGACGATCCGGATATTACAAACGGCGTTAAAATTTTTGTGAAGGTGACCAAAAAGGCGGAGCCCGGTATTACTTTTAAAAGCGGCAGGGGCGTTGGGAAGGTTACCCTGAAAGGCCTGAGCCTGCCAGTGGGGGAACCGGCCATCAATCCGGTTCCGCGGGAGATGATCACCCGCGAAATTATGAAGGTTATGAAGGAATACGGGGCAGAAGGCGGCTATGAGGTAGAGGTCTCCATTCCAGACGGTGAGGTTCTTGCCAAAAGGACTTTTAACCCCAAGCTGGGTATTGTCGGAGGCTTGTCTATAGTGGGCACCTCCGGTATCGTTGAGCCCATGAGCGAGGATGCGCTCAAAGAATCCATGCGGCTGGAGCTCTCCATGCTCAAAGCAAAAGAAGTTGATGCGGTTATCTTTGTTCCGGGCAATTACGGCAAGGATTTTGTGGAGTCACTCCATTTGAATACAGAGGTGCTTGTGAAAACCAGCAATTTTATCGGCTTTATGCTTGAGGAAGCCGAGCGGATGGGCTTTAAAAAGATTCTCTTTGTCGGGCATTTGGGAAAACTGGTAAAAGTGGCAGGCGGCCTGTTCAACACGCACAGCGCAGTAGCTGACGGGCGGATGGAAATTCTGGCCGCTCACTGCGCACTTCTTGGCGGCAGCCAGGCATGTGTCGAAAAAATTATGAACAGTACCACCACCGATGAGGCGACGGACTACCTGCTGGAGGAAAAAATACCGGGATATTTTGATCATCTGGCCGAAGCGGTAAAAAGGCGCTGCGAGGCAAAGGTCTATGATAATATTGAAATTGAGACCATTATTTTTTCAAAGGAACATGGTCTTTTGGGTGAAAGCGCCGGGGCAAAGGATATGGTAAAAGCACTATGTATAAATTAAAAGTAATAAGCCTTGGGCCGGGACATCCTGATTATATTCTCCCCATCGCTAAGAAGGAAATCGCCGAAGCTGAGGTCATTTTATGCGGGGAACGGCACCTGGAAAGCTTTGACGCAGCCGATAAAGAGGTTATGATTATTGGCAGGGGAACGCCCCTGTCTGAGCTGATGCAGCGTGTGAGGGAATGCTATGCCGATCGGAAAACAGCCATTGTTGTGTCGGGTGACTGCGGCTTTTACAGTCTCTTAACCTACACGAAAAAGAGGATTCCATCAGAGGATATCGAAGCGGTCCCGGGGATATCCTCCTTACAGTATCTCTTTGCTAAAATCGGCATGACCTGGCAGGACGCAGAGATGATGAGCCTGCACGGCAGGGATCAGGATTTGCTGGAGCGGGTCGCAACAGGAAACAAGGTTGGCATTCTGACAGACGGAGAGCATAATACAGCCTATATTGCCAAAATGTTGATGGAGAACAGGTATGGGGAAAAATTCCTCTATGTTGGGGAAGATCTCTCCTATTCAGATGAACGGATTACAAGATTAACAGTGGAGGAAGGCCTTGGCTTTAAGGAAAAAGGTATGGCCGTAGTGGTGATTGCAGATGAGTAGAGTAGCTGGTTATAAAGATGAAGATTACATCCGGGGAAAGGCCCCGATGACAAAGAGAGAGGTCCGTATTCTGACAATCTCTTTATTAGGCATTCAGGAAAAAGACGTCGTGGTAGACATTGGCGCCGGCACTGGCGGTCTGACTATGGAGGCGGCTTACGCGGCAAATGAGGGAAGGGTTTATGCGGTCGAAGCCAAAGACGCGGCGCTGGAGCTTGAAAAACAGAACATTGAAAAATTCGGTGCAGGTAATGTGACCATTATTCCTGGAAAAGCGCCGGCAGTGCTTGATGAAATCAAAGAAAAAGTTGATAAGGTGATTATCGGCGGTACCGGCGGACAGCTTGAGGCGGTTTTTATCTGGTGCAAGGAGCATTTAAACCCAGGCGGCAGGCTGGCAGCCAACTTTGTCACCATGGAAAACGCATCCCTGGCCACAACCCTGATGCGCAAGTACTTTACCGATGTGGACATGATCCAGGTGGGCGTCAGCCGGGGTGAGTTTATCGGCGGCCTCACCATGCTGAAAGCCTCCAACCCGATTTTTATTATTACCGGGAGTGTGGAATAGGTGCTGCTTCTTCGCCAAAAAGTATAAATTTTAATACACAGGAACAAAAGAATTTATGTTTACGGTGAAGCGCCAAAATGGTATGATATATTAAAGATTATTATTAATAAAGTATGCGGCAGCGGCCGTCTGCTTAGAATAACAGAGAGGAATTGAAAATTATGGAGAATTATTTCCAGCCTGAAATCGAGTGTGCCTCACGGGAACAGATCCGGGCCTGGCAGGATGAACGTTTGGTGGAGACGGTTAAGCATGTTTATGAAAACGTCCCTTATTACAGAAATCTGATGGAAGAAAAAAATGTGACCCCTGACGATATCAAGGGTGTGGACGATTTACACAAGCTGCCGTTTTTGACAAAGGATGACCTGAGAGAGGCCTATCCTTATGGCCTTTTGGCAGAGCCGCTGGAAAACTGTGTGCGCATCCAGTCTACCAGTGGCACCACTGGACGCCGGGTCGTTGCTTTTTATACCCAGGATGACATTGACCTGTGGGATGAATGCTGCGCCCGTGCCATTGTGGCAGCCGGAGGAACCAAGGAAGACGTAGTGCATGTCTCCTACGGCTATGGCCTGTTTACCGGCGGCCCTGGCCTGAACGGCGGTTCTCACAAGGTGGGCTGCCTGACACTGCCGATGTCTTCGGGAAATACTGAACGCCAGATTCAGTTTATGCGGGATCTGGGCTCCACGATTCTCTGCTGTACGCCATCCTATGCCGCGTTCCTGGGCGAGACCATCTGTGAAATGGGCCTTCAGGATGAAATTAAGCTGAAAGCTGGTATCTTCGGCGCGGAAGCCTGGAGTGAGGAAATGCGCCAGGATATCCAGAACAAGCTCGGCATCAAAGCCTACGATATCTATGGTCTGACAGAAATTTCTGGACCGGGCGTATCCTTTGAATGCAGCGAACAGACCGGTATGCACATCAATGAGGACCACTTTATCGCAGAGATCATCGACCCGAATACCGGCGAGGTGCTGCCAGATGGCGAAAAGGGCGAGCTGGTATTCACGAGCATTACCAAAAAAGCATTCCCGCTGCTCCGCTACCGCACCCGTGACATCTGTGTTCTGAGCCGCGAAAAATGCTCCTGCGGAAGAACCCATGTCAAGATGACCAAGCCAATGGGCCGCAGCGATGATATGCTCATCGTAAAAGGCGTTAATGTATTCCCGTCTCAGATTGAGACAGTGCTCTTAAACAAGGGGTATCCGGCAAATTATCAGATCATTGTCAGCCGCGAAAACAACAGCGATAAGCTGGATGTTCAGGTTGAAATGACCCTTGAAATGTTCTCAGATAATCTGAGAGAGGTTTCAGCCAGAGAAAAAGAACTGGTAGACGCGCTCAAGGCCATGCTTGGTATCTATGCCAATGTCCAGCTGGTTGCGCCGAAGTCCATTACCCGCAGCGAAGGCAAGGCCGTTCGCGTCATTGATAAACGTAATCTATATTAAATGAGGTGTGAAAGATGACTATTAAACAGATTTCCGTATTTGTGGAAAACAAAGCTGGCCAGTTGTCGAATTTTGTGGATGTGCTGTCAGAAAACGATATTGACATGCGCGCCCTCTCCCTTGCCGAAACCAAGGATTTTGGCATTGTCCGCGTCATTGTGGATGATTCTTATAAAGCGTCGACAGTCCTCAAGGAGGCTGGTTACATCTTTAAGCTGACGCCAGTGCTGGCAGCGGCTGTGCCCGATGAACCGGGAGCGCTGAAAAATATTTTGAAGATTCTGGGCGACAGCAATATCAACCTGGAATACACCTATGCCTTTATTACCCGCAAAAAGGATCTGGCCTATATGATCTTGAGGGTTGAAAATAATGAAAAAGCCATTGAAGCGCTTTCCAGAAGCGGCGTGAAGCTGCTGACTCAGGAAGACCTCGAAGAGCTCTAAATCAAAGGAAATAAAAAACCGGGGCGTAACGAAAAGTTACGTCCCGGACTTTTTTTGCGCTGTTTAAGCGTCTGCCTTTCCGGTGGAACCGAAAAGATCCATTTTTACTTTTACAATATCTTTGATGGCCTGTGTGCCAGGTGCCAGTAATTTACGAGGATCAAAACCCTTGCCTTCAAGGTCTTTGCCGGCTTCAATGTATTTTCTGGTCGCTTCGGCAAATACAAGCTGGCATTCGGTGTTTACATTAATTTTTGCTACGCCTAAATCAATGGCTTTTCTGACCATTTCATCCGGAATACCGGTGCCACCGTGGAGAACGAGGGGCATATCGCCGGTTTTTTCCTGAATTTTAGCTAAAACGTCGAAGTTTAAGCCCTGCCAGTTTTCAGGATATTTTCCGTGGATATTACCGATTCCGGCAGCTAACATGGTGACGCCCAAATCAGCAATCTTTTTACATTCTTCAGGATCAGCGAATTCGCCAGTTCCGACAACGCCGTC
>OIET01000858.1_pt1 | contig 19517 bp, 14 predicted proteins | sample 1581871 | NCBI WGS metagenome assembly OIET01 (sample SAMN03279760, study PRJEB24777) | human gut metagenome | isolation source: fecal sample PR121 from 1 month old male Malay infant, vaginally delivered... | place: Singapore | collected 2005-09-16
CTTTCTATGAGAATCCAGATGACGCCGGTGACTGCGCCCCATGCCCAGCCGGGCACGGCGCCGATAAGCGGCAGGGTTGTCGCGGTATCGAACATGGTGTTGGCGCCGTTGGAGAACGCCTGCAGTACGGAGCTGGGCATCCAAGTGGCTATGCTGGTGAGCGCGGGGGCGATGGGTTGCAGGAAGGAGAGCATGCCGCCAGACGAGAACGCGAGCGCGCTGAGCGTAAGCGGGAATAGGCCGCTGATAGGGGCGAACGCGAAGATATAGACGGGGAGCTTTTTGCGGAAGATCGCTACGGCGATCATGGCGATGACCGTGATTGCCCAGGTTGCAAGCCATGCGCCTAGAAGCCAGAGGGCGAAGGCGAGCGGGTTGTCCGGCCCCTGGATGGCAAAGCCGTAGGGCATGGTGAGGAAGACCTTCAAGATCACCAGGTGGAAGATGCAGCCCAGGGCAAGCATGAGGGCGGACCAAATGCCGGCGAGAAGAATCTTCTCGCCCAAATACAAAGCGCGCCCTCGCGGGGAGGAGACCAGGCTTTTTACATAGCCCTCCGAGAGATCAGGTAACGTGTACTCGACCATGCCGAACGACGCGGCCAGGGCGAGGACGGAGAAGGATCCCAGCATGGTGCTTCCCAGGAAAGAGGACGGCGTCGCCAGCTCCTTGATGAGGTTGACGTTTTCCGCCGGGCCCATGCCGGATTGCAAGATAAACCAGGTGAGGCCCACCTCGAGGCAGGAGATAAAGAGCAGCACCGAGGCGTATTGCCAAAGTTCGCCGCGCAAGCCGCGGATGCGGGTCATGCGGTAGAGGTCCGAGCGCAACAGGTTGAGCATAGGGTCACCTTCCTTTTTGCGAAGTGAACAGAAGATAGGCGAGGGCAGCGATGATGGCAAGGTCGATCGCGATGTTTATGGCGTCGGCGGGGTGCATGCCGCGCCTCCTCTCTGATGCGGTTGCCGTGCATCTTTATAATGCGGGCCGGACCTTGGGAGATTTATAAGCGGGGTTTAAGAATGCTTAAAGATGGGGCGGCGGGGATGTGGGTGTGGGCGCGTTTTGTTCCTTATTCGCTCAGCTTCTTGTTGGCTGTGGCCCAATTGGTATCTTCATGTAGTGGAGCGTTGATGGAATGGTTAAAAAGTACGGAGGTGCTTTGGATGGGAAATGAGATAAGTGCGAACAACATGCCCAGTGAGGGGATTCCCGAAGAGCTGTCTAGTGAAGTGGAGATGGGGTCAAGACGCCCTTGTCCAAAACCCATGCTTTCTATCGCGCAGCAGATTGATCATATGAAATCGAAGGGTATAACATTTACCCTTTGTTCAGAAGGGGAAGCCGCTTCTTATCTTGCTGATAGAACCTATTTCTTCAAGCTTTATGCCTATCGGTCACTTTTCGAACGTCGCGTTGGGGGCGGACGCGACGGTCAGTATGTGGGTCTCGATTTCGGCCATCTTAAGTTGCTCTCCTCGCTTGACCGCTCTCTTCGTTATGCGCTGTTGCCCATGGCGCTCGATGTGGAGCACTTTTCGCGAGTGAAGCTTATTAATGAGGTTGTGGAACGCGATGACGAGGATGGATACTCGGTTATCTCGGATTACTTTTCGTCTCTTAACCACGCCGATCGGCGTCGGCGTATGGGTGAGATAAATGGGTTTCTAAAGGACGTCTACAGCGGAGACCTAGCGCAAAAATACACTCTTCCGGATGCGATGCCCCTGTGGGTCTACCTTGAGATGGCGTCATTTGGTACTTTCGTCGATTTATGGTTATTCTGCGCGAATCGCTGGGGCGTTCGCTCGATGGTTGACGGTCACTATCAGCTACGTCAAACAAAGCTCATCAGGAACGCGTGCGCTCATTCGTCAAATGTAATTAATGGCTTTGCCCGTGAAATCGGCAGCGTCAGCGCCAACGTGGAAGTGATGCGGACTGTTGCGCGTGCAGGCATTTCTCATCGAGTCCGCACTGCAAAGATGGCAAACCCCCGCTTGCAACAGATCGTTACATTGCTGTACCTACATGTCAAAATTGTTCCTGAAGGTTCTGCTATGGAGCGAGCACGCGGCGATGTTTCCCAACTCAGCTTGCAGATGAAGGATGCCCTCAAGGCTCTTTCTGGAAACGATGCGATTCGCTCGTCATTTGGATTCCTCATGGCGCTGTTTGACAAATGGTTTTGATGGTCGATAATAAGCGTAGATAGAAAAACCATTTGGTTTTGTAAGGCGGGGTCGCGTAAGCGGTTCCGCCTAGTTTTTAAGTCGATTGTTTCTGTATGGGCGTTAAGAGGAGCGCTGCTTCATCAATCGACCTTCATTGAGGTTTGCGTTCCCTTTGATGCCTGGCGTTTCTACGGAGGCGTCTTTGCCTGGGTTGCCATTTAGGAGAAAAGCAAGCCACTGCCGGGCTTGATGGCATGACGGATTCTGTGCACCCTTCGAACCAAATTGAGTTCAGTTTGCGGAACGGGTCAAGTGCCAAGTATTGTCGTACGGCGGACAGTGGGGTGGAGGCAGGCTGGAAACGCGCTGGGACAAAATCGACTTAGTGCGGAGGTTGGACCAAATAATGGCTTAGTGCGGTTCAAATCGTGACAAATAATGCGTTAGTGCAGTCCGGGCGAGGCATAGAAAGGGTACCTTATGAATAGGGTGTTTACATCATCCAAACTAGAAGGCTTGGACGATGCCGGTCTATGCATAAGAAAGGTGTCCCGGGCCGCTTCCAAACCGCACTAACGCACTATTTGACCAAATCTCCGCACTAGCGCGTTTTTTGACACTCCGCCCTTTCCGCACTAACGCGTTTTTGGCCCATCCTTGCACGGAGGGGTTGTTGGTGTTGGTAGGCGACCTCATGAATGGTTGGGAAGCTGTTCTGTGTTAGCCATAGTGAACAAAATGTTAGACCGTTCATACAAAATGGCGTCATAATGAGCTAGATAAAGTATCCCAAAGCTAACATAGATAAGGCTAACTTTAAGGAGCTCGTTGCATGTTCGATAAGAGGTTGCTGTCGCTTGTACCAGGCATTATGCCGCTTATTGTTGGATCGGTCGCAGCAAAATGGATCGCCTTGCTATGCAATATCGCTATCATCGCAACGATCGGCAACGTGTTCGCCGCGCTGCTTGCGGGGATGCCGGCGTCCGGAATTGGCTCTGGTGCGGCGGCTGCGGGCGCGGCGGCGTTCGGCGCTCGCGCGGCGATGACGCTTGCGATGCTGATCATCGTCCGCGCTATTTCGATCTATGCGGCCCAGCGCGCCGGCGATAAGGCGGCCTTCGCGGCCAAGCGCCAGGTGCGCCAGCTGGTGTACGACAAGCTGGTCCAGATGGGCCCGGCGTACACGGAGCAGGTGTCCACCGCGGAGGCGGTGCAGACCAGCGTCGAGGGCGCCCAGCAGCTCGAGGTCTATTTTGGCGGCTACCTGCCACAGCTGTTCTACGCGGTACTTGCCCCCGTCACCCTGTTTGTGGCGCTAGTGGGGCAGGCGGGCTTGCCGGCGACCGTGCTGCTGGTCATCGTCCCGCTCATCCCCATTTCCATCATGATGGTGATGCGCAACGCCAAGAAGGTGGCTGCCGAGTATTGGGGCAGCTATGTGGATTTGGGCGGCAGCTTTTTGGAGGCGGTGCAGGGCCTGACCACGCTGAAGATCTATCAGGCGGATGGGCGCTGGCACAAGCGGATGAACGACGAGTCGGAGGGCTTTCGCCGCGCGACCATGAAGATGCCGCGCGTGCAGCTCAATTCCATCAACGTGATGGACCTGGTCGCTTTTGGTGGCGCCGCTGCGGGTATTGTGGTGGCGGTGCTGCAGCTGGCGTCTGGCGCCATAGGCTTTTCGGGTGCCTTTTTGGTTGTATTCCTGTCGCAGGAGTTCTTCTTGCCCATGCGTCGTCTGGGCTCGCTGTTTCATACGGCCATGAACGGCATGAGTGCGGCTAAGACCATGTTTCGCATTTTGGACGCACCGGTACCGCCGCGCGGCGAGCGCGAGCTGGACGGTCGCGGCGACATCGTGTGCCGTGGTGTGGGCTACTCCTACGGCGAGGGCGGTGCCCGCGGCGAACATGTGGTGCTTGATCAGGTGAATTGCTCGATGCGCCGCGGCAGCTTGGTGGCGATTGTGGGCGAGAGCGGTTCGGGCAAGTCGACTTTGGCGGGTATTTTGTCCGGTCGCAAGGCTTCTTACCTGGGAAAGCTTGAAGTAGGCGGCGTGGACGTGCGCGACGCCACACTCGACTCGCTGATGCGCGCGGTGACGCTGGTGCCCACGGCGGGCCATCTGTTCGCAGGATCGCTGCGGTCCAATTTGCTGCTGGCGCGCCCTGATGCGACGGACCGGGACCTTATGGACGTTCTCGAGCGGTGCCGCATCGCTGGGTTTGTGCGCGCAAACGGCGAGCTCGATATGGAGCTGGCGGAAGGCGGCGCCAACCTTTCCGGCGGCCAGCGCCAGCGCGTTTGCGTGGCCCGCGCCCTGCTGCATGATTCGCCCATCTACATCTTTGACGAGGCTACCTCGAACGTCGATGTGGAGAGCGAGCGCGCGATCGGCCGCGTGATCGATGAGCTGGCAGGGGACCATACGGTGATAGTCATCGCTCACCGTCTGGCTTCCGTGGCGCATGCGGACCAGACCCTGGTGCTCAGCTGCGGACATCTGGTAGAGCAGGGAACGCACGCCCAGCTGCTTGCTGCCGGCGGGATATACGCCAGCATGTGGAGCAGCCAGCATGAGCTTTCCGCCTATGCGTTGGACGAGGAGAACGAGCGCGCCTCGATGCCCGCGGGCACCGTGGTGGACGCGGCGGCGCTTGAATCCGGACCGGCTCCCGTGCAGGCATCGCACGCAGCTGCGGGGGCGCCTTCGTCCTGCGGACCCCGGCGCTCGGCGTTCTCCATCATGGCGCGCATGATCGGCCTGGTGCGTCCGCTGGCTCCCCACCTGGCGCTCGCCGTCGCACTGGGGACGGCGGGATCGTTGGCGGCGACGTTTGTGGCGGCCTTTGGCGCCTACGGCATTATGGCGGCCGTGGGGCAAGGGGCGGGGCTCTCCGTCGCGGCGGCATGCGTTCTCACGGTGGCGTGCGGCGTGTTGCGCGGTCCGCTACATTACGGCGAGCAGCTGGCAAACCACTACATCGCGTTTCGCCTGCTCGCCCTCATCCGCGATCACGTTTTCGCGGCGCTGCGACGCCTTGCCCCGGCCAAGCTTGAGGGGCGCGATCGCGGCGACTTGATATCGCTGGTGACCGCCGATATCGAGCTGCTCGAGGTCTTCTACGCGCACACCATCTCGTCCATCGCGATCGCCATCGCGTCCTCTGCCATCATGCTCGCGTTCATCGGCGCGCACTCGCTGCCGCTGGCTGCCATCGCCCTGGCGGGTTACCTGGTGCTGGGCGCAATCATGCCCATCGCCTCGTCCAAGCTGTGCGGAAACGCTGGCAGGGCATCACGCGATGCGGCGGGATCCATCAGCGCGTACGTGCTCGATGGTTTGCGCGGCCTTGCCGAGACCGTGCAGTTCGCGGGCGTCTCCAAGCGCTCCGCTGGCCTCGCCGCGCAGACCGATGCCATGGGCTCCACGGACCGTTCCCTGCACGTGCGCTCCGCTGCGGTCGAGGGCCTGGCGGATGCGATGGTGCTGCTCACCAGCCTCGCCATGATCGCGACGTCGCTGGGGCTCTACGCCGCGGGCGACCTCTCGTTCTCGTCCGCGTTCATTTGCTCCTTTGCGTACCTGTCCTCCTTTGGCCCGGTGCTGGCGGTGTGCCGTCTGGGCACGTCCCTGCAGGCGACGCTCGCCTCTGGTGCGCGCGTGCTCGATCTTTTGGACGAGGAGCCCCAGACCGTGGACGTGCTCGATGGCGCGGATGCTTCCTTTGACGGCGCGGCGTGCGAGCACGTGACGTTTTCCTACGGCGCCGACAACGCGAGCGGTTCTGGTTCGAGCGCTGCTGCTTTGTCCACCGATGACCGTATCTTGGACGATGTCTCGATCGCGTTTGAGCCCGGCGAGATGGTGTGCGTTACCGGACGGTCCGGCTCGGGCAAGTCGACGCTGCTCAAGCTGCTTATGAGATTTTGGGATCCTACGTCCGGCGCGGTGAAGATGAGCGGGCGCGACCTGCGCGGCGTCAACACCTCGAGCCTGCGTAGCTCGATTGGGTACATGACGCAGGATACGCATCTGTTTGTGGGCACCATCGGCGACAACCTGCGTATAGCGCGAGAAGACGCCACGGATGCCGAGCTCGATAGCGCCTGCGAGGCGGCGGCGCTCTCATCGCTGATCGCAAGGTTGCCGCAGGGATACGACACCCCGGTTGCGGAGCTGGGCGATTCTCTGTCCGGCGGCGAGCGCCAGCGCATTGGCCTTGCGCGCATCTTCTTGCATGATGCTCCGTTTGTGCTGCTGGACGAGCCCACCAGCAACTTAGATGCGCTCAACGAGGCGGCGGTTATGCGCGCGATCGATCGCCGCCGTGCCGGCAAAACGGTGGTGTTGGTGAGCCATCGAGCGTCTACCTGCGCATTTGCCGATCGTTTCTACAGCGTGGAGCACGGACGCATCAGCTAGCGCCCGTCGGATGCCGGATGGTCACAAAAGCGGCCCGATTCGATACCAGGGAGTGCGGGGGTATCGAATCGGGCCGTGCCGTTATCGCGGTTTGCCGCGTGTTGGGTGCTCGATGTGCTCGACGCTAAGCGATGGGACGCGCGATGCCGGGAGTCGCAAGCCGGGCATCAAACGCTGGGTACTAGAGCGTGCCTATTAGAGCGCGCCGCGTCCGTGCTCGCCGGTGCGAATACGGATGACGTCGTCGACCGGGGTGACAAAGATCTTGCCGTCGCCCACGCCACCGGTGTGCGTGGCGCTGCAGATGACCTGGATCAAGCCGTCTACCTGGTCCTCGTCCACCACAGTGTCGAACTTGACCTTAGGGATGGTGTTGAGAAGGACCTCGGTACCGCGGACGTATTCCTTCCAGCCGTGCTGGTTGCCGCAACCCTGCACCTGCGAGATGGTCATTCCACGGATGCCGGCGTCGAACAGGGCCTCTTTGAGAACCTCGAGCTTCTCCTGGCGAATGATGGCGGTCAGTTGTTTCATGGCTGCTCCTCCTCCAATTGATCTATGTGTTGGTAATGATTCCTATGCCAGGGGCATATCTGCTAGTCCAAGCCGGTGAACGCGGGGTACGCGCTCTCGCCGTGCTCGGAGATATCAAGGCCAAGGGCTTCATCGGCCTCGTCAACGCGTAGGCTGCCGCCGCACAGGGCCTTAACCACAAGAACAAGGACAAGGTCGAGAATCAGGACGATGGCGATGGTGACCACAATGCCCAGAACCTGGGCGATCAGCAGTGTGGGATCGCCGGTGTAGAACAGGCCGCCAAAGTCGGTCCAGGATAGCTCGGGCACGCAGAACAGGCCGGTGAGGACGCCGCCTACGATACCGCCGATGCCGTGGCAGCCAAAGGCGTCGAGGGCGTCGTCATAACCAAAGCGGGCCTTGAGGTTGGAGATGGCGAAGAAACAGACGGGCGGAACGGCGGCGCCAATAATCAGCGCGGCCCAGGGCTCGACAAAGCCGGCGCCCGGAGTGATTGCGACCAGACCGGCGACCAGGCCGGTGCTGGCGCCAACAAGCGTGGGCTTACCGGTGACCAGGCGCTCGACTACCAACCAGGAAGCCAGGCCGGCGGCGCTTGCGGTGACGGTGTTGAGCAGGGCGAGTGCGGCGACGCCGTCGACAGCGAACTCGGAGCCGCTGTTAAAGCCGAACCAACCAAACCACAGCAGGCCGGCGCCCAGGGCGACAAACGGAACGTTGTGCGGGCGATAGCTCATAACGCCAAAGCCGCGGCGTCCACCAAGGGCAAGGCAGAGAATAAGACCGGTGAGGCCGGAGGAGATGTGGACAACGTCGCCGCCTGCAAAGTCGAGCGCGCCAATCTGCTCGCCAATGAGCGAGCCGGCGCCGCCCCAGACCATGTGCGCCAGCGGGGCGTAGACAACAAGAACCCAGAATGCAAGGAACAAGGTGACGGCCTTGAACTTCATGCGGCCGGCAACGGAACCGGTGATGATGGCCGAGGTGATCATGGCAAACGCCATCTGGAACGCGATGTTAACGATAGAAGGATAGGTCGCGTCCGCGGGTGGGTTGGCCGCCTCGTCCAGAACCTGCTGGACAATGGGCAGGCAAAGCAGTTGGTCAAAGCCGCCAAAGAACGAGATGGAGCCGTCGCCGCCGTAGGCAAACGACCATCCGGCGACAACCCAGAGAACGCCAACGACGCCAATGACAATGAAGGTCATGAGCATGGTGTTGGTAACGTTCTTACGCCGAGCCAGTCCGCCGTAGAAAAAAGCAAGGCCAGGCGTCATAAGGAACACGAGCATGGTACAGACAAGCATAAAGCCGGTGGAACCTGTATCAAACATGTTGTTTCCCCCTCACAAGTTCCGGTTTTATCGTAGAAGCCATTAGGACCGGTCGCGCCGCGCGGGTGCACGGCCGCGCAATTGCGACTTGCTCATAATGGCATCGAGTTGGCGTGAAAAAAGTGGGGGATTATGCCGTTAACGTATGGATGCAAGGCGGAAACAGAGCCGTCGGCGCTTGGAAACCGCGGCGCAATCTTGGAAACCCGTTAGAAAAACGTGGGAAATATCGGTGCTATTCCACCAGTTTAAAGCCCATGCCCCAAACCGTTTTGAGGTAGCCGTCCGTTCCGGACGCCTTGAGTTTGGATCGAATGTTGGAGACGTGCACGTTCACGGTGTTGTCGTCAGCGGCGTACGGCTCGCCCCAGGCTTGCTCAAAAAGCTCCTGCTTGGTGAACACGCGCTTGGGGTGGCGCATGAGGATCTCCATGATGTTGAACTCGATGCGGGTGAGGGATAGCTGCTCGCCGGCGGCGCAAAAGACGCGTGCCTGAGGGTCCAGGGTCCAATCGCGAAAACGCAGCACGCCGTCGTTTGAGGTGGCGATGGCCGAGGAGCGCCCGTGGTGGCGAAGCTGCACCTCTATGCGCGCGAGCAGCTCGTCCAAATCAAAAGGTTTGGCTAGGTAATCGTCCGCGCCCAGCTTGAGAAGGTCTATCTTGTCGCTTGCGGCGGTGCGGGCGGAGATGACGATGATGGGCGTGTTTTGGTCGCACTCGCGCATGAGCCGCACCAGCTCTTCGCCGGGAAGACCAGGGAGCATGAGGTCGCAGATCACCACGTCGGCCATGGGGGAGTTGCCGGAATCGAGCAACAACTTTGCTTCGGTGCCGGAAAACGCCTGCGTGCACGTGTAGCCGGCGCGCGTGAGATGCGTCGCTACGATGTTGTTGATGTCCGCATCGTCTTCAATGATCAGCACGCGCGTGCTCGCCATGGGTCCTCCGTGTTTTCCTGTGGGGCGAATGCCCTTGCCGGCCTGTATGAAACCTGCCGGCTGGAACTTGCCGCTTGATAGTTGTCTGCAGCCTGGCACAGATGCTAGCACCTTCACCGCGCCGGTTCCTTGTTGGAATGCATTAAGAAAGCCTAAGCGTTTGGAGCGTCGGCGGCGAACAGATACTGACGGCGTGCAGATGCCGGCCGCGCTGGCCACTTGGAGGGGACCTGGCCTGGCTGCGGGCGTGCCTTGCCTAGCGGACGGCCGCCGCTACGGTTGAGCGTTCGACCAAGGTGCCGGGGATACGCAGTGCAACGGGTGTCGCGGGCGTGTCCGCAATGGCGTGCTCGTAGACCAATCGTCCACGTTTGCGCAGGTCAAAACGAACGGTTGTGAGTTCTATATTGGGCACCATGGCATCCATCGAGTCGTCGATGCCAACTACGCTCACGTCCTGGGGCACGCGGCGGCCGCGGGAGCGCAGGGCCGCGATGACGCCCATGGCCATCTGGTCGTTGGCGGCGTAGACCGCGGTCATCTCTTTGTCTTCGGCAAGCTTGAGGCCAATGCGGTAACCGCTATTTGCCGTCCAGTCGCCCGCCATGGGCTCTGCAGGCTGCAGGCCGCGCGCCGTCAGGGCATCGCGCCAGCCCGCCTCTCGAAACGCGCTGTCGATTGAGAACGAGGGGCCGCTTACAAAGCGGATCTCCTTGTGGCCGTGGTCGAACAAGTGGTTCATCACCAGCGTCGAGCAACCGTAATGGTCCGAATCGATGGTGGTGCAGCGCGGATGGGCGTACATGGTGACAATGACCGTGTTCATGCCCGGTTGGGGGCAGAACTGCTCGAAGTCCGGCGCCATGCGGCTCATGCCTATGATCATGCCGTCGACGGGGAGCGCGGCTAGCCGACGGGACGCCTCAGAGAGGGTGAACGCGTCGGAATCCTCCATCTCTATCATAGTGACTGCGCATTCCTGCTCGCGGGCGGCGGCGAGAATGCCGTCGAGCATGGTGAGGTTGCCAATCTGCGTGACGTCGTAGACGCATAGCCCTACGGCGTTATATCTGCCTCCGCGCAGCGAGCGGCCGGCGTAATTTGGCCTAAACCCCAGCCGCTGCATGGCGTCCAGCACTTGCTTGCGCGTCTTTTCGCTTACGTTGGGAGCCCCGTTGGCAACGCGCGATACGGTTTGCTGCGATACTCCGGCAGCTGCTGCGACGTCGCACATGGATACGGGGCGTCCTGTGGCGGGGCGCTGCGTGGCCGAGCCGTTCTCAGTGGGATGGGTCTGCATCTGCTTGTCCTTTCTTGCCTACAGGCTCCATGCGGCGCCCGCGCCGGGAGTTGCGCTCGCGAGGGCGTCTTGTTTTTACGCACGGGACGCTCGCGCGATCTGCAGGTATGCCGGGGCGGACCGTTTACGGCAATAAAGCTGCCGATTAAAAATCATGGTGCCGTATGCTTGTGAGTACGTTAACATATGAGTACGTTAACATCTTGCCTGAAGGCCGAGATGCGTGAAAAGGCATGTGGATAATGCAGGGAGAGCCCTATGATCACCGCTGATATCTTTGGAAGCTTGCCGGACGGCCGCTGCGTAACCAAATACACGCTGTCGACGCACGGTGTATCAGTCTCCGTCATGGATTTTGGCGCAACCGTTCTGTCCGTTTGCATTCCCGACCGCACGGGTGTCGCCGCGGATGTGCTGCTGGGCTTTGGCGACCTTGCGGGCTATCTCGACAACCCGGCCTGCTACGGTTCGACCATTTGTCCCGTTGCAAACCGCACGGACCGAGCAGAGGTGCCGCTTGCCGGGCGCATCTACCACCTGCCCGCAAACGATGGCCCGGACCATGCGAACAACCTGCATACCGACCTTGCCCGGGGCCTGCACAAGCGCTTGTGGTCGACGGAGCTTTTTGAGGACGATAACGCCGTGCGCTTTAGCTGCGAGCTTGCGGACGGCGAGCTGGGCCTGCCCGGCAATCGCCGCTTCGCGGTCACCTATCGTTTGGACAAGGAGGCCCAAAAAGACGGCGCGGACGGGGGCGTGCGCCTTGAAGTGGAGCATGTCTGCGAGACCGACGCCGAGACTTATGTGAACATGACCAATCACAGCTATTTCAACCTTGCCGGCCACGCGAGCGGCGTCTGCCTTTCACAGCGCGTCTCCATCGATGCGGAGACCTTCTTGCCGCTTCGCGCAGACAGCGTGTCTGCGGGCGAGTCCTTGTCGGTCGCAGATACGCCGTTCGATTTTCGAAGCCTCAAGGAGCTCGGTGCGGACATTGAATGCGGCAACGCGCAGCTTGATCGCGCCCGTGGCTACGACCACTGCTTCTGCGTTGCCGGCTATGCGCGTGGCGCCGCGCCCCGCCATGCCCTGCGCGCGGTGGACGATGCATCCGGCCGCACGCTCGATATCTTCATTACCGCGCCGGGGGCGCACTTGTATACGGGCAATTGGCTGGGGGATGAGGGCGCCAAGGACGCCGCGTCATATGGCCCGCATGATGGATTTGCCTTTGAGCCCGAGTACTATCCGGACGCCGTGCACCATGCGGAATGGCCGCAGCCTGTCTGCGCGCCGGATCGTCCGTATCGCGAGCGCATCGTCTACCGTTTCGGCGTCGACCCTGATGCCGCCGGCGCCTCAGATGTCGCCGGTCCCGCCGGCGTTGCGTAAACAGCCTTTCACCAACAGGCGCGCTGCGATAGAGACGGAGCGCGTTGACAACAGCTTTTTAAAGAGAGGATAGTCCATGCCAGCCACCAACAACCAGGCCGCCCTTGCTGCGGCGCGCGAGCTGTTTGAGAAGACGTTCGGCGAGGTCTCGTCCAACGCAAAGGTCTTGGCGGTCCACGCGCCCGGCCGCTCTGAAATCTCCGGCAACCATACCGACCATGAGGGGGGCCACGTTATTGCCGGCGCGCTCGATGTCGCCGTGGACGGCGTGGCCGTTGCCAACGGCACCAACGTGGTGCGCATAATCGACGCCAACTTTCCGCTGGTAGAGGTCGACCTGAGCGACCTGTCCGTATGCGAGGACGAGCGCGAGACCACTGCCGCGCTGGTCCGCGGCATGGCGTTCGAGTTGGCCCAGACCGGGCGCACGCCGGCGGGCTTTGATTTCGCCTCTATCTGCTCCGTTCCCGCCGGCGGCGGTCTTTCCAGCTCGGCTGCGGTCGAGGCCGCGTACGGCCGCGCCATGGAGGCGCTGTGGGAGGGTCCCTCCATCGACCCCGTCGAGCTGGCCAAGATGAGCCAGTTTGCAGAGAACCGCTACTTTGGCAAGCCCTGCGGCCTTATGGACCAGGCCGCCGTTTGCCTGGGCGGGCTCGCCTACATGGACTTCGAGGTTCCCAGCGAGCCCAAGACCGCTAAGCTCGATTTCGATTTCGATAAGGCGGGTTACGCGCTGTGCCTGGTCAAGGTGGGGTCCGACCACGCCGACCTCACGTTTGAGTATGCCGCGATTCCGGATGAGATGCAGGCGATTGCGGGAGAGTTCGGCTGCAAGCGCCTATGCGAGGTCGACCCCGCCGTCTTCGACGCCGCCGTTCCCCAGCTGCGCGAAAAGTACGGTGATCGTGCGGTCCTGCGCGCTATCCACTATTGGTATGAGAACGGCTTGGTCGATAAACGCTGGGAAGACCTGGTCGCCGGGGACATCGAATCCTTCCTCGTCCACACGCGCGCATCCGGTGCCAGCTCCGCCATGTTCTTGCAAAACGTGTCCGCAACCGTTGGCGACGTGCGCGAGCAGCACGCCATGTTGGCATTGGGCCTGGCCGAGCGCATCTTGGATGGTCGTGGGGCGGCCCGTATTCACGGCGGCGGCTTTGGCGGCTCGATCCAGTGCTTTGTCCCGCTTGATTTGGTGGACGAGTTCATCGCCCGCATGGACGCGTGGCTGGGCGAGGGGTCGTGCCGTAAGTATTCCATTACCGAGGAAGGCGCGTGCGCGACATGGATGTAATCAAGGCCGCCGCACAGGCTCTTATCTCTTATGCGATTCGCTGCGGGCTGATCGAGGAGGCCGATCGCCGCTGGGCGTACAACGAGCTGCTTGATGCATGCGGCATCGAGGCGGTCGCGCCCGACCATGCGTGGGAGATCGGCGTGGACGAGTTTGATCCCGACGCTTTTGACCTGGACGCGACGCTGGCGGTTTTGGCCGATGCCGCCATCGGCGCCGGTCGCTTTGAGGACTCATCCGGCGGCCGCGACCGCGCGGCTATGGCGGTTATGGGCCGCTTGATGCCGCGTCCCTCGCAGGTCGCCGCAGAGTTTGCGCGCCGCTCGCAGGCCGGCTCCGCCACCGCGACCGACTGGTTCTACCGTCTGTGCTGCGATGCGGGTTACGTCCGCCGCAGCGCTATCGCGCGCAATATCGCCTGGACCACGCCCACAAGGTGGGGCGACCTTGAGATCACCATCAACCTCTCCAAGCCGGAAAAGGATCCGCGCGATATCGCCGCAGCCCTTTCTTGTCCCGCGGATGTTGAGCCGTATCCCGCCTGCCAGCTGTGCATGAGCAACGAAGGGTATGCGGGTCGCGCCGCCGCGAGCGCGCTGGGCGCGCACCCGGCCCGCCAGAACCTGCGAATTGTTCCCATCGAGCTGGGGGGAGAGCGCTGGGGCCTGCAATATAGCCCGTATGCGTACTTTGAAGAGCACTGCATCGCCATGAGCGCGGAGCATCGGCCCATGCATGTTGATCGCGAGAACATGTCGCGCCTGCTCGACTTTGTCGACGCCTTGCCGCACTACTTTGTGGGTTCCAACGCGGACCTGCCTATTGTGGGCGGCTCCATTCTCACCCATGACCACTTCCAGGGCGGCCGCCATGTGTTTCCCATGATGCGCGCCAAGGTTGAGCGCGTTTTCGAGATCTCTGGTTTTAGCAATGTGCGCGCAGAGGCGCTGGTGTGGCCGCTGAGCGTGCTCAAGCTCTCGAGCTCCTCGCGCGATTCCGTGCTCGGCGCGGCGACCCGCGTGCTCGACGTGTGGCGCGACCATGATGACGTGGAGTGCGGTGTCATCTCGCATGACGCTGACGGCACTCGCCATAACACGGTCACGCCCGTGGTGGCCAAGGAGGGCGATGCCTACACGGTCTACCTGGCGTTGAGGTGCAACGTGACAACGGCTGGGCATCCGCTGGGCGTCTTTCACCCGCATGCGGACAAGCATCATATCAAGAAGGAGAACATTGGCCTCATCGAGGTCATGGGCCTTGCGATTTTGCCCCCGCGCCTAGTGGACGAGTTGTCTCGCACCCAAGAGCTCCTGCTTGCCGCTCAGTCGCGCGGCGCCGGGCCGGAAGAGCTGCGCGCTGACTTGGAAGCGGATGAGCTGTCTGCGTCCCATGCAGCTTGGGCAGTGGAGGTTGCGCAGAAGCACCCTGCCCTTGCTCAAAGCGACGCCGGGCACGTTTTGCGTGATGAGGTCGGCCTGGTCTTTGGCCGGGTGCTCGAGGACGCGGGCGTGTATAAATGGGACGACGCCGGCCGCGTCGGGCTGGAACGTTTCTTGAGTCGCCTGTAAGCCGCGCGTGATCCGATTGCTGCCGAACGCGTTGGCGAAGAACAGCTGAATAGTTGAGGTTGACCCCGTTGCGCTGGCGAATATGCGCAACGGGGTTTGTGGTTAGCTAAGGGAAACTATTCTCGTCCAAAAAATGAAAACTAGTGTAGGATAGGGCGTTGAATGAATAGGGAACCGCGCCTGCCAAGGGCGCTTCCGAGCGCATTTGGCAGGCGCGCCCGCCGTCTTTAACGGTGCGGCCGGGCGAATGCGGTTGTGGGCGCGCTGGTGGATGGCGCGGTCGAGTAGGGGGCAGCTATGTATCAAAACTCTATCCAGCTCATGCAGAGCATGCGTGAGGCGGGTATTGAGCATCGAAGCGATACGCCGCTGGATGATGAAAACCTCATCGACACCATCCGCGTTGGATGGTCGGGCGCCAGCCTGCCTGCGACCGTGATCTTGTTTCGCGTGAACGATCGCGGCGCGCACCTGGAGGTCGAGGAGCTGGGGCGCGTGGCGCCGGGACTTCGCGCGCAGGCGCTCGAGCTGGTCAATGCGCTGAACGGGTCGTATCGCTGGATTACGTTTGTTGTGGAAGACGACGGGCGCATTGCCTGTTCGTCCGATGTGTTCATGGTTCCCGAGGTGGCGGGGCTGTTTGGCATCGCGGCGATGGGCCGCATGTTCGATACGCTCGATGAAGTCTACCCCAGGCTGCTTCGCGTGCTGGCGTAAGGGCACCTTACTTACTACGGGGTCCGCGGGCGCCCGGAGACCTGTTCTTGCTGTTTCTACTCGTTTTTGCTTGGAGGCGTTATGTTATCTGCGAATATTGGCCAGGCGTTGCTGTGGGCGGCGCTGGGCTGCGGGTTTACCTGGCTTATGACTACCGCGGGTGCTGCCATGGTCTTCTTCTTTAGAAGCGACCGCAAGCTTATGCATCATATCTTCTTGGGTTTTGCGGCGGGCGTCATGATCGCGGCGTCCGTGTGGTCGCTGCTCAATCCTGCTATCGAGCAGGCGGAGGAGCTGGGTCAGATAGGGTGGATCCCCGCTGCCGGCGGCTTTTTGCTGGGCGTGGCCTTTCTGCTCGCGCTCGATACGTTCTTGCCCCACCTGCATCCCGAGGAGGACCAGCCTGAGGGCATCCAGACCAGCTGGAAGCGAACCACGTTGCTGGTCTCTGCCGTCACGCTCCATAACATCCCCGAGGGCATGAGCGTTGGCCTGCTGTTTGCCATGGCGGCCCAGGCCTCCGGTGCCGCTGCGGACGCCTACCTTGGCATGGCATTTGCACTCGCGCTGGGTATGGGCTTGCAGAACTTTCCCGAGGGCGCCGCGGTTTCGCTGCCCCTTGCGCGCGAGGGTATGAGCCGTACCAAGGCGTTTGCCATGGGCAGCCTTTCCGGCATCGTAGAGCCCATCTTTGGCATCGCGGTGGTTCTGGTCTCCGGCTGGATCACGCCGTTTATGCCCTGGATGCTGGCATTTGCCGCTGGAGCCATGATCTACGTGGTTGTCGAGGAGCTTATTCCGGAGGCGCACCTGGGAGAGCACTCCAACGTGGGCACGCTGGGCGTCATCGCGGGCTTTGTTCTCATGATGGTCCTGGACGTTGCCCTGGGCTAGGGGGCTTTGCGATCGCGGATTCGCATGTTTAGCCTACGGGTGGTAGCTATTGGCCGGTAGATTGAAACCGTGCCCGATCGGGATGGCAGTTGAACCGCTTCAAGCGGGGATTTTCAAGCCGTGTATAAAGCGATTTGGGCCGTTTGGCCGCGGAAAGAGAAGAAGAATGCAGAGGAGGTGCGGGCTGTCGCACCTCCTTTGCCGTAGAGGGGCCTTTTTAAGCCGAAATATGGAAACATCTGTATCAATAAAGTGGCCTAGCGCGTCCATAACGCGGTTGATAGAGGCGTTTCGCAAGGGGAGCGGGCACTGGGTTAGCCGGTTCTTACCCGCCTCGTGGTCCTCAGTGACCATTTCAAAACGGCACGGTTTTGCGGCGTTCAATTCTTATGCAAGGCTTTGGCAGACGCGCAGGATGCACGGTGGCCGTTATGCATTTTGGCAAACGCGGTGCCCTTGCGTCGCGTTATGCTCCACATCGCCCTCGTGCGCACGCCGTGCCCATGCCCGCGCCGCCGCGCTTTTCGTCAAGGATGCGTACGACCTGTCTAACCACGGGCCAATCTGCTAACGTTTCGAGATGCGTGAGCGCGCAGCAGGCGCTGATGTAAGACGCCCGCCGCAACGTATGACACGTACAAGGGGCCTTGGAAGAGGGAGAACGAATGATCAAGCTGTTTGCGAGCGACCTGGATGGAACCCTGCTCAACGCAACCCATATGGTCGACCCCGTCATCGTGTCCGCTCTGCGAACGGTTACTAAAAGCGGCGCGCATTTCGCCGTCGCCACCGGCCGCACCATGCGCAGCCCCAATGACTTTGGTTTTCACGGCGTTGACATAGAGGCGGTGTGTTCCAACGGGTCCATCATTTTGGATCGCGATGGCAACACCATCTACCATAGCGATGTGGACAAAGGGGTGCTCGAGGAAATGCTCCGCACATTCCCGCAGGTCTGCTTCGAGTGCGTGGGCCTGGATCGCACGTATGTCACCGGTAGCCCGCAAGACCAGCTCGCCGGATTTGTCGCCACGGGCGCTATCGAGAAGGTGAAGATGGCCGCCATGCGTATTCGCCGCCGCCAAATGCAGGCGGATTGCGTCCACAACCAAAGCGTCTCTGACGTGCTTTCCCACAGCATCTGCAAAATCAACGCCCGCGTGAGCGACCCCTCGCTCGATAGCGAGCTCAAGGATTTCCTTTCCGGCCACGCTGACAAGGTGGTAAACGCCCCCTTTAGCCCCGTCATGTTCGAGATCACCAACGTCGGCGTCGACAAGGGCGCGGCGCTTGCATGGCTGGCTTCCTATTTTGGTTATTCCGCGGACGAAGTGGCCGTCTACGGCGACGGTGGCAACGACATCGCCATGCTCCAACGCTTTACGCACGCTTACGCCACCAGCAACGGAAGCGATGCCGCCAAGCTCGCCGCGGGCAACGTCATCGGTAGCTGCGCGTTTCATGCCGTGCCGCGCCACATGGTCAAGACGGTCCGCGAACAGGGGAGCGTTGCTTCTTCCAATGCGGACGCAGGCAAGGGCTCCGGCTACGTTCGAATCGAATAATTCCCGTCTGCAGCCCTTCTGTAGACAAATGATTGATGGTTGTCAGGTTTCTGTAAGTGCTCCTCCACATTCGTTCAATTATGCACACCGTGTGCAATAATGCTCGGAGAGAGTAATATCGGGCCGCGTTACAACCACGGCCCCCTCAAGCCAAGGAGGGCCAGTGTCGAAAGAGGCCGTGGCCGAACAAAAATGCGACCGTCGCAGTCTCCGCTCCCAGCGCCTGCTGCGCCAAGCGCTCGCGCGGGAGATCGGGGCGACGGGCGACCTTTCTAGCGTCACCGTCGCCGGTCTCACGGATTGCGCGGGTCTCACGCGCCGCACGTTTTACAGCCATTACAAAGACATCCCAGACTTCATCGAGCAGGTAGAAGCTTCCATTTTGGACGAGGTGGGGCGCCATGTGCTCGCCATCTCCGCCTCCACGCTGGATGATCTGTATCGCAACATACATGAGCTGGAGCCGGCGTCGGGCTCGGTGGAGCTGCTGTCCTATCTCAAGAAAGATGGAGAGCTCATCGGCGCTCTACTGGGCCCCGGCGGCGACCCGGCGTTTATCGAGAAGCTGCTCGAACTGGTGCGCGCTTGCGTGAGGCATCGAATGGAGACGGGCATCTTCCCGGATGCGCTGGGCACGTTCTTCGATTATTACCTCGATTCCGTTATCACGTCCGAGCTGGGCGTTATCAAGCGCTGGTTCCAAACGGGTCTCAAGGAGGCCCCGGAGACCATGGCGCGCATCATGACCGTGATCGCATTCGTCCGTCCCGGCGACCTGTACGGCAAACCCATCGACATCAACGTGCCGGAGTACGGCATGAAGCTGCTGGGAAAAAGCACCGCGCGGGACTTACGCAGCGTGCTGGAGGTTCTCGCTGCGTCAAACGTCGGTCTGCAGGCATCGTCGCTTTCATCATCAGGCGTCGAGCCGCGATCGAAAGCGGACGCCAAAGACACCATCTAGGGGGAGAGCTATGAGTAACCAAGAAGTAGAGAATACCGTGGTCGAGTCCGTAGCTATGGACCAGGCCGTGCGGGATGCGGCCGACGCGATGGCGGGTGCGCTTCAGTCCGCGCCCGCGTGCCCGCAGGCCCTGGTCGTTCCGGAGGGCGCCATCTACAATCCGCAAAACGCCACGGGCGATCTGCACCTGGGCATCGACGTGGGGTCAACCACGGTCAAGCTCGCCGTGCTCAACGACGCCAACCAGATCGTCTACGCCAAGTACCAGCGTCACCACACCGACGTGCGCGCCTGCGCTCGCGACCTGTTTGCGGGCGCTGCCGGCGTGCTGGGCGATGCCCGCATGACCTGCGCCATCACCGGTTCGGGCGGGCTTCTGCTCTCGCAGTGGCTGGACCTGGAG
>OIET01000901.1_pt1 | contig 18401 bp, 16 predicted proteins | sample 1581871 | NCBI WGS metagenome assembly OIET01 (sample SAMN03279760, study PRJEB24777) | human gut metagenome | isolation source: fecal sample PR121 from 1 month old male Malay infant, vaginally delivered... | place: Singapore | collected 2005-09-16
CGTTCGTCCTGAGCCAGGATCAAACTCTCAATAAAAAGTTTATCGTTTAGCCTTTCGGCTTCTTGATCTGGTTCATTTGATGATTTTTTGAAGTGTTCATCGCACTTGCGTTTTATCCTTTGCTGATTTTATTCAGCTGGAATTTCAGGTTTTATGGTACTATTCTCTTTTCTATGACCCTTACAACTCTACGCTGTAATCGTTGTTTCCTCTTTGCGAGAGAACTTCTATATTTTAGCATCTTGTCTTTTCTCTGTCAAGTTCTTTTTGAACTTTTTTTAAAAAAACTTTTTGCTAAGTGGTGATTTCTCACTCACTTGCCGCCTCACTTGCGACAGCTTCATTATTATACGACGATGCTTTAGGAATGTCAATACCCTTTCTGAAATTTTTTACGTTTTTTTATCATTGTTTTTAAAAGGCTTCTCTGCTATATTGTTCTTTAAGGAATACCTACATTATATAAGGGAGAAGGAGTATTGTTATGAAGGTTTTATCGGTTGTTGGTTCTCCTCGCAAGGACGGGAACACCGCCCAGGTCGTTGAGTACCTCTCAAATAATCTGGAGGGTGTCGATCAGGATCTTATTTATCTGAGCGACTATGAACTGCGCCCCTGCCTTGGCTGTATGCGCTGTGTCCATACAAACCGCTGTGTACAGCAGGACGGCTGGGATCATATCCAGTCCTGTCTCATGGAGGCAGATGTTCTGATTCTTGGCTTTCCCACCTATTACGCGTTTTCTCTGGGTTTTAATGCCATGACCCATGTTTTTCTGGAGCGCTGGTTTGCTCTGCGCCACCTGGGCGTCAGGCTTAAGCTCAAAAAAATTATTTGTGTGGTCTCCTCCGGTACCAGTCCAGAGGTTGCCCAAAAGGGCCTGACCGACTTTTTCGTCAATTACCACCGTCTGCCAGCGCCGGAGTTTTTAAATGTTCAAACCCCCATCGCCTGTATGACCTGTGGTGTGGGTGATGTCTGCGAAATGAGCGGACTTGCGCTGATGGCGCAGGACGGCATAATCTACACGCCGGATATGAAGCCCGATTTATCCAAGCAGCCCGAGATTTTTGAAAAAGCCGCCCAGATCGCTGCGTCCATCTCTGCGTTAAGGGATTGATCCTTTAACCGCTGTTTTCTTCTGAGAGCAGCGGTTAATTTTATGTAATTGATTGAGTTTAAGACTTTACTCTGTTAGAATGAACCTATAAAGGTTATATATTATACAGAAAATGAGGCATTATGAAAACAAAAGACTTAAAAAAGATGGTGAAGTCCGTAATCGAAAGCTCCAGATATAGGCCAATGCGCTTTAAGGATCTGGCATACCTTTTGGATCTTCACAATAAAAAAGATAAACAGATGCTGAACAATCTGCTGACTGAGATGGTGCGGAAGGGCAAAATCGCCTGCGACCATCAGGAACGCTATGTCAACATCAAGGACGAAAAAAGAATTACCGGAATCCTCCAGGGACACTCCAGAGGCTTTGGCTTTGTGACCCCGGACGATGAGAGCATGGATCAGGACATTTTTATTGCCCCCAGCTCCTTAAATGGCGCTCTGGACATGGACCGCGTGGAGGTGCGCCTCCTCACAGCCGCAAAGAACCGCCGGGCGGAAGGCGAAATTGTCAAAGTACTGGAGCGCGGCCGCAGCAAGCTGGTCGGCCGTTTCGAGCAACACAAAAACTTTGGCTTTGTCATCCCAGATAACGACAAACTCAACAAAGATATTTTTATTCCCGAACGCTATATGTACGGTGCCCACACTAATGACAAGGTTGTCGTAAGCGTAACGGTCTGGCCCGAAGGCGGCCAAAATCCCGAGGGCCGTATCGTGGAGGTACTCGGAAGCGCCGACGACCCGAGGATTGACGTTCTGTCCATCTTCAGAGAATTTGACGTACCCATGGAATTTTCCGAGGAGACTCTCCGTGACGCCAATATGTTGAGTGACACAATCACACCCGAAATGTTAAAAGACCGCGTTGACCTGAGAGGCGAGACAATCTTTACCATTGACGGCGACGACGCCAAAGATTTTGACGATGCCGTCTCCCTGAGCATGAACGAAAAGGGGCATTATGTGCTGGGCGTTCATATCGCAGATGTCAGCAACTATATCACTGAGCAGGGCGCCATTGACCTGGAGGCCTACGAGCGCGGCACCAGCATTTACGCCATCGACCAGGTAATCCCGATGCTCCCCTTTAATCTTTCTAACAATGTGTGCAGCCTCAAGCCAGACGTGGACCGTCTGACCATGAGCTGTATTATGGAGATTGACAGCAAGGGCAATATCCTGAGTTACGATATTTTTAAATCCGTAATTCACTCGGCTTCCCGCATGACCTATCGTCAGGTAAACCGGCTGCTGGACGGCACCCACGATGAAGGTACCGCAGCCCTTGAGCCTTTTGAGCGCACGCTCTTTCAAATGGAGGCGCTGATGTCCATACTCTATAATGAACGCCGGATCCGCCGGGGCGCAGTCGATTTTGATTTTCCAGAGCCCAAAATCACGCTGGACAAAAAGGGTTACCCCTGTGAGATTGTCGCCCTGGAACGCGGAATCTCCGAACGGATCATCGAGGAGTTTATGCTGGCTGCCAATGAAACAGTCGCCGCCCATATCGAAAAGACCGGCCTGCCCTTTATCTTCCGCAACCACCCCGAGCCCGATCCCGAAAAGCTCACAGCCTTCCGCACCTTTATCGGACGCTTTGGCTTCAGCCTCGGTGAAGAGGACACACCAGTGACGGGGAAGGATTTCCAGAGGCTTCAAAAGGATATTGAAGATTCCCCCGAGGAAAACGTCATTACCCGTCTGATGCTGCGAACCATGCAGCAGGCCGTCTACGAAGGCAGTTGTAAGGGGCACTACGCCCTAGGCGCCGGCTATTACACCCATTTCACCTCGCCGATCCGCCGTTATCCCGACCTGTCTGTCCACCGAACCCTATCTAAGATCATGGAGCACGCGGTCACCCCCAAGGAAGTAAAATACCTGAAGGGCCATATTGATGAAATAGCAAAGCACTGCTCTGAACGGGAACGCCGTGCAGACGATATTGAGCGTGAGGTGGACAAGATCAAAATGGTTGAGTATATGTCAAGGCATATCGGCGAAACCTTCTCAGGCCAGATCAGCGGTGTGACCTCCTTTGGCTTTTTTGTAGAGCTTCCCAATACCATCGAAGGCCTGGTTCGTCTCCAGAGTCTGAAGGACGACTACTATTATTACGACGAGGAAATGCACCAGCAGGTAGGCGAACGTTTTGGAAAAATCTACAAGCTGGGGCAGGATGTCACCGTCAAACTCATTCACGCCGACATCAACAACCGGCAGATAGATTTTGAAATTGCCCAAACACCAAAGCAGGGACGGCCATAAGCCGCCCCTGCCGCACAAATTTACCCCTTGATTAATCGCTTTGGTTCTGGTATAATAAAATACTATCTGAAAGAAAGGAAATGGGTGTTATGGCCGATTCAGTCAAAGTCATTGCCAAGAACAAAAAAGCCCGGCACGATTACTTCATCGAAGAAACTTATGAATGCGGAATCGTCCTTGCCGGAACCGAGGTTAAATCTCTCCGCCAGGGCAAGGCCAGCCTGAAAGAAAGCCATGCCGACATCAAAGACGGCGAAGTTTATGTTTATCAAATGAACATTACCCCTTACGAGCACGGGAACATCTATAACAAAGACCCCCTGCGTCCGAGAAAACTGCTCCTGCATAAGCAGCAGATCCGCAAGCTGATTGGGCTTAAGCAGCGTGAGGGCTATACCCTGGTGCCTCTGTCCCTGTATTTTAAAAACGGGCGGGTTAAGCTTGAGCTGGCACTAGCAAAGGGCAAAAAACTCTATGATAAACGGCACACCATCGCAGAGCGGGACGCTAACCGGCGTATCCAGAAAAATCTGCGGCACAGCGTTTAGCTTTCAGAAATACCCAAATGGGGACGTAAAGGTTTCGACGGGGATGTTGAAGCTTGAGTAGCGAGCCGATGCGCTGATCATCGTTAAAAGTGGCACTTAAATATAAACGCAAAAGAAAACAGAAGTTACGGTATGGCTTTAGCTGCTTAATTGCAGTCTAAACCCGTATTAAGACTTACCGCAGCATAATAATTGCTGCACGCTCCTCCATTTAACCTGCGATTTGGAGATCAGCGTTCATAACAGCAGGGAACCGTTTGAGGAAGAGCCTCGGTCCGCAAACGCATAAGAGGCTAGTTCTACAGGATCTTTGTCATTGGAGATCCCGCAGGGCGAATATTAATCAATGACTGTGCTCGGAGAAGCTCCTGTGAATGCATTTTCGGACGTGGGTTCGACTCCCACCGTCTCCACCAGAATAGGAAGCGTCGAACTATTTTTCTTTCGGAATGAGTTCGCGCTTGTGTATAGATTTGGGAGCGCCAGGTAGAGGCGCTCCCATTTCGTATTGCAATCATAGGACGCTGTATTTTGCGTTTTAAGCCCGTTGGGGTACTTGTGTGCCCTGGCGGGCTTTTTCGTGCCTTAAAACGCCTCTGAGAGCGTCAGAGAAAGCAAAAGCGGGACGCAGGTGCGCATCTCGCTTCCGCTCGATGCTGGGATTGGCCGCCCTGCGGGCGGCTGGTTCGGGTCTTGAGTCTGGATACAGCAGGAGGCGGGTGCAGTTCTTGTTCCACTTTTTAACTCAAAAAGTGGAACGTAAAAAATCCCCAGTTTATCGGGGAGTACGGGCAAGTGGGTGAAATCCTGTTCCACTTTTGTTTTCAGAAGTGGAACGTATAATTCCCCCAGTTTATCGGGGAGTAGAAGCATTGTTCCATTTGTTCCACTTTTATAGGACATAATATAGGGGATAAAAATTCCCCCTTCCCCTATGTACTTCTTTTTTATCTGTATATAGGGTTTCGGAAAAAAGTGGAACAAGTGGAACATTCCTCGGGGAGGCCGATGAATACGGGAAAGACCCCTGTTCCGTTTTTCAAATGAAAGTGGAACGGGTTTTTGCTGGGTTGCCCGAGGAGGCCGATAAACACGAGAAAAAGTATGTTCCACTTTTCAAACGCAAAAGTGGAACAAAATGGAACAGGCCTCGCCTGCTGTGTACGGCCCTTCTTCTGCTTCCGGCTTTCTGGCGGGCGCGCGGATATTTTTTTCGGACGTTTTCCGCTCATATATGAGCGGAAACAAGCCTCTGAACTGCGAAAACGTAATATCGGGTATTGCGTTAATCGAGTTAACGCTGTATAATATCATTTGTATAGATAAATGGCTCAGCACCCGTCCCGTCCTTGATGCGGGGTTGCTACCGGGAATAGGAGTCGAGCGCTCGGTCGAATAGGCCGTGCGTCACGGGCGAAATAACGAACACGAAGCTCCCGTGGAAACCGAGATAGACAAGGCATGTTCTGCCTATGTCCTTCTTTGGTTTCCACGGGAGCTTTTTTGTTTTCGCGAAACGGATTCTGAACATGGAGGTGGCTGATATGGCTAAAGAACAGAAGAAGACGAAGGGGTCGAAACCCCGTTACATGACAACGTACGAAGCGGCGGAATTGCTCGGTCTGAGCGCCGGGACGCTCCGCGTCTGGCGTTGTCAAGGCAAAGGCCCGAGTTACTACAAGGTCGGCAATGCGGTCCGTTACAAGGTGGATGACCTTGAGGCGTGGAAGAGCGCCAACGTGAGGCGCGTCGAGCTGATGAACTAAGGGAAGGAGGTGCAACTATGGGCAAAAAAGAAAACCGCCCCGTTGCCTGCGCAGCTTCCGGGACGGCTCCTTCTACCTGTGATTATGATAGCACGTTCGTTTCCGCAGGTCAAGATATGACCGAGAACGAGCTGATTAGGAGCGTTACGGAAGAGTATCTGTCGGGCATTGACGTGGACATCCGCCCTGCTCCCGGGGATGTCGAGAGGGAGCTTCTGCAGGCGACGAACAACGCCATCGAGGCGTACAACCTGGGTCCCCGCGACCCGAACGTGCCGCCGGGCGGGAAGCTGAAGGACATGTATCCCGACCAGAAGAAGGGCGAGGCGCGCCTGCGCCTGCGCAAGCATCTGGACCCGTTCCAGATTGCGCTGGTCGTGCGCGAGCTGCATCACGCGGTGGGCATCCGTTTGGATGACTCGAACAGCGACGATAACTTTGACATCGGCGTGTACCAGTTCGATGGCGTCAACGAGGGCATCTATGATACGTCCCGTCTCGGCCTGGAGCGCCTTATCCGCAGCTACGATATGGCGATTTCCGCCCGCAACGTGGACGAGACGGTCGCCGTCCTTCGCTCCATCTGCCCGGTGAGGCAGAAGACGGAGGATTCCGAGCTGGTCGCCGTGAACAACGGCGTGTACGACTACGGGAGCAAGATGCTTCTGGGTTTCGACCCGGAGTTCGTGTTCACCGGTAAGAGCCACGTGGATTTCGTCGAGGGCGCGAAGAACCCCGTCATTCATAACGACGACGGCACGGATTGGGACGTCGAGTCCTGGATGGCCGAGTTCTCTGACGACCCGGCCATGGTGAACCTGCTCTGGCAAGTGGTGGGCGCTACCCTCCGCCCGAACGTGACGTGGAACAAGACCGCGTGGCTCTATTCCGACAGCGGCAACAACGGCAAGGGAACCCTGTGCACGCTGATGCGCAACCTGCTGGGCGACGGCGCATGGGCGTCGCTCCCCCTGAAGGCGTTCTCGAACCCGTTCATGCTGGAGCCGCTTTCGCGGGTCTCCGCAATCATCACCGACGAGAACGACACGGGCACTTTCGTTGACGACGCCGCCGCGCTGAAGTCAATCATCACGCACGACCCGTTCCTGATGGACCGCAAGTTCAAGGACCCGCGCTCGGTGCTGTTCAACGGCTTCATGGTCCAGTGCGTCAACGAGCTTCCGAAGCTCCGCGACAAGTCCGAGTCCCTGTACCGCCGCCTCCTGGTGATTCCGTTCGAGAAGCGCTTCGAGGGTCGCGAGCGCAAGTACATCAAGGACGACTACCTGAAGCGCAAGGACGTGCTGGAGTACGTGCTCTACAAGCTGCTGGCGACGACCGATTACTACGAGCTGGACGTGCCCCAGACATGCATCGACATGCTGGAGGAGTTCAAGCTGGAGAACGACCCCGTCCGCCAGTTTGCCGAGGAGGTGTTCGCCGAGGCGACGTGGGACCTGCTCCCGTACAAGTTCATGTACGACTGCTACCGCCATTGGTTCCAGCGCAACGTGCCTTCGGGGCGTCCCGTCGGTAGGAACGCGTTCCTCAAGTCGCTGAAGGGACTGGCGGCGGAGTACGGATGGCTGGCGCAGGACAAGGTGCGTTCCGACGGGCGCATGGATAAGCCCGAGCCCTTGATTCTCGAGTACGACGTGCGCGAGTGGATGAACTCCGGCTACACGGGCAGCGACCCCGGGCGCAAGTGCATGCCCGATTTGGCGGAAAGCTATCGCGGCTTCATGAGGGTTTCCACCGCCGGTTCGGGCGATAGCGAAGAGACAGATTCAGAGGACAAGGAGGATTAAGGATATGACGAATTTGACCAAGGAGGAGTACGCGAAGCTGCATCTGAAGGCCAAGCGCGGGCTTCTCACGCCGGAGGAGCAGGCGGTGTATTTCGAGTACAGGGAGGAGCAGGCAGAGGCTGCGAGGGCAAATACGCCGCCCCCTGTTCAGCCGCAGACGCCGCCCGTTCAGAACGCGGCCTACGGACAGCCGCAGATGCAGGGTATGCCCTACGGACAGCCCGTGTACGGTGCGCCGATAGGCAACCAGAACCCGGGCGCGTTCCAGCAGCCGCCCATGGGCGGCGGGATGCGTTGCCCCCGTTGCGGGGGCACCTACGTGAGCGTCCAGGAGGTGCAGAACCACGTTGCCCAGACGCCCGTTCGCGCGGGCCATCACGGGTGTTTGTACTGGGTGTTTGTCGGCTGGTGGGTGGAGCCGCTGATTTTGCTGTTCATCACCGTGCCGAGGCTCATTTTCAACGCGGCGAAGCCCCGCACGAAGACCCACGCCGTGTGCCAGACGTGTGGTCATTCGTGGACCGTGCGCTGACGGTTTCAGAAAGCGATTAACGACAGAAGGAGGTTTCAATCATGGCAACTAAGAAGCGTTACTCGGACATCAACAAGGCCATCAAGGAGGCCGAGGCGAGGCGCGAGGAGTATTACAAGCAGGTCGGTCGTGTGATGCTCGAAGAGTACCCCGAGCTGGGCGACATGAACGTCACCGACATGCGCAGGGCCGCGCGCTTTCTGCGCGACAACCTGCCCGAAAAGGCATCTTCGAAGGGTGCCGAAGCGGGCAAGGCGACCGCCCAGAACGGAGCGCCCGCCGCGTCCGATTCGGGCGGCGATTCCGCCCACGATGCGCGCGAGCCTATGCCCGTGAGGGGCTACGGCGAGGGCATGTAAAGGAGGCAGTCGTGCCTCCATCCGGCACCCCGCAAGGGGTGTCCGGCGTGCCCCGTTCCGAATGGAGAGTTCTGCCGAGTCGTCGGCTGAAACCGGTTTGGAACAGGGCACCCCTGGGGGTTCGAAGGGGACAGCGAAAGCTGCCCCCTCGCGAGCGGGACGTGTACATACAAAACGGAGGTATTTTTCGCCGCAGCGAAAAAACCGGAAGTTTTGTAGGGACAAGTCCCATGCTCGCTACCTTTTTCCCTGCGAAAGCATTTGCGAAAAATCGCGTCGAACAGACGCGGGCGATTGATAAAAAAAAGGGAGGTGTTGATATGGCAGTGAGTGCCGAAAAGAGAAGCAGCCGCGTGCGCCGCCAGGCGTCCAAGAAGCAGCCCAAGAACCGTACCGTGCAGGTGCGATTCTCGGACGAGGAGCTTGCTGCTTTGGATGCGGTCTGCGAGAGCACGGGCATGACCCGCTCCGCTGTGCTGCGCAGCTGGACCGTGCCCGGCGAGGGCGCTGGCTCCAACCCTGTGTACGTGGTGACGAAGAACGCCGACGCGGAGCGTCTGGCGATGGAGGCGAGGCGCATAGGCGTCAACGTGAACCAGATTGCGAGGACGCTGAACGCCGAGGCGAAAGGGCGCGGAGGCTTGCTTCGTTCCGACACCCTGGACGGGTGCGAAAAGAGCCTCGAAGAGGTGCGTGGCGAGCTGTCGAAGCTGGCCCGCGAGGTGGAGACCCTGCGCCAGGATTTCGGGTCGGACATGTTCTCTGCGCTGATGTATTCAGATGACCCGGGCAGGTTGAGAAGGCTCGTCAATTACTGGTTCGGGATGGGAGGTGATGCCTGATGTCAACGACTCACATCCAGCCCCTGCCGAACGTCTACGGGCGCATGGCCTACACGGAACTCGGCGAGGGCAAGAAGCGTACCGAGAACATCCAGAACGGGACGAACCGCATCGCCGCCCAGATGGGTGACGGTGATTCCCGCGAGGAGTTCGTGCGCTTCTGTTCCGCCATGAAGAGACAGAACCAGGGGCGCGAGAATGAGGGGTTCGAGGTGCGCGTCTCGTGGGCACCCGAGGAGCTGTCCAAGGACAACCCCGAGGACATCCAGCGCGCCTGCGAGTACGGCTACCTGCTGTGCAAGGAGGTGGCACCCAACGCTCCGTGCTGGGTCACGGTCCACACCGACGGCGAGGGCGGCTGCGTGCATGTCCACGCCACCATCGCGAACCACGATTTGGAGACGGGCAACGCCATCGCGCACGGCACCGACCACGCCACGGTCAAGCGCAAGAACGACCAGCTGAGCAGACAGATGGGCTTCTCCGTGGTGGGTCCTCAGCCGGGCGCGCAGAGAACGAGATGGGCGGACCGGAAGAGCGAGTTCGAGCCGGGCGCTTTCGAGCGCATGCTGGGAAACCGCGTCGAGGAAGCCCGCAACGCGTCGTCCAGCATGGACGAGTTCCGCGAGGAGCTTAGGCTGCGCGGCGTGGAGCTGAACGAGGTGCGCAAGGTGGACAAGGAGACCGGCGAGGAGACCGTGGGCTGGAGCTACAAGGCGCACGACCCGCTGGGCAAGACCAAGCGCAAGAGAAGGCGCCGCGCCTCCAACCTCGCCGACGACCTGACCAAGGAAGGCGTCGAGGCGTACTTCGAGGAGAAGCAGCGGCAGGCGGAAGCCCAGAAGGAAGACGCGCCGGCACCTGTTCCCGTGGCAACCGTCGCGGCGGAACCGCAGCCGGATTCCCCGGCAGAGCCTTCATTCGACGTGTACGCCGTAGAGGAGTCCGACGTGGCGCAGATGGCGGGCGACCTCCAGAGGGCGCACATCAACCGCAGCCGCGAGAACGGCGAGCCGTTCATGGGCGAGCGCTACGGGCAGCTCATGGAGGCGGAGCGCTACCCCGAGGAGCAGCTGGCGAAGCTACAAGCCGAGGTGGACGCTGCGAGGCGCGAGTTCCACGATTCCAAGGAGGCGCGCGACGCGCTCAACCATCCGTGCCCGAACCTGCTGGCCGGGGCGTGGGTGTTCGCCAAGGCCGGACGCGATGCCAAGGACCCCATGTCCCGCATGATGGCGGACATGACGGCCATGATGCTGCGCATGCTGCTTCAGCAGGCCATGGAGGAGCAGCGCCGCCGGGAGCGCGAAGCGGCGGAGAGGCGTCTGTACGAGTCCCGCAGGAACATGTGGGACGCCGAGAAGCGCCTGAAGTCAGCCGAGAAGGCCCTTGCCCACGAGGACGAGCGCGAGGAGCAGGCAAAGCGCATGCGCCTGCAGGAACGCGAGGACAAGGCGGCAAGGCGTGTCGGTGGCCGCGTGAAGTACGGGGTCGATGCGGACAAGCAGTACGAGTAGCCGAAAAAGATAAGGGAGCAGCACGATGCTGCTCCCTTTCCTATGGGTCAGTGGATTTCCGGCGCGGGCAGGATTGTCCAGCTTGTGCCGTAAGTTGTCACGCCCCAGACGTACAGCCCCAGCTCCGCGTCGTAGAACACCGGCTCGTCGGTGTGCTCCATGAGGAAGCTCGGGTCCTGGACGATGTACCACTGGAATATCTCGTCCCAGGGTGCCCAATCCCCGCTCACAGGCTCCAGCGGGCGGCTGGCTATCTCGTTGGCGAGCACCATGCCGCAGCAGGTCTCGGCCAGGTCGGCGTAGGTCTTGATGCCGTAGTCACTCATCGCGTCCCTCCTCTGCCTCCTCGATGTCCACGATGGCGTTCACGACGCACTGCCGCATGGAGCGCAGGGTCTCGCAGTCGATGCTCTCGGCGAGGATGTCTGCGTCCAGCACCACCTCGCCCAGGGCGTTCACGAACCGCCACTCCATCACGTTGTCGATGCGCTTCAGCACGTCCATGAGCGACGCGTGGTCCATGGCGGGCATGTCGCCGTCGGCCTTCGCCATGCGCTCCAGTTCCTTGGCCTTGGCCGCGCAGAGGCGCGAGGTGCGCTTCAGCACCTGGATGCGCCACATGACCTCCTCGTCCGTGCCGTGGAACCTCTTCCAGCCTTCGTTCATGTACGGACCTCCTTTCTCTTCACGTGGGCACCCGATGCCGAAGGCATCCTTCAAGGGGTGCTGGCCCGCTGACGGCACGCGAAGAGACCTGCAGAAGGGCTTTGGATGGGAGTACGCGCAAGGGGCGGAAGGCGGCGGTTTTCGGCATCCGCTCGTTTACGAGGCGATGCGGGAAACGAGCCGTTTCGGGCAACGAGAGAAAGCCCGTTTCGAGACCACGAAAAGCCCAGCTGAAGCCCAGAAAGTGGCAGTTGAACGGCGCTTTTCGCGGGCTTATAATTAAATATGGAATTGCATAATTGATTAAATGTATAGCGAGGTGAGCGATATGAAGACGATTCTGGTATGCAACCAGAAGGGCGGCGTGGGCAAGTCCCTGGTCGCCGACGAGATAGCATTCTCCTTCGAGCGCTCCGGCATCCCCGTGAGCTTCTACGACCTGGACGCCCAGGGCGGCACCCTGCACCGCACCCGCGAGGCGGACGGCGCGCAGGTCGCCGTGGTGGACACGCCGGGGGCGCTCCAGGAGGCGCTGTCGGAGTGGCTGAAGGAGGCGGACGTGGTGGTCATCCCCACCCGCATCACGTCGAGAGACATCGAGCCGCTGATGCGCATGCGCAAGGCGGTGTTCAAGCACAGCCGGGCGAAGATTGTCTACGTGATGAACGGGTGGAACCGTTTCAAGGCGTCCCGCGACTTCATGGAGTGGTTCGAGGGGCTTGCGGGCGACCAGACGGTGGTCACGCTTCCCCAGTCCGAGGCGTTCGTGCAGGCGGGCGCTGCAGGCGTGTCCGTGGTCGAGTTCGACCGCAGGGGCAAGGCCGCGAGGGCGACGCGCGCCCTGGTGGACACGGTGCGCAAGGCTGCGGGGTTCCCGAGGGAATAACCGCAGGTCAGAGCCGTGTTTCGTATAGACAAACCGATGCCCCGTGTTGTATAATTGTACAAATGCGTAAATAAGCAAAGGAGGTCGAGCAATGGGGAACATGTTCGAGAAGTACGCTGCCGACCGCGAGGCCGAGCAGAAGAAGATAGAGCAGACGGTTTCTGAACCGGCGGCTGCGAAGCAGACAACGGTTTCGGCGGACGCTGCGACCGCCGAGGACGAGAAGCGCACCACGTTGTCTTTGTCGCTTACGGTGAGCGACAAGAAGGCGCTGAAGATGATGGCGGCGGAGCGTGAGACGACGATTGCCGCGATTATCCACGAGTGGGTGCAGGAGCACGCTCGGAAGGATTAGTGAGGAGGTGAAGAGTTATGGGAGATGGGCTTGTTGTTCATCAAAAGTCAAGCCTGATAGAGCGCCTGGACAGTAAGCCGGGGACAATAGGCAGCGATAATCCGTTCTACTGGTATATTCATTTGAAATCGCTCGGGAAACGGGCACAGACGAAAGAGATGGTGGAAGAGGCCGTCAATGGCTTCAACGTCGATAATCACGCATATACGATTCTCAAAGTCATCGCGAAAAAGTATCTTACGCGCGACGTGTGCGAGATTGCGGTGCGCAAGAACGGCTTGAATTTGAAGTATGTCCCCGAGCAGTATCGGGATATATCTATGTGCATGTCAGCGGCGCAAAGCGACGGTGGCGCTTTGCGCGATGTTCCCACGCAGATACTGCTTGGAGACAAGGGCTATGAGATATGCCGCACAGCCGTCTGCAACGATTTCGAGGGACAGGCCCTTTCGTTTGTGCCCGATTGTTACTTTCGTGGAAAAGAGGGTAAAGCTCTTTGCGAAGCGGCCGTGCGGACGAACGGGTACGCGCTCGAATATGTTCCGAAGCGCTTGATAACAAAAGAGCTTGCTAGAGCGGCCATCGAGACCCCTTTCCCTGTCAAAGAGATTCTTTGGCCGGATGGCTCATGTTTGGCTCGGAGCGCTTACCGTAGCTATCGCCCGGTACTGTCGCTCGTTCCTGAAAAGTGCATGTCAGAAGAGCTTGTCGCTCTGTCTGCCCGGCTCTACCCTGAGAGCCTGTCCCATGCTCCTTCTGAATTTGTTTCTCGGGACCTCTGTCTCGAATTGGTTGAGCGGGACCCTATGAATTTGCGGTATGTGCCCATGCCTGACAAGAAATTGGTGGATTCCGCGCTTCAGGCCAATCCTCGGGTTGTATTAGAAGTTCCCGAATCCATGCTGACGCTGAAACGCTGTCGTGACGCCTTGCGCAGGGACCCGACCATCCCTATTGAGAAGCTCCCCGAAAGCTACCGCAAGAAGCTGGAAAAGGAATTTCGGTCGGACGCTTTCGTAAAATATGAGCCGGTTGCGCTCGAAACGCCTTCCGTTACCGATGATGAGAAGCAGGCGATTTCGTGTTCGGATGAGCCGCATGCTTATGATTTATCGGTCGCCGATAGTTCCGTGGAAACGATTTACTACATATCCGATATCCACCTTGAGCATCAGCTCGTAAAGCAGCCCGATGACATCGTGAAGCTGTCTTTGCCTGAGATACAAGAGCGTATCGACAATAAGATTACCGAGCTTCTGGCGTCTGTGCCGGATGCCCGCGGCACCTTGCTCATCGGCGGCGACGTGGCGGACAGCATTGAGTTGGAAGCCCTGTTCTACGAACGGCTTACTTCGTTCACTGAGCGTCATGAGCGCTGGTGGGGTCGTATTTTTGCCGTTCTGGGAAACCATGAGCTGTGGGATGGAGACCCTATGGGGTTCAAGCCCGCACGACCGATTGATGAAATCATCGCTGATTATCGTCAGACGATGCCGCGCGGAGTCAAGCTGCTGGAAAACGAGCTGTTTATCGTTTACAAGGGGCTTTCCGGCAAGGTGCTGGATGAGAGCACGATTCTCGATGCGAGCGTGGAAGAGCTTGCCGAGGCATGCGCCAACTCGACGTTCCTCTTGCTCGGCGGCCTCGGGTTCTCCGGGCTGAATCCGGTCTACAACGCTGAAATGGGATTGTACCGAGCAACCGTCTCGACGGAAGAGGACATTGCGCGGTCGAGGCGTTTTCGTGCCGTGTACGAGAAGGTTCTGGCAAGTGCGGGGAACCTGTCGGTGATTGTGCTGACGCATACGCAGATGGCGGATTGGTCTGATGCTCGATATAACCCGAAGTGGATTTATGTGAGCGGTCACACGCATCAGAATACGTTCTTGCTGCAACGCGACGGTGTTGCGGTCTTTTCCGACAACCAGGTCGGCTACAAACCTCAATCCTGGCACCTTAACGGCTTTACGATTGATGTGCATGCGTACGACCCCTTCAAGGATTACCCGAACGGCATTCATTCGATTACGCGCGAGCAGTATGTTGAATTCAATCGCTGCCAGGGCATTATGATGCAGGGCATGAAGCACCCTGGTGACTTGTATGCGCTGAAGTACGACGGTGTGTACATGTTTGTGCTGGAGAGCGCCAGCAGTTTGTGCCTTTTGGAGGGCGGCAGACGACACAAGCTCGATTATGACATCAGCTATTATTACGAGAACCTTCCCGAGTATGTCAGGAAAGTGCGCAGTGCGTTCATGCCGTACCAGAAGGCCCTTTCGATGGTTTCTGACGAAGTGAGGGCAATCGGCGGTTCTGGTGGCATTCATGGCTGCATCGTGGACATCGACTGGTTTAACCACATATATTTGAACCCGTTTGACGGCAAAGTGACTCCCTATTTTGCTTTGAATACAACCGACAAATTGGTGTTCAAGAATGTGGAGTCGCTGCTTTCGTCCTCGCCGTTTCCGCCACAATTGAGCAATGGCGAATCCATGTTGGCGCGTTATCTGAGTACGCCTTCTAGGGAGAAGGAATTCCCTATACTTTCGCGTACATCAAGTAAAAAGTGGGAGCTTGCCGTTGTCCCGCAAGTTGTTTTAGACAAGTCGATGTACGAACCGTCTCGCATTATGCGTTCGATTCAGTATATTTTCGACCAGAATGTGCTGCGGATTTGGAATGACGCGGTTCTTGCGATTGAAGATAGGGGCGAGTTCGGAGCGCTGGCCGGTACAAACGGGTTGATTGGTCCATGATTATTGCGATAGCAAGCCCGCCGTCCGCTCGGGCGGCGGGCTAGATAATTAAATGCATATTTGCGCAATTAGCTAACCAAAGGAGAAAACAATGAATACATATAAGCAGAAATTATGGGAGGGGGTAAGAACTTGGCACGCAAGAAGAAGTTTGAGTTGAACGACAACAACCTCGCCATCGCCTACTACCGATTCTCCTCCCATTCGCAGAACGAGGCGAGCATCGACCAGCAACGGGAGCTTGCGCATGCGTGGGCGGACGCCCACGGGTTCAAAATCGTGAAGGAGTACGAGGACGCGGCCATATCTGGCACCACGGAGGACCGACCGGGGTTCCAGCAGATGCTGTCGGAGGTCGCGAAAATCCGTCCCCGTGTCCTCATCATGTGGAAGACCGACCGTCTGGGGCGCGACAAGTACGTGCTGGCGATGGCGAAGCGCGCCATCCGCGACGCCGGGTGCGAGATACGCCTGCTGGCGGAGAACATCCCGACCGACGGGCCGGAGGGCGTGCTCATCGAGGGGCTGATGGACGCCATGGCGGAGTATTACAGCCGCCAGCTGTCCCAGAACATCCAGCGAGGCATGGACTACAACGCCCAGCACGCGCTCTACAACGGGCACAAGCTGTTCGGCTACGGGGTAGACAAGTCCACGAAGAGGTACGTCGTGGACCCGGACACCGCTCCGTTCGTGCAGCGGATGTTCGCGGAGTACGCCGAGGGCAAGGCGATGCAGACCATCTGCGACGAGCTGAACGTCCAGGGGCTGCGCACCACGCGGGGCGCGAAGTTCGGCGTGAAGACGATGAACAAGATGCTGCAGAACCGCGCCTACATCGGCGAGTACCGACACGGCGACATCGTGGTCGAGGGTGGCATGCCCGCGCTGGTGGACGAGGAGACCTTCGACAAGGTGCAGCGGAAGTTCGCCGAGAACAAGCGCAAGGGTTCCCAGCGGGCGCGCGGCATGGACGAGAACGATGCCCCGCGCTATTGGCTGACCGGCAAGGTCTACTGCGGGAAGTGCGGGAGCACCCTGCAGGGCGTGTCCGGCACGAGCGGGACGGGGCGGACGTATTACTACTACTATTGCTCCGCCCAGCGCCGCAAGCAGTGCACGCTGAAGAAGGTGCGCAAGGAGAAGCTGGAGGATGCCGTCACGATGATTCTCCGGTCGATTCTCCACGACTCCGAGAACCTGATGTCGCTTGCCGTGGACGCGGCGGCGTACTACGAGAAGAACTACCGCGACACGGGCTACCTGGACGGCCTGGAGGCCAAGCGCCGCGAGGTCGAGAAGAGCCTTGCGAACCTCGTGAAGGTCATCGAGTCGGGTCTTATCAGCGAGACGGTGACGGAGCGCCTGGTGCAGCTCGAAGAGCAGAAGCGCGCCCTGAACGAGGCCATCGAGGCCGAGAACATCCGCGCCGCGTTGTGCGAGGACGAGCACACCATCAAGGCGTACTTCGAGAAGTTCCTGCACGCGGACTTCGACAATCCCGAGACCCGCGACCAGGTGCTGGAGTATTTCGTCGATAAGATTTACCTGACCGACGACGGGCTGGTGGTAACGTCGTGGTATTCGGAGGACAGGACTGAAGTCACGTGGGACATGCTATACGGGGAGGACGGCAACCCTTTTGTTAAAGGGGAAGCCGTCAAGTTCGACTGCTTCCCCTTTGGCTCCACCATTCATGGAACCGCCAGTTTAAGCCATTTTCGGATGGTTTAAACTGTTTTTATTTTCCTGTAAGAAAACAAAGGCATGCTCCTGTTTATAATAGCAGTTTCCACAATATTTTTGGTTTTCTTCTTGCTCGACCTTTACTTCTTTTAAAATATGTATCGAATCCTCTGACAGCACAAAAGACCTTTGAATATATTTGTTTTTTAACGGTTATTGTAGGTTATGTTCGACTTGAACAGCACTAAAATTTATGTCCGTCCTACCATTTTCTAAATCGATTGATTGCCACTTTAATCCTAATAATTCTCCTGGTCTAAATCCATAGTTAATGGCGATATAAACTATCGGATATAAATATTATGATTTGACAGTCTCCAATACAGTGTTGATCTCTTCTCTTCAAAGATAATCAAAAAGATTTTCAGTCAGTGTTGTAGCTTCAATAAGATTATTGTTTTTGACAATTAAAAAAACAACATTCATCCATTGGATTAATTGGCGGCTTGTTTACATTGTTATGTTGAACGAGGCAGAATCATCTCTTTCATGTTTTAATGAGTCTACCAGAATAGAAAACAAATGATTATAAACAAATTATATTATTTTAACGATGTTTTGTTTATATTTAAGTAAATCAATACCGGCCTAAGCTATGTAAATAAAAACACTTTTGAGCTTCCTTTATTGTCTTTTGATTCTTCTTATTATGCCTTAGTAGTGAGTGAAAAAGCATCTAAAAAAATAAACTTCACATAGCATTATAGTAATACTATGTGAAGCTATCTTATGAGGAGATTTGGCTTTTTCCCAGTCTAAGTATTTCTGAAAAATATATTTAAAGAGATGGAGTTTAGTACCATAGATCGTAGACTTTTGTATAAGATTTCTTATATATCTTCACATTCCCATTAATCTTTCTACTACATCTTTCAAGGTTTCATTAGTGCCAACGTTTCCTGGAAAGATAATGTAAGGGAGCCCTGGAAATTTACTTTCAGAGCCCGTCATCCACACAGGAACACCTGGCTTAATTTGACCCATAACATTGGCTTTTTTCACCGCTAAGGCTTTTGTACCCACGTCGCTGGAAGTAATGCCACCTTTAGCAACGATAAAATTAGGCCGTACTGTGAGATTTGTGACAATGCTGGTAACAGCGTCAGAAATCTTGACAGACACTTTTATTTGCTCATCCTTATCGTCTGTCTTCAGATCAAAGCGGTTTCTTCTAGTGTAAACAGCAGCAGTTTTCCCTTCCTGAATAAGGGTATCTAC
>OIET01000904.1_pt1 | contig 18366 bp, 15 predicted proteins | sample 1581871 | NCBI WGS metagenome assembly OIET01 (sample SAMN03279760, study PRJEB24777) | human gut metagenome | isolation source: fecal sample PR121 from 1 month old male Malay infant, vaginally delivered... | place: Singapore | collected 2005-09-16
ATATTAACACCTCATTATTGATAGGGCTATCAAAATTAAAACCGAAAAAAAGATCCTGTTGTCTTAATTTATCTGTTACTACATCAATTTTTTTCTGAGTTTTAATTTCATCTTTATATTTTTCATCAATGAATATAACAAGATAGACTTCTTCTATATCTTTAATATCCATACAAAATTTTTTCGTACTTAAACATAGTTTCCTCCTTGATTCTCCTGTCTAGCCTAATTACTACCACGTTAGTCCTCTTTTTTCTCCTATACTTTCAAATTCCATATTAATTGTTTCCCAGTCCATATTCTCTGACGAAGCTAACTTTATAGCCAGCTCTTTTAGAGCCTGACCTTCAAGCTTTTCACCATAGTATTGTGCCTGGTAGTCATCTATTTGGTGTCCTACGGTCTGAGCAACTCTGGCCATATGATTAAAGGCCGCATGATCATGTTCATCTCTTTTTGTGTGTAGGCTTCGATACAATGCGTTTCTGTCCAGCGTGTCCATAATTTTTTCTGGCGTCCATGGATCACGAATGTTGAATCGCGTTAGGTGCTCAATAGGAGTTAGAAAATCATTTTTACCATGAATTAAATATGAATCCTCTGTTCTGGCCATATGATAGCCTAAAACATGAAGATTTGCAAAAAGATCTCTATAATTGCTTGACACTCTGATCGCCCTATTAAAGCTGGCGTTTAACCGGATCATATCATCTGAAAAATCAAAGAAATCTTCACTCATTTTCTTTTCAGGATTGACAAAATCATTCTCCCTTGTAATCGTTATTTCTTGACTCTTTGCATTGTTCTTAAATTGCTCTAATAGTTTTTCTTTCGTCCATTCTTCCGGCTTAAGCAACGTAAATAAACGATTCGTTTTACCATCTTTTGACAAAGTAATATTCTTTCGTTTATCCGACCATGTCACTTCATACCCCTCTGTTTCCATGCGCTTAATAAAGTCTTCTCGACTTGTTGCTTGAAATAGGATACGCTGTACGATCCCTTTAAGCTTCTGCTGATCTTTTGATAAGGCTTTTCTATATCCAAACTCGCTTTTGGGAGGCGACTCAACTTTTTCTATTTCTACGTTTTGGTTTAAAGTATTTTCTATGAATGACTTTGTCCATTCTTTATTTAATGTTGTACTACGGCATCGGAACTGATTCGGATCAAATAAAGTTATATAATCCTTGTCGTCCCACCAATTCGTTTGATAACCAAAATTTTGCATTCTCAGCATAAAATCCCATTTATTGGTAGCTTTTCCAAGGACATATTCAAACGTTTTTTCCATTTCATTTTTCCAAGAAGTACCGTTTTTTCGATGATTATACTCACCTCGTGTACTGGTTGATATAAGCGTATTCTTATTCTTGTTTCTTGCCCAATGAAGCTTAATGCCGTTTTCTTCGCATATTTTTATGGATTCTGCTTTAATCCTATCTAAATCTTTATTTTTTTGTTCCCATCGCTTACCCGTTATTGAATTGGTTCGGTTAATGACAAAATGATTATGTAAAACGCCAGTATCACAATGTGTCCCCATAAGTATCTCAAAGCCTTCGAATATTTCGGGCAGACGCTCAATCAGGGCAATCCCCATTTTATAGGCTTTTTCGGGTGTCACACCCTGATCAAAGGGAAAAGATTGCATCATATGTACGCACAATTTCTCCTTTTCTTCATGATGAAATAGCGCCTGCGTCATTCGCATAAATTGGAAAGCATTCTCTGGATCTGTATCACAATTCCATGCATGTGTGTACTTAACACCTTCAAACACTGTTTTCTCCGGGTTAGTGATATAATACAATAACCGCTTCATTTCGCTTGGCTTTTGTCGCCCCTTTCGGTCAATCATCTTTATAACTCCCATATTGCTAACGCCTTATTATACCTTTTCTACTATTTGCATTACTTTTTTTACTATCTGGTTAAACGCATTTTTAGTTTCTTCCAGATAAACTGTTTTTATCTGCCCCATATTGGCCAGTTTAGCGATTTGATTAACATTGGTACCGATTTTTTTCAGCTCTGTTAAAACCGGCTTGAGATCCTCAATCACAACTATTTTCTCACTTTGTAATGCGCTCTCGCGAATATACTGAGAAGCACAAATTTTGCCTGATCTTATACAATTTGTTTTTTCGGCAAGCTCCATAAGCTTTTTATATTCAGCTTTTGTAAAACGAACCGGCACATACACTTCCCTTTTATCATTGCCCATTCTTTCTTACCTTTATGACAATTCCCGTTGCATTGTCAGTTTCACCCTCTGCGCGGATATTTTTAACAATTTCTGAGAGAACACCTTTTTTTTCGTTCATTAACGGCTCAATATACCTATTGATCTGCAATGTGTTAAAGATGCCATCGCTCCCAATAAAAAAAACCGTTGGCAGATTAGCTTTCAATTTTCTCGTTTGAATGACATTGACCTTCTCTCTGGTACCGATACAGCTGGTTAAACCTTTCTTTTTTCCACTATAGCCAATGTGATCATCACTTATTTTGTAGGAAAAGCCGTTTTCAATCTGGTAAGCAACGCTGTCTCCGACATGCGCTAAATAGATTGCTGAATCATAGAACAGTAGCATCGTCAAAGTAGATCCTGGATGGATACCATTTTTTACCCCATAGTTAAAAACATGCGTATTTGCACATTTTATCAAACGCTGAAGTTCTTTCAGTGGATCTATGGCATCTTCTTCGATCTGATAGAACATTTTTTTTGCCCAAAGTTTCACTTCATTCATGACGATTGTACTCGCATTCTCTCCCCTGGGACGTCCTCCGACACCGTCCGCAACCGCAAAAACCGCAAACGCACCCTTATCTCTATCTTTATGAATACATAAAAGTCGGTCTTCATTATTTTTCCGCTTGCCAATATCTGTTATCGAATCATATGTTATCTTTACAGAATCCATTCCTTTACTCCTATTATCATTGGAGCAATCCGTCATAATGCTCCAAATTATTTTTAAATATCGTTATTTTCCTTGGACTTTACTTCTTCAGTAAAATATGAAGGAACCTGAAGGTCCGTAAATTCATGTTGCCTTAATAAATTTATGAATTCAGACCTGCTTGATGACACAGGTCTGTTAAAATATGAACTGACCTGACGGTCGTAATAAAATTTTTTGATTTCCCAAAGATAAGTATATCCCTTTCGGTGGATTTCGATTGCCGCCTTATCATTTATTTTAAATCGAATGCCCGTTTCAGTATCCAACTGTGCATCAAGTAGGGAACTTCCATAAAAATGACCAAACAACGTCCGATCCGGTAGCTCCAAATTTTCTTGATAGCTTTTTGCATCGCAGGAAAACAGGATTTCATTTCCGTCTTTAAAAAAATAGAAAAGCGCGCCTACTGAAATCCCTGTCACAATGACGCCTTTATATAAAAAGGGTGCTTTAGCATTCCAGTAGTAAGTATATCCAATCCGATAATTACGCACTTGATCATATAAGTCGTTCACCTTATCCATGATTACCTCCCATTTTAACGACATATTGGAGATCGCGAAAGCGTAGTATATCGTTATTTTTCAGTTCATAATACTCAAAATGTTTTAAGCGCTGATCGTTGATATAATTAAAATTTTGAGATGTATCTCCAAAATAGACATGTTGGTAGTCTTCTGCATAAATCAGACCATGACATCGGGAGATAAAATCAATATCCTTTAAGCAATCCATCATTCGCCCGATTGGAAATTCCTCTTTATTGACAATAATATCTTCTGTCATTTTATTTTGACTTTCTAATACAATAAAAGGAATGTCATCATCTAAAACAACGGTACTTGTCTCCTCTGGCAAGGCTTCTAAAATAGCAGGTTCTGGCTGCTGCTTTTTTCTTTTAAACAGATGGAATCGGCGCTTTTTCTTTGGCTTAAACTTTGATTCTTCTTGATGAGATCCTTTAAAAAAATACTCCTGTCCTTCTTTGAACTCATGCAGATCTGGAGCGCCGGGTATTGTAACTGGCGCCCTGATCTTATCCTCATTCGAATTCGTTTTTATAAAGGTATCCTTTTCCAATGATTCGGACAAAACTTCAACGTTTATTTCAAATTCAGGAATGATCACCTGAAACTTCTTATTCCTGATTTTTACTTCCATTTTTATCACCTTTTTTTATCTTTTTGATCAAAAGCAATGCCAAAGGTATCCCAAGTAATATGCCACAGAAAACTCCAGCAAACCAAAGTGGAGATATTAAACTTTGTGGCGCAACCGCAGCCACTTGCTGATCTTTTACAATCATTTTGTAACTTACTTCATCAAGGCGATTGCCCACCTCATCTGCAGCTGCAACAACTAATTCATACGATCCAGTGCCATGGAGCTGATAGACCGTTTTATAGATTTCATCTTGACCTTCCAGCAAGTTAATCTTTTCACCTGTGTCTGTATTGTGCAGCTCTAATTTCGTAAAGTGATCCGGTTTTTCATTGCCGATCCAAATTTTATCCAGCTCAATACTGAGTTTTGCCCCATTTGAAAGATCCGTCGATCTTCGCTCAGACAAAGGCGTGTTGGTAGTCAGCTCCGTCACAAGAGCTTTCGGTTGAGTCCCATCAACGAAAAAGCCATAGTTCATTTCTTCCGATTGATTTTGGGCTTTATCGGTAGCCGACAACGCCATTGCTTTCTCGCCCTCGTTATTAATTTGATCTTCAAGATTCCAGTTGATTGTTTTTTGCAATCCAGTTTTATGTGTCAAAAGGCAGTTAACCGTATCTAGATAATCATCTTTTATTGAAAAATACCGGCTCATGATTACGCCAGATTGGTAAGCGGGCTGTTTATCCAGATCAATATCGACCGTTAAGATTTGGGGCTTCGTTTGATCAATCACTACCGTTCCCCCTGTTTGTTCTGCCCGGTTACCAGCCATATCTTCTGCTGCACCTGCCAGATGATAAGTTCCATCTTCTTTTAGCTCAAAAGCAGTCTGCACAACACCATTATTAAGACTGTCAGAGAGTTTATTTTCATCGTTCACTTTCATACTGCTTGCCGAAAGATCAAGGTTCACATCTTCAATTGAGCAGCGAATACCAATATTTTTATTCATGAAACCTGAAACCACCGGATCTATTTTTATTGCTGGCGCAATATCGTCATAGATGATGTCAGTCTGTTTTTCGATTGACAGCGTGTTCCCTGCCACATCATCCAAACTGAATTTTGCACCAATTTTCCCTTGGCTACCGCCCTCAAGTGTTGTACTCAGCTGAATACTATTTCCCGGCGCTGATCCTCCGCTACTGAATCCATGAATCTGCGCCTCCGTGGCAGAGACTTCATGATTTGCCGTTATATTAGCGGTAATGGTATCTCCTGCTTTTGCATACATCGCATTTTTGGCATTGTTTGATGTAATGGCAGCCTCCGCATTAATGGGCGCAAAATATTGTAATTGTGTTGGAACACTTTCGTTTGTCACTAAAACCGGCATGTTGCCTGCTCGGTCTGTCACAGAAAAATCAATGGTTACCGGCTGCTGATCCCGATAGCCGGATATTTTTTCCTGAGCGATATAGTTAAGTCCATCTGCGGCCGCCAGTGTGTCGATTCCTCCGATGCTTCCTGTTATCCTTACTTCATGGTTTGCCCGCATTGTGAGCGTTACCGTATCCCCATCCTTGACATATTTACTGCCGTCTCGCGCATTATTGGATACAAAGGCGATTTCGTTCACGCTGATTGGTGCAAAATAGAGAATCGAAGGCATTTCTTCTTGTGTCAACGACACTTCCGGATTATTGGATTTGTCCCCTACAGTCATCAAAAGCCCGATCACATTTTGATCCTGTGTCATACTTCCATCAACCTGAATGCTGCCCGTATAAGAAATACCGTCCGAACTTTGCATCATCATTTCTTTCCCGCCAACACGACACGTCTTAATCGCAGTCTGATGATTGGCCGTAAATGAAAAAGTCAGCGTATCGCCATCCTTACAGATCGTGTGATCATTAGCATTATCCGAAACAAAGGACATTCCCGATAATTGTATTGGTGCATAGTAAGTACAATGTCCCATACAATCGCCAGGGAGCGCATATTCAGGGTTTCCATAAATATCAGATACCAATAGGCTGCTGCTTATTTCGCTGTTATCCTGCAAGTGATTCGCTGTGTAACTACCACGCCACTCTCTTTGGTTTTCAGATTCCATCCTTATCGTTTGTCCCCCGATCGTTAATTTCGGGGTTTGAAGTGCACGATTCGCTGTAAAATTCACCGTGATCTGATCACCATTTTTTATGTAGTACACATTGTCGATCCTATTGCCCGTACACTCAAAATCAAAAGACACGATATTTTCTTGACTAAAAGGTGCATAATAAAGAATCTGATCATCACAATTCACCATCGCTTCCTGGTTTGCTGCATCTTTTACGACTTTAAGTGTCGATATGTCCAATGGTACCACCTGCGCATCCGGGAGTCCCCCTTCAATTTGATAGCTGCCGTTATAAACAACATGGCCATCATCTTTATTTTCTTCCAGAGTAACATCACAGTTGTTAATCTTAATCAATGGTAATTCGATCAGTTTATGATTTGACCTGAAGCTAAAGGTAACCGTATTTCCGTTAATGGCAGCCTGTGTGTCCGCTTGATTTGATTTAAAGCTTACATCTGAAATTTCTATCGGTGCAAAATAAGTGATTTTTTCTTGATTTAAAACAGAAGCCGTATTTCCGTAAGCGTCTTTTACAAGCATCAACGCTGCAATATCCAAATGTATCTCTTTTTGATCCGCAAATTCATCTGCTTTGATCGTATACGCGGCTTTATATAGGACGCCTGCATTGGTTGTTTCGGATTGAAGCTCAAGACGATGATTTCCAATTTTCACATGCTCAGACTGTGCTAAGGCACGATTGGACAAGAACGAAAATGTCACGGTGTCTCCATTAATGGCCATATCATGATTGACATGGCTGGATTGAAAATGAACGTCCGTAATCAGAAGGCCCGTGTGGAAAGTAATCGTCTGCGTTGTCTCAACAAGTGCTGTATTTCCAGCGATATCACAAATACCTGAGAGTAGGGACAAATCCAAAGGAATTAATGTATTATCCTCAAATGGTTCATCCTTGAGCTGATACTTCCCAGAATATTGAAACCCATGATCTGTATTACTAATTTCAAGGTTTAATTCCGTATCCGCGATTTTAATTTTTGGCGTTGAGCTTAACGTGTGGTTTGTAAAAAATGAAAAAGTAAGAGTGTTTCCATTGATGGCTGCTTGAGGATCATTATTATCCGATTGCCATGTCATCTCTGAAATGACCAGTGGCGCGTAATACAAAACGCTGTCTGAAAGCGTCAATTCTGCTTCATTTCCGGCAATGTCATGGACTTGTTTGATTTGAGAAAAGTCAACTGGGATAGCTTTCTGATCTTCAAACTGTCCGTTTTCGACGCGGTGCATACATTGATAGGTAATTTTTCCGTTTTCCTCCCTTTTTTCAAGGCTGTACTCTTTATCACCAATTTTAACCTTGCCTGGATTCACAATATCATGGTTCAGATCAAAAGAAAAAGTGACCACATTATCATTTGCAGCCACTGTCGAATTTGCGTTGTTCGATTTAAAAGAAACCCGCTCTATGACAAGCGGTTCAATATATTGAATACCCTGATCTTCTTCCGATCGCACCTCACCCACTTGCCCATTCACTTCATAAGTAATTTGAAAACCGATCTTCTGAAGCCGTATGTCTTGTGTCACTATATACTCCGCGTGAAAATTTCCATCATTATTTTCAATTTCTACAACCTGATCTCCGATCATCACCTCGGATACAACCGTATTATCACCTACCTTAAAATCTAATTTAATCAGATCCCCTGTTCGACACAAGGTAGGGTTTTCATTTGACGATTGAAAGACAATTTCTGTAATGGGTATCTTACCCTCGCCATCTTCATTCGCTGCCAGCGCCTGCGGTATAACCATCATAAAGCCAGCCAACAAAATGAATACCACCAAAATCATTTTTTTAATTGCTGTAATCATATTTGTTATTTTCCTCACTTTCATCTAAAATGGTTGTTTCCTGCAAAATTTTATTTTCCTCGCTTTCGGGATCATCCAAAATCACAGTATCCATTAGTCCTTCCTCCTTTTTTGGCTGAAAAAGCGGCTTATCCGCATTTTTCAAAAGATCTGGTATCTTTTTACCTTTTGCCATTCTTCTACGCGCAATATCGCGAATATCCAATACAAAATAAAGCACAATCAATGCCAAAAGTAGCATAAACCCGATTGCAAAGCTTACATAATAAATAACTTCATTCATTTTTACACCTATTCCCTATTAAACCTATTACTCAACGGGTCACAGAAAGTACGATTATCATCGAATTTATTACATAATCTGAGTGCATATGCCGGTAGCTCTCCAATTGGCATGTCTTTATAGTTTTTTGCTTTTGAATAAAATCCGATCGTCGGTAGCCATATCTTATCTTCTGGACAATATGCTTGATATTCTCCGTAGCATATTTTCATAATTAGACCATTACTCATACTTTCAACATAATCATGCTCAAAAAGCAATTCTTTTCGAACATCCCGCATACCAGTGCAGCGACAAAGCGTTTCAATTTTGATTTTGTAGCTTCTAAAATCATTTTCACCACGAATATACCATTCATCCTTAATTATTAATGGAAAGCCTATAACCCAATCATCACCAATTTTTCGTCGCGCTTTATAGATATATTCTTCTTTTTTGATCACCATACTTTCTTCCTTTTGCCTCTCTTTCTTAAATAATAGAATTTTCAATTACTGTCTGAATTTTTATAAAACTCCAATCATTTTCATTTGTGTCTCAATCGCGTTCAGCTGGTTCATGACATTGGCAGAAAGTTTACCTGCCTGTTGATTTTTCAATGACTGCACACTTCCCCACAACTGAATGGCAACGTCATTTTTATTCCCTTTAAGCGCCGTGTCAATTGCGTAAAAATAACTGACGATGTCCGTTTGATCTCTGGATATAGCATTTAGAAAACAATCCAAAGCGCGATCATAGTCACCATTGGCTACAAAAAGATTCCCTTCACAGACAAAATCTTCTTTAGAAAAGCCTGTTTGCCATGCGCTAAGCTTTTCCCACCATTGTACAGCTTCCGTTCTTTGTTCAGCATTTGATAGATCTTGTGATAGTCCCAATGCAATGATTTTGTATATTTGCAAAACTTTTATATCATTCTCTTTTACTGAATTCTCCAAACCATCAATCTCTTTTTCTATTTTCTTGATTTGATCTTCCTTCCATTCATTTTGCTGTGATAAAACACATGTCAATAGATAAAGGTTACTAATCTTCTCATGGCCATCCGTTGTTGTCTCAATCATTTGATTTAATTCATCAATTATCTGCTCATTGTTTCCCTTGCCTTCGATCATTTCTCTTATAATCTTTTCGCGTTTTCCTTTTAAGCCTTTCAACAATTTACTGGCATAATCAATATAGACTGGACTTTCCTGTTCAATGCATAGTTCCGCCAGATCGACGCGCATTGTTTCACTCAGCTTACTCACTTCTGTTCTTTCTCGAAAAGCATCAAGGAGTAACCTGTATTTTTCATCAACATTATCCGATGTTTTTGGCTGAAGCAATTCGAATACTTTCTGATAGACATCAGGATTATCAGGATTCTTTAAAATGGCGTTTAAATAAGCCTCAACCGCATCTTCTGTATCCCCGGACTGTTCATACTTGATTGCCTGGTTAATGAATACTTCATAATCCTGCTTATAAGTAATGCTGCAATTATAATATGCGATCATACCCGTTATAAAAGAGGCAATACATAATAGAGCGCATGTAAGAAAAATTCCGAGCCGAATACGATATCCAGTATTTGGATCATTCCGTCTTTCAAATTTTCTCAACTGTTCCAGGATCTCTTTCGTATTTTTGTATCGCTTTCGATAGTCGTCATCCGAACATTTATTTAAGATCGTAATCAAATCCTCTGGAATGTCCTCATATTTCTGGATTTCAACCATGAACAGTCCTATTTTCCCAATGCTGTAGTTGTCCGTGTAATCTCCTGCAGGGACAGGCGATCCATTTTTATATTCAGGGGCAGAAAAAAGCTTATTTCCCGTTCTCAGACTCAGAACATCGTCTTTTTTTACACAGGCACCGACATCAATAATCATGACCTTATTTTCATTGATAACGATATTTTCTGGCTTCAGATCCGCATAAACATACCCTTTTGAATGGAGATATTCGATACCATCACACAGCTGCTTTAACCACTCCACGATCTCTGTGATACTTGCTGGTTGTTTCATCCTTTCTGTAAGTGTAATGCCCGAAACAAAATCCATCACAATATACAGTGAATCTTCTTTATCATAAATAGTTGGAAGTACGCGCGGAAAAACCGGATGCGAAAGTTCAGACAATAGCATTGCCTCAGCTTTTTGTCGTTCAAAATCTTCCTTTTGGATACGATTATGCTTATCAATTACTTTAACGGCCCATACTGCTCCGATATTAAGGTCTTGAGCCAAATAAACCGTACTCGTTGCGCCACTTCCAATGATTGACATAAACTTATAATGATTGTCTAAAACAGTTCCAGATAAATCGTTCATTTTCCACCTGCCAATAAGTCACGGACAGTATGATCCCAATCACCATTCCACTGATTTGCTAATTTTGCAACTGCCTGTGCCTGTCTCAATCGGAGGTCTGTTGGTTGGGGCAACCGTTGCTTTCGCTTTTCGGTAGTTCTTAAGACCTCAATCAATTCTTCCTGTGAATTAAATTTGATTTTACTCAATCTGCTGCGCACTTTTTTTACCTCCCAATTCCTGCAAATTTCTGTTAATTACTTTTTTGTGGCGATTAATTTTCGTATTTTGACTCAATTCAATCCATCGCTTTTTTGCCAATTGTTCTGCCGTTTCGTTTGAACCAATCAGAGCAAGCATCCGATTCGCCGCATTCCTTTCAATACTCTCCTGATCAAGACGGTCTTCTTCAGACATTTTTCGGTAGCATTGATAAGCTTTTTTATAATTCTGTGCCGAAAGGTATACCAAAGCCTCACACTCCTTAACCTTCTGCAAGTCAAATTCATTTCCCACGGCCAGCTGCCTTAAATAATTAAAAAGCTCCTGTATTCTTTCATGTTTTACCGTGCTATGTATTGCACAGAACAAGAAAAGTTCTATAATTGCACTGATCAATTTTCTTTTTTGATCTTTTGGTACCTGATCCATTTGTTTCTGAAGTAAATCAAGATACTCACGGTAATTTTGCAAATTTATCCGCATTAAAAACCTCCATTATTTAAATATATAAAAATGCCGACTTCAATAAAAAAGGGCCGTCAATAAATACGGCCCCAAAAACAAATAGAAAAGAAAAAAGAATAAATGGGTAAATCTCAGGTTTAGCCTGATCTTTACCATGATTTTTTAAGATAGCAATGAATCCATTAATTCGATTAAGAGCAAATATGAAGTAATTTGCTATTCATCTATTGTTTTGATATACTATTTTTATAAATACTTATAAACAAGGTGGGTGAAATAATATGCATATTGTCAACAAAAAACGTTTTATCGCCTGTGTCATTTTAATTGTCCTGATTTTCTCTCTTGGTGGTATTGCACTGTATCGAATCATAAACCGATCTCAGCCAACAAAACCCGTTTCAAATAAGATCAACCATGAACAACGTACTTACACCGCACAATGGAATGACGCTTCTGAGCCGGTTGAAATCCGAAACAACTATATCGTCAACATGACATTAGACACGGAAGAAAAAAGCTATTCGGCGGATATTACCGTCGATGTCTACAACGATTCAGAAGATCCTTGGCAGTCCATTTTTTTTCGGGATTATCCCAGTCAGTTCAGGGATATTGAAAACGGGCGAATCAGTGAGATTTCCACCGCTTCAAACGTATTAACCGGGAGCGCTCTTGATTTATCAAGAGAAGCTGATCCAACGGTGTTCAGCTTTAAGCTGGATGAACCGTTATCTCCTGGAGATACTGCTTCGATTTCCTTTCACTATAAAGCTTTTGTCCCTGTTCTCAATGCCCGTTTTGGTTATCAAAGTGTCGGTGAGGGAAAGAATGACTTTTACCTGGGAAACTGCATTCCTGTATTATGTCCCTATGATGATGGCCAGTTTCAATACTATCCTTATTTCGCCGTTGGTGAATGCTTTTATTCCCGAATGGCAAATTATAAAGTGAATCTAAATATTCCCAGTGACTACAGCGTGATTGGAACAGGCGATTCCATCATTGCCGACGATACTGTCACAAAAAGCTTTGATTTTACTGCCAATGCTGTACGTGATGTGATCTTTGTGATCGGCAATGACTACCATGTCGCATCCGACGTTGTCGACGGTATCACGGTCAACAGCTACTATCATTCTGGCCGCGAAGAAAAGGGCCAAGAAGCACTCAATGTTGCCATGGACACGCTCAAAGATTGTAATTACCGGCTTGGGACATACCCCTATTCGCTATTCAATGTGGTCGAAACCCAGATGGAAATGCTGGGAATGGAATACCCGCAGGTGGTTTTAATCACAATGGCTGACGAGGGGGTTCCTTCGTCCGTTCATGAAATTATGCACCAGTGGTTTTACTCCTTGGTTGGCAGCAACTCCTATACCAGCGCCTGGCTGGACGAAAGCCTGGCAACCTATCTTGCGAATCCGGGGCTCGTTGGTTATTCTGGATACATCACACAGCCTTACAGCGCATTTGCCAGCGATCCGGATTACACACTGGCCATGTACTTTTGTGGAGCGTCAATGTACAACCGCCTGGAAGAAGCATATGGCAAAAGCACTATGACTGATTTCATGCGCCAGATCCTTGAACAATATGCTTATAAAGAGATCTCGACACAGGATTTAGTCAATCTTTTAGCGGAGTACTTCGGCGCCGATAATGAAATTTTAAAAGAATATATTGAACCGCATTATTTAGAAAATGTACCAGCATAGTCACCAACCATTTAAGCCTTTGTGTCTTAGCAAAGGCTTAAATGGTTGGCTATCCTGCTTTATTTCTGTATTTCTTAGTTTTAATAATAATAACACCTTCTTTCAAATCATCAGATTTTCTTTTTAATATTTTTCTTAGTCAATGTACCAGAGGGTTATCCCTCCGGTACCAATGGAGAAGAAATAGAAAATATGGCAATGTCCAGATTCGAACTGGAATAAGCCCTTCTATGCACTCATTGCCATGTTTGGAAGTGGCAGGAGGTTACCACTTCCATTAAAAAGGAAAAGATTGAGGGAACTGCCGGAATTAAACCGGCACCACAATTCACTTTGTAGGCTTTTGCGTTCCCACATTACTTGGATGATCACTTTTGATCAATAAAAAAACCACCTGATTGCGTTCAGACGGCGTGTTATGCTATAATCAACCGTGCAGGGATACCTTGCGGCACCGGTGCGGTAAATTGTGCCCCAGAAGTGGGGTGATGCTTATGGACAGTAACCAGTTAATTCTGATTCTGGCGTTAATCGCTTTTATCCTTGAATGCATCAAAAAAGACAAATAACCGCCCAGCCTAGCAATCTGAAAGCGGTTATCGTTTGATATTGTGGGGCTACCGTGCCCGGTGTCCCTGTTTCTATTTATATTATACCACCTTTTTCTTTATCTAACAACCTTTCTATTTCCTCTTGCGTCAATTGTCTTTGTTTATTTAAGGCTTCTATGATTATGTCCAATGCATCTTTGTTGGACGATAGTATTTCCTTTGTTTCTCGATAAAATTCGTTTGACAATTTTATAATTTCATCGGATAATTCTAAATCTATAAGCGATTTGCTTTTTGTACAGTCATTCATGACGATGTATGCTTTAATTAATTCGGTTGCTTTTGAAAAATCGCTCTCTTGATCACTGATTGTGCCAATGCAGCCATAATGAAACTCGCCTAATACTAACTCTTCAGCAACGGCGCCTGCATATGCTATCAAAATTTGGTCTTTTACGTCTTCCAAATCAAGATTTTTATAAACATAAGTAATTTTAGCAGATGTATGAGCGACATATACCGAATAATACTCCAATTTTTTTAAGTAAGCCATTACTGCGTGTCCTGCTTCATGAATAACCGAAATATTGATGTTATAATCCGCAATTTTATCATCCGCTTCACAAGGGACTTCATCCATTTCTGATGCAATTGCGCCAATCCCGGTCGGTGTCATGTTGTCACCATCAGATTGCTTTTCTTCAAGGAATCTATCAATCCCCCAAAAATATACATTTTTGAGTATTATGATTGTAATTAAGAGAAAGAAGATCGCTCTTACTTCATTTATAATCACATTTTTTGAAAGTTCCTCTGTAACATTCAAAAGTTCTGTGGCTAAACCAAAGAAATTAATTAACAATGTAATGCCGCAAGCAGCAACAAAACATTGTATTAAGTCAATAAAAGCTCCAAACACTGTTAGTTTTTTCATATGGTTCGTAGTCTCTGTCTTTCAAATTTCATTGTTCAAATACTCTACTTCTTTTTAACTTTCTTTTGAGTCATCCAATACAGAATTAAAAGAACAATCGGAACCAGGACAACCGTCGCCGCCGCTAAAACAACATAGCTGCGGTTAACCGTTTCTTTGGTTTCTTCTGCATAAGGCTCTGGAAAAATCCGTTCCCCTCTGACCAAAAGCCGGTGGCTGTTGATACCAATGGGCGTACAGGTTAGCAGGGTCACATAATCCTTGCCCGGTACAGCCTTTAATTCGTCCGTTTGATTGGGTTCGACCACTTTGATCTGATCCACCTGATAGGTCAGAATTTCATCCAGCACGTGGATTTCAAAAGTATCTCCCTCGGTGAGCTGATCCAACTCCGTAAAAAGCTTTGCCTCGTTAAGCCCACTATGGCTTGTGAGGACAGCGTGGCTACCTTCCCCGCCGATGGGCAGTGCGGTTTCTTTGATATGCCCAACACCTTTACGCAGCACCTCGTCACGGGTACCGTGATAAATCGGCAAATTGACCTTAATTTTGTCAATCACAAGCGTTCCCATGATCCCATCCACGTTTAAGCAGTCCAGATAGTTATCTGGAAGGACATAGCCACTGCCCTCGATAAACGGATCGTGTGCGACCATACCACTTAAGCCCTGGTTGTAAGCCAGGGCTTTTTCTTTTTCTTCGGCCATGACAGAAGCGTTCATCTGCTCCACGGTAATTTGATAATCCTGAATCACTTCCCCATGCTGCATATTTGACAGCAGATTTGCGATGATCGGGTACGCCAAAAAACAAGCTCCGATGATAAACATTAAAGTGATGGCCATATTCGATAGAATCCGCTTCATCTGCTGCCTCCTTCTTATATGCTACTCAATTATTCGCTTATTCAGCCTTTTTCGACTTTTTAATTCTTATTACAATCAATGCACCCGCAGCAATCAAACAGATCCCTGCTCCAATGATGAACGTCGTACCGCCATTTGCGCCTGTAAACGGCAGATCATATTTCGGGACGTTGGTGATCGTCACCGAATTAGCGGTTAAGTGTGATACCGAATCGGCTCTCACTTTAAAAGGTTTCTTTGAAAGCTGATAATCCACACCATTGACGTTCTTAGGGGCCTGTGTTTCCACGAGCCAGTACCAGGTGACCGCATCTAAGCTGTTATGCTTGTTGCCCATCACACCATATTCAAGCCCATAGAAATGGGCTTTTCCCTGAGCGTCGGTTGTCACTTCCCAATCTTTGGCGTGATCGGTTGGATCAACAATCGCATTGATGCCCTTATTCGCATCGCTTTCACTGCGATAGATTTTAAACTTTGCACCCGGCAGCGCGATATTTCGATTCGTGCTGTCTACCTTCACCAGGTTGATGCCGGTCGTGTGTGTTTCCGGTTTTTTATCGTCGGGAACGGATACCTGGTCATATTTGACATGCAGGTTGTTGGTATAATCCAGGGAAGCGCCATTGTATATCGCCTGTCCCATAGAGCCCTCAGCCGTTTTATTTAGCACGGTGCGAAACTCAATGTTGATGGTGCCGACGTTGTTGTCCTGGCCTAAACTGTAGACACTCGGTTTTTTAATGTCTTGCAGGGACTGTGCGGCTTCCTTTTTGCCCGTGTCATTCAGGGTGATGGTTAGTTTTCTGCCATTGGCAGCCGTCGGTTCGTTAACGGTGTAGCCTCCGGCACTCATTTTCACACGGTTTCCATGAATATCAACGCGGTATAATTCCGTACTGCCCGATACAAAGTCTAACCGTGTGTCAAGAACATCGGTAATTTGGTAAACATCGCAGGTGGCCATGTCATCCGGCATGGTTGTTTCGATAATCCACTTGTTTTCCTGGCTGATGTCGCAGGTATCGTCCTTGTTGTCCAGCTGTGTAATAAATTTGTCAATTTCCGGGCCTGGCTTCAGTTGGTTCTTTGGATAGATGTGCACATCATAAATCCATCCATCACCTGCCGGATTTGTCAGCGGCAGACTGACTAGACAATCGGCTGCCTTAATATCCACGGCGGGGTTGTCGATCTCCTGAACAAGGTAGATCCCCATCGGAAGCTTACTATTGCCAGTAATGGTTGCCGTTCCCTGGGCATTGGTCGTCAGCGTAACTGGTGTCCATGACGTATCCTGTTTGGTAACGTCACTGTCCTGCATTTTTGTGATTTTAAATTGTACGTCCTGCAAAGCAACAGCGGTACTCGGTACGGTCTGAACGGTTCCGTCACACCTTACCCTTGCCTCTGTAATATCGTCCATCCGGTATTTATGGATGGTGATGCTGCGGTCAATGGCCGGATCTGGAATCCCCTCGCCAGCCGCAAAGGCACTGGCCACAGACGAAAACAGCATGGTCAGGGTCAGTGCCGCACTCGCTGCTCTTTTTATTCCTTTCGTTGATAATAACTCTCTGATTTTCATTCTACTTTTTACCTCTTTCCTCAAATTTTTTGTAACCAGCTACAAAGGCCATGCCTAATAACAATGCGCCTAACAAGCCGTAAAGCACACGGTTCGGATCGTTCGTCCCCGCATAGGGCATTTGAGGATTCGGATAATTGACAAGCTGCAAGCCTGTAGCTGTTTTTTTGAATGCCGGGGCTAAGGGTTTTCCTTTCGCTGTGATGTCAATGGTGTTTGCTTCTGCGTCAATCGTTACCCGCCACTGCCCCTTTGGCAGCTGATAACCGGCCTTTGTTTTCACTTCAACCAGATTATACTCACCGCTGCGAAGATCTCCGAAATTAACATTGCCGTACGTGTCAGATGTCAATTTTTTGATCACAGTCGTCCAACATGAATCGTCTGCTCCTGCCAATTCTGTATGACTGTGATTTTTGGATTCTTCCGGTGTAATTCCTGTTTGGTCAGAATATGCCTTGTCATATTTACAGGCATAAAGCTCAAATTCAACGCCGGGCATTGCCTGACCATTTTCATCCACCTTTTTAAAGGAAAACTCAACTTTTTTGGCCGCATTGGGAACGTCCATGGTCATGGCGTCCTCAGTCCCCGTTACGGTGAAGTAAATGGGGTCGGTCGATAAAATATGATCATGTGGTGCTCTCGTTTCTTTAATGTAGTAATCCCCTGGGAAAAGCTCCACATGAAACCGTCCCAGCTCGTCCGTATCCGCCTCTGCGACCAGCTCATTTGTGTCTTTGTTATAGATCTGAAGATGGGCATTCTGCAATCCATCAAGGGTTTCTTCATCGGTTTTCGTAAACTGGCTATAAACGTTCTTTCCCTTAAAGGCTGCCTTATAGCTTGCAGACATGTTCCCTGATCCCACGGCCAGGGACACAAAAAGGCGCTGTGTATTGGGGACATCCGGATAATAGATCACACAGGCATCGGGAATATTGGCATCGGTACTGAATCGCTTGGCAGTGGTTGGGGTAATGGTTGCGCTCACCTCGCCGCTATAGCTGCCATCAGCATAAAGCATAAAATCATCGTCGTCATAGATGGTAAAGCTGCCCGTATAGTCTCCATAGGTCTGTCCGGAAGTGTTCCGGGCAATCGCGTGGACACCTTGCGGCAGGTTCACGGTGTATTGGCCATGCTCTGAAATATTCGAACATACTGTCTGAAACCAACCGGTTTCCTGACGCTGGTTCGCTCTGTTCCAAGTCGCTTCCTCTCGTTCCGCGACAATGTTCCAGCTCGCATTCCAGTTGGGTGGGTCTTGATAGCTCTTGGTGTTGACCAGATCCGCGACGACTGGATCGGTCATGTAATAACTGCTGTAACTGGATATTCCGGCAATCACACGAATGGCAGCCCAGGTCTGGACATAGTA
>OIET01000909.1_pt1 | contig 18323 bp, 18 predicted proteins | sample 1581871 | NCBI WGS metagenome assembly OIET01 (sample SAMN03279760, study PRJEB24777) | human gut metagenome | isolation source: fecal sample PR121 from 1 month old male Malay infant, vaginally delivered... | place: Singapore | collected 2005-09-16
AGTTATATGATTATGATAATATAAAGATTTTAAACATTCGGAGGTTCATATGCAAAATTCTCATTCGTCCAAAAGTACCGGACCCCAGACAAATATTTCGGCCTGGTGGCTGCTGCTCATTTCAGGTGTCGTTATTCTTCCTGTTGTCTTTTTGACCGGGATCACTGTCCAGGGACGCTACGTTTATCTGGCTCCCTATCTTTCAATCACCTTTGGCCTTGTGTCCATCCTGAGTATTATCATCACTGTTTTAAACCGCAAAAGAATTTCCGGCTGGGGTTTAATGCTGGCTCCGTCTATTGTATTACTTCTTCTGGCCGGATTCATCGCCTTTATCGGCTTAACCTCTAAGATCAACGAAAATGTCTTTGCCTTTTACATCGGCTTTGCCTTTTTCTTTGCCAGCTTTTTTACCGTCAGCTTTTCCTTTGCAATGAAAAATTTTATGATTAAGCTATGGCCGCTCACACTGTGTTTTAGCATTCTGACCATGCTGCTGAGCATGGGACTCTTTCTCTATCCCCTGCACGAAGCGCTCATGCTGCAGACATGGACGGTCTTTGCCTGGATCAGTCTTTTATTGACCCACCTTATCACTGCATTTCTGGTACTTTTTTCAAATAAGCAGTCTAAAAAAAGCGTCGTTCAGGTAACCGGAATATAAAATTTATCGCCACAAAAACAAAGGCTCATCCTGTGTGATTACCAGGATGAGCCTTTATTGCGTCATTTTTACCGCACATACCGCAGTCCATTCATAATATTTTCAAGAATCAGCAGCGCGCCCTTTTCGCCAAACAACGCTTTTTCAGTAATATCCAGGTAGCCCAGGCTGGGCAGGGCTATCTCCATCCCGCAGCAGGCGCAATCGTTGAGTTTGAGCTGGGCAATGGTGCTGCCGTCAGCAAAGACGATCTGGGTTTCTGTGCTGTTTACTGGATTCTCCAGAGAAGCCTCGCATCCAATCCCGGCAAGCAGTTCTCTTAAACGTGCCTCAAAAACTGGATCGGTATCATCCAGTCCCTCTACCGCTGCCGGAATCATGCCCAGATATTCCGTCAGCCATTTTACCAGCGCATAGGAAACGGAACTTTCCGCCTTTACCGAAAACAAAGCGCCCTTTGGCAATCCCAGCAAAGAAGCGTACCGCGATAAAAACAGATAGCTCCTGGCCCTGGCTTTTTCGATTTCGGCCAGAGCTGGCTGAGGGTCGGCGTCCAGATAAAGGCATATCTGTTTTAGAAAGGCTTCGGTGGCGTCAAAACCAATGGGCGGTCCCTCCTGCGGCACAAGGTAATCGGTACCATGCAGGGTCTTTAGATATTCTGCCAGCTTTAGGCCATACTCGGGATAAACGACGATGTTCACAGCGGCCTGGACCGCGCTACGCAGTTTTTCCAGCGGATCCTGCGCCCCCGGCGCGCTGACGACGATAATACCGCAAAGCCCCAGAAGCCGTCTTATCTCGGCGACATTGTTGTCATAATATTTTTGCTGGATACACATTCCGAGCAGGTTTACGCTTTTGGGGACTGTCTTCTCAGGCGGCATTTCCAGCTTTTCAAAAACCTGTACCAGCGCATTTTGAACCCCCTCCCCAAAGGTGCCGGAATAACCGCTGTTTTCGATGCTGAAACAGGGCGTATCCTGAATGGCCTTCTGCAAAGCCAGGTTCAGATCATCGCCGATCAGAGCCGCACCCGGCGAGTTGACCACGACAACTAAGCCATATCCCTTTTCCTGCGCACTCTCGAGAATTGCAGACAGCTTTTCACCGCTTCCGTAAACATAATCATGCCCGTCGAGATAGGTGCAGGGAACCCGGGGCTGTCCGAAATAAAACTGTTCTGAAAAGAACAAAGGATCAAAGGACAGAGAACGGACAAACTGCTCATCAGAGATGGCGCTGTGGTAAAATTTACAGCCTGTCGGGCCATTGAGAATCACACAGGCATCCCGGATTCCCTCCAGCGCAAAGATCGCGCCTGTCAGGCTGTCAGGCAAAATATTTTCGGTATAAGGCTTCATCTTTTTTCCATCCTTCTTTTAAGTCAAGTTTAAACACATCGCACCAGCGCCGCGCCATTTTTATGCCGCTCATAAAACCAACCTCCGGACACAGGGGAATGGTATCGGTATTGACCGCGCCATCCAGGTCTGTCGAAATATAATTAGCCAGCAAAAGGTCAGGTTTCAAACGCTTGATATCACTCTGCCTTGTCTCCTGAGTGTAATTTAAACACAGCTCTCCAATCTGCTTTTCGAAATGGGTTGCAAAAGCGTTGTCCTGGGAAAAATCAAGGACACCCACCAAACAGATCTCCATTTCCAGATCAACCGCGGTTTTCAAAATCCACTCAATGTTGTGGTTATAGGTGACAACCATAAGGCGTTTGCCTTTCAGGTAGGGCTTCAGCTTTTTGATCTCCTGATCATAGTGCGCCTCATATTCATGGATAACCGACGCTGTCAGGCTTTCCTTATCAAAATATGCCGCAACCTGATTCAGCCAGTCCTTTGTCTCCTCCATACCTACCGGGAAAGGCTTATCCAAAAATACCGCATCGTATTCTGAAGTCAAAAAATCACGGATGGTCCGCCCCATATAATCGTTGTAGGCCAGTAAATTAAGGCCGGCCTTCATGAAATTTTCAATGGCCTCGGGCGTTGTCTCATAAAGGAACCGGCAATTGATCTTAATACCCAGAGCCTTCAGCAGCGTTTTAATCGTCTGGTAGTTTTCCGGCGTTACATAAGCCACCATCTTCTCCGCAATAAAATTCACTGTATCCGGTTCGGTCTTTACATTTGGATCAATCAGGCTTCTCCCAATGCTGACATAGGCTTCTATGATCCCCTGAAGGTAGTCGCCTGTGATATTGCCCTCTGTCTTTATGAGGACGATGCGGGTGTCCGGTGTTTCCATTTTCCTTATAATATCAACATCCTCCCCGATAATGCCGCTGGGGCAGGTCGTGAGTATAAAGATAACTTTTGGCTTCTGGGCCAGCAGCGCCGCTACCTTTCTTTTCAGGGTTTCAATCCCGCCAAAAACCATAATGCCCTCATTCATTTCAGATGAAACAATGGGCGGCGCCACCTGCATAGGCAAAACGGTTCCGCGCTCCAGCAGTGTCTTCCGCCCAATGGAGGTAATGCTCTGATAGGTGATATGGGCGCAGCTTTTGGGACCATGGGCCAGGCAGACGCTGTCTGCAACCATAACTGCAATGCCCATAGCACCGCTGAAGGCACAGCCGTGCAGGGGTTCCCGCTCAATGAGATTTTTTGAAAAGAACTGCTGTCGGACAGGTGCTTCGCCTTTTTCAAACTGGAGTTTTGGGGCTGCTTTCACCGGGCGTGGTTTTTCCCGCTCCAGCACCACCCGTTCAAGCTCCTCGTCTGTCAGGGGAGCCGCGGGATAGAGCGTTGTGTTGCCGGCAATATATTCTGCCAGACCCTCAAACTGCCCGCCGATCTCCGATTCCGGATAGCGCTCCATCAGGCAGCAACCCTCCTGTTCACTTTCTGCAAAAAGACCGCTTCTGGGTATTTTGGCCAAAACAGGGAGCCCCACCGCCTTTGCAAAACGCTCGACACGCTCGTATTCGCCCTCCACATTTCTGGAATTGAAAATGATTCCTCCGGCCCGGTGCTTTTCAAAATCGTAATTCTGGAGCCCTCTCAGAATGTTGTTGGCCGCATAAACCGACATAAATTCGCCCGAGGTGACAATGTATACCTGATCCGCATACTCTCTTCGCATGGGTACAGCAAAACCGCCGCACACCACATCGCCCAGCACGTCGTACAGGATGAAGTCATAGGCGGCGCCGCGCACACCTAAACGGTCAAGGAGCTCAAAGGTAGTCAAAATACCACGCCCCGCACAGCCCACTCCGGGCTCTGGTCCGCCGGCCTCCACACAGTGAATACCGCTGAATCCTTCGGTGATAATGTCCTCCGGCCGGCATTTATCCGGCGCTGTATCCTTGAGGTAATCCAGCACCGTCGTATTTTCCTGCCCGTGCAGAAGCAGGCGGGTAGAATCATGTTTAGGATCACACCCCACCTGCAAAACGCTTTTTCCCTTTTTTGCAAAAGCAACTGACAAATTGGCGGAAATGGTTGATTTGCCAATCCCACCCTTTCCATAAACGGCGATTTCTCTCATGACTCTGCCTTCCTGCATCTTTTAAATTAATCATAAACCATATCGAAAATAAAATCCAACGATAAAATCTGTTTCACACATTCCCTAAATAAAGCAGAACACTATCTCAGAAGTTCTAATAATTCATCGTAGTCGCCTATTTCGTGAATGGTTTTATCCTTTTTAATGATCCCAATATATTTTTCTAATAAACCATCTGTAAAATCACGCTTCAGGCAGCCTGTATGCAGATAGATTTCGCCCCGCAATGTCTCAAGCCCCTGTAAATTGTTGATGTTGCCATATCCGAAGGGCACGTCCGCAATCAGAATAACATCAGCAGTGCGCATCAGCTCCAGATTTTCTTTTTGCTTTTCGATTGAAATGGTTGTAAAAGGGCGCTCCTCAATCATCTCTAGGCCTAAAGCCCTGCAGACCAGCCAGTCGTCACTCCCCTCATTCATGACCCCAACCGTCAGCCTGTGTCCCTCATCATCCAGTTCCTCAATGATCCGCGAAGCAGAATTGCCGCCACAGATCACGTGGATGTGCAGAGGATGCTCAACCTGTTTTGTTTTGAGAACCCTTACGGGGATGACCTCCGGCTTTTCAAAAATCCGGTTATTCCAGATAAACATCTTCATATCATACAATTTTTTAAGATTATCTTGGACAATCACCTCTGCCGGCGTACCATCCGCCACCACGCGTCCTCCCTGAATCATAATCAGCCGTTCACAAAAACGGGCGGCAAGATTAAGGTCGTGCAGTACAGCGACAACCGTCATCCCTTTTTGGGTGTTCAGCTCCTTAATCAACTCCATAACCTCTATCTGATGGTGAATATCCAAAGCGGAAGTGGGCTCATCCAACAGCAGAATATCCGGCTCCTGGGCGATGGCCCTGGCCAGAATTACCCGCTGCTTTTCGCCGCCGCTGAGTTCGTTAAACAAGCGGCGCTTAAACTGCAGAGTCTTAGTCATGAGCATTGCTTTTTCAACAATGTCATAGTCTTTTGAACTCTCTTTATCCCGATAGCTCAGATAAGGATTTCTTCCCATGAGTACGATCTCTTCCACAGAAAAGTCGTATTCAATACTGAAAGACTGCGGAACCACTGCAATAAGCTGAGAACGTTCCCTCTGCTTCAGGCCTGCGTTGTTCTTTCCCTCAATGGTAATGTTCCCCTCTGTGGTCGGCAGCAGCCCTGATAAACATTTTAAAAGGGTTGATTTTCCAGTTCCATTTGAACCGATCAGTCCTACAAAATCGCCTTGGTAGATATCTGCGGTAAACCCTTTAATAATCTCTTTTCCCGGATAACCGGTATGCACACCCTTAAAACTCAGAATCGCCGGATTACTCATCTCAGGTGCCTCCCTTCTTAGACTTCCGCAGCAGATAAATGAAAAACGGTCCACCGAAGGCGGCGGTTATAATCCCCACCGGTATCTCCTGAGAAGACACAGTTCGGGCCAGCGTATCACAGATAATAAGAAAGGTACCGCCGAATACCAGAGAAAAAGGAACCAGAATGCGGTGTTTAGGACCCGTGAGCATCCGGACCACATGAGGCACAACCAGCCCCACAAAGCCGATAATTCCAGTCACAGAGACAACCGCAGCTGTGATAATGGAGGAGGAAACAAGCACCTTTTTCTTGAGCGCCTCGGTATTTACCCCAAGCTGCGTGGCTGTATCCTCACCTAGCAGCATAATATCCAGCTCCCTTAATGATGTAAATAAAATCAGCAGTCCCACGATCACGTAAGGCAGTACGATCAAAACCTGATTCCAGCCTTTTCCATTCAGGCTTCCCATGGTCCAAAACATAATCTGGTTCATGCTCTGAACATTAAAAATCATCAGCAGAGACATAAACGCACTCAAAGACTGGCCCACTGCAATACCACTCAGCAGCAGTGACGCAACCGGAACCTTGCGCCCTACCTTTGAGATGCTGTATACCAAAAAAATCGTTAAAAAAGCCCCAATAAAAGCCAGCAGTGCAGTGCCGTTTAGCCCCAGAATACTGGCAGAAAAGTTCATAATAATTCCAATGGAAGCGCCCAGAGCTGCCCCGGATGATACCCCCAAAATAAACGGATCGGCCATAGGATTTTTGAAAATCCCCTGATAGGCGGCACCGCATACCGCAAGTGCACCTCCTGTTAAAAATCCTAAAAGAACTCTCGGCAGACGTACGTTCCAGATAATGGCAATATTTCCCTGTGCAATGCCCTCCATGTTGACCGGTAAATGCAAAATTTCATGCAAAAGAATCCTGTTGGCATCGCCAAAAGGGATGGCTGTAATTCCGATAATTGTACAGAAATAAATAAGAACGACACATCCGATAATCGATATCGGCATGATGTACCTTTTAACTTTTTTGTTCATACTTCTCCCCTCCGATTTCTCCATTATAAAAAAACAAAAAATCCGGCCTTTCTCAATATACTAAGAAAGGTCGGATTGATAACAATATAAACATATTATTCAATACTCGCTCCACTTCCCTCCGAAGTGCAGACCTTTTTTAAGTATCCTGACTCATGCATCTTCCTCCATTCTCCCTTCCCATCCATACCCAATGGACAGTGGTTATGAGAACTTTGTTCGCATTTACAGTAGCGGGGGCTGTAACGGATTCTAACCGTTTTCCTTATAGATTCATCTCTTATTTAATTTTTTTGATTATAACACAGATCGCTTGGTTCTTCAACTTTATAAAGATTTATCCTGTTTTGCTATTTTATTTCTTCTAGTATTGTTTCGTTTTGTTTATGAATGCCACACTACTGCCCGCACTGCCACCTGTACGACTCACCCTACCAGTATACCTTGACGGCACGAACCATCGGCAGATCCATGGTTCATTTTTTCTTCACATCCCACAACAGCCACGCCCGCTCCATTTCCTTTCACAGGTCTTTTCTTCGGTATAGCAGACATGCCAGAAAAAAGGATACCCCATATAGGACAATTGAAGCCAGCAGCAGTGCATTAAAAACTGCTGTAGCGGAAAACTTAAAATAATATCCAAACACGCCGAGCAGTCCCCAAAAAAGTGCCACGCCAACCAACACGGCCAGAACTGTGAAGCGGGAGGTCCTCATGTTGAACATTATGACCATCGCGTTAAGCATCAGCATTATCGGCACCGCTGTGACAACATCTGCCATTAAATCGCCCAGCGTAAGGTTCAGGTGCAACACCGCATTGAATAGGACCGTGACAAAGAGGCCTAAGACCATGCCAATGAGCATCAGCATAACCGACAACAGGTATTTTGACAACACCACCTGCATTCTGCTCACAGGCAGAGTAATCGCAAATTTCTCCCACTCTGAGGAGCGGTCAAACCCAATGGTTCCCTCGACGCTTGAGAACACAAGCCCGACAATCGCACAATTATTTCCAGCGCCAAAAGCGGTGAGCAGCAAAACCAAAACCGCTGAAACCAACAGCATATAGGTCAGACGATATTTAACGATGACATGCATATCCTTTATCATCAAACCAAGCATTTTCTGCACTTCCTCTCTTTCATAAATCCATCGTTGTGTAACGTCGGCATACCGTAACGTACGAACAAAAGTACACTGCCCCTGCAAGCATACTCAAAACTGCAAAATATACAATGGGATGAATATTGTGAAGCCAGCCAGGCACCATGAGCAGCAGTATTAGCCCAGCCGCCCCGGCAGCAAGCAGCGTAACAAACAACAGCTTTTTTCTTACCAGTTTTATGGGAATCAGGCAGACGGGCAGATCAACTGCACCGATACAGAGCGCCAGAACAGCACTTGAAAGTGCATAACCTGTCATCTCAAAACGTACCAGCGGATATCCAAAAACAGTACAGATAACGCGTGTTAAAACAACGCCATAAACCAAACCGATCATCCCTGTAACCGCAAAGAGCAGGTATTTACTCTGAACGATGTTTTTTCGTGATACCGGCATAACCACAGCGCTTTTCTCCCAACCAGAGTTTCTGTCGTAAAAAAGATTTCCATTCACAAAATACACTACCAATACCAACGGAAGCCACATCTGGTTTTTCATCCCAAGAGCGCCTAGCGCAAAGGCTGCAAAAGCTGCTTCAAAAAGGGTAGCCCCGACACCACTTTTAGTCATTATATGGCTATCTTTTATCAGTAAACCCCTCATTTTTTCTCCCCTTTGCGTACATCAACAACAATTCATCAATCGAAACCGGATCAACGACCAGTTGTGGATATTTTTTCATTATTTTCTCCCGATTATCGACCAGTACATCCCATTCATAATCCCGTTCATAAGAGAGCAGCATCTCTTCTTTCGGCAAAGCCTGAAAGGCCACCCGCCCGCACCTCAGAATACCGTAACCGCCCAGTAATTGATCCTTCTGATGGTCTAAAATCACCTCACCCTCATGCATACAGATGATGTAATCCGCAACCCTTTCCAGATCTTTTGTGATCTGAGAGGTGATAAGAATTCCATTCTCTTCATCCTGGACAAAATCCAGAAACAAATCATAGATTTCCTCCCGGATAACCGGATCAAGGCCGCTGGTTGCCTCGTCCAGGATCAGCAGTTTTGGTTTGTGGGACAAGGCCGAGATAATGGCATGCTTCTGGCACATGCCTCTGGAAAATTCTATCAGCTTTTTATCCGCCGGTAATTTCATTCTTTCCAGATACATCTCATAGGTCTGACTGTCCCACTGCCGGTATATTTTAGAAAGCATTCTGCCGATTTGCCTCGGTGTCATGGTTACCGGATAATTCGTCTGCTCAAAAATCACACCGAGTTGTTCCCGGTCCTTATTTTTCAAGTTCAGGCTTTTCTTTCCAAGTATCGCTACCTCACCGGAATCCATAAAGTCGATATTCAGGGCACATTTAATAATAGTACTCTTGCCTGAGCCATTTTCACCGACCATTCCGACGATTGCACCACTGGGAACAGAGAAAGAAACATTCTTCAGGCTAAAATCTGCATATTTTTTGCACATTCCATGAATTTCCATAATATTCTGCATTTTATTCCTCCCCTTCGTAAAAAATCGTCAGTAACTCGACGAGCTTTCCCACCGGAATCCCATTACTCCGGCCTATTTCCGCTGCCTGTATCAGGTGCTCCTCTGCCTGCCGCAGCTTTTCTTCCCGAATAAAATCCTTATTCTGGGAAGACACAAAGGTTCCCTTTCCTGTAACCGTTTCTATAAAACCATCCCGCTGCAATTCCTCGTAAGCGTGCTGCGCTGTAATAACGCTGATATGCAGCGACTTTGCCAACGCTCGCATAGATGGCAAAAGTTCTCCAGGCTGAAGCTCGCCGCTCATAATCGCCTGTTTTACCTGACTGCTGATTTGTTCATAAATAGGTTTGCTTACGTTATTGCTGATAATTAAATCCAAGCATTCCCACCTCTTTTTCGTTTAACTGTATTATATTGTACTTATCGTTTAAGTACAGTATAGCACAATTTAACACTTTGTCAAGTTTAATTATATTTATGTTTTTCCTTCTCTATACCCTGATTTTCAACCATATTCGTTATCTTTTTTCATTTTTGGATGCTCTCGATGAACTCTCTGATATTTTCATTGCTGTCATAACGGCATTCACTCATGATTTCCGAAGTCAACCATTTTTTCCGTACAAGATGCTTAACGGCATTTTCACGGCAGCCGGAGCAAAGAGAATTCTGGTAGATGTAGTGCAGGAGCTCTCTTGGATACTCCCGGCCGTCTCCTTGTTCGAACGCCCAGAGAATGTGATGCACAACTCCGTGCCACCCATTCGAACCAGAGTAGGTAACAGGCAAACGATATAAAGCCCTGAGCAGTTTTTCTTTGTCGCTTTTACAGTAGTTGGTAATAAGCATACAGATCGCATTTGCCGTGTATTCTTTTTGTGGCAGTAGTTCAAATGCCAGTGTCCTTACTTCCTCACCTCTGCATTTTTCCAGCACCATCAGCGCGGCCTCACGGAGCTGTTGATTCCCTGAGCGGACGTCTGCAATAATTGCTTCGCATGGACCGGGAAAACCTACTCCAAAAAACGTGGACAGGAGCACTGCCTTTACCGATGGGTTATTGCAGGCAAGAATATGCTCCGCCAATTTTTTCTTTTCTTCATTACTGGCTGCTCTTCTGAATTGAACTCTTTTTGCAATGGGCAGTTCGCCCTTGGACGCCGCCACGAAAAGCTCGGCGGCGGTTGGGACCGGCGCTGGCTCTTGCACTGTGTTGGTTTTTGCCGGTTCTGTCATCTGGCCGCAAAAGCAGGCAAGGTTCTCTGAATCTTTAGCCGCCTTCAAAAGATGTTTACATAAGAGTTTCGCTCCGAGCATACTTTTACCTTCGTCGATAAACCATAAAAAGTCAATTCCAGTAAAGCCGGGCTTTCCAAATAAAGCCCCAATATCAGATGCGATCGAAACATATCTGTCCACTCCATCCAAAGCGGTTAAAACAATACACAGGGTTTCAAAGTCATCCAGCACAAGGCTGCATGCTCTGGAACCACGATGCGCGCGGCGAAGCTTATGATAAAGGACATCGTACTTTTCATAGAGCGCCGTCCTTGCTGCTGCATTTCCGCCTTGCGCAAAGCACAGGAGGATTTCGCAATGATGGATGAACAGCCAAAACTGCCATCCGCCGGTTGAGTGCATCTTCTTCAGAGCTCCAGCAATCGGCTCTACGAAATATGCTTCATCATCATAGTAGGATGCAAGCTCATAGATATAGCGCGCCCTGGTTCCCTCGCATTGGGGATCCAATGCCAGCTTTCGCAGACATCCCCAGAGAATGATATCACGATACTGCTCGATATCGCCGGCGGATTCGAGTGTCAGCATGCAGCTTCCCAGGCCGCGCTGCATTGCACACTTAAAACCTGATTTCGTCATATACTTACCTCAAAGCACTTTATAAATATGAAGCACCCGCCAGTCCTCATCTTCAATACTGCCAGGGAGCCACTTCCCCAATTGTATGATAACCTCCCGAAAACACACAGCATCCTCGTACGCGCTAAACAAACCATAAGCATTCAATTTTTCTGTAAAATACTGCGTTATAACATTATGTACGGGAGATGAACCTCTAAAGAAGCCCTCTCCTACCATCGAATAACCACCCACTCCAGTAACATCCACACCATAATATTTAGACTTATGCGGGCAGTTTTTGTGTTCGCTGAAGTAGATCACCTCATAAGATTTTCCGGTTTCCAATGCTGCTAGATTGGCGTATTCCTTTAGCTCATCAATTGTGAGTTCAGTGGTGACGCCCATCTTTTCTGATTCTATATGTTCGATTTCCTTTTCCCACAGCCAAAGATACCGTTTGTTTGTACCTGATCCGTGAGGTACTCCTACTCGATGGAGACCTTTATACGTCTCCTTCACAAATGGCATCGGTGTTGATAATACTTTGTAACATCCCATTTGAACCTCCTATTGAAGTTGTTGCAGAATCCATTCCATGGCTTGTCTTGATACTGGAATATGAAGTCTTTTCTTCCCAAAATGAACATGCGGTCTATTCTAGTCATCCGTATTAGGGTGTCCCAATGAGCGAACATTTCAACATCAAATTGCATTGCCAACTGTATATTTTCCCCATTTCATTTGAATGAGATTTAATACTTGACCTGTTTTCTTTATGGGATATTGAAATATTCACAATAGACACTGCCCCGCAGCCATTAGTTGATATGAAGTATGCGCCGTTCAAGGCGCATTCTCCCAGTCTATGCTGTAGTCATCGTCAAATTATTGTGGCCGAATCAGCATATGATTTTCATCTTCCTCATATATAAAGGCTTCGTAGGATTCAATCTGCTCTGGAAAGGGCTCACCATACGTACAACATTCAAGAAAACGTCCCCCTTCTTTCCTGATAAAAAACAGAAACCCTACCTCAATGCTATTATTGAGAATCGCTCCAACATCAGAATCAATTATTATGTCTTCTTTGCTTAATATATCTTCTTTGTTATAATAAGTAAAGAATCCGACGCCTGTAAATTCCCTGCTCATAATGCGTGCCTTATTGATTTGATCCCGCAAATCAGGACGATCACGAAACATTAATGTTATAACTTCTTTTTCCATTTTCTCTTGAATCGTATTCAAAACGCACTACCTCCTATTTCGGTATAAAAAAGTTCCGATTCGAACAATCCCATTTATTACGTTTCCCTTAACAAAAATAGTATATCCATTTACTACAACAGGCACATTCTTAAAAAGTCCGTTGGCCAAATTTAATTGTGTAATCGCATTATATACAGCAGTATACGCACTTTGCTGATTGCCCGCCAAAAGAATTTAGAAAAGCTGTCAATTGATGACCCGGATTCCCAAATATATGGAACAAATCATTATTGGAGTTCTTTCCATAACTGTTAAACCTTGGAATTCTTCTCACGTTTGTTAGATGTCCCCTTGACAAACTTATCCACTTAAAACACATCTAAATTATAGTCTTTATACTCATACAAATTAATCATATTCTTTTGTCTTTCCGATTTCAAATGCTGATGGCATAAGCTAATGAGATAAGTATATCAAAATTCATACAAATATTTTTAAGAAAAAAGGGCGGTTTAGTCTTTAAATTTCTCCTTAAGTTTTGGTATATCTTTCAGATCAATCCATTCCTCTGTGTAGCCACAATGGCAGCATACATATCGAGGTACTTTCACATACGAAAAAATTATCCTTCCAATCGGAATGTTATTGCCTGCACCATAGGCTTTTGCACTTCCCTCAATACGAACAATCTCTGTACTCTGGCATTTTGGACATTTTTTTGTGTTTTTCATTTTTTCCTCCTGAATGAATCCCCTTGTGCTTTATTGCTTTACCTGCTCTAATTAATCGCTTGTACTTTCTTCCGGTTTTTCTGCTTTTTAATGCCTGCCGCACGAATTGTTACGATTTCTTACAACGTTTATCCCTCCATTTTTAGCTCCGCAATCCGCTTCTCATCCAGATAATGCGTCGCGTATGCTCTTTCGATTTCTGCTCTGCCGCTTTTACTAAATTGCAGCCTTATTACCGGCTGATGCCCCTGCCCATTTTTCTTCTTCATTCCCCATTGTTTATAGTATGTCTGCGAGGGCTTTAACTGTTTTTTTGTGCATACACGCTTATCTGGTGCATGATAAAAGACAGATTTTTCAGATTAAGGCTACAGACCCTTTCCAGAAAGGCTACCCGCCCAAAGCGCCAGTCCTCATATTTAGCTTTTTGCAATACGCCCACATCCATCAGCACATCTACGGGTGCCGCATAGCCTCTTTTTTGGCATTGCCGGTACATCGAATCCTGGACCCTTGAAATCATCACCTGATCGGTCATTTTATTGCCTGCCATCGGGTAAAAGATACCTCCAGTTCTCTTGAATCTTATCTTGTTGATCTTATTATAGCTCATTTCTAACACGCCGTGTATTTTTTCTTTTGTATCCGCAGGGCAGAGATAGCCTGTTTTCACAAAAAATCAAAAAATAAAGCATACTTTTGATTTAAGCTATCTCTTTCCTGCAATATCAAAAATTCTCTTTCCGCAGGTCCACTTCAAGGCGGTTTCCCGCGCGTTTCTTTTGCCCATTCCCGTCCAGGCTTACCATTTATAAAATGGCGAAACACACAGCACAACATAGGAAGTCCCCCGATCCGTTTTTATTTCACCAGGGCTCACGATCTCTCTCCCTGTTACGACAGATTGGCACAAGTGGTCTACCGCACCGCCGGGCCCATTCTCTGCATCTGTTGGGCCAGACATATTTATTGTTTTGATAAAGGGGATCAACAAAAGCCTAAAAACCCCGGGTTATTCGATTTTTGCGCACACAAATAAAGGGGAACGCGAAAGCTGAGTGCCTCCGGTTCCCCGTTTTTTCTCAATCTAATGTCTTGACTTAATGACTAAATTTTTTTGCTTTCTTCTTTTTCTTAGCTTTTTTCTTCTTTTTCTCAGGCTTTAGTTGTACTTTATAGACTGCGGTCGTCGCCTCATCGTCAAGAAAGTATTCCATCGGAATCCCTAAAGCCTTAGCTATTTTATATAAACTTACTACGGACACACGTTGGGTGTCTCGTTTCAAGATCGAGTAGAAGCTTGTATAGGGCATTCCTGCTTTCATAGCAAGCTGTTTAAAATTTAGGTTTTGCTTTTTGGCTTCCATTCTTATTTTCTGTCCAATACTCATTTTTATTCCTCACTTTATCTAATTCATATATCCTGGGACACCATATCCCAGAATGACATAACTGCCCAGCGCATAACTTCTCCTTGCACAGCTATCGGTCGTATTCCCCTCGATGGTGTTAATGGTGCCATCGGTGACGCTCTCCACAATCCCCACATGATCGGAACTGCCGCTGCCATCCCAGGTAAAGAAAATAATATCCCCGGCTTTCGGCGTGTAGCTGCCGTCCTGCCACTGGCCTTTACTCTGGAAATAAGCCACACCATCTGGTACATAGGAAAATTTTGGGATGATCCCGGCGTCGATAAAACCGCACTGATCCGCGCACCAGCTGACAAAGCAGGCGCACCATTCCACACGGGAACTGAAGCCATACCAGCTCCAGTAGGGTTCTCCGCCCACATTGCCGATCTGGCTGGCTGCCACATTGACAATGCTGCTGTTTCCTCCACCGGTTGGAATGCGGCCAAAAGGGTAATACCGGAGGACATTCGGCACATAGCGCACGTCTCCATAGTTTCCGCCATGCTGGCTGGCAAATTCCTGTGCGTTGGTCTGGGTGTAGCCGCCGTAGTTTTCCAGGGCCCATGTGATATACCCGGCTCCGAAATTGTAGCCTTGTAAGGCCAGCTTGATGTGTTCTAAATCCATGGGGCTGGTGACCCCCGCGGCGTTTAAGCAGTCCGCCAGATACCGGATACCGATGTTAATCGAATATTCCGGGTCCGTAATTCCCCCGGGATACTGGTCATTGTAACCACACTCGCTGCACTGCATGGGATCGCCGCCCCGCCCGCCGGATTCCTGCATCATGACGGCTTTAATCAGTTCGATGTACTCGGGAATCCCGTGCCCCGCGGCGTACCGCTGTATGAGCGGCGTGTAGGCCTGCACTTCTTCGCTGACGGCTTCAGCAGCCGTGGCGTTGCTCCCGCCGATGAGGCACAGCGCTCCGCCAAAAAGCACCACAATCATGATGATCAAAATGACGACGGCTCCTCCAGAAGCCAAGGCTGAGGCGAACGCCTTCCCGGCAGCCGCAAGGGCCTTGACCGCCAGCTTTGCCGCCTGAATACTCATCTTCGCGGTTGCCTCTGAGGCTTTGGCGGACTGCTGCGCGGCCCGGGCTGACGCCTTTACCGCGGCTTTGGACGCGGCCCGGGTGGCTCGGGCGGAAGCTTTGGCCGCTGTTTTTGTCACTTTTGCATTGGCCTGAGCAGCCGCCCGGCCTGTTTTTATACCCGGTTTCATGGTACGGATACTGCTCTTTGTCAGCCGGGTGGCTTCCTCGCCGGTCTTAATGGTCAGCTTTCCGGTTTTCTCAGCAGTTTTGACGGTACGACGGGCGTTCTTCTGGATCACGGTTTCGGTGGCCCGGACGCTTTTTGCAGACGAGTAAATGGACTGCTTGATGGTTTTCCCATCTGCTGGTTTACTCAGCTTATTCAAGCTTTTTTCAGCCTTTCGTTCCATGGCATTGACGGTTTCGCGGGTCTTGATAGGGCTTCCGGCTTCTTTGGCGGCTTGTCCTGCCTCTGAAGCTTCAGCAGCAGCTCGATCTATTTGCTTGCCAGCGCGGTATTGGTTCACCCCATGATGAAAGAGCCGATCCCCCTGCTTCTGAGCGGCTTCTGCTGTTCTCTTGATCGTCTGGCTCCCCTTGTCCATGACCTGATTCTGCGCATATTCATTCGGTGAGCGCTCGGACCGCTCCCCCACATGCTCCAGGGCATTTTTAGTGCGGATGGTGCTTTCCTTGACATGATGGGTGGCCGCCTTTGTTTTATCTAAGAATTTTGTGTCTTTTTTGACTTCCCGGGTTTTAATCTCCCTGCTGATGGCTTCTCACCTCCTACTTGTATAAATGAAAAAGGCCACTCAAAATTTTTTGAGCGGCGTGCCGTAATAAAAAAGAATACGGATTGCGTATTCCTGTTTCTGTTGATAAATGTTATTATAAATTTGATCCGCTATTGTCTGATCAATCATTTGGTTTTTTTAAGGCCTTTATTCATCGTTTTCAGCTTCTGTATTTAGCTTTGAACTGTACGCAAAATTCGTACGTTTGATTCTTTTGCTTTTCTTTTCTCTTTTTAGTATAATATTCTTATTCTTTTGAACAAGTGAGGCAACGCATGGTCGATTTTAACAAAATGATAAAAGTTGGTGAATATCCACCCGCATTTAATCTGATCACACAATCCGATTTGCCATGCGGACCGATTTACCAGTCAAAAGGGCTTCGCGTTCATATTGAAAAAAGGCATCCCAATTGTCTTACTTATTTATCCTGTATTTCTGAAATACTTGAGTTTCCAGATTACATTGGTAAGAATCCAAAAGAGCCCAACAGTATTGAGATTGTAAAACATTATGATGCGAACATGATGGTTGCCGTTAAACTTGATCTGAAAAATGGTTATCTTTTTATTGCTTCTTTATATGCTATCAGCGATGGAAAGCTTAAAAAACATCTGGATAGTGGCCGTCTTAAACGTGTCAATTCTTTGTTCTCAGACCTTGACGCCTCTTTTAAAAAGCCTTATAATGAGAGTATAAAAGAATAAAGGGTACATAGATTATACCAGCAGATAATTGAGGTTGGAAATGGCTCCCAACACACTCTCTGGAGTACCTGAGATGCAGGATACGCCGCCCTGCCGATTATCTGCTGTATATAAGCCGTCTGATTTTTCAGGCGGCTTTTTTTATTTCCAGCTGTATGCTTTTATCGTACCACTCTTTTTTCCCAGTCGTTCAAACTGTGACAAATGGTCACGGTTTTCTTTTGATTTCAACGAACACAAGCGTATAATCGATCCATTAAAAGTTTACGGTATATTATCGTTTTTTATTGTCAAAATATCACTATTTATTGTAACTCGACAATATAATGTTTTATGATTCAAAACTTTTCATTCGGCTTGGTTGTCATCAGCTTGTACAGTTTTGTTTTTTTCGGAAACCGGTTGATGAAAGGCACCAGGGCGCTCCCGTACTTGATCAGGCCGCATCCGGCATCAGCGTTGGTGATGTAGTTCATTTGTTCATGGGAAATGTTCAGAAGATTCCCAAGCTTTTGCCGGTCGGAAGCTGCCTGATTCAACATCACAATGAACTCAGAGTTCGAGAGCATGGTGCTGGCCGACACCGAATCCAGAAGGTACTCCACATTTTGAGTGATCGCGGTGGGAAAAGCGTCCCGCTTTCTAAAACGCCGCCAGGCAGAGTTAAAGAACGAAGCCGAGTATTCATTTTCAAAAAGAACATGGAACTCATCAATAAAGATGTGTGTCCGTTTGCCTTTTCGCCAGTTATCCGTCACCCGGTTTAGCATGGCGTCGGTAATAACTAAAAGCCCCATGGTTTTGAGCTGTCGCCCCAGATCCATGATGTCATAGACCACGATGCGGTTCTGGGTGTCCACATTGGTTTCATGTGAAAAGGCATTTAAACTTCCATCGGTGAACAGTTCAAGTTCTAACGCCAGTCCTTGGGCTTCCACTTCTGACTGCTCCATCAGCTTATCTCTGAGAACACACAGTGTCGGGATCTCGCCGCCCCGTTGGTAATCGGAGTAAACATAGGCCACGCAGCGGTCAATGATGGATTTTTCTTTTGGTCCCAGGCCATCTTTATCAAGCTGTTCGAACAAAGAGAGTACAAACTCAGATTTGTCGATCACAGGGTTATTGTTTTCCCCATAGCCCTCGACCATGTCCAGCGCATTGATATGATCCTCACTCCCAGCCGCAATCCGGATGGCTTCGCCACCCAGGGCCTCAATGAGGGACACATAGTCGGCTAAGTCGGGGCGATTACTCGCCCTTTCTCGCCTAAGAACCGTACGTGAGCGTTTCCACTCATACGGCTCAAGCATTTCATCACTCTTTCGAGCGGCTCTCAAGATCGATTCGTTGGCAGTCAGCGTGAACATACGCCATATT
>OIET01000910.1_pt1 | contig 18319 bp, 9 predicted proteins | sample 1581871 | NCBI WGS metagenome assembly OIET01 (sample SAMN03279760, study PRJEB24777) | human gut metagenome | isolation source: fecal sample PR121 from 1 month old male Malay infant, vaginally delivered... | place: Singapore | collected 2005-09-16
TTATTATATCAAAATCTTGAACCGTATTATACAGATGGTATACTAATAAGGGGTTTCCATATACCGCCGTCTTTGATAAAAATATTAACGATGTTGGTTGTATCAATTTGGTAATATACATTACCATCTTCACCTGTACTGGAATCTGGAATATCTGTTCCTCGTAATATAGTACTGTTTAATTTAGTATTAAGATGGTTTAATGTAACCAGATGTTGATCTTTGGTAGGTTCACCAGCTTCCACTGGCAATAATAGTGTGCCTTCGTAATTATAAATTTTTACATCGGTACCATCTGTGCTTAATTTTGCACCATTTTTACCAAGAACAAAATCCTTCTTCATAGTCCCTTCTAAGTTAGAAAAAATTGCCATTATATCATCTCCTTAGATATTGTCGCTAATAGGCAGAGTTGGTGCTTGCCATGATAGTGTACAAATAATTGTCATATTACCATATGAACTTAAATTAACTGATTCATTAAAAATACAAGAAATTATTTCGTCTTTATCAGAAACAGCGTGATTTGTTTCATTGATTACATATCTACTTTGCATTGATATATCAAAATAATCATAACCAGCAATAACAGTACCACCAATATCCTCATTTGCTTCCCCACTGAAACGAATTTTCATATCAGTTACTGGTGGTTCATACCCCTGTGTTACATTTACTTCGATATTAGTGACAAGATATCCAGCAGGACAAGTACCAATAACCAGTACTGTATTAGTGTATGAATGATTGATAGTGTTCACTATAACAACTATATCCTTGCCGGCATCTCCTTTATCACCCTTCTCACCTTGCAAGCCTTCTTTACCACGAAATTCAATGCCAGTGCTCCATTCTTTTTGTACTGGATCTGTATTTTCCACAATATCTACATAATATAATTTACCATCACTTGTGTTATAGAAACAATAATCTTCTGGAAGATTAGTAATATCAGGGAAAGTGCTTCCGGTACTATCAATGTGGAATCTACCGCGTGGACCTACTTCACCCCTGAAGCTAATACCGCTCGACCACGTTTGAGTACTGGAATCATAAAAATAAAGTTTTCCATCATTGGTATTATAGAAAGTATAACCATCAAATAAACCCGAAGTAGGGAATACCGTACCAGAACTATCTATATGGAATGGTTTACCCTGTTCACCTTGCTCACCTTTTCCAAATTCAACCGAATTCCATGTGCTTGATTCACCTGGATTTGAAGTTTTAAAATACAAAACACTTGTGGAATTTGCTAAGCTCAGATAGCTCCACCCAATAGTTTTATCTGTATTAAAATCACTGTCAGGTATTTCAAAACCAATTTCGTTTGGATAAAAATTACTTCCATCAGAACCGTCATGACCGACAACCAGACCTAAATCTTCAATGGTATTATCTGCATAAGTTACAATCAAATGACCATCTGTGCTGATTTTCATACTTTTAATACCAGAATTATTACATGAGCAATTGGACCCATTATTAAATGAAATTGTCATATTTATATCCTTTAATGAATATCATCTAGAAATATTTATCCAGTACTATACTCTTTTGGTTAGTATATAAAGCACAATAAATAAGTTAAAGTTCATAATAAAAGGGCTTAACGATTATGGCATTACGTTCAAAAAATTTTCTATTCAACAGAAAAGACAGAGATGGAGAATATAAAGATTTTCCAAATAGTGATGTGTGGTATCCAAACAATGTAGATTATTACTGGGATGAGCAATCAACTCCAATGGCAAGTGGTGGATATTATGGAAGTACTACAGGTTTGCACACAATTTCTTTTACACTACGCGAATTTACTGGAAGAATTTATGTACTTGCTACACTAGCAAGCAACCCAACAGATCAAGACTGGTTTCCTATTAAATTTAAAGAAAGTTGTAAATATTATCTTGAATTTACGGATATGTCGGTTTATAACCCAATTACCGCAGAAATAAACCGCGAACGTGGTACAACTGGTACTTTTGCTGAAACATTAACTGGTAATTTTACATACATTAAAATTGGTATCGATAGAGATTATATCAGTGAAAATCCAAGTGATATACAAAAAGGTGCAGTAGGGTACTTAGAATCTATATTAATTAATTTTTAAGGAATAAGAAATGCTACACAAAGAACAACCAAAATTATTTGTAAAAGGACATGTATTAATAACTGATATCACGGATCCAAATAATGTTATTACAGTTTTAGATCGTAGTAATGCGATTCACAGTGAAAATATGTCATATGCAATAGCGAATTCATTATCATATGTTCAAGATAGTACTGGGGTTCCTATTGGATCTATTAGTTCTATGCATTTTGGTAACGGTGGTAGTACTATCATCGGTACTGGACGTATTTTATATAAGCAGCCAAGAGTAACATCTTTTGGTGGATTATATTCAGAAACTTATAAAAAAAATATTAATGCCAGAATTAATCCTGGAATTGATGAACAGTACAACTATATTAGTACTGTTCATATCCCAGGACAATCATACTCAGATGTTGTATGTATTTGTACTCTAGGTTTAGGTGAACCAGTTGATCAAAACGCAAGTAGTAGTAATGATTTAGATGGTACCTATGTGTTTGATGAATTAGGTCTGTATACTGATGGTGATAGTGGTTCACCACTGTCTCATATTATTTTCCACCCAGTGGAAAAATCAGCCAACCGTGTTTTGCAAATTAAATACACTGTACGCATTCAATTACAATAATAAGAGGTATTATAATGGCAACGGTTAATTATGTAATCAAAAGAAGTGATGGTACTACATATGCTACCATCCCCAACGATGTTATACTAGGTCCAAATCAACCTGGTAGCAACCCAGTACCTCTTAATTTTGTAGGAAGGAATAAGGTTGGATATGGTCAGGCATCAAACGAAAACTTTCTACACTTAGTTGAAAACTTCACAAGTTCAAATGCACCTTATGGTAACATTAAAGGGCAATTATGGTATAAATCCACCGGTAGTACACCAGGTGAATTTCTTTTAGCATTACAGGATAATGCTCAACAACCCGTAGATACTGCAACAGAAGGACAATGGGCTTCTATACCAATGATTACATTGTTTAATACCATACCAGATGGTACTAACAGTGTGATGGGTAGAATGATCCTCACCAATAATGGTGATACTCTTCGTGTTCTTATGAAAAATAAAGAATGGAGGGAAGTTTTAACTCGTAAACCACAAGCAAAAGAATATGAAGCACTTCTTGATATTAATTATGATAGTTCAGTAAATTATATTGAATTCACACAAACTAACAGTACTAAACCTATTGCTTATTTTAATACTGGTGGTGATATGAGTATTGACTCAAATGGTTGGACTAGTTTTGAAACAGGCAATGGTGTGTTCCAATTTGGCACTAACTATTTTTATGAAATGAAAATAATGTTCAGGGAAGTTTCGATGGATAGTGGCTCATTATTATCTGTCCCTTCTAACTACAAAACGTGGAAAATTAATGGTAGCTTTTATGTTGATAATAAAGGAACCATTACTCCGGGTTCTGTTCCGTGCAGTGATTTACCAGATCCACGTCGTATTGCAAGTTTGGAAAGTATTAAAGATGTAATCACCAGTGCTACCTTACAAAATGACTGGGACGTTGGTATGGTAATTAATGATATTGATTCATCCATTCCAAACCCTACTGGGGTTACTAAAGCAGCGTATGAACAATGGGTTATTAATTCACTTAATAGTAGTAAAACACTAGGTTTTAGAGTAGATGGTACTGTATCAGGATTAAGTACTGGACAAACTGTAAAAATTCAACCTAACATTTCAATTAAAATTCTTGGGATCCCGGCACTCGGTGTATAACAAAAATAAAAAAGGAGCCGATTGGCTCCTTTTTTGTTAAAAATATGGTTCACTATTTAAACTGTTGACAAACACAGTCCCTTTCTTTATACTTTCATACAGAGATGTAAAATCCTTCATTAAATTTTCATTAAGTAGTGTGCTTTTAGCACCAGGATGTAATCTTAGACTTTTATACGAACCAATTTCTACCCAAGAATATCCAGAGCTTTCATGATTCAGTACAGGGATAAATTCATTTTCAATTACTATAACAAATGAATAATATTTGAATTTACCATTTTTGGTACTGAATACATCAAAAGGTATAATATCTTCAATATCGGGAACAGAATTACCTAATTCTTCTTGTATTTCTCTGTACAATGCTTGTAATGGTGTTTCATTATTTTGAAGTTTTCCTCCTACAAATCCCCAGTTATTACTATAGGTAGCACTTTCCGAACGTAAATTGAGCATCATTCTTCCTGTATTCTTGGATAGGAATATAGCACCAACTGCTTCATTCATAGAAACTCCTCGTTAGTTTTTATCACGAAATGTAATACGCCAATAACCAGCAGTGTATTTTGGTTTAACCGATCTAGACCAACCCAAACGCTTATTATATTTGTAATAATGAGTATCATCTCTGTTATAGATATAATTTGATACAGTTTCTGGATCAATCAAATCTGCACCTGTGTTGGTTATTTTAAATAGCATATTAGGTTCGATTGATGTGTCTTTGTATTGAATAGAACATTTTGAATTATTAACATAATATTGTTCTGGTATAGCATTATTTAGTTCAGAAATTTTAGATACTAATTTGATAATATTAAAATTCGTACTATACTGTAAAGGATCAATTTCAACTGTTAACTTATTTGCATCATCACCACTACCAATAGATGTTACTATCCCCTTTAATGGGTTAGTTTCTTCAATTGCAGTTTGGAATCTTATGGTAATTTCCTTATCTTCATAATCTGGATCTAAATACTGGAAATATTTTTTCCATGAATAAATCCCACCAGTATCTGCTTTTGGACTTCCTGATTGAGAGATTAAAGTAATTTCAAAAATATTATCAGTTTGTTCTTCAGTACCTATACCCAAATTCTTTGGTGTAAAAACATCAACGATTGGATCTTCAAAATCAAAGTTCATATCTTTTTCAGGAATATATGTTGTCATATTAGTGTTGATTTGGTTAATTAGTTTTGGTTTTTCAACCCTAGCAGGTAAAGAAAACCATATAGTAGTTTCGAATTTAAATACTGCAATATCCAAATCAGTATCATTACCCTGTGGTACACCCCTTGTACTAAATGTTGTATCTACCAATTCCACATTTTCAATACTGGTCCAATCAAGTGGGTTATTGGACATTTGCATTTGTACACTTGGTGCAAAGAGTGTACAAATTTGTTCCCACAATTCCATTTTAGCTTGCAATTGTGTAGTCCATATGTTAAGATTGAATACAAATTTATATGGTACTGGATTGTGTCGTGTAACTTTGTACATTTTATCGATTTCGTGTATATAATTACCATTATCATCAGTTTTATTAGTTGCGAATACTGAAATATCATCTGCATTAGAACGCGTTGATTTTCTATCCACATTTAAGCTTTCTACACTGATAGTCATAATAGGTGCTGAATTTATGATATTTTCACTACCACTATTAATAATATAGGCAGCCATTTTTGAAATATCTGCATAACGAACCGGAACTTCTCGGTATCGTGGTTTGCCTTCATCATCAACACCATTTTGTACAGTAAAACCACTGAATAAACGAATAAGATGAGTTAATTCTCTATGAAATTGTCCATCATAATAATAATCTAGTTTCATTGTTATTCTTTCCTATATTTTGGTGTACTTGCAATATCATGCAATGGCATTCTATCTGAACTGTTGACGAAATTTACAAGTTCTGGGTCTGAACCTAACCATGGAATTCTGTTACCATAATCGAATACTACCCATGATTGACTGTCGGCATTGTATTTCCAACATGTGACCGGATTATAGTCAGTTCTGAAAAAATATTCTCCATCAGTTGGTGTAGATGGAAACTCGGTACCTTCTGGTACTGAACCCCTTTGTGGTGGAATTTCCGGTCTGTAGTTATTAGGATCATCAATAATATCATTAATATTAGAAGTATTGAAATTAAATTTTCCTGGGAAATTAGATGGAATAATCCACGAATCATCTTTGTATTGATATACTTGTGAATCACTATATTTTACATAAAACTCTATGTTGTTCTTAGGTTGTTTATCTTCCTTACTATATTCAACATCACATAGCAACCAACTATTACTTGAGTTATCGTACTGGTACAATGAAAAACCACTCACATTAGTACTATCTTCTTTAAAGAAGAAATCACCATCAGTTGGATTGGATGGGAAGTTAATATCATACCCAGTACTGACAACATTCCACACATCATCAACATTCTCTTTAAGTACAGGTTTAGTCTTTTTAAGATATAGCATATTATTAGCTGGTTCTTCTGGGAAGTCATATCCATTTAACATACTTTTAGATAGGTCTACATAGTCAATTCGTGGATCATAAAACTGTTCATTATCAAAATTGAGATAAGGTACATCATTTTCAGCTATTGTGATTATTTTATTCATTATATCCATTTCATTTTGATAATTACTGTTGTTATTACCATTACCGTTGCCATTATTTGGATCATCTGGGTTATCTGGATAACTATTGTTTTGTAGTAAATCTGAGTATTCAGGTGAATCAGTAATGGGTTTGACTCGAATTTTCCATATATGAGCTTGCCACGTAGCAGAATATCCTTCATATGTTTTAAAAGCATCCTGTACTACATAAAAACGGTTTATACCACTATCTTTACCAATAACATCGAAATCACGTAAATTTGGTAGTTCAATAACATCACCCGGAAGAATCTTTCTTCCTAAACGTTTCATCATATCGTTATAATGAACAGTTATATCCATTGTATTAAAATCAAAAAACAGGCCAGGGAGTTTCATGTCGGGAGTTGCTTCTTGCACTTGATAGACACATGAAAATGTGATAGCCTCTAGATTATATTTTCTATTCGAGGTGTCACCAAAAACCCAATCGCTAACACTGTTGATATCAAAGCTTGACTCTGAACTGGAAGTTGTTGTATAATCACCAGTACTGGACGTTGGTTTTTCACCACAGTACGCGTAAAGCCACATGTCAACGCCACCTATGTTGTATTGTTCGGCAATGGCAGAATCAATAAAAGAGTAATCATTCGTTCTGCCTTTTTTCCACATCTTATAAGCCATTTGAATTCTCCAAATGCATTTTTTATATAGTATTTAGAGAAGATAAAAAAAGAGTTGACATTGCAATTTAATTTCTGATATAATGTAATCATAGTTCAATACAAAAAGAGACATTTTACAAAAGGAAAATCAATGAATCTACAAAAACTATTTAAAGTAAGCGATGATCTGGCAACTTCTCTTGGTCATACATATCTTACTATTGACCATATTAGTGCTACACTTCTTGAAGTTGATAGTATTGTAGAACTATTCAATACCATGAATATTGATACAAATAAACTTCACAGTCGTGTGATGAATTTTCTGAAAAGTACTGAATATCCAAATCAACCGGCTAGTATGTCAGCTAATGGGACTAACAGTAGTTCTTTGTTGGTAAATCGCGTATTCAATGAACTGTCAAAAAAATCAGTTATTGAACAACTTAAACGTGATGATTTTACAATTGATTCATACTTTGTACTATTTGAATGCTTGTCTTTCCCTAATACAGCACTAGAAGCTGCGTTAAAAGAAGAAGGCGTGTCTCGCACTGAAGCAGCACGTGCATTACAAAAACATGTGGCGAAAATCGATAGTTCCATCAATCTACAAAGTATTGCTGAAGATCCTAATTCATCAGATAAGAAAGCGACGGCGGGACAAATGAATGCAATTAAACAAAAAACTCTAGAAGATTTTACTGTAAACCTGACTAAGCTTGCACAGGAAGGTAAACTTGACCCAATGATCGGTCGCCAAAAAGAACTTCAATCACTAATTGAAGTAATGGCACGTAAAAACAAAAAGAATGCTATTCTTACTGGTGATGCAGGAGTCGGTAAAACTCAGATCGTCGATGGTTTTGCACAAGCCATTGCTGATGGTGACGTACCTGACTATCTGAAAGGTGTTGAGGTATTATCTCTTAACGTTTCTGCTGTAACTGCTGGTACAAAATACCGTGGTGAATTCGAAGAACGTATGGAAGGTATTATTAAAGAACTTAAAAAACGAGAAAATGTAATTTTGTTCATTGATGAAGTACATATTATGATGGGTGCTGGTGGTAGCAGTACTGGATCTATGGATATGAGCAATATCATGAAACCAGCACTTTCACGTGGTGATATTCGTGTTATCGGTGCAACAACTTATGAGGAATATCGCCAGAACATTGAAAAAGATGCTGCATTTTCCCGCCGATTCACCAAAATTGATGTAGTTGAACCTAGTATTAACGAAACACGTGAAATTATTAATGGACTGAAAGGTACTTATGAAAAATATCACAACGTAACATTCAGTACTGAAACAATTAACTCAATTATTAATCTGAGTTCTAAATTTTTACAAAATAAAAAGTTTCCAGATAAAGCAATTGATCTGATGGATAGTGCTGCTGCTAAAATTCGTTCAGAAAAACGTTCAGATCTAAAAGTTACGGTACGTGATATTGAAGAAGTTGTGTCCAGAATCACAAACCTTGATATTAGTGTTATTTCTTGTACTGAAAGTGAACGCATGAATAATCTACCCGATGTTCTACGTTCGCGTGTATTTGGTCAAGATGAAGCAATCGAAAAATTGGTCGATAACGTTATGGTTGCACGTGCTGGGCTACGTGATAAATCAAGTGTTCAGGGTGCTTTCATGTTTGTTGGACCATCTGGTACTGGCAAAACTGAAATCACAAAAGCACTTGCTGAAGCAATGGGTTCTGAGCTAATTCGTTTTGATATGTCAGAGTTTTCGCAAGACCACACTGTATCTAAACTTATTGGTTCACCTCCTGGATATGTAGGACATGAAACAGGTAATGGTCAGCTTCTTGATAAAGTTGAACAATTCCCTAATGCAGTACTTCTACTGGATGAAATTGAAAAAGCACATCCAAAAGTACTGCTGACATTCCTACAAGTATTGGATGAAGGGCGTTTGACTGGTTCACAAGGAAAAACAGTTTACTTTAATAATATTACTGTTATTATGACTACAAACCTTGGAGCAGCAGATTCCAATAAACGTAGTATCGGTGTAAGTACAGTGGATTCTGCACAAGAAAAAGCTATTAAAGCATTTTTACCACCAGAATTCATCAATCGCATTGATAGTATTGTTAAATTCAATGAACTATCATCAGAAGCAATTGATAGTGTAATTGACAAGTTTATGGGGGCATTGCGTGAACAAGTTAAAGAACGTGGAATTGAAGTGGTACTGACCAAACGTGCACGAGAATATCTTGCAGAGAATGGTGTTCAGAACGGCATGGGTGCTCGTCCAATGAAACGTTTGATTGAGCAATGCATTCGTGTACCTTTGGCAAAAGAAATGCTTCTAGGCTCTCTGGTGAACGGTGGTAAGGTAACGTTTGATGTGATTGATGGTAAGATTGCAATTAAACAAAAAGTTAAAAAATCCACAAAGGAAATTGATTCAGCAGAATTAGAGGCGTAAAAACAAAAGGAGAGCATAAAAGCTCTCCTTTTTTTATTATATAACATTTAACAAGTTATTGAGTACCAAACCGTCAATTTTCAATGAATTAGCATACACACTTACATCAATTGGTTTGTAATAATTTTTATAAACACTAAAATTAAGTTCAACACCAAGATTGATACCAGTGAATGTATATGTTTCACCTTTAGCAAAATAGTGTTCAGCACTATACATATCTGAACGAAGGATATTGTTATTATTTCGCACATGAACTTTTTCATATCCAAGTACGATAATATCATCATAACTAGTACTACCAGTAATGATATTATCCTTAACACTATATGTACCAACTGAAACTGGCTCCACCACATAAGTAGTATTTTCATTCTCAACTTTAGTAACACTGGTTACTGTACAAGTTGTATCACCGATATACACTTTATCTGTTAAATCATATGAGTAAGTCCATCTTACACCATCGAACACAGGTTTAATATCATCGACGTCATATTCATATACAGTAAACTCTAAACTTTCTGGAGTTCCAATACGAACCAGTTCATCTAATGTACCAACACCGGTATTTGGCATGAAATATCCACTATCAACCACACCATCAGAAGTTTCAACTAACTCATTAGAGATTAGCCAAACATCCAAATCTAATGGATCTATTTCATCCGTGTAATCACCATTATTCAAAGAAATATCATAGAATACATCATAGTCCATAACATCAACTCTGTAATTTCTTATACTTTCATACAACAAATCACCATTGTTATTGAACTCATGGTCTGCAAAACTTCTAATACGAATAACATTTATACTTGTTTTTGTATAAGGTTCACCAGTATTATTAGTGGTTAAATTATTAAACTCAAGTTTATTTCCATTTGAATCAACCAAAGAATAAACTCCGTTATTAAGCTCAACTTCAAACATAATAGGTCGATCATTCTCTTTGATTTTATCAGTACTGAGAATAAGTTCATGAGTAAAGTTCTGGTATCTGTAATAATCATCACCATCTGGGGTAAACACCATAACTTTATCACCACTATTGAGATTACTATTTTTCATCAAGAATTCAGTACTGCTTATAATACTATCAATAGTACTGATATAATTATAAGAGTCTTTCTTAATTACTGTGCGGTTTACATAGTTTTGTACCAGACTATATGGAGGAATGCTCACAATAGCTTCTGTACGCTTGTATGGATTGAGAACAACAAAACCCTCTATCTGGAATCGACTAAAGTCTTTAATCTGCTGTAGAGATGTAGAATCGTTACTATAACCATCTACTGTAAAACGCATTTGTGAAATAGCATTAGCACTTGGGTTCAACTCGGAAATATCAATGAAAACTGATTCAGTCAAATCACCTTCGTAGCTCAGTGCGACAGTTTTATATTGAGATTCCAAACCTAAATTATCATAAGCATTCATATCATTATAATACTTCTGCCCCTTGATTCCCTCAAGTACAACCATGTAGTCACTGTACATTGGATTATTATCATCCATTTCCAGATCATCCATATCAATCTCAACTGCTGTAACTACTGAACCATCAGTAATGAAAAGATCTTCCATATATTCATCAATACTACGATCATCAGGAATACTAACATAACTACCGTTAATATTGAATCTAATATATTTTCTCGGGATCATTACAAATGCCTGAATATCCATTGATTTACGATTACTATTCAGAATATCCTCTGCATATGCATAAGGATCATCACTGTCTTTATCAAACGTGTTACGAATAGCAGTTAGTACATGGATAGCATCTTTGTAATAACGACCCTGAGAATCAATATCATATTTGAAACAATAGATACCGTATTCAATTTCCATTACGCTTCTGATGGTTTCTTCATCAGCATCTGGTGTTTCTTCCAAAATAAGTTCTCTATAATGGGTGAATAAATCCTCACTAATTTCAAAATATCCCATGTTGAAGTCAGAACTTGAACTAAAACCAAAAGGTAATCTCGTATTCGGATTATCATTGTAAATTTCACCACTCAGACCACAACCAATGGTATCATGGATTACATCTGAACTCATTGAACTATAAAGTTTTAATCTATTACTCAATGTATTATATTGTGAATACATTCTAACATCTTGTGTTAAGTTAGAAGTACTATACAATTCAGAAGTGATTCTGTCTAAATCAGAAGTGAAACTTTCAGTTCTTTCAGCATCATCAACGTTCAATTTATACCATGCATTGATAGCATCAACTAAATCCAGACTTGTATCAAAATCAGAATATAGTTCAAACATATCAACAGAAATCTGAGTATAAATTTCATCTACCTCAACAACTGGTAGTGTATACTTGAAACGCTGGATTTCATAGTACTGTACATTATCATCAGAATTACTTACATACTTAGCATTGTTCTCTTCCAGACTTGTAACATCATATAAATCACTATCAGGCTGGCATTGAACATTATCAAATTGCATTGAGATATCAATTTCCTGGAATTTTCTATCTGGGTAAACGAAGTCGTTTGGTATTGAACCAACTACCACCCATTGTCCAGTACTTTCATTATATTCAGCATATTCATGATCCCAAATATCAGATTGTGTTTTAACCCAAATTGTACCGTTATATTCATAACCATTTGGATCTAAATCATTACAAACACCATAAACATAATCAGTGTCGGATGTTTTCTGTTCAATTTGAGAACGAATTTTAGTCCTGTACGGTTTAACTTCATTGAAATATTCAATAATCTGATTAATCAATTCGTCATTAGTGTAATTTTGTTTAAGTGATTGTTCTAACCCAACAATATAAATGTATGAAGTTTTGAATACCCAATCAACCACACCCTGTTCAACGTGTACGTATTTAACCATGTCAAATACAATATTACTTTGAGCTAAATCGAATGTATTTTTGATTAAATCTAATGCACTTCTTACATTAATTTCCTTGTTGCTTAAAGAACCATCACTGTTATAAACTTCATACCCATCATATAAAGATGAATTAAGAGCGATTGTGCTGTTTTGACGCCCAATAGCATTCCAGAATACAGTATTACGTGATGATGTTTTCACATACATTGTCCATCCATCTGAATCAGTGATTCGAATAACATCACCAACTTGATAGTTTTTGGTATTAGCTATATCCAGGCTGGCTTCCTGTGTATAATCAGTATTTTCATCATACCCATCACTATACCAGTCAGCATATTCCCAGTACTGGGTCATGTCAAGAGAAGTACCAAGTGATTCAACATAATCACTCTGTTTAATCATACTATGTTGTCCTTCACCTAGACCTTCCAGTGTGATTGTTGATGGATTAGCATCAGTACTCTTTGTAGTCATGAATCTTATATAACCATTACTATCGTAGTGGACGAAATATACTGAAGTTGTATCTAGCGGGGATGGTAATACACCAGTACTACTCAAAATTACTGCATCGTTTTCATCGAATTTATCAAAATCAGTTGAGACAACAAATTCGTTATTGTATGCCAGAACCCTGAATGTAACTGAATTTTCATTCACCTCAGTAGTTTTAACATTGAAAACTTCACTCATTAATACCGTATCAGTTATGATATTTTGTGTTTTGTAATAATTATTTGCACTATCTACAAACGTTCTGCGAGCTTCAATCAAATCCATAAACCAGGTTTTAGATGAACCCAACCCTAATTCTACATCAGGATAAACAATTTCATTTACTACACCACTCTTCGTGGTTTCGTGTCCTTTCAGAGAATTCCACAGAGAATTCCATATATCTGAATTGAAATTATAGCTATCTCCTTCTTTACATAGCTGATATTGTTCATGTTTAATAATATCAACACTATCTTCATGATAAGAAACTGTCAAAATGCTGGTATCATCAGTAATTTCATATTGCATATTACTAAGAATGAATGAATTCTCGTTAATTGGTGCAAACCAAGGAACGTCCAGTAAATGTGGATCTTTAATAATACGTGCAATATCAGTACATGATTTACTTCTGGTGTTAATTGGTGGTACATAAATTGTATCTCTTACCCAGAAATAATAATACGTAACATATGAATCAGTTGTTTCATCATACTCAATGAATGAAGTATAATTATCCATGATTGCAGTACCAGAAGGTATATACATAGTGTTATTTTTATTATTTTTAGTTTGTTCCTGACAGTATTTGTCCCAATTATACGGCTGTACTGGAGATTTAACCCACTCAAGAACATTAATATCACTATGTGGTAGCAATCTACCCCAGTTATAACGACGATATTCATTTGTAGCATCTTCATCAATGTCACCATTCTCATCCAGTACTGGGCGAGTGTAATCCAAATAAAATGCAGTACTGGTGTCCCACCATACTTGACCAACTTTCTCAGAACCCCATGCTTGAAGAGTTTCTCCATTGCTATTGTACTGAGCAGGGTCTACTGGAGAGATATAAGATACATCTTTCATTGCAGTCCCAGGTAAAACACCATTAATTGGGTCAAATATATTAAGATATAATTCAGTAATGTTTGTTTTTGAATTATAAGTAGATGGTCTATCAAATAAAGTACTATCTGGAACATCAAAACTGTATTTTTTATCAATATATGCCTGACGTTCGGTTGTATCACTGAATCTGGATGTATATTTGTACAGTTTTGGTCTTGTATCTGGATCAGTGAAATTAATTGTGATACTTGTATCAAACGGAACAACAATTTTAGTTTTATCATCACCTGCCGTGAAATATTGACTTTCTACTGTTAATGCATCTGGCATAAAATATGTATCATCAACAAAATAATAATAATCACCATCATCTAATGGAGCTTCGGCATCTAATTGAACAGTACAGTACTGTTCAGCATAAGTATCAGTATTTTCAATTGGAGTAATTGATAACATAGATACACCAGTATCAACTAAATCAAAAATGTTCCATTCCTGATTCATATCAACGAACATCCACACTGAATCTGGATTTTCACCATTATTTTTAATATAATTCATGCGGTCTTCATATGAATCCTGATAAGTCCATGTAGTATAAGATACTTCATTTAAATTAACTGGGCCAATATCAGGTAAATGGATATTATCACTCTTTCCTGAACGCATCGGGAAGCGGAATTTACCTTTAGGACGAGTAATCCATCTGGAATCTTCACCTTGTGAACCATAATAAACTATTTCAGTACTACTTGTACTTGTATTAACATCTTTATTAAACGTAACCAGTTGTGGTTCTTGTTTAAAATCACTGTTAATTAATTGAAATTGTAAATTTTTCTTGGCATTAACGTTTCCATAAGTACCAACTTTAAAAGCCCACTCTTGTAGTGCTTTATATTCATCAGTATTATATGATTTAGATACACGAAGAACGCGTTCCATTACCAAATTAGAGCCTTTATCTCTAATAAAACCACGATAAAAATCAACACGGTTGGGATTATTAGTGATCATTTGCTGTAAGTAATCACGAGTTTGATATCCAATAACATGAGTACTTAGATCATACAGTTGAACATCAGAAACAGGATCATTTGAATCATAATAATGTTGGAAATTAGTAACTAATGTTTCAAATGATGGTAATGTACCAGCTTCAAGAATTATAAATCCGGGTGCTTGTAGGCGACCAACCCAGTTATCAGTGATATAACCGTACATTTTCACCAATTCCTGAATAGAACCGAATGTAGGTTGATAAATGCTATCACCAAAAATAGTTTTATCATCAAATACCACTGCATGTTCCCATGAACATACACCTAAACGAACCAACGCCATGCGTTTATCGGCATCTTCATTAACTCTAACAGTGAAAACATTACCAATTCTTGATGTTTCAACTTCATATGGGTAGATACCACTGTTATCATCGTCCAACAGACTCCAGACACCACCATTTGTTTCACTAATACTTTGTACTGAGCCAAAATAAGTTCCGAATTTGGCATTTTTAGAGCTGGGTGTACATGAAATGTAATCACCAATGGTTAAATCTGTGGTACTCCATTGTAAAAAGTACTTAGCAATAGTAGACCAGTCCTGTTGTACCCCAGTGTCATCAACATCTTCAAAAATCCATCCATGTTCAACAAGATATTGACCATATCCACACAGGAATGTATAAACATCCTGGAATGTGTTAAGAATAGATCCATATTCAAGCGTATCATCTTCTTTCCATTCCATATAATGAACAACAGTGCGATTTCCTTCAGTTACGGTTACTTTTTTACCATTTTTAACTGGTAATTTATAAGTAAACGTAGCATTAACCAAATCATAACCTTTAATAATATAATTACTACCATTGAAAGTGATTTTAACTGCACTAAGAACTTCATTTTTGATATTATTAGAGCGTACCAGTCCGATTGTTTGGTTTTCTTGTGAAATTAAACCAAACGATTCAGATGTAAATGTTAATTCATTGCTCTTTGTAAATCCACCAAGCTTGTGTGCAATACTGATGTATGAAGTTCTAACTAAATCACCATATTTTGAAGTAATATTCTTACTTTGATAGGTTAAGTAGTTACTAACAGCCATTTGATAACCAAGAACACGAGTATTATTTTCACCATGAACCACCGTATCTGAATTAAAATTCAGTCGAGTTCTGGTTTCTTTGTACTGCAATTGTAAACCACCATTTTTTACAGTTTTTAGTGTATCATTTAGTGTATCCCAGAAATAATTACAGAATTGTGCTGGTTTTGCACGATATATCTGCATCATTACATCATAACTAAACATTGCGTTATTCATATAGGTGAATTCGTTGTCACCCATATCACCATAAGACCATGGTGCACTGCGTTCTTTGATCGTACCTTTTACTAAACCAAGAACGTCAGGTTGAATATAATCAACGGTACAAATTTCTTTACCATTAGTTGAATATTCACCTGTTTTAGTAATTACAAATGGTTGAGTACCAAAACGCTTGTACTTATCATGCTGTCCCTTACGATCTCCATATAAAATGGTACCAGTACTGGCATCACCTTTAACACCATTAACATCCCAAAGACCACTTGGTACTAATTCACCACTTTCATTAACAACCAATGCTTCATATACATATAAAATGTCATCTTCATTTGTGCCTACCTGAACTTCAGTTGGTTCATATTCCTGATTCCACCAGGTTGGACGAACACCAAAGCCAAACATTTCCCATGGATGAGTTGCAGGGCGATAAGTCCCGAACTGATCAGTATATATGGCACGCCAAGAACCACGTGCAGGAAAATCGGTAATTACACCATTAACTGTATAATAGGTACCACTATAATTCCACGTCATCCAGTTTTGTTGGTCATAATTATGAGTAGTACTGTCAATTCCGTTGGTTGCAATGAAGTTAATATACCCACGTAGTAATAATTCATCACGTTCTTCTGCACTATACTCAGTATCCCTGTAATATGGTGTTGGAAACAGATCTGAACTATCAAGTTCAGGTTGATAATCTTCATCTTTGAAAGTATTATCAATACTGTTATAAATTCTATTCTCAAGTTCATAGATAACATCATCCATTTTATCTACACCGTTAATAACACGATAAGATTTGGTAATTTCACCAGTATGACGAATATTATACGGTACTTGTTTGGATGCAGCAGTCAGGTATACAGTTTTTTCTGGCTTATGTACTTTAAGAACACCCATAAATTGTGGTGTAGGTGGAATAAAAGTACGAATTGTAGTTGTAGTACTCCCTACGCCATCGTAATAGAACGCAAAAGTAGAATCTTTACCAACATTAATGTTACTCAAAATAGTATCACAAATATCACTACTTGAAGTGCTTAAAAATTTACTTGGGTCTTCTTTATACATATTAAGCATGTAGTTTTCAAATCTGTTATTAAAACGAAGATATTCACCTTGTAAAAACATTAATGCTTCAAAAAGATCAATATCACTATTAGCAGTATGTGCCATTAGTGGAAGTAGTGATCCTTCGTTTTGAATAATTATAGTACCAACAGCGTTATCAACTAACCCTTGTTCAAGACGTTCTTCATAATCATTGATATTATCCACGGCACCAGATGTGATATTTTTTTGTACAATTTCCTGAAAATGTAAAGTATAATTACTTTGATCAATATAAGAAATATTATCACTATATGGGTTATTTTGTAAATTTACTGGAATTTCATAACTACCAAGATCGGTATCTGGTACTTCAGTACTACTATAAGTTCTGATTTGAATCACACTTTCAGAGTCCAAATCAACAGAGTCACCAATGGTGATGCTTTGTACTTTACCATTAGACACATTTCTTGTATAATCTTCAACCACAACACCATTGACCTGAATTTCAATGATATCTGAACTTCCATCAATGACTTTTTGTGCCAGTTCATAACTGCGGTTATACAATTCACTCTGAATACCTTCAGTGTTTACCATATGCCAGTCATAATAAGTTTCAGATTCTTCTTTGTAGTATTGATAGGTTGCATTGGTTTCAATAACATATGCATACATACCATCAATGGCTTGACTGGAAAAGCTTTCCATTTCATATACAGTACTGAACACTCTGTACATATCAGTGCGTTCAACTTGAGGTGTTTGTTTTCTGTCTCTTATACACATCTCCGAGCCCACGAGACAAGAGGCAATCTCGTATGCCGTCTTCTGCTTGAAAAAAAAA
>OIET01000917.1_pt1 | contig 18183 bp, 13 predicted proteins | sample 1581871 | NCBI WGS metagenome assembly OIET01 (sample SAMN03279760, study PRJEB24777) | human gut metagenome | isolation source: fecal sample PR121 from 1 month old male Malay infant, vaginally delivered... | place: Singapore | collected 2005-09-16
TATCGGGATACTGCCGGAGAGATTGTATCCATATTATTTGTTAGCCAAGCTATATGCAGAGCCGGAGTTCTACCAGGCGGATAAATTGCGGGCTGCCGCCGGAGCTGTGCTGACCAAAAAGCCGAAGGTGGAAAGTACGGCAATCCGGGAGATGCGGGAAGAAGTAAAAAAGATAATAGACAAGGGCGACTTTGATTGAATATTCTATTTGTGATTAAAAGAGACTCTGTATAGATAAAGTTTTTCTTGCAACTCTTTGTTTATTAAAAAAAAGCCTCTATCTTTGCAGCCCAAATTGGTATGAGAATAAGATAATAATAAATAATATACAGAAAGATGAAAAGAACATTTCAACCTTCCAACCGGAAAAGAAAGAACAAGCACGGCTTCCGTTCAAGAATGGCTACAGCTAATGGCCGCAGAGTATTAGCTTCTCGTCGTGCTAAAGGAAGAGCTAAATTAACAGTTTCTGACGAATACAACGGATAATTCTTTCCGTTTGAAGATTTTTCATAAAGAAAGTAGAGGTTTTTACTAAAAAGCCTTTACTTTCTTTGTTTTAACGGCTTTGTTTTCTACTTTTGATCCGCCGACAAATACAAGATAGAAATGAAAGACTTTTTGGTTAAACTGATAAAAAATCCGTACGTCTTAAATCTGTTGCTGGCTGTGGTCGTGGCATGTGCTCTGGTGTTCGGAACATTGAAGTGGCTCGACTCGTACACCCGGCATAATGAGGCTGTGGTAGTGCCGGATGTTAAAGGATTGGGAATGGAAGAGGCCGCCGAATTTTTCAAGAATAGTAATCTACGCTATAACGTGATCGATTCCGTCTTTTCAAAAGACGTGAAGCCCGGTGCGATTGTCGAGCTGGTCCCGATGGCCGGTTCGAAGGTGAAGGAAGGACGTATCGTGTTCGTCACCGTGAATGCGCTCACTTCGCAGATGGCGACAATCCCGGAAGTGGAAGACCTTTCGTTCCGGCAGGCTTACGCCATTCTTCGTGCCCGCGGGTTTGAAAAGATCGAGATCGAATATGTCCCCGGTGATTTTAAAGACTTAGCTCTTGGTGTCGAGCTGCACGGGCGTGTTTTGCAGAAAGGCGAGCATGTACCGCTTACCGCTCCGTTGGTGTTGAAGGTCAGTAGTGGGGATGCTGAGATGCCGGCCGACTCGCTCGGACTACCGGATGACAGCGTGCCGGTCGAATCGTTGGATAGTGAAGAAGAAAACTGGTTTTAACTATGGATGAGTTTTTAGACGAAATGGATGATGAACAGGTAGACGACCTGTTACAACCGGAAGAGGGTGAAGATAAGGCTCCTCAACTGTATGAACACTTCCGCTTCGTGGCCGATCGCGGGCAGTCGTTGTTGCGTGTGGATAAATTCCTGGTAGACCGGATGTTCGGTGCTACGCGTAACAGGATACAGTCGGCTGCCGATGCCGGTTGTATCATGGCAAACGGCAAACCGGTGAAAAGCAATTACCGGGTGAAACCGGAGGATGTTGTGACAATTATGATGACACGACCTCCGCGGACTTTCGAGATTCTCCCTGAAAATATCCCTATAAAGATCGTGTACGAAGATGACGATCTGCTGGTGGTCGACAAACCGGCAGGGTTGGTCGTACATCCCGGACACGGAAACTATACCGGAACGCTGGTGAATGCCCTTGCTTGGTATTTGAAAGACGATCCTACCTACGATCCCAATGATCCTGCCCTGGGACTCGTCCATCGTATCGATAAAGATACATCCGGCCTGCTGGTTGTCGCCAAAAAGCCGGAAGCGAAAGCACACCTCAGTATGCAATTCTTCCATAAGACAACCAAGCGGGAATATCGGGCCTTGGTGTGGGGGATCGTGCGTGAAGACGAAGGACGGATAGAAGGCAATATAGGCCGTAACCCGCGTGACCGTATGCAGATGACGGTTTTCCCAGAAGGCGACCAGGGAAAGACGGCGGTCACACACTATTCCGTTTTGGAACGTCTGGGCTACGTCACGCTGGTGAAATGCCGCCTCGAAACCGGACGTACGCATCAGATACGTGTCCACATGAAATATATCGGGCATACGCTATTCAACGACGAACGTTATGGCGGAAACGAGATCCTGAAAGGAACAACCTCTTCTAAATATAAACAGTTTGTCGATAACTGTTTCGCCATTTGCCCGCGGCAGGCACTCCATGCCAAGACGCTGGGTTTCGTTCATCCGACTACAGGCGAGGAAATGTTTTTTGATTCCGAAATACCTGCCGACATGACTGCGTTGATCGATAAATGGCGCGTATATGCAAATACTAAAGAATTATAGATGATGAAAAGGAACATTGCTATTGTAGCCGGAGGCGATTCCTCCGAAATCGTTATTTCATTAAAAAGTGCGGAAGGAATCTTCTCTTTTCTTGATAAAGACAAATATAATGTATATATTGCCATCGTAAAAAGAGACGAATGGGCGGTAAAACTTCCCGGCGGGGAACACACACCAATAGACAAGAATGATTTTAGTTTCCGTGAGAACGGCGAGATCAGACATTTTGATTTCGCCTATATTACGATCCATGGAACTCCGGGAGAAGACGGACGTCTGCAAGGATATTTCGATATGATCGGAATGCCGTATTCTTCTTGTGGTATGTTTGTAAGCGCACTTACGTTCAACAAGTTTGCCTGCAATCATTATCTGAAGGGATTCGGTGTCGATATTGCCCGTTCTATACATTTGTTTAAAGGACAGACTGTGACAGACGAAGAAGTGGTCAGTCGTTTGGGGCTTCCGGTCTTTGTGAAGCCGAACGACGGCGGCAGTAGTTTCGGAGTGACGAAAGTGAAAGAAGCCTCGGCTATCCAGCCGGCGATTGACAAGGCTTTCAGTGAAGGCCGGGAAGTGGTCATCGAAAGTTTTATCGACGGGACCGAGGTTACATGCGGTTGCTATAAGACATCCGATAAGGAGGTGGTGTTCCCGCTTACCGAAGTCGTAACGGATAACGAGTTCTTCGATTTTGACGCCAAGTATAACGGACAGGTACAGGAAATAACGCCGGCCCGTATTTCTGCAGAACAAACAGAAAAAGTACAACGCGAGACATCGAGGATTTACGACATATTGGGGGCGAAAGGTCTGATCCGTGTGGATTATATCATTCCGGCGGACGGTGAACCAAAATTGCTCGAAGTCAATACGACTCCCGGTATGACGGCAACCAGTTTTATCCCACAGCAGGTACGGGCTGCCGGTCTGGAGATGAAAGATGTGATGACAGATATTATAGAAAACGAGTTTAACTAATTGACAATGAACAATTGCCAATTGCCAATTATATGAGAAACGAATTGTCGATTGTCAGTTGTCCATTGTCAATTGTCAATTATAAAAATATGGAAGTTCCTATTAATGATTTTGACGATATCCGTCCGCTGAATAACGACGAGGTGAAAGACGCGATCGAATCGCTGATAGCCAACGAAGATTTTGAGCGGGCCTTTCGGTATATAAATCCGGATGTGAATTGGAAAGAGTTTTCAGAAACCATGCGTTCCTTCAAGACAAAGGAGGATTTCAAAGCGAAGTTGGCATATGAAGCGGTAATGATGGTGGCAAATAAAACCACTTTCTCACTGACGATTTCCGGTCGTAGCCGTTTGCCGAAGGACAAAAAGCCTTGTACCTTTATTTCTAATCACCGCGATATTGTATTGGATGCCTCTTTTTTGAACGTCATGCTGTATGATGTAGGGTATGGAATGACACAGGTTGCTATTGGTAATAACTTGTTGATCCGTCCGTGGATCGAAACGCTGGTTCGTTTGAACAATAGCTTCATCGTGAAACGCAATGTCCCGGTGCGCCAGATGTTGGAAGTGAGCAAAGTCCTTTCCGCTTATATCCGTCGTACGATCACGGAGACGAAAGAATCCATCTGGATCGCGCAACGTGAAGGTCGTGCCAAGGATTCGGATGACCGTACCCAGGGCAGTATCTTGAAGATGCTGAACATGAGTGGTGACAAGGATATCCTGTCAAACCTGATGGAATTAAATATTTTTCCGGTTGCAATCTCGTACGAGTTCGATCCGTGCGATTTCCTGAAAGCAAAGGAGTTTCAGCAGAAACGCGATGATCCGGACTTTGTGAAGAGCCAGCGTGACGACCTGTTGAGCATGGAAACCGGTATCCTGAATAACAAGGGACGTGTTCATTTCACCTTGACGTCGCCGATTAACGATCAGTTGGCGCAATTGGATCCGAATATGGAAAAGAACGAGTTGATCGCCGCTATCGCCTCCATTATCGATAAGGAGATTTACAAGCACTATCGTTTTTATCCCTGCAACTATGTTGCCTATGATATGCTGACAGGCACACGCCGTTTCAGCGAACATTATGGACTGAAAGATAAAAAGCAGTTTGAAGATTATCTGCAAGGTCAGTTGGATAAGATCGTATTACCGAACAAGGATGAAGCATTTTTGCGTACGAAAATCTTGGAAATGTATACGAATCCATTGAAGAATTTTTTTGCTAATCAGGAATAAGGTCAAACGTGTTTCATCACGATCTTTCAGGCCCGGATTTCACATCGTGTGATTCGGGCCTGAATTATTTCTGTTAGTAAGTTGGATTTTGTTTAGGCACACCTTTTTCTATTTATTCTCTTTCGCATAATTCGATGGGCTCATACCGAATTGCTTGATAAAGGCGGACCAGAAATAAGACTGGGAGCTGAAGCCTGTAGCTTCCGAAATCTCATAGATCTTCATATTCCCCTGTATCAACAGCTCAGCGGCCTTTTTCAGACGGCTTATCTTGATCAACTCGTTAGGAGTCAGGTCGGAGATGGCCCGGATTTTCCGGTACAAGGTCGGGCGGCTCAGGTGCATCAGGTCTGCGATCATATTTACATCTAAGGCTGGATTGCCGATATGCTCGTTGATGATCTCGTTCAGCTTTTCCAGAAAACTTTCGTCCGCTTTGGTATAGGCCATCGATTTCATATTCGCTATAGGAGAGTTGAAATAGAATTTGCGTATATTGTCGCGGTTGGAGATCAGATTGGAAATCTGCGCCATCAGCAGGTTGGTGGAGAAGGGTTTGTCCAGGTAAGCGTCGGCTCCTAATTCCAGACCTTCCAGGCGTGACTGTATGGTGTTTTTGGCTGTCAGCAGGATGACCGGGATATGGCTGAATTCGATCTCCGTCTTTACCTCTTTCAAAAGGGCGAAGCCATCCATGACAGGCATCATCACGTCGCTGATGATCAGTTGAATGCTGTGTTTCTTTAATAACGTGATTGCTTCGGCTCCGTTTCCGGCTATCTCTACATTATATAACTGGTTGACTTCATCGGCGATGAAAACGGCCATTTCTTTATTGTCTTCGACGATCAGGATCGTCGGGCGCGATTCGTCGTGGACGAATTCTATTTTTTGAGGTACGGTTTGCGTTATAGCCTCTTCTTCTGTCTGCTTGATGGATTCGGGCAGCTTGACGGGCAAGGTCAGGCGAAACATCGTCATGGATGAACTGTCGGCAAAAGTCTCCAACTGCAAGCTACCGTGGTGCATCTCTGCCAATGAACGTGCCAAGGGCAATCCAAGCCCTGTCCCCGGTTTATCCGTAGCGCCTTCTTTCACCCGGAAGAAAGGTTCGAATATTTTTTCCTTTAATTCTGCAGGGATAGGAGTGCCATCGTTGATAAAGTCTATCGTGAATGTCTCATAATCGGGAGAAAGTTGCAGGCGTATAATGATGCTGCCGGATGCATATTTGATTGCGTTCGTAAACAGGTTGCTGAATATCTTTGTGATCGCTTCTTTATCCACGAACACGTACAATTCCGGCAAAGACAAATCGAGGTTCAGCAACAGGTTGTGTGCCGTTGCCGATTCTTGGAACCGCTTGGCTGTATCGTTTAGGAGCGAGACGATCTCCGTTCGGACGAAACTGAGGCGGTATCCTTCTATCTCTGTTTTGCGGAAGTCCAACAATTGGTTGACCAATGACAGGAGGCGGGATACATTTTTATCCATCAACGTAAGCGACTTATTCTCTTTTTCCCCGATCTTGTCGGATTTCAGGAGACGTTCGAGCGGGTTCTTGATCAGGGTGAGCGGCGTACGGATCTCATGAGCGATATTGATGAAGAAATCGATCTTGGCCTGATACAGTTCCTTCTCTTTCTGATCTTCGAACAACTGCATGTTGTAGGCCATTGCCCGTTTGGTTTTCCGGCGCCAAGACCAGAAGAAGCCGACGATGATGGCGAGAGTGACGACAATATAAGAAGCATATGCCGGAGTCGATGCCCACCAAGGGGGCAAAACGGTAATATTCAGTCGTGTCGGAGTGTCGCTCCAGTTGTTCGACAGGTTGGCAGCCCGTACCTCGAAGGTGTAGTCGCCCGGATGTAATTCAGCGAAATAGACCGTGTTGCGCTCTCCGATCGGAATCCATTCCTTGTCCATATTTCCCATCCTGTATGCATACTGGATGGATTTAGGGGCGATGAAGTTGAGTGCGGAGAAGTTGATGCTGAATGTGGATTGCTTGTAGGTCAGCGTGATCTTCTTAGCCTCTGATTCGGCGGAAGAGTTGATGATGCGTTTCTCTCCGGCTTCATTCTGGATTTCGAGGCTTCCCAAATGGACGTTCATCTTCTCGGCTGCCGGGATTACTTCGGATGGCTTGAAATGGATAAAGCCTTTGACCGAACCGAAATAGAAAGTCCCTTCGTTGTCTTTGAAGGCGGAGTTATCGTTGAATTGGCGAGTGATGAGTCCGTGGGATTCCGTGTAGGTCGTGATCTTACCGGTTCCTGTTTCCAGGCTGACCAGTCCGTTGGCCGTACTGATCCATAAGGTTTCGTTTTCGTCAGGTAGGATGCGGAAAGCAACATTGCTCGGCATACCGTTTTTGACGGTGTAATGTAGGGATTCGCCGGTTTGGAAGTCGTATTTGATAACCCCTTCTACGGTAGCAAACCACATATTGCCGTCTTTGTCCTCGCAGGCGTCGTTAACGAAATTGTGGCGCTGGGTGTTCAATTTGTCGTACGGCAGATACATGCCGGTATTGCTGATCGGATTATAATAGAAACTGCGGTTGAACATGCCGGTCCAGATTCTTCCTAAGCGATCTTCGTAAATGCAGTTTACTGCGAAAGGAGGAAATTGCGGGGCATACAGGAAACGGTCGTTCAGGAAGTCATATTTATAGATACCGTCATCGGTCCCGACATAGACTTGTCCCTCCTGCAATACTTTGATGCAGCGGACGGTGCTGTTCTTTACCGTCAGCGAGTCTTTCAGCAGGTTGTAATGCTTGATGACCTTTCTCGTCTTGATATCCATCAAGTCGATGCCGTGGATAACGTGTCCGATCCAGAGCCGGTCACCTGATGCAGCCAAGCCTCGGATATTGGTGTGCGACAAGCCGTTTCCCCCCGGAACCGGCTGGTAGTTGGTGAATGTCCCGGTTTTCTTTTCCAAGCAGTTGATGCCCGCATCTTCCGTCCCGACCCATATATTACCGTATATATCGGTACAGATATCGCGGATCACTTCTCCTTTCATCGAATACTGCCCGTCCCAGGGATAATGCACATGGAAAGGGCGGAAAGGGGAATAATAGTTGAGGCCGTTTTGGTGGAAACAAATCCAGATGCCGTTCTCCCTGTCTCGGCAGAATGCAGAGATAAAATGGCTCGATAAGGCGTATGGGTCCAACGGGTCCTGGCGGATACGGGTACACTCGCCGGTGTTGACCTTATAGATAAACAAGCCGGAGTCTGTCCCGATCCACAATTCGTCCTTGTCTTTTTCGAGGAAGCTGTTGATCAGGATCGTAAGCTGGTTGATCTTTTGAATGTTCAGATCCTGGTAGTCGCGTGTGGCCGGATCGAATATCTTCACGTCGTCATGCTCGAAAGCGATGTAAATACGATCGGTCGTAGGAGAGGGATATAACATGGAAAGTTTCCGTGGCGTGTTCGGGGATGAGTGGGCGAATACATTATAGGACTCCATCGTCTCGTCTTCCGGATTCAGCAATGAAATCAACCCGTCCGAACTCCCGATCCAGATACTGTTTTCGCGGGTAATGCAAAAAGAGGTGTAGCTTTGGTTGTCTTCCGGAGCGAAGATACGGAACTGGCTGTCCTCCGTATTGAACCGGATCAGGTTACCGTCCATCAGTATCCATAGTTTATTGTCTTTGTCGAACTGGAAGATGTCGATCCCTTTGTCTGCTGTGAAAGGAATGTGCCGGAACGATTCCTTTTCATCGTCATACTGATATAATCCCGAAAGCGTCCCTACCCACAAGTCGCCGTTCATGTCGCACCCCAGGCATGTGATCCAGTTGCTTCCCAATGTCTCGGTTTCGTCGGGGTCGTTACGGAATACTTTGAACGTATATCCGTCGAAGCGGTTCAGACCGTCGCGTGTCCCGATCCAGATATATCCTTTCCTGTCCTGCACGCAACAAGTGGCCATATTGTCGCTGAGTCCGTTTTCGACCTGATAATGGCGGAAAAGATAGTTACTGTCGTCTGCATATGTCCGGGTGAGACAAAATATGAATAGGATGGATAAGATTAACTTCAGATGTTTCATATATGACTTTGCTATTATGGGCGAAAGATACTGAAAAATGTATTATGGATTTCCTTTTATTGTGTCACGGATTTCATAAATCATCTCAATAAGGGTGATAACGGCAGAGAATGAGATGAATACGGAAAAGATTGCAACAAGGTCAAACAAACCGGCCGTGGAGGAATCGATACATTTGTACCATGTGAAACACAGGTAATAAAAACCTTTTATTCTAATAATATGAATACTCTTACTACAAAACAAGGAATCGGAACGAAGGTTCAACTCTGCACAATGATGTTTATGCAGTATATGCTGAGTGCAGTCTGGTGGGTTCCTTTAGCCGCTTACCTTTCCCATACGCTTAAATTGGAAGTGTATCAAGTCTCGTTGGTATTAAGTGCGATGGCTATCGGTGCGATGGCATCCTCTTTTATCGGCGCGATAGCCGACCGTTATTTTGCCGCAGAGAAGATCTTGGCTGTATTGAATATACTGACAGGTGCCTTTTTGCTTCTGGCTGCCCAGCAGACATCATTTGTTCCTCTTATGGCATGTGTCGTGCTGGCCATGCTTTGCCATATGCCGACACAGAGCCTGACCAGTACGATCGCCATGAGCCATACGCCTTCGGAACAGTTTCCGCGTATCCGTATGTTCGGTTCGGTAGGATGGGTAGCTTCCGGTATCTTCAGCGTGATCGCCCTTCATGTGATGCATTTATCCGCTTTCGATGATACGAACCTGCCGATGTATTGCGGCGCCGCTGTCTGTTTCATGGCTGCGCTTCTGAACTTGCGACTGCCGCACACCCCGCCTTCGGTCGATAAGAGTGCCGGCATCTCGGTGATGGATATAACCGGCTTCAGCGCTTTCTCCCTGATGAAGGATAAGAATTACCGGGTTTTTATGATTCTGACGTTCTTGGCTATCATCCCGTTCAACTTGTACCATGTATATGGTTCGATGATTCTCGCCGACGAGCATGTGCAGAATATAACGGTGACGCTGAACCTCGGGCAGTTGGCCGAAATGTTTTTCCTGGTCATCACCACTTCTATACTGATAAAGTCGGGGATTAAGAATACCTTGATCTTCGGTATGATCGCTCTCGTGGTCCGGTATGCTTCGTTCTATATCGGTGCGGAGACCGGTCTGCAATGGTTCTATTATATCGGGATTATCGTACACGGGTTGATCTTCGGCCTCTTCTTTGTCGGTGGCCAGGTCTATACGGACAATGTGGCTCCAAAAGAAATGAAAGCACAGGCACAGGGTTTGCTCTTCTTCCTGGTGTGGGGCATCGGCTTCCTGATCGGGACGCTTTGGAATGGCTGGCTGATCGGTCTTTTCCGTGACGAGGATAAATGTGATTGGCCTGTCGTCTTTGCCATCTCGACCCTGTTCTCGTTCGTCTTGTTGATCCTTTTTGTCTTTTTATTCAAACCGGTAGCATTAAAGACTAATAAATAGTAAAGAGTAGTAAAGTAATAATTTTATCAAATCCTTTTAATTCTCAAGATCAAATATATTATCACACGCCAGATGTAATGCGGGCTGTCCAACAACTTTGGATGGCCCGCTTTTATTGATGGGAATTAGCTCCGGGCACTTATTTTTCCTTTTTCATAGTTGCTGTTTTTTTATTTGTTACGTGATCTACAAATATGTATATTGTATTATTAATTAATCAACAAATACACAGGTATTAACAGCATTACTATCACTCCTTTCCTTTTCGCCCTTAGTCGAAAAGGTTTTTGACCTGTGTCGAAAGGGCTTTTGACCAAGGGCGAAAAGGTTTTCGACTAAAGGCAAAAGGTCTATGAGCAGGCTGTTTGACAATAGAAGCATGCCAATTGTCACTTAAATTAGCAGATTTAAACCATAACTTACTTCAATTCCCGAATCTTGATATTGCGGAACCAGATCGGATAACCATGATCCTGCAAACCGATATACCCTTCATGGGAAATGCCTTCCTGGAAACCTTGGAAATCTTTGAATTTGCTATTGGCAACCATATCATCCCACTCTTTGCTCCACAAAGTATACTGAACGACCTTCTTTCCATTCTGGGTATGCGTCACTTTGCCATCCTTCACCTTGATCACGATCGTGTTCCATTCGCCGGCAGGTTTTACCGTTTTCGGATCGGCAGGGAGCATATCATACAAAGAACCGGCAAGGTGGTTTGCCAGCTTGTTGTCGGTTGCATCCACATTATCCAGAACCTGTACTTCGGGAGCTGCATAATAGATCGGTTTGCCCAGAACTTCGCGTACATAATAGAAGATACCTGAATTTCCCATTTTACTGGTTTTCCAATCTACAGACAGCTCAAAGTTCTTGAACTTCTTTTCCTTATACAGGATATCGCCTCCTGCACCGTGTCCAGGTTTTTTGCCCGGAGCGGTAAAGACTTTCATCGCCTCGTCTTCGATTACCCAGTTCGGGGCCATACCGGTACTGTTACATTGTCTCCAACCGGTAAAATCTTTCCCGTTGAACAGCAAAGTCCAACCTTGTTTCTTTTCTTTTTCAGTCAACGTGTTATTCGCTTTTTGCGCAAAAGAAGGGACAGCAGCCATAACTGCTAAAAGAACCACAAACGATTTAAATAAGTTTTTCATGTTGCATTTCATTTTTAGATTAGACATTGAGAATATAAAACTCAACAAAGATAAATAAAAAAAGAGCTGCTCCATGAAGAACAACTCTTTCTTTTCTGTCGGATAATCCTATTTTATTTGATGATGCCCAATTTCGAAGCACTGATGAAGTCGATGATATGCTGGATTTCGTCGCTCATCGGCACCTGGTCCTTAATCATCAGCAAGGCATCGAATATACTGGTGTTACCTTGATAGATGATACGGTAAGCATGGCTGATATGTTTTACGATCTTTTCGCTCATGCCTTCATGCATCAGGATTACGGAGTTTACCCCGTAATAGGTCGTCGGCTCCAATGCAGCCACGATATAAGGAGGCACATCCTTGCGGAAGCGGCAACCGGTCTGCGTCATCGACCAGGTTCCGACACGACATCCCTGGCTCACCAGCACGTTACCTCCGAAAATCACATAATCTTCAATCATGCAGTTGCCGGAAATCTTGCTCCCGTATCCGAACACACTGTGATTACCGATATGCGTGTCGTGGGAAACATGCACGCCTTCATGCAGGAAATTGCCATTACCGATAATCGTCTTCCCGCCAGAATTGGTCGCACGGTTGATCACTACGTTTTCACGGATCACATTGTCATCTCCGATTTCGACGATCGTATCATCTCCCTTATAGTTAAAATCCTGCGGTTCGGCAGCAATGACAGCACCATTGAAGATGCGGTTCCTCTTTCCCATACGGGTTCCACTCATGATACTGACATGAGGCATGATCTCGCAGTCATCACCGATTTCTACATTCTTATCGATGTATGCAAACGGATGGACGGTTACGTTCGCTCCTAACTTCGCGCTTGCATCTACATAAGCTAACGGACTAATCATAATAATCACCTTTTAAATTGTCAATTGCTTTTTACTCTCTTCCGCCACCGACGGCACTATATAAATTGATAACAGCCTGCATACGCTGGACATTGTCGGAGACTTCCGTCAACTGCGCACTGAGCAGACTCTGCTGGGCAGAAAGAATTTCCAGATAAGTGGACTGTCCGGATTGGAACAAAGCATTAGTATAGGTTACCGCCTTTTCCAACTCTTCTATCTGAGCCTTGTCCTGGATAAGTTTTCTATTGGTAGCATCATAAAGATGCAAAGCGTCACTCACTTCCTTTCCCGCTTCCAGAATCGTCTGCTGGTAGTTCATCTTGGCAATCTGTTCTTCCGCTTTTGAAATTTTCAGGTTGGCCACCAGCTTACCATTGTTAAAGATAGGCTGTGCCAACGAAGCCAACGCCTGAAACATAAACTGTCCCGGATTGGAAACCGTAACACCCGAACCATTCGTCCAACCGGCTGTCGCCGTAATATTGATTCCCGGATAAAAAGCGGCACGGGCCTTATTAGTCGTATAATAAGCGCTAGCCAATGTCATCTCGGCCACCTTCACATCCGGACGGTTTTCCAACAACTGCAAAGGAACACCAGCCATCAGCTCTTCTGGCATCACCTGGTCTTCAAGCGTACTGCGGTCGATAGGCTGCGGTGCTTTCGCTAGCAATACAGATAAGGAGTTCTCCACTTCACGCACCTGACGCTTCAGTTCGATCAACGAACCGGATACCTGATGGTACACGGCACGCATTTGGACGACTGCGGCTTCTGTTGTCATACCGGCAACCTTCATCGCCTCCATAGCCCGCACATTTTCTTTGTAGATATCTACCGTCTTGGAAGTAATCTCCACCTGGCGGTCCAACATCAACAGAGTGAAGTAGGCATTGGCGATTCCGCCGATCAGCTGCGAGCGTATCGCTTGCTGCGTGTACTGGCTCTGCAAGTAAGCGGCTTTCTGCCCGCGGCTCGCATTCAATAGTTTACCAAACAAATCGACTTCCCAGCTAGCTGCCGCCGGCAAGGTATAGGCTTTCACATACCCCGTATTTTCCATTTTGGTTATGGTTCCTTGCGGAGCCAGATTCAAAGAAGGGAGGAAAGACAGGCGAGCGGAAGTCAGCAACAATTTGGCCTCCTCTACCCTCAGAATAGCGGCTTGCATATCCACATTGTTTGCCAATCCCTCTTCGATCAAGGCCTGCAATTTAGGATCACGAAAAACTTCCTTCCAGGGCAAGTTTCCCATATTGGCCGTATCTGTTGCTGCCAACGTGTCGGTGGCAGAGACCGGATCACGGTAGATACCGGAAGTTTCGATCGTATCCGGACGGTCATATGCTTTATAGATATGGCAACTGCTCAAAAGAGCGGTTGCACATACCATATATATAATCTGTTTCTTCATTGTCATCTCTTATTTTGTTTTTGCGTACTGTTCTATTTCCGTATTCATATCGCTGTTATCCAAATCTTCCCATTCGATAGGTTTGAATTTCTCCTGCAAGTACTGGAATACCACAAACAAAACCGGAACAATAAAAATCTGGAAGATCATACCGATGAACATACCTCCGATGGCGGCAGTACCCAAAGTACGGTTACCGTGAGCACCTACACCGAACGCGAACATCATAGGCAACAGACCGACTACCATAGCCAACGATGTCATTAGGATAGGACGTAGACGAGCGGCAGCACCTAAAACGGCAGCCCACGTGATACTCATACCCATACGGCGACGATCAAGGGCAAACTCTACGATCAGGATGGCGTTCTTCGCCAACAAACCGACCAACATGATCAAGGCGATCTGCATATAGATATTGTTGGACATCGTACCTAAGATCATCTTCAAAGCCGGGATATTACCCAAAGCAGCCCATCCCTGTACGAACAGGAAGCTACCCATCAAACCGAACGGAATGGAAAGCAATACAGCCAACGGCAGTATATAACTTTCATACTGGGCGCTCAGCAACAAATAAACGAAGACGAAACAGAGCAGGAAGATCAAACCGGTCGTGCTGCCGCTGGTTTCAGCCTCTTCACGCGCCATACCACCCAACTCGTATCCGAAACCGGTCAGAAGTGTCGTACCGGCAACCTCCTCGATCGCTTTCAATGCTTGCCCACTGGTGTATCCATCCGCCGGCGCAACCATCACTTTAATAGATGTATACATATTGAAACGGCTGATAATATCCGGTCCATACACTTTCTTGATAGACACGAACTGCGAGATTGGAGCCATTTCGTTTCCATTGCGGACTTTGATATTCTTCAACGATTCCAAATTGGTACGCAAAGCCGGATCAGCCTGGACCATCACACGGTACATCTTACCGAAACGGTTGAAGTTGGAGGCATACAAACCACCGTAATATCCCTGCATGGTTGCCAGAATATCACTCGGACTGATACCCACTTTCTTGCAGGCAGCCGCATCGATGTCGATCATATACTGCGGGAAGTTAGGGTTGAAGGTACTCTGTGCCGACTTGATTTCAGGACGGGCAGTCAAAGCTGCCGTATATTGCTTCGTCACATCGAAGAATTTTTCCAGATCGCCACCGGTCTTATCCTGCATGTTCAACTCGATATCGCTGGATGCGGAATACCCTGGGATCATAGGCGGAGTAAAGAACAGCACCTGTGCATCCTTCACTATCTTTTGCGCACGCATGAACAAACTACCATACACGATATCCGAACTCTGCATCATGGAACGCACCTCCCAGTCTTTCAACTTGATAATGAACGAACCGTATGAAGGCCCCTGGCCACCGATAAAGCTGAAACCAATAATGGCCGTACGCGATTTGACTGCCGGGTCGGCAGCGATCAGGCTATCCACCTTGTTCATCACCTCTATCGTACGTTCCTGGGAAGTTCCCGGAGGCAGCGTCACCGCTCCCATGATCGTACCGGTATCTTCATTCGGAACCATACCTGTCGGAGTCGCATTCATCAAAACAACAAGCAAGACGATACATCCGGCAACGATACCGAACGAAAGCCATTTCTTTTGGATAAAGAATACGACACGTTTTTTATAGCTGTTCAGCAAAGAGTCGTATGCGGCATTGAAAGAAGAGTGGAAACGGGAGACGAAAGTCGATTTCTTCTCATGCCCTTCTTCGTGCGGCTTCAAGAACATTGCACACAGAGCCGGACTCAGCGTCAAGGCGTTCAATGCAGACAAACCGATCGAGATAGCCATCGTCAAACCGAACTGGCGATAAAATGTACCGGCCGTACCGCTCATGAAACTTACCGGAATAAACACGGACATCATGACCAACGTAATGGAGACGATAGCACCGCCCAGCTCGTTCATGGCATCGATAGAAGCCAGTTTCGCTGATTTGTATCCCTGGTCCAACTTGGCATGGACACCCTCGACGACCACGATCGCATCATCGACCACGATCGCAATGGCGAGCACCATGGCACAAAGAGTCAGCAAGTTCAAGCTAAAGCCGATCAGCGACAGCATGAAGAACGTACCGATCAACGCAACCGGGATCGCGATAGCCGGAATCAAAGTCGAACGTAAATCCTGCAAGAAGATATACACAACGATAAATACCAGGATGAAGGCTTCGATCAACGTCTTGAGCACCTCATGGATAGAAGCGTACAAGAAGTCGTTGGCATTCATACCGACGTCGATCTTCAAGCCCGGAGGCAATATCTTTTCTGTTTCTTCCAGTAGTTTCTGGATATTATTGATGGTTTCCGTCGCATTGGTTCCTGCCATCTGATAAACGATACAAGTTACGGCACTATGACCGTTTACTTTATTGACAAAGTTATAAGTCAGACGTCCCAATTCGATATCGGCGATATCTTTCATACGGAGCACTTCACCATCCGGCAAAGCTTTCACAACCATGTTCTCAAATTCGTTCACTTCCTGCAAACGTCCCTTATAACGGATCGTATACTGGAAACTCTGGTTACCCTGTTCACCAAACGAACCCGGAGCGGCTTCCACGTTCTGCTCAGCCAAGACGCCTGCAACGTCATTCGGAACCAGTTTATACTGTGCCATCACATCCGGCTTCATCCAGATACGCATGGAATAGTCTGTTCCTAACACGTTTGCATCACCCACACCAGGTACACGCTGTACTTCCGGAATCAGGTTGATCTTGGCATAGTTCTCGATAAATCGCTGGTCGTAACGGTCCTCGGCATCATAAACAGAGAACACGATCAACATGGAGTTCTGACGTTTCTGAGTCGTCACACCGATCTTGGTTACTTCGGCCGGCAGCAAACCTTGTGCCATGGAAACACGATTCTGCACATTGACGGCAGCCATGTCAGGATCGGTACCCTGTTTAAAATAAATGGAGATTTCGGCCGATCCGTTATTCGAAGCCGATGAAGTCATGTACATCATGTTCTCCACACCATTGATCTGGTCTTCCAGCGGCGCAATCACACTATTCAATACCGTCTGTGCGTTTGCCCCCGTATAAGTAGCTCTCACCGAAACGGTTGGAGGGGCAATATCCGGATATTGGGTAATAGGCAAGGACAGCAAGCCTAATATACCCAGTATGACAATCAAGATGGAGATCACCGTTGAGAGCACCGGGCGGTTTATAAATCTATCTAATTTCATATCTTCTGTTTTTAACGAACAAATGGAAGTTATTAATTAAAAGCGGTCTTCAGATTACCTTCGTTCTGGTCTTTCAAGGCCTGATCATATTTCGCTTTCTGCTGTTCCGGCGTGATCGGCTCGATAGCCTGGCCGTCATGGAGGTTCTGTACGCCTTCAATCACGATTTTATCACCAGATTTCAAACCATTTGTCACCAGGTAATTCTTACCGTCATCCAGATTAGAGATCTGAATCTCCGTATTCTTCACGGAATTGTCCGCCTGCAAGACGAAAACAAACTTTTTGTCCTGGATTTCGACAGTAGCGGACTGAGGGATAATAATAATCCCATCCATCGTGTATGGGAATATGATGTTGCCGGTACCGCCGCTTCTCAATATATTTTTATCATTCGGGAAAACAGCACGCATGCTGACAGACCCGGTTGACTGGTCGATTACACCGCTAACGGCATCGATCTTGCCTTCCGACTGATAAGTTGTGCCGTCAGACAGCTGCAAGCGGACAGCCGGCATCTTTTCCAGCTGTTCTTTCAAAGTGCCCCCGGCTCTTGTCAGACGCAGCAGCTCTTTCTCCGTCATAGAAAAATAAACATACACGTCGTTGATTTCGGATACGGTTGTCAACGGCTGCGAAACAGAAGGGCTGACCAGACTTCCGATACGGTACGGAAATGTACCGACAACGCCATTCGACGGGCTTGTCACCGTACAGAAAGATAAATTCTGATTTGCGCTTACCAAAGATGCTTCTGCCTGAGCCAGGCTTGCCTTGGCAGACATAAGCTGGTTGACCGCTGTCTGATACTCAAAATCACTGATAATCTTCTGATCGAACAAAGCCTTTTTATTCTTTTCGGTCAGGGTCAAAGTAGCGACATTGGCTTTAGCCATCTCGACAGCCGCTTTTGCCTGTCCGACCGCAGCAGCATACTGGGTCGGATCGATCTGGAACAAAGCCTGCCCTTTACGAACTGTTGCTCCTTCATCCACACATAACTTAACGATAAAACCCGAAACCTGGGGGCGTACCTCAATATCCTGCGTTCCTCTGATCGTCGCCGGATAGGATGTTGTCTGGTCGCTCGTTGTCGAATTGACAGCAAGGACAGCAAATTCATTATCCCCTAACTTCATACCGCTTTGATTGTTCCCGCAAGCGGTTAATAAAGATACCCCTACTGCAAACAATGCAATTTGCCTTAATTGGGTAATAGTAGTTCTCAACATTTGTTTATCCATATTCATTATTATATATCTTCTATACTATTCTTGTTTTTAGTCATTAGAAGGCCATCAAAAAGCCATCGCAACGGGTGAGATCCGCTGCATCCATAGTAAAAAAAATTCCACAACGATGCTGTCCTAAACTTATGGGTTCATAGCCTATTCCTCATAAAAAACGTACAAA
>OIET01000930.1_pt1 | contig 17904 bp, 14 predicted proteins | sample 1581871 | NCBI WGS metagenome assembly OIET01 (sample SAMN03279760, study PRJEB24777) | human gut metagenome | isolation source: fecal sample PR121 from 1 month old male Malay infant, vaginally delivered... | place: Singapore | collected 2005-09-16
CAACCTCGTGGAAGCGAACTGACTATCGCGCCATGGACGGCCACGATCCAAAGTGCGCAACTTTTCGGGCACTACCGCTGCGAATCAGCAGAACCGTCAGATAGGTTGCGAAGAGTATTCCGCCGGCACGCGGGCTCATGGCCCCGGCAATCCAAGTGCCCAGCGGTGCGGTCAGTGCCGCCACAATGCCGATAATCAGACCGGCTTTGGCATGCACCATTTTGCGGCGCACATTGGCCACGGTGGTGGTCATGGCATTCGGGAACATGGACAACAGCGAAGTACCACGCGCGATCAAATCGGACGCGCCAAACAGGATCGACAAAGCCGGCACGCAAATCGCGCCACCGCCCACACCCAGCAAGCCAGCCAAAATACCGGCGAGCACGCCGAAAACAATCATCAGCAAGACAGTAACCAGATTAAATTCGATTGACGAATCACGCGAAGGTATAAAAATAAGCTGGCTCACGATGATAAACGCCATAAACACCACGAACGCCCAGCGCAGCACGACTTCCGGCAGTCGGGACAACAGCAGCGAACCAATCTGACCGCCGATGAACATGCCCAGGAACATCAGCAGCGCAGCAATCCAATCCACATTGCCTTCAACCGCATAGGCCAGAACGCCGGACACCGAGGTGGGCACAATCGCCAACATCGAAGTGGCGGCCGCATGCCGCTGGGTCAGGCCGAGCCAGACCAGCGCGGGCACGATGATGGTGCCGCCGCCAATGCCGAACAGTCCGGACAACAGCCCGACCAGCACGCCCACCACAACCATAACCGCGATGCCGCGCGGGGACTCGTCCACATGATTCTCTTCAGTATGTGCAGTAGTGCTTGCAGTGCTCACTTCGCTCATGGGAGAACAGTCTATGACCGAGTCAGCCACAAGCGCCCTCGATGTCCGATTGCTGCGACGGCCGCGCCAATTCCAGTGATGGCGGCTGACTACAGCACGCCAGAGGTAATGTCGTTGTCAAGTAGCCACTGGCGCAAATCGGCGAACTCCTCAAGACTCACATTGTGATCCAGACCGTGGTAGCTCTTGGTTTTCAGCCACGTATGCTCTTCCAGCCAAGCGGCGGTGGCGAACAGTTCGTATTTTGGGATTACGCCATCGTTCTTGCCGTACGTATAGAACACGGGGATATCATAATCGGCCAGGCGAGAGTCGGCGGGGGCCGTGCCGGGCACCTGACCGGGTGCGTTGAAGCCGGACAGGGAGACGACGGCCCGGTACCGCTCGGGATTGATACGCAACAAATGCACGGCGACCAGCCCACCTTGCGAAAACCCAAGCGGCACCACGTCACGGTCGGCGGGAATGTTGTCGGCCACCCATCGGTCGACTGCTGTGGCGGCGGCATACGCGTCGTAGTCACGATCATCGCCGATAGGCAGGGCATCGTGGAACCACGCGTAGTTGCCGGGGTCGAGACTGCCCTCACGGGCCGGCGCGAGTGTCAGCGGCCCGCGCAATGCCACGAAATCGTTATATGGAGCGATGAGGCGCATGATGTCCGCCATGTCTTCTTCGCTGGATCCCCATCCGTGCAGGCACAGGAACAGCGGATGCGCGGCATGCTGGTCGAAGCCGCCGCGCGAGGTGACGCTGTGCTCCACGGTGAGTGGCTCGCCAAAACGTCCGGGCACAGTGGTGGATTCGCGGCCGATCAGAGGCTGGCTGGCATTCGCTTCTTTGCTCATACCATTCCAATATAGAGGTCTTGCGCGCTGTGCGGAAAACGATGGACCATGATTTCAATCACATTGGGTAATCCGCGCCGAATCGCCTTGGGACTTTTCAAGGGATACCGGCAATCTGTCAGGCGTTACCGCTGTCTGCGGTATCTGCGGCTGCGGTGATTGTCTCAAGTTCGCCGCCCCACTGCTGCTGCAGTGCGGTCATCTTGCTGGCCTCGCCGAACACCATCCAGCGTTTGCCGTTCAGCAATCGCCAATCACCTTTCGTTTGCTCATTATCAGCGTATTGGCTCAGCAGTTCGGAAATCTTGCTTTCGATAGGTGCCCGGCTGATGGCTGCGGACGATTCCGATTCAAAGGATACGAAGGCCACTCTCGGATCAGTGCACATCTGTACGGTGGTGATGCCCGGCAAACCGCCCGTATCAAGCCCCTGCCATCCTTCTTTGCACGCGCCGGCAGCTTGTTCGATGCCTTGCTCCATCTGTGCGGTATCTTCGACGGGTGCCTTGTCGTTCGACTGCTGAATCAGTCCTTCCGGGAACAATACGCCCACGGCCACGCCGATAACCAAGCAAACTATGGCGCACACCAGTGCGATGATGCCGCCCGCGCCCACTCCCCCGTGAGTGGCGTACCGAGGCATGGTGACTCGCGCAGCGATGACCAGAATCAGGGTGATGCCGATAAGCACCGCCGCCATCAACGCAATGTATCGTCCTGGCACTGCCGTCATAAAGGAAATGGCGTAAGGCGCGATCTCATGAACCGCCGAGGTGGCCGATACCACGACGGCTAGCAGTCCGCTGACAACGGCAAGTCTGCGGCACAATATCGACGTTGGGCTGCTGGCTTTTGTAGCGGCGAATCGCCGGCCGGCATCCCGCCTGGATGGGCGTCGATTCTGTGCACGACGTGAGCTGCGCGAATCGTCATACTGACCATCGCCGAAGAAATCGTAGTCCTCATCGTTGCGGGCCATCGGTGCCCCCTTCCTGCCGATTACACAGCTAGTGTACCGCTATGGCTTGGGAATGGCGGTCATTCGGGGGAATGATTCAGGGCACAAAAAGAACCCCGGCGGTTGCCCGCCGGGGAGAGAAAGGAGAGAGAAGAAGAAAGGGGGTTCAATTGTCGGGAACTGCTGCGGCTCCTGATCAGCTTTCCGCTGACATCTTTTATATAACCACTGCTTTCTGGGTCTACCTCTAAGTTTCTCTGAGAAAAACCTGAGAATACTTGCGATTGATGGACCGCGGAAGCGTGAGGAGCCTCTCACGTTTCCGCCCAAGGCGCTAGACTTGAAGGCAGTATTTATTTGCCCAAGGAGTTTTTCACATGCTGCTGTCCGACCGCGACATTCTCGCCGCACAGTCCGCAGGTCATATCTCACTTGATCCGTGGACCCCCGAAATGGTGCAGCCCGCTTCCATCGACGTGCGATTGGATCGGTACTTCCGTTTGTTCAATAACCACGCCTACACCTATGTCGATCCGGCGGAAAACCAAGGCGCGCTCACCGAACAGTTCGAGGTGGCTCCCGACGAACCGTGGATTTTGCACCCCGGCGAGTTCGCACTGGGTTCCACGTGGGAATACGTCAAGTTGGACCCGTCCATTGCCGCCCGTCTGGAAGGCAAGAGCTCACTGGGCCGATTGGGGATTCTCACCCATTCGACTGCGGGCTTCATTGACCCCGGTTTCGAGGGGCATATTACGCTTGAGCTGTCTAATGTGTCGACGTTGCCAGTCAAACTATGGCCTGGCATGAAAATCGGCCAGATGTGCTTCTTCCAGCTGAGCTCGCCCGCTGAGCACCCTTATGGCTCCAAGGGCACCGGCTCGCATTATCAGGGCCAGCGGGGTCCGACGCCGAGCCGTTCCTACGAGAATTTCTACCGCGCGCACATCGACGACTGAGCGTTGCGACGTACCATTCGGCCGGCGGATGCCGGCCATTTGCTTAATCCCAAGGAGATGTCATGACCAACAGCGATGGCGGGTTCCAGTTCGACTTCCAGCAGCCCGAAAAGCCGGTCAGGCCAACGGTTCCTCCGATTCCCGGGCAAGAGACAGCAGCATATGGTGCGCAGCCAGCGGCACAGGACATACCGGCGCTGCAGTTCCCGCAGTCTGTGTGGGCTGTGCAGTCTGCGCAGCCCACACAGTTTGTGCAGCCCGCGCAAGCAGCGTATGCCGCACAACCCACGCAAGCTGTGCCGCCCGTACAAGCCGCTCAGCCGACGCAGCCCATCGATCCGGCCATGACGCAACCGTTCTCGCCGCAATTCCCGGCTGCGGTTGCCGCACAAGCACCACAGCCGGCGGCAGCCACGCAGCCAGTAGTATCCGAAACACCAATCGCCGCTGCGCCCGGCCAGCAGCAATACGTTTGGGATCAGACGACGCAAAGCTTCCGCCCGGTGGAACCGACAGCGCCAGTGACGCCAGCAGCACCAGCCGTACCAGCGGCACCGGCGGCATCGCCTGTTTCGGTAGCTTCAAACGCCGCGACACAGGCGTTCCAACCCAATCAGGCCGAGCAGCCTGCGGTAGATGCCGAGGCAACACAAGCGTTCCAGCCTGATCAGGTCATGGCAACACAGCCTTTCGAAGCTCAGGCCATGCCGAATGCCGAAACCGCGGCCACACAGGCATTCCAGCCTGATTCAGCTGCGGCCACACAGGCATACGGCGCATCATCCACCGTATCCGGTGAGACCGTTACCATGCCGGCAACGCAAGTAGCGTCTGCCGATGATGCTGCAGCCACACAGGTGTTCCAACCGGCCGCCCTGGCCGCTTCGGCACAGGCTCAGCCTGCTGTGATGCCTCCCTCCATTCCGTTGGATCAGGTCTCCGATGAGGACGATTCCGATGGCGCCGAGCCTCGTCACGGCGGTAGCGGCAAAAAGAACACCCGCAAGATCATCAGCATTGCCGTAGCAGTAGTCGCCGTGATAGCGCTGGTTGTCGCCGGCCTGCTCTGGTGGCATTCCAACAGCAGCAAGGCGAGCCAAGCCGTGGCATTGGCCGAGTGCAAGGTAGCGGCCAAGCAGTACACGAATGCTCAGAAGAAGCTCACCACCGCCATATCCAATGGCCAAACCAGCGCGCAAACATCCACCAGCGATGTGGCCGATGCCAATACGCTCACCACGCTGAATCAGGCGTTGCAAGACGCCGGCAATCCGGCTGACACCGCCAAGTGCGATTCCAGCCTCAACGCCACTGAGTTGAAGTCTCACACTAAAGAGCTGCAGAATGATGCCAGCGACATGGCTGACAAGACGGATGCCATCAACAATGCGATCAAGGCCGTTAATACTTCAAAGGCGACGGCCGATACCAACACACTGAAATCGAACCTGAGCTCGGCTATTTCGCAGGCGCAGGGCACGTTGGATAATTCCGCGGGCAGTGTGGCCGATGAAAACACCCGCACCGCGCTGCAAAACGCCATCACCGAGGCCAATACGGTGATGAACGGGACCAGTCCGTCCGAATCCGACGTCAACAATGCGATTTCTAAACTGCAGAAGGCCGAGTCCGACGTCACCGCCTCGATGCAGGCCAAGCAGCAGGCAGATGTCGCCAAGCAAGCTCAGGAAGAGGCTCAGCAGAAGGCCGACCAAGAGGCACAGCAGAAGTCTCAAGACGAGTCCAACAATAGCGACAACAATAACGGCGGCGACAACTCCACCTCTACTGACGGCACCGACGGCAGCCACAACTGAGGTCTGCAGCGTTCTCCTGTTTCCCATGGGGCGGTAACTTCCCCATGGGGCGGTTAGCACATTTTCCTTTTTCGCGGAATAATGCCGTTTTCAGCGACCGCCCCATGAGGAAATCACCGCCCCATGGGATAGTTACCGCCCCATGAGGAGCCGTTTGGATATAGCAGTGGGCCGGGCTCTGAATACCAGAGCCCGGCCCACTGCTATATGCCCACAATCAGGGCCATTGCGATGGCTTAACGCTTGGCCATCGCGCGTAGCACAATCTTGCGCAGTTCGGAGGCAATCAGCACGATTGCGGCCAGGCAGATGCATTCCACCCAAGCCATCGGGCTCAATGCCACGGTGCCGAACGGACCGTTGAGGAACGGCACGTAAATCACCACGAGCTGCAGCGCCACGGACAAACCAATCGCACCCCATAGCCACTTGTTGGAGAACAGACCCACGAATGCGGACTGCAGATGCGAACGGGAGGACAGCGCGTTGAACAGCTGGGCAAACACCAGAATCGTGAAGCCCATCGTACGGGCCTCGGTCATCTGCGCTTCATGGCCGATGGCATCCACCGAGCGGTCGGTGAACAAGCCGCCGGACAGGTGCATGTCCATACCAATCAGCGTGACGATGGCCATGATGACGCCGATGTAGATGATGTCGCCCCACATGGAGGCGTCAATCACGCGGTCCGTCACCTTACGCGGTTTACGACCCATCACATCGTCGGTCTGCGGGTCCACGCCCATAGCCAACGCCGGCGCGGCATCGGTCAGCAGGTTGATCCACAGCAACTGTGTGGCGAGCAGCGGCACGGTGACGCCCACGGTTTCCGGCTGGCGGATGCCGAGGAAGCCGGCAAACACCACACCGAGGAACACGGTGAACACCTCACCCACATTGGAACTCAGCAGGTAGCGCAGGAACTTGCGGATGTTGTCGAAGATCACGCGACCCTCGCGTACGGCGGCCACGATGGTGGAGAAGTTGTCGTCCGCCAGAATCATCTTGGCGCTCTGCTTGGTCACTTCGGTGCCGGTGATGCCCATGGCCACGCCGATGTCCGCGGACTTGACTGCCGGGGCATCGTTCACACCGTCGCCGGTCATGGCCACGATGTTGCCTTGGCGCTGCAAGGATTCGACGATCTTGAGCTTGTGCTCGGGGGCCACGCGCGCGTACACGGACACTTCGGACGTGGCCTTGTCGAGCGCGGCCTCATCGGGCAGCTGGTCGAGCTGGTCGCCGGTCAGGGCCTTGCCATCCTTGGCGATGATGCCAAGGTCGGAGGCGATGCGGGCGGCGGTCAGCGGGTGGTCGCCGGTGATCATCACCGTGCGGATGCCGGCACGATGGGCCTCGGTCACGGAGTCGCGCACCTCAGTACGCGGCGGATCGATAATGCCGACCATGCCATTCCAGATGAGATCGGTTTCAATGGCTTCGGCCTGATCGGCGATGTCGGACACCTGGCCTGCAGCGTTGACGCTTACACCGGGCACATCAGCCAAAGAACCGGTTTCCAGCGGACGGCAGGCCTCGCCAAGCGTACGGTAGGCCTCGGAGGAGAGACGTTCGACGGTGGCGAGAATCGACTGGCGATCGCCTTCGGTGAGCTTACGGACCTGACCACCCACGCGGATGCGCGTGCAGTAGCTCAACAGCACGTCGGGCGCGCCCTTGGCGAACACGGTGAGCTTGTCTGAATCGGTGCTGTCCTTGGCGATGATGGACATGCGCTTGCGTTCGGAGGTGAACGGAATCTCGCCAACGCGCGTGTAGCGCTTGATCTTGCGATCGGCCTTGACCTTGCGTGCGGCCACGATCAGCGAGACTTCGGTGGGGTCGCCCACAATCTCCCAACGGCCGTTCTCCTCGCGTAGTTCGCCGTCGTTCGCGAGCGTGCCGGCCACGAGCGTGGCGACGACTTCATCGGCCACAATCTGGGCCTGCTCGGATTCAGGACTGACGCCGCCGGTCATAACCATGCGGCCTTCCGGCGCGTAACCGGTGCCAGTGATCTGCACTTCGCCGGACGGGGTGACCACACGTTCCACGGTCATCTCGTTGCGGGTCAGCGTACCGGTCTTATCCGAGCAGATCACGGAAGCGGAGCCCAAGGTCTCCACCGAATGCAGTTTCTTGACGATGGCGTTGTGCGCGGCCATACGCTGCACACCAAGCGCCAGCACCACGGTCAGGATGGCGGCCAAGCCTTCCGGCACGGCGGCCACAGCCAGCGAGACAGCCAACAGCAAGGAATCAATCACGTCATGGACGTCGTTGAAGCCTTCCAGCACGGCGAGCGCCACCAGCACCACGACAGCGATGACGCACACCGCAATGCCGAGGATCTTGGAGACGTAATCCATCTCCTTCTGCAGCGGAGTTTTCTCATCTTCGGTGGCGGAGAGCATGTCGGCGATCTTGCCGACCTGCGTATTCATACCGGTGCCGGTCACGATTGCGCGGCCGGTGCCTTGCGTCACGGAAGTGCCGTTGAAGATCATGTTGGCGCGGTCGCCCAGCGCCTTGGCTTCGGTGAGTGTGTCCGGCTTCTTGCCAACCGGCACGGATTCGCCGGTCAGTGAAGCCTCGGCGATGCGCAGGCTGGCCGCGTTGACCAGTCGGCCATCAGCGGAGACCGAATCGCCTTCCGCAAGGACGATGATGTCGCCGGGGACCACGTCGGCGGTGTTGATGCGCATGACCTTGCCATCGCGCAGCACCGAGGTCTGCGGGGCCGTCATTTGTGCGAGCGCTTCGACGGCCGCCTCGGCCTTGGCTTCTTGCATATAGCCGAGCACAGCATTGACAATCAGGATCAAGATGATCACGATGGCGTCGAACGGCAGCACTTCGCCGCCTTCCGCGCCGGGCTGCGCATTGGCTTTTTCGATGAACCAAGCGATCACCGAGATAATAGTGGCCGCGATCAGCAGGTAGACCAGCGGATCTTGGAATTGGGCCAGGAATTTCTTCCATTTCGGTACGGGCGGGGCGCTGGCGAGCTCGTTCGGGCCGAATTTGGCCAGTCGGCGCTTGGCTTCTTCCTCGCTCAGGCCGTGGGATGGGTCGACGTTCAGGGCTTTGGCCACGTCGTCGGCGCTGGTCAGACTTGGATCAGTATCCCCCAATAGCGCTTCCTGTGCGCGCACCTCTTCCGATTCCACGACCCCGTTCGTTGCGGTCGTGGACACTGCGGATTGATCTTTGAGATCATCCATAATGTTCTCCTTGGTATTGCCGCGGAGTAGTCAGCCTTGCGGCCGCTGCCGGGTTTTCTCTCCCGGCTGGACGCACAGGACTGCGCGGTTATGGACACCGGCGCAACTGCTGCCGATGCATACGATTGCCATTATTCCATAACCGCGTGGCGCACTTGGCGCACAGCGTAATAGCGTTTTGCCTAGAACAGGCGACGCAACCAGGCCTCAGCCAAATCAGGCCAACACTGCACGCATTCGACGATGTGCGCATAGAAGCCGTTACCGGCAGTTTCCGCATTGGCCAAGGACAGGCCGTGGCTGCCTTCAGGGAACAGGTGCGCCTCAATGCTCACGCCGGCGGCCCGGCAGGCCTGGATGAGCATTAGCGTGTTCTCCACGGGCACGGCGTCGTCGGTCATGGTATGCCAGACGAAGACGGGTGGCGTTTTGGCATCGATGTGCTTTTCGATGGAGAACTTGTCCAGCAAAGCCTGATTGTGAGCTTGGTCCCCTAGCAGGCATTGGAAGCTGCCGCGATGGGCGTACTTGCCGGCGGTGATTACTGGGTACGAGAGCATCAGCGCGTTCGGGCGCACGGCGTCCGGGTCCATGCCGCCCTGTTCGCGGATGTCTTCGTCGCCGACCGAGGTGGCGAGGTTGGCGGCCAGATGCCCGCCTGCGGAAAAGCCGAGTACGGCCACTTGCGCGGGGTTTACATGCCACTGATCCGCATTGGCGCGAATCAGGCGCATTGCCTCGGCAGCCTCCAGCAAAGCCACCGGATAGCGGCTGGGCTGCACCGAATAGCGCAGCACGAATACGGCGAAGCCTTTGGCCAGGAATCGCAGGGCCACTGGCTCGGCTTCGCGGTCAGAAGTCATGGCGTAGCCGCCGCCAGGCAAAATCAGGATGGCCGGGCGTATACGGTCCGGTTCCATCTCCTCGCTGTTGTCGGCCACATAGCCAAAGAATCGCGCCTCGCTGCCATCAATGCCAACGATGGTTTGTTGAATGTATTGCATGCCATACATCATACGCGCAGAGAATAGTTCTCGATAAGAACCACTCGCCATATGCGGTCTTGCCCGTATCTCCAAACCGAATAACACTTACAGCGAATCGTGAAGACTGCGGGCCATGGCGCGGTCGCGCGAGCCTTTGGTGAGCTTGAGACCGAGGGTCACGGCAATCAACACAACAGTGCAGGCGATCCACAGCGTTCGACCGCCGAAGTTGCTGATAGTCCAGCCACCAATCAGCGGCGCCAGCGCAACCGACACCGACCACACTACGTTGTAGACGCCCTGATACGTGCCACGCGCCGACGCGGGTGCCATGGCGGCAACCGTAGTGGTGGCGATAGGGAATGTGCCCAGCTCACCCAGCGTCCACAGCACTACGGCAAGCGCGAATCCGCCCCAAGAATGGGCCGCGGCCTGCACCGCATAGCCGATGACGGTTACGGCGAGGCCCATCACCAGCACGCGTGAATTGCCCATGCGCGCGAACAGTTTCATCGCGGGAATCTGCAGCAGGCACAACATACCGCCATTGATGGTGAGCAGCACCGAATACTCGCCCAGCCCTAGACCAAGGTCCGTCATGGCAATGGGCAGGCCGGAGGTGCTTTGGAAGTACACAAGGAAGTAGCCGAACATCAGCAGGGAGAAGCCGAGGAATGGAGTATCGGTGAGCACGCGCCGCCAATTGCGAGACATGGCGCCCTTGACACTGGCAGCCGGTGCGGCATCCGAGTGATTCGGCCTCTCAATGCCGGCGAATTCCGCATGGGTAACACTGCATTCGTCTTCATGGCGCACCGCACTTGGCACCGATACAGTAATCCCCAAATGCCGCACCTCGCGGAAGAACGCAATCAGCAATATCGTGACGGCTATCATCACCGCCGCTTCAACGTAGAACATCAGCGAATACGAGATCTTGACCAGCTGGTTGGCCACAATCGGTCCAATCGCGTACCCAAAATTAATCGCCCACGATTGCAGTACGTATGCACGTTGCTGACGTTCGGCAGGCACCACATCCGCGATATACGCGGCGATGGCCGGGCTGGGCAGCGAGGCGAACGCACCATAGACGAACAGAGCCGCGCCTAAAGACACAGGATCAGTGAGTACGGAAACGACCAGCAGGGCAGCCGCTGCGCCGATTTCGCCGATGATAATCATGGATTGGCGGCCGAATCTGTCGGACAAGGTACCGCCGAACAGGCAGCCGATGATTGCGCCGAAGCCGTACATGGCCACGACTGTGCCCACCACACCCTCATCGAGGCGCAGCGCGGAAACCAAATATATCGACAAGAATGAGGTCACGAAGCGACCCATCCACAGAATCAGAATCGCCAACCATAATCCCCAATACAGCAGGGACAGTCCGAATATCATACGCTGCTTCTTCACTCTCAATACCTTACCGGCTACCGACGGCGGAATAGCCGCGTTTTGGCGCGGGGTGCTGGGACAATAGCACCTATGGCTATCAAAAAAGGACCGACCAAGGGGTCGGGTGGCAAGCATCGCAACAAACTGAAGGGCTACGGCCCCACTCCCAAGGCCGAGGACCGCGTCTATCACAAAGCGTACAAGGCCAAGAAAGCGGCCGAACGTCGGCAGATGGCCGACCCGCGTCTGGCAGCCCGCCGTCGAGTGGACAAGTTCGCTTCGGCGGATACTTCGGATCTGGTGTACGGCCGTAATTCCGTGCTGGAAGCACTGCGCGTAGGCGTACCTTCTTCCACGCTGTACATCATGTCTCGTATTGAACATGACGATCGTACTCGCGAAATCGTGAAAATCGCTGGTATGAACGGCCTGCACATGCTGGAGGCCGATCGTCTGGAGATGGATCGTATCGCCCGCTCTGGCAACCATCAGGGCGTGATTCTGAAGGTCGATCCGTTCCAGTACTCCTCGCTGAACGAGCTGGCCGATCGTGCTGAGAAGAAGGCCAAGGCAATGGAGGCCGCGAATTCGGCGGCCGCCCGTATTGCTGCGCGACCGCTGTTTATCGCATTGGACGGCGTGACCGATCCGCAGAACCTGGGTGCCGTGATTCGTTCGGCGGCCGCATTCGGTGCCAATGGTGTGATTCTGCCGGAACGCCGTTCCGCTTCAGTGAACGCCGCCGCTTGGAAGGTGTCTGCCGGTGCGGCCGCGCATATGCCGGTGGCGCGCGTGGTGAACCTGACTAAGGCACTTGAGGGCTTGAAGGAGCGTGGATACTACGTTGTCGGCCTTGACGGTGGCGGCGATAAGCTCGTCGGCGAGACTGGCTTTGAATCCGATCCGCTCGTTGTAGTGCTCGGTTCGGAAGGCAGCGGTTTGGGCCGACTGGTGCGCGAAACCTGCGACGCGCTTGCCGGCATCCCGATCAGCTCGTCTGTTGAGTCGCTGAACGCTTCAGTGGCGGCGGGTATCAGCCTGTACGCGGTGTCCAACGCACGGCGCAAGGCTGCGGCGGAGTGATTGTCGCTTGAGGCCGTAATAGGTTGTACATACACGGAAGCCCCTCTATTTGAGGGGCTTCTTTGTGTGATGGGCTCACCTACAGACAGTCCACCGGATTGTCCGCTTAATGACTCCACACGGCCGCATCCGGATCGTCATCGGGGTTGTAGCCGTCGTCGTCCGGGTCGCTGTAGGTGGATTCGTCGTCAATGACGCCGGAATCGGCCTCTTCGTTAAGTTCGGCGAGTGCCTTGGAATCAAGGCTGTAGCTCGGCAGAGCGTTGTCGATGTAGCTGGTCACGGCCTCGCCCATCGGCACGTCGTGGCCGGCCTTCTCCGCCAGGAACCAGCGATGGTCAAGCACCTCATGGAAGAACTGAGCAGGCTCGATCTGGGAGCGATATTCGCGCGGAATCATACGCACGGTCGGCTCGAACACCTCGCGCATCCAGTCGGTGGCCACGATTTCCAGATCCTCGCCCTCACGCCACGTGGAGGCACGGTAGGCGTCAAGGTCGTTGAGCAGACGACGGGCCTGGTTCTCCTGCACGTCAAGGCCGGTGAGGCGCAGCAGCTTGCGGTTGGCATAGCCGGCGTCCACCACGCGCGGGCGGACCAGCACACGTTTGCCGTCCTCGGCGGTCTTCATTTCCAGCTCGTCCACGTCGAAGCCCAGATCGTTGAGCTTGTTGACGCGCTGCTCGATCTTCCACATTTCGTCCGGGTTGAACTTGTCGGTGTCGGTCAGGGCGCTCCACAGCGAGTGGTAGCGATCAACCAGGCGGTTGCCCACCTCGATCTCATCCACGTCGCCGGGCAGTAGCTTGCCGGACGCCAAATCCATAAGTTCGCCGATGATGTTGGTGCGGGCCAAGTCGATATCGTATTCGCGCTGGCCGTCGGTGAGCTGGGCTTGCAGATCACCGGTCTCGGCGTCCACCAGGAAGGCGGAGAAAGCGTCGGCGTCGCGCAGGAACAGGACGTTCGACAGGGACACATCGCCCCAGTAGAAGCCGGCCAGGTGCAGGCGCACCAGCAGCACGGCGAGGGCGTCAATCAGTCGTTCGGCGGTGTCCGGGCGCAGGTTGCGGGCGAACAACGCACGGTACGGCAGCGAGAACTTCAAGTGCCGGGTGACCAGAATCGCCTCCAGCGGCTCCCCTTCACGGGTATGACGGCCGATGACCACGGCGATCGGGGTCACAGTTGGCAGTTCGAGCTTCTGCAGTCGACGCAGGATCTCGTACTCTCGCTCGGCCACCTGGCGCGTGATCTCCTTCATGGCGTACACCTCGTCGCCCACGTGCACGAATCGCACGACGTGGCGGGAGATGCCTCGCGGCAGGTTGGCCAGCAGGTCCTTAGGCCAGGTGGCCAAGGGCTTGTGCCAGGGCAGCGTGAACATCTTTGGGTTCGAGCTGGCGGCGGTGATTTTCAGTGCTTGCGGTTCGGCTGAATTGGCGTGTTCGTCTTCGGCTTTGACAGACGTGGCCTTCAGCGCACGCGGATCCATCTGGGGCAATTCGTTCAACTCCATGTGTTCGATTTTACGTGTCGTTCGCGATGTGTGCTCCTTTGCCACGACTTCGGCGCGTTATGTTTACGGACGATTCAACTCGCCCCATGCCGCTCATTGCATATCGTTGGACTTGGTTTGCTGTGCAAGCTGCAAACGCAGCTCATCGATCTGCCGCTGCAGGCTCTCGATATAACGTGTTTGCTTGCAGATGATCAGATCGCGCACGTCACGCACATCGACCTTGCTGACTTCTCTGTCTTGCGCCGTGTCCATATCCACAGAAAACAGGCGTTCCGGGCTGCTTGCCACTTCCAGATCTTCCAGCTGCATTTTCTTCCGCCATCGGTCCATGCAGCGTTCAATACGTTTTTCGCCTATGAGCTCAGGCCCTAGTCCCGCCTCACGGAACAGGTACGTGGGCGATTCGCCGGCATCGGCGCGCATCACGCATTCCCGTTTGAACCACTCGGCATACCTGATGCGTGATGGCGATACCTTCACCACCGCCCGCAGCTTGATCAGACGTTTTATCTGTGCGGATGAGAACGAGGCCTTGCTATGCGTCATGCTTTTCCTCCGTCGGCACGGAACTGGTGTGATGACTCGGTATCATCGGAGCGATATCGCACGCGTAGTTTCAACACGGCAAATGCGATGACAAGTATGACGGCCGCAACACCGGCGATACCTCCCACGGCGGCACCGGTATTGCCGATAACGCCAGGATTGCCCGGCATCTCTCCTGGGTTGTGTTCGTGTTCAGGCGGGGTGGGCGGAGTACTGGTGCTGAATTTCGGCTCTACCGTGATGTTGAGATCGGCGGCCGTATCTCCGCTGCCGGGAATCGAGATGAGGAACGGATCACAGTCGTATGCCTTGTTGGCTTTCGCCGAATCCGTGCGGGAGACCAGATATAGGCCAAGCGGTAGGTTCTGGAAAGTAAGTTGGCCAGCTGCATTGGTGGTGCCGGAATGCTGGTATAGCTTGTTTTTCGCCGCGTGTGCAGCCAGCTTCTTGGCGGCATCGTGATATTCGCTCGATGTCAGGCGTTCCCAATCGGCAGTGAGACCGGAAAAATCACTGACGGTTTTATATGAGGAAACGCTACCATCATTGTTCGTTGTGACAGTGGCGACGCGCACGATGGCATAAGTATCGCCGGCAAGTGATTTGGGCGAAGCCGTGTCTCGGCCCCATACGGCATTGATGGTGAGAGTGCCGAAGGAATCAGCTTGCGCGTATGGCACCATGAAGCCGAAAGACACAAGACCAGTGAGGATGATAGTAATGGTGGCGGCAATCATGGCAGCAATGCGCGCCGCACCATACTCGCTTCCGCTATGCGGGTCTAACATGTCTGCCCGGTCCTTTCCGCCGTGATGAATGTGATTGGTTATTTGTATTGGCTGGCTGAGGAGGCAAGTCACCGTCCGGCTCGATGGCTGTGGAGCTAGAATCACCGGATGCGACCTTGGCGCTCCCACTCTGCCGGCGTCGCCGCTCATGCCGCTGCCACAAATGCCATGCAATAAGCAAGGCAATCAGCGCGAGAGACGGCAACAAATACTGCAGCGGAATGTCCACGTGGAATGTGGATTTGGCGTCATTCTGCTGCTGTGGTGTGTATGGAATACGATGACCGCGCACCAGCAGCCGATGCGTGTTGACCGCATACGGTGTGCAGGTAATGAGCGTGACCAAATCCTTGCCGGGCTCAATCGCCAGTTGTTTGGCATCAGTCGGCAGAACGGTAGTGATCTTATCGACCTGATACGCATACGTGTCTTCAAGTATTGTGATATAGAACTTGTCGCCTTTTTTCATAAGGTTCAAGTCCGTGAACAGTTTTGCCGTGGGCAACCCTCGGTGGCCAGACAGCGCCGCATGAGTGGACGCGCCACCAACTGGTAGTGAGGTCTGTTCCAAGTGACCGATGCCGGATTGCAGTACTTTCTCGGAAGTGCCGTGATAAATAGGCAGGGTCTCCTTGAGCTTAGGCACAGTGACGTATCCCATCATGCCGTCGCCGGCGAGGTTGAGGAGCTTCATGTACTCGGCGTCGGTGGCTTCGGTGTTCACCGCTCCGGTGAGGGCGCTGGTGGTGCCGGAGCTTTCCTCGGCGAGTCTGGTGTTGTAGGCGTGCGCGGCGTCGATCATGCTGCGGTATTCCTCGTCGGAGAGCGCCTCGACGGCCGCGTCGTAGTTGCTGACGACGCGCGAGGCGTTCTTCATGACGAGGAAGTTGCTGATCGTCGGGTAGAACAGGACGAGCAGTCCGATCACGATGACCAGCAACGGCGCGAGGCCGCGCAGCTTCTTAACCATGGATCTCCTTGGTGGGGCTTCCCCGGTCAGGGAAGGCCGGCGCCCCGGTCCCCTTGACGCGGGTCAGGGGAACCGGGGGTCAGTGGCGGTCTCAGGCCGCGTGACGGGACTTGCGGTTGGACTTGACGTACCAGGTCGCGCCGAGGGCCACGATGGCCACGCCGAACACGGTGAACAGCACGGTGCCCATGCCGCCGGTCTCGGGGAGGGTGACGCCCTTGTTGTTCTCGACGGTGATGACCGGGACGGTGGTGCCCTGCGCGTTGGCGTTGTTTACCTTCCAGGACTCCAGGATGCCGGTGTTCTCGTCGTACGTGGCGGAGATGGTGACCGTGATCGGATCCTTCAGCAGGTTATAGCCTGTCGGAGCCTTGATCTCCTTCACCTTGTAGGTGCCTTCCTTGAGACCGGTGAACTGCAGCTTGCCGTTATTGTCGGTGACCACAGTCTTGTCATCGGCGACGGTTTCCGTTCCCTTGGCCGGGCGGAACACACCATCGGAGACCTTCACAAGATTGATCTTGGTGCCGTTCTCGCGCTGCAGTTCGAACTGGGCGCCCTTCAGCTTATCGTTGTGGTCGACCGCGTTGACCTTCTCGATGTCGAAGTTGAAGGTGTAGGTGTAGGTCTTGTCTTCCTTGGTGGTGCCGGTGCCGTTAGAGGCCGGGTCGTTGCTGTACTCGATCTTCGCGTCGTTCTGGTTGCCGGTGGAACCGACCTCGGCGTCCTTGTTCAGGGTGGCGGAGTACTCGACGGTGATGGCCTTGCCGGCGTCATTCTGGTGCAGATTCTTGAAGTTCATCATGTTGACTTCAAGAGCGGTCTTACCAGTATCGGAGTCCGTGGTGTACGTAGCGGTGTAGTCGAGGTCCTTGGTCAGCGTGGTATCGCCGATCTTGACGGTCGGAGCGAACGTGCCGCCCTCGGCGGTGCCGTTCAGAGTAAGGCCCTTGGACAGGGTATCGGTGAACTTGAAAGTGTAGCCGTTGGTGTACTCGGTCATGTCCGGCACGGTGGAGGCGAGCTTGAAGTCCACGGTGTCGCCGATCTCGACGCTGTTGTGCTTCTTGTCGTCGGTGCCGTTCTTGACGGTCTTCTGGATGGTCGGGTAGGTGCTCTTGAGGTCCTGCTCGACGGCGGTGCTGTTCAGCACATTGAGCAGGATGGCATCGGTGCCACGCTTGTCACTGGTATCGGTGGAACCGGCCTTCGGGCTGACGAGGTAGGAACCGTAGGCCAGATCGGTGAACGTCGCCGTGTACTTACCGTCCACGGCAATCTTGGCCGCGCTCTCGGTCTTAATGGTCAGGCCGGTCTGGGTCTTCGCCCAATCGGAGGCCTTCTTGGCGAACGGGACGACCTGGGTCTTCCCGTCCTTGAGGCCGGAGACGTAGTCATAGGCCCTTTGGGCGACGTTGTCGACGGTGGTGTCATCGCCAAGGTTGAACTCAGTCTTGTTCGAGATGAAGAACTGGTTCCACTCGGAGTTCAGCGTGAAGCCGCCGTTGTCGGCGGTTCCGGCGTTGACGGCATCCAGATCGTAGGAGAACATCTGGTAGGCCTTGATTTCCTTGCCGGCGAACTCGGCGTTGGTGCTGCTCACCTTGATGCTGCCGTTGGCTTCCTGAGCGTTGGCGGTGGTGGCGCCGAGGCCGGCGATGCCGAGCATCGTGGCGGCTGCGAGGACGCCCGCCGCTACATTCCTGATTAGTGACTTCATCACTGTTCCTTTCTCTGTACTGCACCGGTCCCGGTCGGGGCCGGTTCGAGTTGGTTACGTTGGTTGCCCCGCCGCCGTGCGACGGCGGGAAGTCTGGTTATCGGGTGTGCCGACCGCGTTTGCGGCCGACCGGCAATGCGGTTCCCGCGCCCGCTCCCCCGGCCGCGGCCGGTTCCATGCGGTTGGCGCGCAGGTACCATGCGGTGCCGAGGGC
>OIET01000953.1_pt1 | contig 17434 bp, 17 predicted proteins | sample 1581871 | NCBI WGS metagenome assembly OIET01 (sample SAMN03279760, study PRJEB24777) | human gut metagenome | isolation source: fecal sample PR121 from 1 month old male Malay infant, vaginally delivered... | place: Singapore | collected 2005-09-16
CTCGTAGGCGATGCGCGTGGGGTCGGCTTCGTGCTCGTAGGGCAAGGTGATGACGCCGCATTCGGTATAGCCCCGTTTGCACGCGAGGCCGCGCATGCGGACGTTTGCGCGGTGCGTGTCGATGCGCACGCTCGCGGCGCCCTGCTCGCGCGCCATGGTTTCGACGGCGTCGAACAGGGCGCTCATAACGCCCTTGCGCGCTGCCGCGGCGGAGACGGCGCAGCGGTGGATGGTGGCGTACGTCGCTGCGTCGCTTGTCGATTGGGTGAGCCAGGCGCCGTCGATAACGTCGTAGGTGGGCTCGCCGTCCATGGTGAAGGCGAGGGTGCCCAGCACGGTTCCCTCATCGTCCACCGCCACGTAGCCGCGGCCGTGCTCGATATCGTCCTCAACGTCGATGCGGTTGGGATATTCGCCCTGCCACTGGGGAATGTCCATCTGGGCGAGCGCTCGCCGCCCGTCGTCCAGCACGGACTCGGTGGCGAGCACGTCGTCGTGCGTGGTTTTGCGGACGATGATCTCCATGCGATTCGATCCTTTCAAGATGGGTTTCCTCAGCTTGCAGGCGTAAGGGTGAAGCGTTCTAGTACTGGCTCTCGTGCTTCTGGAAGAAGTCGAAGCGGGGCGGCAGCTCCTTGATGCGGTGGCTACCGGGCTCCTCGTCCAAAAGCGCGCAGAGCTCGTCGCAGGTCATAAAGATGTTGTCCCAGGAGAAGAAGACCTTGGGGTCGATGGCGAAGTGCTCGCAGATAAGGTCGCAGCCCGCCGGCACGATACCGTGCATAAGGACGGTAACGGCGCGTAGCTGGTGGAAGGCGTCGATGAGCGCCTGGGCCATCGCGTCGTCGTCGCCTTGGTTCTTAGCCGCCTTGCTCGCGTCGCTCCAGCGCTTGTTGGCTGCGCGCAGCAGCTCGTCGCAGACAAGCTGGGCGTGGTGGAACTCGAATGTATACATGGCCTGCTCAAACGCCAGGATCGCCTGCTCGGTTTCCGCGAGTACCTCTGCGCTGGGGGCGCCGGCCGGAATGCATCCGGTGCGATAGGCGGCTTCGTCGCCATCCTTCTTCGCCACGCCGTAGAAGCAGGAACGGGCCAGGCGGTTGAAAACGCCGGTGAGCAGGGCGCCTTCCTTCAAGGCCGGATCGATCACGCGCTTGTCATCGCGAGCGAGAACGGGGTTGCCATCTTTGTCCTTGCCGGTCTCGCGGGTGTCGAAGGCCTTTGGAGAAAAGCTGACGGGCTTTTCGCCCAGACCAAGGGACAGCCAGTGGGAGCGCAGCTGCTCGGGCGTGTAATGCTCAAGCATCTCGTGTGCCAGCGGCGGGGGAGTCTGGGAGCTGGAACTCGCTTTTTTGCCCATGTACAGGATGTGGTAGTTGGCTGCCACGCAGGATTGCTGCATGTTCCAATCAAGCGCCTTCCACATGCCGGACTGCGCCACGCAGTAGAAGTAGATGTTGTCCTGGCCGATGAACTGGTAGACGCGGGCGTCCTCGCTTGCCCACCAGTCGCGCCAGTCAAGGGTGGAGTGCGTATAGGCGGGCTCGTCCATAATCATGGGAGGGACCTCGTCCATAAGCTGGGCGTCGGACAGCGCGGACGCGGGCAGCGTGGCGGGGTCGACGCCCGCGGCCTCGAGCTTGGCGGCATCGCGCGCCAGGACGGTGCGGCTAAAGCTGATGGGCGCCCACAGGCTTTCCGGCCATACCCAGCAGGTGAGGTCGGTGCAGCCGCAATCGTTGGGAACGGGAACGCCCCACTCGACGTTGCCGGTGATACGGAAGGGCACCAGCGCCTTGCCGGAGCGGAAACGCACGCCGCCGCGGTTCAGCACCTCGTGAGCCTCGTCGCGCTCTCGCCAGCTGGGGAACGCCACGGTAAAGGAGCTCTTGTTGCCCTCCGGCTCGATGACGGTGTGCGCGGGGAGCTCGCCTTCGATGGCGTCGAACGCTTCGCGGAACTTGTTTTGAATATAGAGCTGAGCGGGGTTGAGCCACTCCTCCATGGTCTTGGAGACCACGGAGCGCACGGTGGGGTCGGCCTCGATCTGCTTGGTGTAGTCCTTCAGGTAGCCGAGGTACGCCGGCAGATCGAAGTAGAGGTTGTCGACGGGCACCAGCTCGGGCGTCTCGCCGGTAAGGGCGCTCTTGGGGGCGATGAGCTCTTCCGGCTCAAACTGATGGCCCAGGTCGCATTCGTCCGCATATGCCTTCTCGGACTTGCAGCCCTGGATGGGGCAGTGGCCCAATACCTGGCGGCCGTTGAGGAACTGGCCCGCCTTTGGATCGTAGAACTGTTTGGTGGAGCGCTTCTCAAGGGCGCCCTTTTCATGAAGGCGGCGAATGATCTCGCTGGTCACGCGCTCGTGGATGTGCACGGCGGGTTCAAGGGCGCTGCCGGCGTACAGGTCGCAGGACACGCCGAAGCTGGCCAGGTCGGTCTCCTGGCTATCGTGGTTCTCGCGCACGTAGTCCGAGATATGCTTCTTGTAGCCGTCTGCCTCGCGACGCTTGCGGAAGCCCTCCATGATGGGGGAGCCGTAGCAGTCCGTGCCGGAGACGAAGATCACGTTCTCTCGGCCCAGGCGGTCGCGCAGGAAGCGGGCATAGAAATCCGCGGGGACAAAGACGCCGCCCACGTGGCCAAAGTGAAGGCCCTTGTTGCCGTAGGGCATGCCGGCGGTGACGATGGCGCGGCGCGGCCAGCTGGGTCGCTGGTCGCGGCTAAGTTCATGTGCCATGAACGGCTCCTTTGCAAGAACGCTCATCGCCCGCGTCCCGCCTGCGCGGGGCTGTGGGCGATTGGTTGGTTTGTTGTACGTAACCCAACATTATCTCATATGCGCGGGGGCAAGTTGGTATGCTTGGTCGTATGAAGAAGATTGATGACATATACACCTTTGAAGACGGCGCGTTCCACGAGAAAATGCTTCGTATCTCGTTTATCGCGCTGGTCGCCGGGGTCTTGGCGGCGCTCGCCTGGCTTGCGTACTCGCTCATCTTCATCCGTGATTCCCCCGCGTTCGAGTTCGAGTGGATGATTCCCGGGTTGGGCGAGGGCGGCTCGCTCGCGCGCTGCGCCGCATGGCTGCTGGCGCTTGTCGCGGGTTGCCTGCTGCCGCTACCGGTGCACGAGCTGGTCCACGGGGTGCTGTTCAAGCTGTTCGCCCCCGCGGGCTCGCATGTGACGTTTGGGGCCAATTGGCGGGCGGGCATGATCTATGCATGCGCCGAGGGCGTGGTCTATACGCGCCGCCAGTACCTGGTCATCGCGCTGGCGCCGGCGATTGCGGTCACGGCGGCGCTCATCGTTTTGGGCATCGCGCTGCGCTGGCCGCTGTGGACTATCGTTGTGGCGACGGTGCATCTATGCGGCTGCGCGGGCGATATCGCGTACGTCGACATCATTCGCCGCAACCCTCTTATCACCCATTGCGAGGACACCTCCTTTGGCGTGAGCTTCTACGGCGGGGACGGGGATGACGAGGGCGCGCGCCGCGTGTGCTCGGGCGGCGACGATCTGGATGACAGGGAGTAGACGTGGCGAAGAATATTCCATTGCTGCTGCATGCTTGCTGCGCCCCATGCTCGCTCGAGCCGGTGCGCCTGCTTGTGGAGGAGGGCTTCGATCCCCATATCTGCTGGACCAACCCCAACATCCAGCCTATGGACGAGCACGATCGCCGCTTGGGCGAGCTGCGCCGCTGGTGCGCCGCCACGGGTATCGAGCTTATAGAGGCGGACGAGGATTTCGAGCGGTGGGAGCGCGGCGTCGCCCCCATAGGCGCGCGGGATCGCGAGCGCCGCTGCCGTGCCTGCTACGCCATGCGCCTGGCTCGCGCGTGCGACGTCGCCGTCGAGCGGGGTTTTCAGCATGTGGGCACCACGCTGGCGGTCTCGCCCTACCAGCTGTTCGACACGTGCAACAGCGTGCTCGAGCAGCTGTGCCTATCACACGGCTTAACGCCTGTTATCAGGGATTTTCGTCCTTGGTATCCAGAAGCTACGCGCCGCTCCCGCGAGCTGGGGATGTATAGGCAGAACTACTGCGGCTGCCGGTTCTCCGCTGCTGAGGCGGCGCTGGACCGCGCGCGTTTGCGAGACGAGCGTCGCGCCCGTAAGGGATAGCATTCCCGCTTGCCTTGCGCCCGCGCGGCGCCGCTCGGACGATGATTGATTGCTGTAAGCGTTTTCGCAGGTCTGTACCTGCGTGTTTGAGGGCGCTATCATAAGACGCCGTCGGCGGTGCCCAAGCGCCGCCAAAGCGATTGAGAGATGGAGGGCGCGCATGCGCACCGATGACTTTGATTACGACCTTCCCGACGAGCTGATTGCCCAGGCTCCGGCAGAACCCCGCGACATGTGTCGCATGCTGGTGCTTCATCGCGAGGACGGCTCCGTGGAGCATAGGGTTTTTCGCGACATCATCGATTATCTTGAGCCCGGCGACGTGCTGGTGGCAAACCAGACTCGCGTCATGCCCGCCCGCCTGATAGGCCGCAAGCCCACGGGCGGCGTTGCCGAGACGCTGCTGCTGCGTCGTCGCGAGGACGTCGATCCCATGGGGCATGTGTGGGAATGCCTGGTGAACCCGGGCAAGCGCCTAAAGCCCGGCGCCGTGGTTGAATATCGTGCGGGCGGCGCCCACGCTCCGCAGAATTCACCAGTGGTGCTCCGCGCCACGGTCGAGGATTTTGTGGACGATAGCCGAGGCGGCCGCCTGGTTCGCTTCGAGCCGTGCGGCGAGAACGCCGCTGGCGACCCGCGCACCCTGGACGAGGCGATTCACGCTGCCGGCCATGTGCCCCTGCCTCCCTATATCACCCAATACGAGGGCGATCCCGAGAAGTATCAGGCGGTCTACGCCATGAAGGAGGAGCATTCCGCTGCAGCTCCCACCGCCGGCCTGCACTTTACCCCAGAGCTGATCGAGCGCATCGAGGAAAAGGGCGTGAAGTTCGTGACCGTGGAGCTGGAGGTGGGCATCGACACCTTCCGTTTGGTCGAGGAGGACGACCCCACCCAGCATGTCATGCATACCGAGCGATATCATGTGCCGGCAGAGGCTGTCGATGCGGTGCGAGCCGCTAAGGCCGCCGGCCGCCGCGTGATCGCCGTGGGCACCACCGCCGTTCGCTCGCTCGAAAGCGCCTGGGAGGCGGATGCTCCCGCGGCGAACCCGCCGCTTTGAGGACGCCCCCGATTCCGCTGCCGTGAGCGGTCGCGGGGATATCGTCGCGCGCGAGAGCGCCACCACCAACCTCTACCTCATGCCCGGCTCCACCTTCCATGTGGTCGACGCCATGATCACCAACTTCCACGTCCCACGTTCCACGCTGATGATGCTGGTCTCCGCGTTTGCCACTCGCGACCAGATCATGGCCGCCTACCAGGCCGCCGTCGGGGAACGGTATCGCTTCTTCAGTTTCGGCGACGCGATGTTCATCGAGTAGCCGCACGGCCCCTCGCGCAAGGCGCGGGCGTCTTAAGCCGGTGGTTATCCAATTTGACAAGACGTACTAAGAGGACGCCTTTCCAGGGTCGAGGCCCGTGGAAAGGCGTCCTTTTTGCGGTTTCAAATGGGTGTTGTCGCGACCCCCGGCCATCCTACTTCTGGGTGCCGTCGCCAAAGAGCAGGTCGTGCTCGGGACCGGTGAGGGCGGCGCGCGCCTGGTCGCGCAGCTCGTTGAGGCCGCTGAGGAACTGACGCTGCATGACCAAGGTGTAGTAGCGGCCCTTGGTGGTGAGGGTGAGCTCGTCGGCATCGTCGGTGGCAAAGGCGCCGTTTGCGCGCATGAACGCCATCTCGACGGGAAGCCCGCGCTCCACGCTCACGCCAAAGTCTCGCTTGAAGCGGTTCTTATCCAGCCTGAGAGCGTAGAGCTCTTGCATAAAGCGGTAGCGCATAAGGTCGCGCTTGCTCATCTTGGTCTTGCCCATCAAGGACATGCGTCCGCTCTCGATCGCCTCGTTGTATTCGCGGATGCTGAACGTGTTGACGTAAATGGTGCCGTCAAGGTGCGTGACGGATCCCGATCCAATGGCGGGGGATTCCTCGTAGGAGACGCCGAACTCGTCCACCGGAACCTCGCCGCACGCGTGGAGGTCCATCCCCTTGCGGTTGAAGGTCCATACGGTGCGGCGCTCGAAGGCGGGGTCGCTTCCTCCTGCGAGCTCATGGTCCAGCAGCTTGTAGTACTCGTACTCGCGCGTGTAGTTGGGGTCGCCCAGCGTGTCCAGCATCTTGCGCGTGGTCGCGCGCGAGAAGTAGAGGGGCGAGAACGTGGTCTGCTGGCAACCGCACTCCTTGATGAGCTCGATGTCGCGACGCAGGACCTCCTCGGTTTGCGAGGGAAAGTTGAAGATCATGTCGACGTTCAGGATGTCGAAGTAGGGGGCGGCGATGCCTATGCGCTCGAATATCTCCGCTCCGCTGCCGTATTTCTCGTAGCGGTCCATCTGGCGCAGCAGGTCATCGTCAAAGCTCTGGACTCCAACGGACAGGCGCTGCACGCGTCCCTTGAGTTTTTCCAGATAGGGCAGAGTGAGGTGGTTGGGGTTGGTCTCGCTGCTGACCTCTTTGATCGAGAACAGGTCGCGAGCTAAATCGAGCGTCTCGCACAGCTCGTCGATCATGATGGTGGGCGTGCCGCCTCCGCAGTAGATGCTCTCGAAATCGTAGCCAAGGTCCTTGAGCATAAGCATCTCGCGGCGCAGGTTGGCGAAGTACGGCCGCGCGATCTCCTCGCGGAAGGGGTAGCGGTTGAAGCTGCAGTACGGGCAGAGGCGCTGGCAGAAGGGGATATGCATGTAAAGCATGTACTTCATGTTGGGCTTGGGTCCGGGCAGATGGGTCTCTGTGGTGGGCTCCATGGCGAGCTCGTGCTTGGTCATGGTCTTGATGACGCCGGTGAGCATTCTTTCTGAAAGCACGGAGTGGCTCCTTATATATCGAGAACAAAAGGGCCCGACGCGCGAATGACGGAAGCCGCAAAGCGCGTCGGGCGATAACTGCATGGTAGCGCAAGGGCGCTGGGCGGATGTGGGCTAACCGAATATGAACCAGGCTAGGACGATGAGGGCGAGCACGATGGCCGCGCCGATGCCGATGGCGCCCATGAAGCGGACGCGCGAATCATGGGTGCGCTGACGCACGTCGCGCTCGGCATCCGCGAGCTCCTGCACCTCGCTTGCCTGTTCCGCGCGCTCGGCACGGTTGCGTTCCAGGTCCGCTTCGAGCGCTTCGGTGATCTCGGGATGGGCGTGGATGTCGTTCGCTTCGTCCATGACCACCTGCGCATCATCTGCTTCCGCCTGCTCTCCGGCGATTAGGCGGTCCTGCTCCTTGATTGCCTTTTCTTGCGCGGCGATCTGGTCGCGAATTTCGCGTTGGCGTTCGGCGGCGGCATTTTTGGCGGTGTCGAGGGCGTCGCGCGCCTCGTCCGCTTCGTTGGTGACTTCGCGGTGGGCTCGCTTGGCCGCATCGATGGGCTTTTTAGCCTCCTCCACCATCGCGCGAGCGGTTGCCAGGCTGCGCTCAACTTCCTCGGTGATAACGGGTAGGGCGTGCTGCGCCTGGCGCAGTTCCTCGGCGGCGTCGGAAATCTCAAGTTGCAGCTCGTTGGAGCGGACGGAGTAGACAGCCGAGTTCGCCGACGGGTTGCGCTGCACCTCGGCAAACTCCTCCCTCAACGTGGCGAGTCGCGCTGCCGCGGCATCGATCGCTCGCTGGGCGGTGTCGATCGCCACCTCTCGTTCGGTCTCGGCTTTCTCAAGTGATTTCTTGGCATCGTCGAGGCGCCGCTGCAAGCGCGTTCCGGATTCGCGGGACGAGGCCTCTTTTCCCTCGGCTGCATCGACGGCGGCCTTGAGGCGCTTTTCGGTCTGGGCGTCTGCTTCGCGGACGGCGGCGAGTTTCTCTTTGAGCGCGTCGACGGCTGCGCGAATGGAATCCTGTGCGGCCTTGGCTTGCGCGATGTTGAGGATTGCCTGGTCCTGGCGAGCGGACTCTTCCTCGATGATCTGGCTGTAGCGCTCTTCGATATCGCGGCGATGGGCGAGCTCGTCTTGCTGCTCCAGAATGGTTTGCTCAAGTTGCTCGAGTTCCTCGCGTGCGCTGGCGTGGGCGCGCTTGGCGGCGCTGACCTGGCGCACGGCGCCAACGCCCTCGGTGATGAAGGCGCCTACCGCCTGCGCCGCGCCGGGGCCGTTAGCCTCGGGCGCCTGAGGGGACTTCTGCATCTGCGCCGGCGCGCTCTGCACGGGCGGCTGGACGGGCGGCAGCGGCGCCTCTGCCTGCGCGGGCGCGCTGTGGGGCATCGGTGCAGGGGCGGACGCGTGCATATTCTGCTGGGGGGCATAGCTGGCGATTTCGATAAGGGGGTCGTCGCTCATGCCGCCGTCGATAACCTCGAATCCTTCGGGAAGGGGGTCGGGGTCATCGCCCACCTGCTCGTATTCCTCGCGGGTGAGGAAAGCGGGCATAAGGGGTGCCTGCGCGCTTGTCGGTTCAGCATCGGTGTCCTGCGGGTCGGCGGTGCCTGCGGGAACGGCGCCGATGCCGCCCGCCGCCTGCCCCTCGTCCGCATCGTGGTCTGCGGCGCAGGTTTCCCGCGCGTTGGTATCGGCGTCTTCGGCTGTCTCTTGGTTGTCGTCCAAGGCGCCCAGGGGCGCGGATTCGAAGTCGGTATCGTTTGTATAGGGCGCCTCGGCGGCCTCGACCGGCGCGGCCTCCACATCAAAAGAGGTCTGCTCGGTCGTTTCGTTACCCTTCTGCGTTTCGTCCATGAGCTTGCTCCCGTCTGGCGTGCGGAGCGGCGATCGCCCGCGCGCGTGTTTTTCATGTCAGTATGTTACCTGTCGAAGGGGACACCGTGTGTCAGCAATGGGCAATCCCCGTACAATATTGAATTCGAGACAACTGTCATTCGATGCGGCGCCTGCGTTCGAGCACGGCGGATTGAGCATCGCGGAAAGGTGGAACAGGTGGACCAGTCCCTCTTTACCTACGATATCGTAGCCGAGGATCCCAAGACCCATGCGCGTGCGGGAACCCTCCACACGCCGCACGGGGATATCGAAACCCCTATTTTCATGCCGGTGGGCACTAAGGCCAACGTCAAGGGCATCCCTACCGAGACCGTGAAGGGTTTGGGCGCGCAGATCGTTTTGGCCAACACGTATCATCTGGCCATGCGTCCCGGCGCCGACCTGATCGATGAGCTGGGCGGTCTTCATAACTTCATGAACTGGCACGGCCCAATTCTGACTGATTCCGGTGGATTCCAGGTATTTAGCCATAACGATGCCGTCAAGTTGACGGACGAGGGCGTGCGCTTTATCGCGACCGATTACGATGGCAGCCACGTTTTCTGGACGCCCGAGGACAACATGGCGATCGCCCAGAAGCTTGGCAGCGATATCTGCATGCAGCTCGACCAGTGCCCCGGGTACCCGGCAACGCGCAAGTACGTAGAGCGGGCGGTAGAGCTCTCAAGCATGTGGGCCGAGCGCTGCTATAAGGCCCATACTCGTCCCGACCAGGCGCTATTCGGCATTGTCCAGGGCGGTATGCACCTGGATCTTCGCCTGCGTTCGCTGAAGCACCTTGAGGAGTGCGGCGACTTCCCCGGGTACGGCATCGGCGGATATTCGGTGGGCGAGGACCACGAGACCATGTTCGAGACGCTCGAGCCGCTGGTCTCCGAGCATATGCCTCGTCAAAAGCCCCGCTACCTCATGGGCGTGGGCAACCCCACCACGCTGGTGCGCGCCGTGGGCATGGGCGTCGACATGTTCGACTGCGTGCTGCCTACGCGAACCGGACGCATGGGTACGGCGTTCTCCAGCCAGGGGCGCCTTAACTTCCGCAACGCCAAGTTCGCCCACGATGCCGGTCCCATCGACGAGAAGTGCACCTGCCCGGTCTGCACCGGTGGTTACAGCCGCGCTCTCATTCGCCACATGGTGACGCAAAAGGAGATGCTCGGCGGCATCTTGTTGTCCCAGCATAACATCTATTTCCTGCTCGACCTTATGCGCCGCGCCCGCCAGGCAATCATTGACGGCCGCTATGCGGAGTTCCGCGACGAGTGGATGCAGAGCGCCGGCGCAAAGGACTACTAGTCGGCAAGCTGGGCTACGGGTCCTCTATAGAACGAGAAAGGCAGGGGCCTTGCGGAAATTCCGCGGGACCCCTGTCTTTTCTGGCGCGACCTAAAGTATGGAGATGCGCTACGGTGGCTACATCATCATGCTGAGGACGATGTAGACCACGTAGAGGAAGACGAAGGCGACGCCCTCGCGGCGCGTCATGGTGTGCTTGGTCCCCACGAACGCGAAGCCCACCAGCACGATGGAGAAGATGGCGAGCAAGGCGAAGTCAAAGTTATAGCTCGCGTCGTAGGCGATGGGGGAGAACAGTGCTGGAACTCCCATAACCATGAGGACGTTGGTGATATTGGAGCCCACCACGTTGCCCACCGCGATGTCCGTGTTGCCGCGGAACGCCGCGACCACGCTGGTGACAAGCTCGGGCAGGCAGGTGCCCAGGGCGATGACGGTGATGCCGATGATGCGCTCGCTGATACCCAGGCCGGTTGCGAGGTCGACGGAGTTGTTGACCACGTAGTCGGCGCCGATCTTGAGGAAGGCGATGCCCACCAGGATGAGGGCGAGCGAGACCAAGGGGCCCCGCGGTTCGTCCGCATCGGCATCCTCGTCTTCAAGCTCGTGGGGGTCGAGCTGCTGTTCGGGGTCGAGGTCCTCGCGCCCCGAATCGCCTTCGCGAAGGCCGGTGATGACCGCATGGGCGATAAAGGCGACAAAGCAGGCGAGCAGCACCGCGCCCTCGATGGCGTTAAGCGATCCCCCCATATTGGAGAAAAGCATCAGCAGCCCGACCGCGGCGACGCTGAGCGGAATCTCGAAGCGCTGCGTTCGGCGCGATAGGCCAAGCGGCGTGATAATGGCGCTCATACCGAGGATGAGCAGCAGATTTGCCATGCAGCTGCCCGCGACGTTGCCAAACGCCATGTCTGCATGGCCGTCCACGGCGGAGACCACGCTTACCACGAGCTCTGGCATGGCGGTGCCCACGGCGACGACGGTGAGGCCGATGACGCGGTCGGGCAGGCCTATGCGCGCGGCGATCTGGCTGGATCCGTCCACCAGCATATTTGCTCCGCCGATGAGTAGCACGAAGCCGAATAGGATAAGGATAAGTTGTAGGAGCATGTTGGTCTTTCTTGATCAAGTGCCTATACAGCCGCCGGTTTCAATGCGTGATGCCAATGCGCGTCTCAGCGGTGCCTCCGCGTCAGCGCGCCGGCTGGTCCCAGGGGTGTTTATCCTGCGTCGCAGCGGGTGAAATAATGGACCCTACACCATTGATTAACAGGCAAGATGTAAACAGCTTACCCTGAAAAAGAAAGCCTTGGCAAGAAAAATCGCCTTGCCTGCATGCTGAACCACAACCGAACCACAAGACCTTAGCGTATTTCTAGCGACGCAGGAATTCCGTGCGCATTCGCTCCTCGGCGGCGATGACCTCATCGAGGCGGCGGTCGTAATAGTACGCGCCCGCCCCGATCGCCCGGTAGTAGTCGCGCTCGGCGGACTGGTAGAGCTCGAGTGCCGTGAGCAGCCGCTCCCTGCGTTCCGCTACGGGTTCGTCTTCCGTATCGTCTGCTGCGATATGGTCCGCGACGCGGTGGCAAACGCTCGCCTTGATCTCCGGCGCTTCATCGGGATTGTCCTGGATGAGCAGGAATGCCTTGCGATAGAGGCCGAACGCCAGCTCGCTATCTCGCTCCACGTAGCAGCCGCGCTCATACATGTCACCCAACTTGTAGATGGCCTCGGGCATGTTGGTTGTGAACGCGGCGCGCTGGAAGCACTCGAAGGCGTCCTTTGGCGAGACGGGGACCGATCGGCCGTATTGGTGGCAATAGCCAAGGTTGACCAGGGCCTGCGTGTTTCCCAACGCGGCGCCCGTGCTGTAGAGCTCGAACGCCCGCTCGTAATCGGGTTCGCCGTCCGGCGTAATGGATCCGGAGTAATGCAGGGCCCCTAGCGTGCAGGCCGCGTCGCCAGCATGTTCTCCCTCCAGCGAGATGACTTCCTCCAGGAACGCCTTCGCAAAGACGGCCTCGTCCTCGGAAAGCTGCCCTCCCCGGTCCATGATCGCGCGATAGAGGTTCTCGCACGTGGCGATGTCCTCGGCGATCGCGTCCAAGGCGTCCTTGGTTGCGGGTTCGACCAGGCGGGACAAGGCGGCGAGCGCTTCTGCGGGTAGGTTGAATGTGCGGTTCTCAGCGTTTGCCATGGTAGCCTCCTCAGGTTGAATGTAGTGGAAGCGTACAAGTTCGTGCGGACATAAAATGTACCTTGCAGATCAGGTCATGCGCGCCCCATCGTTCACGAGCGTCCCCGCGCTGTCCCCGCGGAAGAGTAAGATGGGCGGCAACGGTTCCCTGCAGTGAATGGAGATGCGCCATGCCCCTGGTCCTTACACGCGACGACGTCTCGCGAGTCGATGCGGAGGCCGTGGTGAACGCGGCCAACGAGCATCTTTCTGTCGGTGGCGGCGTGTGCGGGGCCATCTTCGAGGCTGCGGGCCGTCGCGAGCTGGAGTCTGCGTGCAAGCAGCTGGGCGGCTGTCCCACCGGTTCCGCCGTGGTGACGCCGGGCTTTGGGTTGAAGGCCCGCTGGATCATACATGCCGTGGGACCCATATGGCGCGGCGGGTCGTGGGGTGAAGATACCCTGCTTCGCTCCGCATATCGCAGTGCCTTGGAGCGCGCCAGCGAGCTCGGAGTTCGCTCCGTCGCCCTCCCGTTGATCTCTACCGGTATCTTTGGGTTTCCAATCGACCGCGCGTTGGCGATCGCGACCAGTGAGATCTCAGCGTTTTTGGACCGCGTCCAAGATGTCGAGGTGCGGCTCGTGGTGTTCGACCGCGCCGCCTTCGCCGCGTGCCTTGCAGATTATGGAGAGGTCGCCGCGTGTGTGGACGAGGAATACGTGGACGCCCGCCGCGGGCGCGATAGGATGGGCGACCTGCGGTTGTCCATGCCCGCCTGCGGCGCGGCCGCTGACGTTATCTCAGGCGATGCGGCTCCCGGAGGTTCCTGTTTTGGGTCCGCGCGACCCATCGCGGACGAGCGCGAGCTGAAGGATTTACTGGTCCACCTCGATACGTCGTTTTCGCAGGCGGTCCTCTCCCTGATAGACGAGCGGGGCCTGACCGACGCCGCCGTATATAAGAAGGCGAACCTGTCGCGCCAGGTGTTTTCAAAGCTGCGCAAAGATGACGGCTACAGGCCCGCCAAGCCCACCGCGGTGGCGCTCGCGATAGCGCTCGAGCTGGATATGGACCAAACCCGCGAGCTTTTGCAGCGCGCCGGCTATGCCCTGTCGACGGCGAGCACGTTCGATGCGATCGTGCGCTACTACATCGAGCGGCATTCCTACGACATCGTGGCGATCAACCAGATGCTCTTCGCATTCGACCAGCCCCTGCTCGGCTCGTCTTAGCGTCTCGCGCCCCGTAGATGTCGCCTGGCGGTTTACCTCTGCCTTGCCCTTGGCGCGTAACGTTTATCGCGAAAGGCGGGCCGGGGTTGCCTGCTAACGTTTTTTTGGCGAGGTGGGATTATGACGACGTTGAGAGATGCGGTATTCGGCCAGGCGGTGGGCGATGCCTTGGGGGTTCCCTACGAGTTCAGGGCGCGTGATAGCTTTGTGTGCACGGACATGACGGGGCGCGGAACCCACGGCATGCCCGCGGGAACGTGGTCGGACGATACCAGCATGGCGCTGGCGCTCTGCGATTCCTACCGCGAGCTGGGGCGCGTGGACGCGGACGATATCCTGGCGCGTTTCAGGGCCTGGCGAGACGAGGGCGCCTATTCCGTCGACGGCCTGTTCGATATAGGGATAACCACGTCGATCGCGCTCGATAGCGGGCGCGGCGGCGCGGGTAAGCGCGATAACGGTAACGGCTCGCTGATGCGCACGGTTCCGCTCGCGTTCACCGATGCGACCGATGACGAGGTGCGGGCGGTATCTGCCATCACCCATGCCCACGCGATCGCCTGCGATGCCTGCGTCGACTGCGTGAGGGCGGCGCGCATGCTGGCGTCCGGCGCGAGCGCGGAGCGGGCTGCGCTCGCAGTGGGTATGGGATGGGTCGCCACGGCCCCGCGCGGCGCTATCCGTTCAGGTGGCTACGTGCTCGATACGTGGGCGGCGGCGCTGTGGTGCCTGGTGCGGACGGGTTCCTATGAAGAGTGCGTGCTTGCCGCCGTCAACCTGGGCGAGGACACGGATACCACGGCGGCGGTCGCGGGCGCGCTTGCCGGGATAGTCTACGGGGCATCGTCCATTCCTCGTTCGTGGATGAACGCGCTTCGCGGGAAAGACGTGATCGAGCGGTGCCTCTTCTAGTGCCGTCCGCCGATGCCCGCGTCTCCATCCGCCGCGACGGCAAGGCGATCCACGGCGTCTTGGGTACCATGTGCTGGACGGCAACGAGCCCTTGATATCTACACGGAGGTACCGACCATGTCCTTCACCATCTACAATTTCGAGGATAACAACGACGTCAGCGTCTTGGCTCAGGCTGGGCAATTCAAAGTTATCCAGTGGGACCGCGACCTGTCGGTGTCCCCGGATAGCGCGGCGACCGCCTGGTTCTCCGCCCAGATGGATGTGCGTCGCCGCTAGCTTGTGGCGGAGTTGGACGGAAAGACGGGCGTTACGCTGCAGGCGGGACTTCATGGGCAAGATGTTCCGCGGCGCCGTGAGCCAGGATTCCGTCATCAAGCCGGAGTATTCGGGTACCGGCAGGCTGGTGTGCGAGCCCACATGGCGCCATCTCCTGTTGGTCGACCTATCCAAGTGGGGCGGCTCCGTGGTGCTCAACGACGGGCTTTTCCTCGCGTGCGACAGCACCGTCCAGCACTCCCTGCAGCGCCGCTCAAACCTTTCTAGCGCGGTGGCGGGCAACGAGGGCCTGTTCAACCTAAGGTTGGACGGATCGGGTATCTTGGCGCTCGAATCCCCTTGTCCGGAGGCGGAGGTGCTCTACGTCGATTTGCAGAACGACGAGCTGCGCGTCGATGGCAACTACGCGCTGGTCTGGACGTCCGGCCTCGAGTTCTCCGTCGAACGCTCCGGCAAGAGCCTTATAGGGTCCGCGGCTTCCGGTGAGGGCCTGGTTAACGTCTACCGCGGCACCGGTCGCATCATGATGGCGCCCATGCAGGCTGCAACGTATTGCAATGTCTACGCCCCCGATGCCACATCGTAGATTCCCGGTCGAGCTTGATCGGGCCGCGTGGCGCGCCCGCGCGCGTTAAATGACGACTCCGTCGCAGTGGTCGATCTCGTGCTGGATGATTTGGGCTGTGTAGCCGGAAAACGAGCGCTTTCTGGGCGAGAAGTTCTCGTCCTCATACAAAACGGTGATATTGCGGTAGCGCGTCGCCGGCCTCAGCCCCTCGAGCGACAGACATCCTTCTTCGGTCCCATAGGGATTGGACGAGGATTCGATGACGGGGTTGTACATCAGCAGCGCCTCCCCTTCGCAATCGACTACGATGATGCGCTTCAAGATGCCGATCATGTTGGCGGCCATTCCTGCGCATCCTCGGCGGTTGGCGGCAAAGGTATCGAGCAGATCTTGCGCGACGCTTGCGTCTTGCGCGGTGGCGGGCGCGCTGGGGCGCGAGAGGATGAGCGTTGATTTCATAATGGGGCGGATCATGGGTTCCTCCTAGACGCGTGCTGTACGGGGCAATGGTACCGCAAGGGCGCTCGGCTCCTTACCGTTTTATGCGTCAGCCGTTACGCGTCGCTTGCGCATGGCGGCGTGCCTTGAGGGTATGGTGGTGGGGGACGGGGACGCGCGCCGAGCAGCCATGGGCCGCCGCGGCAAGAGTGGAAGTGGATGGGATATGGATATCGACAATGAAAGCCCGGCGCCTCAGCACGGGGATGCCGTGCAGGTTCAGCCGTTTGACGAGACCTATCGTCGCGGGCCGGTCATTATGCGCGGGCGCATGGTGCCCAAGGACACCACGTATGGAAACCTGCTCGCACCCGAGGACTCGACTGATTGGCTCCACATGGATCCATGGCGCGTTATGCGCATCCAGGCGGAGTTCGTGGACGGTTTTGGCGCCCTTGCGGAGCTCGGTCCCGCTGTGGCGGTTTTTGGATCCGCGAGGACCTCGGTCGATGACAAGATGTATGCTGCCGCGCGCGATGCCGCGACCCAGGTGGTCCGCGCCGGCTGCGCGGTCATCACCGGCGGAGGCCCCGGCATCATGGAGGCTGCGAACCGCGGTGCGGCGGAGGCGGGCGGCGTGTCGGTTGGCTTAGGGATCGAGCTTCCCTTTGAGGAGGGCCTCAACCCGTGGGTCAACTTGGGCATGAGCTTTAGGTACTTCTTTGTCCGCAAGACCATGTTCGTCAAATACTCAAGCGGCGCCATGGTGTTTCCCGGAGGATTTGGAACCCTGGACGAGATGTTCGAGCTTCTCACCTTGGTCCAGACGCACAAGGTGAAAGAGACGCCGGTGGCCTTGGTGGGCGAGGATTATTGGCGCGGCCTGTTCGATTGGATCGAGGGCACGGTCCGTGACGCCGGCATGATCGGCGAGCTCGATCACCGCATGGTCAAGATAACCGACGATGTGGACGAGGCGGTGGCGGTGGCGCTTTCCGGCATGCGGCGGTAGCGCGCGGGGGCGCGCCCGTGGACGGTGTCGCGGCGCACTGTTGGCCTAACTAACATAATGCAAGGTAAAAGGGATTGGCATCGAGGAGGCTCTTCGAGGTGCTAGTCCCTTCGTTTATGTATGTCAAGCGAGAACCGCTGACCGAGAAGGTTGCGTTCTACGCAGAATAACCGTTATTCCTTTATACAATCAACATATTGGACTAGTGCCGTTATGCCTCGCGGATATGGTGCCGACGGGGAAGCGGTGCGCGAGAGAGGACAGTTGTATGGGATTACGCTCTTGGTTGCGTGAGCGAGCACGGCGCTCGAGCGAGCGGCACCAGGTGGCTGAAGCCCGGGAGGTAAAGGCAAAGGAGGCGCCGCGCCCGCGAGAGATCACTCCGGGTTTTGCGGAAGATGAGTGGCAAGAGCTTCCGGCCTATATTCCCGTCGACCCTGAAGAGCATAGGGTCGCCTGCGTGATCGCCGCCGCCATCGCCGCGGGGGATCGTCCGGAAAGCGAGATGAAGATCCGCCGCGTGAGCATGGCGAACCCCGAGTATCGCCGCGTTGCGTGCATAGCCACCGCGATAGGTGCCGGTGCGCTGGAAGAAAGCTCGTTTAAGGTGCGTCGAATCTACAAGAAGAAGGATATGGAGAAAGATCATGCTGCGTAAGTTCAAGATTTCCATCGATGGAACCCAGTATC
>OIET01000981.1_pt1 | contig 16897 bp, 15 predicted proteins | sample 1581871 | NCBI WGS metagenome assembly OIET01 (sample SAMN03279760, study PRJEB24777) | human gut metagenome | isolation source: fecal sample PR121 from 1 month old male Malay infant, vaginally delivered... | place: Singapore | collected 2005-09-16
CCATCACCCTGGGCAACCGCCAGGCTTCCGAGTTCATCCCGGTCGACGGCATCGATCCCGCGGAGCTGGCCGATGCCGCCCAGCTCTCCTCGCTGGCCGACGAGACGCCCGAGGGCCGTTCCATCGTCGTGCTCGCCAAGGAGCAGTTCGGCCTGCGCGGCCGCACGCTCGAGGACAAGGGCATGGAGTTCATCCCGTTCACCGCGGCAACGCGCATGTCGGGCGTGAACTACGAGGGCAATGAGATTCGCAAGGGCGCTGCCGATTCCGTGCGCGCCTACGTGGAGGCAGCCGGCGGCGTGTTCTCCCAGGAGTGCGACGAGGTCGTCGAGCGCATCGCCAAGGCCGGCGGCACCCCGCTGGTCGTGACCAAGAACTGCCGCGTGCTGGGTGTTGTGTACCTCAAGGACATCATCAAGTCCGGCGTTAAGGAGAAGTTCGCCGACCTGCGCAAGATGGGCATCAAGACCATCATGGTGACGGGCGACAACCCGCTCACGGCGGCTGCCATCGCGGCCGAGGCGGGCGTGGACGACTTCCTGGCAGAGGCCACCCCCGAGGGCAAGCTCGAGAAGATCCGCGAGTTCCAGCGCGAGGGCCATCTGGTCGCCATGACCGGCGACGGCACCAACGACGCGCCCGCTCTGGCCCAGGCCGACGTGGCCGTGGCCATGAACACGGGCACCCAGGCTGCCAAGGAGGCCGGCAACATGGTCGACCTCGACTCCAGCCCCACCAAGCTCATCGATATCGTGCGTATTGGCAAGCAGCTGCTCATGACCCGCGGTTCGCTCACGACCTTCTCGGTGGCCAACGACGTGGCGAAGTACTTCGCTATCATCCCGGCCCTGTTCTCGCCGATCTACCCGGGCCTTGGCGCGCTCAACATCCTCGGTCTGGCAAGCCCGCTGTCCGCGGTTCTTTCGGCCATCATCTATAACGCGCTCGTTATTATCGCGCTGATCCCGGCCGCGCTGAAGGGCGTTAAGTACCGCGAGGTGCCCAGCGGACAGCTGCTGACCCACAACCTGCTCGTGTGGGGTCTGGGCGGCATCGTTGCCCCGTTCGTATTCATCAAGCTCATCGACATGCTGCTCGCGTTCTGCGGCATTATGTAAGTGGAGGTTTGTATGTTCAAAGGTGTCGCATCGCGCGCGCTGGGCGTGTTCGCGCTGTTTACCATTGTCTGCGGCCTGGGCTATACGCTCGTCGTGACCGGCATCGCACAGGTCGCCTTCCCGTATCAGGCGAACGGTTCGCTCATCAAGGTCGACGACAAGATCGTGGGCTCCGAGCTCATCGGCCAGAACTTCGAGGATGAGGACCACATGTGGGGCCGCATCCAGAACGTGTCGGTGGTCGAGGACGAGAACGGTGAGCTCATGGCCTACTCCGCTCCGTCCAACCTGTCTCCGGCAAGTGAGGAGTATCAGGAGCTCGTGGATGCGCGCGTCGAGAAGATTCGCGCCGCGAACCCCGATGCCGACATGGATGCGGTCCCGGTGGACCTGGTGACCTGCTCCGGTTCCGGCCTCGATCCCGAGATCTCTCCGGATGCTGCCGAGTACCAGGTTCCGCGCCTGGCGAAGGCCACCGGCAAGAGCGAGGACGAGGTGCGCGATGTCATCGCAAAATGCTCCAAGGGTCGTTTCCTGGGCGTTTTCGGTGAGCCTACCGTTAACGTCCTAAAGGTTAATCTCATGCTCGATGGCGTGCTGTAATTGGTTTTTCATGGATGATTCTTTAAGGAGCTCGGTTTGGATCGATTCCAGCCGGGCTCCTTACATTTTCGTTAGTCCTCTGTAAGGTGAATCGATGGCTGCGGCGGGCGGTATTTCTGACAATGGTTGCCAGGTAAACAACGATGTAAGCGTATCGATAGGTAAAGGATGGCCGCCATGGGTCTGTATCTCAAACTCGCGTTTGGCAACGTGCGGAGAAGCGCGCGCGACTACTCGGTCTATTTCGCCACGCTTGGCTTTGCCGCGTGCCTGCTCTATTCCTTTGTAGCATCTTCTGACTACCTCAACCGGCTCGACCTCTCGCCCGACCAGATGAGCGTGGTGGCGAGCTCCGGCGATATCCTGCAGGCGTTTTCGATCTTCACCGTGTTGGTGTTTTTGTTCTTGGTGCGCTATGCCAACCGCTTTTTACTGCGTCGCCGTAGCCGCGAGTTCGCATTGTACAAACTGGTGGGCATGGATCGAGGTGCCGTGTCCTGCGTTCTGGTGATGGAGACCGCTTGCGTGGGCGTGCTCGCGCTGGCGCTGGGCGTGCTGCTGGGCGTGGCCCTGTCGCCGGCCTTCGGGGCCATCACTGCGTTTGTGTTTGATGTGCCGTGGCACCCCATGGTGGTGTTCTCGTCCCAATCCGCCGTATGGACAAGCGGGTGCTTTGCTGCGGTGTTTGCGCTCAACGCATTTGACGGCGCGCGCAACATAGGTAGGCGCCCCTTGATCGAGTTGATCGCTGCCGAGCGCGCGCCGGAAGTCGCCTCTACGGGAGGGCGCCTGGCTCGCGGCGTGCAGGTTGCGGCGGCGGCGGTGCTGCTCGCCGTGGTGTGGGGCGCTTGCGTGTTTCAGCCCGTCTATTTCATCGCCTTCATCATCCCCATGGGGTTTGCGGCATGCTTCGCAACCGCGCTGGTGGCGCGCATCGTTGTAACGGGCTGGGCCGCCCGCGCCCGCCGCCGCACGGAGCGGTACTGGCGGGGCCTGCGCGCGTTCACCGTGCGGCAGGTGGAGTCCCGCGTGGCAAGCTCGTCTATGGCGCTTGCCTGCGTGTGCGTGCTCATCGCGGTTTCCGTGTGCATGATGGTGGCGGGCTTTGCCTTCAGCGTGGGCATGCGCACCCCGGAGCTTGTCTCCCAAGGGCTTGCGGCTTCCATGGCGCCCATTGGATTCATCGGTATCTTTTACGGATCCGTCTTTTTGCTGAGCGCCGTGGCGGTGCTCTCGCTGCAGCAGCTTTCCGGTGCGGCGGATGCCCGTCATGCGTACGCCTCGCTTGCAAAGCTTGGATGCGAGCGCGCGGACATGGCCCTGTCCGTGCGCAAACAGGTGCTGCTCTACTTTGCCGCCCCGTTTGCGGGGGCGATGGTGCACGACGTGTTCGGTCTGTTTTTGGTGGCATTTCTTGCGTTCGCGCTGGGTACAAGCGGCTTTTTCGCCATCACGGGCGGCGTGTTGCTGTTCACGGCTGCATTGCTTGCGGTCTATGGCGTTCTGACGTCGCTCGCGGTGGAGCGCCTATGCCTCGCGGACGCGTAGGCGCGCGGCGACAAGTCCGGCAGAGGTTATTGCCGCCGCGAATAGGACGATGATGCCCAGGCTGCTCGCTACGGTTGCGAGCACATCAAAAGTGATAGCCTGCGCTCCCAGTGCCTCCGTGATTGCGCTGTACATCCAGTAGGTGGGGGTGAAGCGCGCCATCGCCTGCACGCCGGGGCCCATGAGCGACAACGGAACCCACGCTCCACCCAAGAACGACATGACCATGCCGCCTATATTTGCGATGGCGTTGAGCGCGTCTTCTTGAAAGCCGCATTGCGCAAGGGTGTAGGCAAGCGAAAGCGGAACCAGGGCGAATATCGCAAGCGAGATCAAAGCGAGTGCGAGTTGCGGTAAAGCCTGCGAGACCAGGGATGCGGCCCCTGAGGCCACAATGCCAACTACGGCGACCAACGCGCACACCGCTAGGGCGAGCACGCCGCAGCCGGCGATGCTGCCCAGTCCCAGGCGCCAGGTACTCATGGGGGACGAGAGCTGGCGGCGGCGGACGTCGGGTGCGTTGAGCGTCGCCAGCACCACTCCTGCGACCACAATGATGGATGAGGTTATGGTATAGGAGCTAAAGGTGAGGTAGAACGCAAGTCGCGACGCCGCGGCGTTGCCGGGGGTTGTTTCGAGTACCTGTACGGACGGCTCGACGCTGCTGCTTTGCGTAACTGCGTCGACAATGCCGTCCGCATCAAGCGCGGGCTCCAACGCGGCCTGTGCGGCGGCTAGGGACGCCCAACGGCTCGCACGCTGGGATGACCCGGCGGCCATGTTGAGCTGCGGCAGGTCCCGGCCTGCATGCGCCGCGTCAATAAGCTGGTCGCCAAATCCATCGGGGATTATAAGGACTATATCCGCTTGGTCTTTTGCTAAAACGTCTTGCAGCGCGGTGGGTTCATCGTCCGCATCTACAAGCTCATCCGTTGTTTCAAGGGCGGCGCGAAGCGCACGTGAAATGGCCGAGTCGTCGCGGTCGGCCAGCGCGATGGTGGCCTGAGAAGACGCGGACGAGGGTGCGGGGGCTTGCGCGGTGCCTACCTCTCCCATAAGCAGGACGCCCATTGCGGATAGAAAGCCGATGTAGATGGCGAGGTAGAGTGGGTGGCGTAGCGCGATGATGATTGCTCGCTTACAGATGTTCATGGGTGTACCTCCTCATGAAGGCGACGGAGATCGCAAGGAAGACGGCGGCCATCGCCGTGCCGGCGGCTATGCGCAGGGCGAACGGCGCGAGCGCATCGTAGTAGTAGACGCTGTAGAACAAATCGCGTACAAGGCAAACCGGATTGATCCAGGTAACGGCGGGGAAAGCTTTGGCCACCGAGTCGGCTAGCTCCATGGTGGGCTGACCGTAGAGGCCCGCAAACAGCGAGAGCAGGCACGTGACGGCCGTGAGAAGCCCGCGGCGGGAGTCTGATCCCATGCGACCGGGGATCGAGCCCACCAGTGCGCCCAGGCCGCAAGAAAGCAGGCTGGCGGCGGCGATTCCTATAAGGCAGAGCGGCTCGCGTCCAGCGAAGTCGATGTGCGCGGTAAGGCAGATATAGCCAAAGGCGATTGCGAGGAAAGCGGTCGACACAACCCAGCAGCCGGCGATGGTGGGGATGAGCAAGCGCATTCGGCTGGTGCCCGACACGGCGCGCCGCGCGCCCTCTGCAGAAGCGGTGGGCTGCAGGCGCCACACGCTTTGCTCTGCGAGCTGGGCGGCGAAGATGGAGGCCATGCCCAGCAGGGCATAGTAGAAGCGCACCATGGCGTCCGGTTGGGCGCGCGTGAGCGACGCCTGGGCGACGTCGACGGTTTGGGAGAGCGCGGCTTCTACTGCGGATGCGTTCGCCAGGGTGGCGGGGTTGTTTTGGGCTACGTTTGCAACCAGGCTTTGGTTTTGCAGGTAGCTGTTAAGGATGGACTCCAGGATGGCGCGGTTGACGTTATAGGATGAGTCGCTGCTTGTGCCCGTCGGGGCGAGGACAAGCAGGGGCTCTCCATTTGATTGAACCGAGAAGGCCCCGTCTGCCATGCCGTCTTTCACCAAAGATCGGGCGTCTTTGGTTGAGTTGACGGGGACGGCGCGCAGCGGCTCGAACATGAAGTTGAACACGGTGGCGAGGACGATGGGGAAGACGAGCGTCCACACCACGGCGCTGGGCGTGTGCAGCAGCGTGCGAACGGTTGTTGTAAAGGTGGTCCACATGGGCGTTTCTCCTTAATCGCGCAGCTCGCGACCGGTGATCTCGAGGAAGACGTCGTTGAGGGTGGGCGGTGCGCATGTGATGCGCCCCATTCGGACGTTGCCTGCGCGCAGCGCCGCCAGAACGTCGGTGAGGTTGTGCTCGCTGGCTTCGCATGAGACGGCGAGCAGGTTGTCGGTGAGCGCGACGTCGATGACGTGGGGGAGCGCCCGCAGGCGGTCGAGCTCTCGTTTGTCGATGGACGATGCGGCAGCTTCTCGCGTTCCCGATGCCGTCTGGAGTTCCACCACGATGCGTTCGCCAGTTTTAATGGAGCGCTTGAGTTCATCGCACGTGCCCTGAGCCAACGCGCGCCCATGGTCCATGATCATGACGCGGTCGCAGATCTGCTCGACCTCCTCCATATAGTGGCTGGTATACACAACCGTCGCGCCTTCTGAGCGCAGTCGTTGGATGCCGGTGAGGATGGAGTTGCGGCTTTGGGGGTCGACGGCGACGGTGGGTTCATCGAAGAAGATGAGCTCTGGTTTATGGGCGATGCCGCAGGCGATGTTGAGACGTCGTAAAAGACCGCCAGAGAGCTTTCCGGGGCGAAACGCCGCGAATTCTTCCAGGCCAACAAACTCGATCGCCTCGTCCACCAACGTGCGGCGGCGCGTGCGGTCGCTTACGTAGAGCGAGCAGAAGTAATCGATGTTCTCGTGGACGGTGAGCTCGTTGATGACGGCGACCTGCTGCGGCACGACGCCGATGCGGCGCTTGAGGTCGTAGCGCGCAGGGCCCATGGGTTCGCCGAACAGCCGGATGGTGCCGCGGTCATACGTGAGCAGCGCGAGCACGCAGTTGATGCTGGTGGTCTTGCCCGAGCCATTGGGACCCAACAAGCCAAAGATCTCGCCTTGGGTTACGTGTAGATTGAAGTGGTCGAGGGCGAGTAGGTCGTCATAGCGCTTGACAAGATTCTCTACGGCGATGATATCCATGGGTCCTCCGTATGGTTTCTCTGTCGATTGGTCTGTTGTCCCTTATGCTGCCTGAGGAGCGGGAATGTGGATAGTGACAATTGTCACGACCGCGTTTTGCTACCATACAAACCCATGGAGAGGATAGTTGACATAACGGTTGTGTATGCGTGCTGCGTGCTGTCGATGCTGCTTGCGCTGTGCTGTCCCGCTGCGACGTCGGCGGTTCTTGCGCTGTACGGCGGGTTGACGGGGTTGGCGTCCGTTGCCTGTTTTCTGGTATCTGTCATTTGCGTTTTGGGATGCGAATGGTCCGGCTGTGGCTGGTGCGCAGTCCTGCCCGCTGCGTATTGCGTGATCGCTGTGGCTGTGCCCGCCGGCGTCTTCTTTGTGCCCGCTGCGCTCTATGAGCTCATGCGGTCTGTGCATGAACCTTTGCCGTGGAAGGTTACCCCTGCCGCTGCTCTTTTCCCCGCCGTCGCATTGGCGGCGCGTGGCGGGGTGGCGCCCGCATTGCTGCTGGTTGTTGCGGTAGCGGCTCTTGCGGCGCTTCTATCCATGCGAACCTGCGCGCTTACGGCCCAGCGCGACCTGACACGACGTACGCGCGACGATCTTGTTGAGCGCGAGCTTTGCGTGCGTGACGCTTTGGCGGCGGTGCGGGCGGCGCCCGGTGGCCCTGGCGTGACGGACGAGGGGGCCGCTGCAGGTGCTGGCGCCATTGCGGGCGCGTCTGCCGCCGCCGCCGCGGAGCCCGACGCCCGTCCGCGCGAGTTTGAATGCTTGACGGAGCGCGAATACGAGATTGTTCGCCTGGTGGCCGAAGGGCTCGACAACCACGAGATCGCAGCGGAAGCGTTTATCAGCGAAGGTACGGTGCGAAACCGGATTAGCTCGGTGCTTTCCAAGACCGGCTACAAGAATAGGACGCAGCTCGCGGTCGCTTGGTGGCGCTCGCGTTCGTTGTAGCGAGTCCTTTGCCCCGTTGATCAGCGCGCCTTTCGCCCGCCCGCCGCTATAGCTCCTTTTTAAAGAACACGTCCATCGTGGTGTGGGGGCTTCCCGGCAGCGGTCTATCGTCTTCAGCGTAGTCCAGCGCGCGGTACAGGGCGATGGCCGCCATAAGGTCATGATGGGTTTCCAGGTAGAGCGTACTAAAACCGGCGCGGCGCGCAAAGTCTTCGACCGCGAGGGTGAGCGCGGTCGCGATGCCGCGTCGCTGCGCTTCGGGCGCCACGTAGAGCTTCTGCAGCTCCGCCGTGCCCGTCGCGCCGGCGACCGGTGACGCGCCCGCGCCGCCCACCACGGTTCCATCCAGTTCGGCGATAAAGTAGGCGCGATGCGGCGAGGCCAAGTAGTACCTGCTTAGGTTGTCGAGTTCGGGATCGAAATACGCCGTGCCCGGTCGGTCAAGACCGCATACCTCGAGGTTGTGCCGGATGATGCGTGCGATCGCCACGTCGTCGCGCGCCTCGATCGCACGGATAACCAGGCGCTCGTTTTGCTTATCGCGCTCGTCTTGCAATCGTTGCTCCCCCATATCCGCCTACTCAATCCCTGCGGGCCAGCGGTTGGCGGACAGGTCCACGCGGCCGTCTGCAAGAAAGCTCACGCCTTCTGCTTCCAGCAGTTCGCGCTGCGCTTCCGGGCCGCCAAAGGCGAAGCCGGGGGCGAGGCGACCGTCCGCGAAGACGATGCGATGACAGGGGATGATACCAGGGCGGGGGTTTACATGCAGGGCATAGACCACGTAGCGTGCGCGGCGGGGCTCGCCAACCAGCTTGGCTATCTGCCCATATGTGGCGACCATGCCTTCCGGCACCTGCTCGACCATCTGGTAGACTCGCTCGAAGAATCCCTCTTTTGCTGTCGGTTCCATATATCTCCCTGCGATGAAGATGGTTTTGCGGCTAAGTGTATCGCATCGCGGCGGCCGGGCGGTGGGGAGACCCCGCCCGTCGGCGTTCTCTACGCTTGGTAGAGCGGGGGGCGGTTGCCAAGCGGCATGTTGCCATGTAGTATCGTTCGATACTCACGACTGCTGTAGTCTTTCATATTTTGGGAAAGGGGAGCGTCACCATGCTTGCTTCCATGAGGATTTGGCTCTAGCCACGGTCGCGTGAGCGACCGGTCGCATTGCATTTCAACCGATCGCATCAAAAGGAAAAATCAATATGCATAAGAATGATCGCTCTTCTTGGAAGCGTTCCCTTGCCCTTGTCTGGCTGGGAGAGGCGTTTTCAGTTCTTACCAGCTCCGTGTTGCAGATGGGGCTTATCTGGCACGTCACGCTGACTACAGGCTCCGCTGGCGCCCTGTCGTTGGTGAGCCTCGCGGGCTTTCTGCCCATGGCGGTGCTCGGGGTGTTTGCCGGAACCATCGTCGACCGATCGTCGATCAAGCGGTTGATGATAGGCGCCGACCTCTTCATTGCGGGTGTGAGCTGCACGCTTGCGTTTGGATCGGCGGCGGGCGGTCTTCCCGTGTGGGCCGTCGCCGCGGTGGTGTTCGTCCGCGCCCTTGGCACCACGCTGCACACGCCGGCGTTCAACGCGTTGACGCCCATGCTCGCTCCGCCGGAGATGCTGGGCCGTCTTGCCGGCATCCAGCAGTTCATGCAATCCGGCAGCTATATCTTGGGAAACGCCATCGCGGCGGTTCTCTATCCCATGTTCGGTCTTACCGCCATGGTCGCGCTCGACGTCGCCGGCGCGGTGATCGCGAGCGTCGCCGTGGCTATATCGGGCGTGGAGACGCCGCGCGTCCACCGAGAGCAGGTGGATCAAGCGGGAGCCGGGGCGCTGCGCGGGTTCATGCGGGATACCGTCCAGGGCTATCGGGAGCTCAGGCGCCACGCCGGCTTGTTCGCCATGCTGTGGATAGGCTTTGCGTTCTCCGTACTGTTCAGTCCCATTTCCGCCTTGTTCCCGCTTATGACGTTCGAGCATTTCGGCGGCACCACTATGCAGTCAGCCGCTACCGAGATCGTCTTCTCGCTGGGCATGATCGCCTCCAGCGCGTGGATAGGCGCCACGGGAGGTTTCAAGCATCAGGGCGTTTCCTGCGTGCTGGCGATCGCCCTGTTTGGCGTCACGACGCTCGCCTCGGGCTTGCTGCCGGCATCGGACTTCGCCCTGTTCCTAGCGTTTACGTTCGCTATGGGGGTATCGTCCCCGTTGTATAGCAGCCCGCAGATGGCGCTTATGCAGCGCAAGGTCGATCCGGATTGCTTGGGACGAGTTTTTGGCCTGTACGGCGCGGTATGTAGCTGGGCCATGCCCGTGGGCCTCATCTTCTCAACTTTGTTCGCCGACTCAATCGGCGTGACGCGCTGTTTTGTTTTGGTGGGTGTGGCCATGATCGTCCTGGCGGCGCTTTCCTGGTCCATCAAGAGCGTCCGAACCATCGATCAGCATTAAGTTATGGCTGCTCCGTAAACGCAGAAAAGACCCCGCCACGTTGTATGTGACGGGGTCTTTTCCGAGGTACACCATTGGAATTGCCCAGAGGGGAGGGAGGCAATCCTTCTGACAGGACCCCTAATTTCATCGCCTGCGGGGTGGTTCCTGTCGTTGAGTTAACTATAGTAAACAGTTAGCTATAGGTAACTGGAAAAGATGCCCCTCACATTCTCTCCATAAGTTAACTAAGGCTTACAAGTCGCTCATTCATTCCAAGTGCCGCTGTAACAGGTCGGTTCCACCGCGACGGGTCGATAAGGCTAGAGTGCGGACGAGGGCTCCAAGTATTTCTCGACCAGTTCCTCGAAGGCACCGTCGTCGCCGGTGGATTCGAGTACGATGTCGCAGTAGGGGCGGACATCGTCCGTGACGTTGGCCACGCCCACGCCCAGTCCCGCGGCCTTGATCATAGCGAGGTCGTTGGCGGAGTCTCCCACGCCGATCACCTGGTCCATGGGGATACCCAGCATCTCGGCGAGCTTCTTTAGGCCGTAACCCTTGTCGATGCCGGCCGGCATGAACTCGAGGTAGCGTTTGGACGAGAACGTGATCTCGACGCCCAAGCGTTGCGCCATGGGTTCAAGCTCGCGTCCAAGCTGCTGCAGGCCCTCAAAGTCAGGATCCATAAAGATGAGCTTGACTATGTCGCGGCTGTCGAGGAAGGAGAGGTCGGTGTGCTCGGCGCTGCTAAAGTGCGTGACGCCGGAGATCTTCTCAAGATAGGTGCGCTCCGCCTCCGGCGCGTCGCACACGAAAACATGCCCGTCTGCCACGTTGACGTGCATGCACTTACCCAGCTCGCGTCCAAGGGCGTAGAGCTCCTCGGCGCACGCGCGGCCGATGCCGCAGCTGGTAAGGGGATTGGGGTCGCCCACGCGGTTGATGAAGCCGCCGTTGTACGAGATAACGTAGCTGCCTTCGAGCAGCGCTGGGTCAAGGTGGGCGAAGTTATCCATGATGGAGGAGTACCACCTGCCGCTGGACGGAACAAAGAGCACGCCCAACTCTTTCATGCGCTGCATCGCGCGGATGTTTGCCTCGGGAATCTGGTGGTCGTGGTCCAAGAAGGTCTCGTCCATATCAGTTGCTACCAGCTTGTACATGCTTCCCCCTTTACCTGCGCGCCCCGCGCGTCCAAAACACAAGCTGCCACGTGTGGCCGTACGTTCTCAATCTAGCAGAAACCCGTCCGCCTACCGGGTGCGAGGCGGACGGGCTTGTAAAGTTAGGAACAATATGGCGGGCGCTGGCTAGCGAGGGCGCTAGTACACCATGCCCATGGCCTGCTGCACCTCTGCGAGCGTGGCCTCGGCAATCTGGTTGGCGCGGCGGTTGCCCTCATGCAGCACGTCCTTGACGTAGCCCATGTCGCGGGCGAGTTCCTCGCGGCGAGCGCGGATGGGGGCGAAGTACTCGTTCACGCTCTCGGTGACGTACTTCTTGAGCTGGCCAGAGCCACCCATGCCGATTTCCTCCGCGATTTCGGCCTCCGTGCGGCCGGTGCAGATCGCGGCGGTGGAGAGCAGGCCGGATACGCCGGGACGCGCCTCGGGATCGAAGGTGATCATGCGCTCGCCATCCGTCTGGCTCTTCTTGATGCGCTTGGCGGTTTCTTCCGCGGTCATGGAGATGTTGATGGCGTTGCCGTAGGATTTGCTCATCTTGCGGCCGTCGAGGCCGGGCAGCAGCGGCGTGTCGGACAGCAGCGCGTCGACCTCGGGGAACACCTTGCCGTAGCGGTTGTTGAACTTGCGGGCGATGGTGCGGGTGAGCTCGATATGCGGCAGCTGGTCGCGGCCGACGGGGACCACGTTGCCCTTGCAGAACAGGATGTCGCATGCCTGGTGCACGGGATAGGTGAGCAGAAGGCCGGTGAGCTCGTGGCCGGACGCTTCCATCTCCGCCTTGACGGTGGGGTTGCGCTGCAGCAGCGCTTCGGAGACCAGCGAGAGGAACGGCAGCATGAGCTGGTTGCACGCGGGAACGGCGGAGTGCGTGTAGATCATGGTCTTATCGGGGTCCAGGCCGCATGCCAGGTAGTCAAGAACCATGTTGTAGACGTTGTCCTGGATGTTGTCGGTGGAGTCGCGATCGGTGATGACCTGGTAGTCGGCGATGAGCACGTTGGTGTGCACGCCCATGTCCTGCAGCTCCACGCGGCTCTTGAGCGTGCCGAAATAGTGGCCCAGGTGCAGGCGGCCGGTGGGGCGGTCGCCGGTGAGCATGGTGTACTTCTCGGGGTGCTGCGGCAGGTCGGCGCGGATCTGGTTGCTGCGCTCGAGGCTGACCTCATAGCTGAGCTCGTTGGGCATGCTGTCTCCTTTTGGGTTGAGTGCCCGGCCGGCATTGTCGGTCTTGGTTGAAGATGAAGCTACCAGAGAAACGGCGTCTCTTGCCGGAATCAACGATGGTTTTCGCCTTGTCGTCCCGCAGGGTCGTTTCCCTTCTTGGGAAGGAGCCCCTCGATATGCTCGAGCCGCTCCTCATGGGCCACGTGCGCCGCGCGCTCCTCGGCGGCGAAAGCGGGGTCTTCGGGCGTGACGGTCTCATCTCGCTGAGTCTTGGGATTGTAGTGGTGACGCACTACTGGCTCAAACAGGTGCAGGCGCGCGGCGAATAGCGCCGAGCACGCGAACAGCAAGAGGAAGATCACCACGCGGGCTCCCACGGGGACCTGGTTGATCACCATGGCGCCGAGGGAGAGCAGTAGACACCATGCGTAGATGAGCAGGACCGCCTGGCGCTGGTCGTAGCCCTCCTGGATCAGGCGATGGTGGATGTGGCCCTTGTCGGCCTCACCCATGTGGACCTTAATTACCCTGAGCACGTGGTGGGCATCCCCGCCGAGGAGATGAAGGCCAAGCTCGACGCACACGACCTTAAGCTCAACGGCACGGCTCTTCGCTTTCGCAGCGATTTTATCAATGGGGACCTGGGCAACCAGGATCCCGCGCTCGCTGGAGAGGCGCTTAAGCTCTGCTATGAGGCCTGCGATTACTGTCGCACCTGCGGCGGCGATACCGTGACGATCTGGCTCGGCCACGATGGCTTCGACTACAGCTTCCAGATCGACTACACCCACGTGTTCGACAACCTCGTTAAGGCGTTCCAGGCGGTCTGCGACTATGCGCCCGACCTGCATATCTTCATCGAGTACAAGCCCTATGAGGAGCGCAGCTACGCCTATATCGATACGATGGGCCTCACCGGCATGATCCTCAACGCGGCGGACCGCGAGAATCTGGGTGTCACGCTCCATTGCTGTCACATGCTCATGAAGCACGAGAACCCCGCGATGGCTACCGATATCTTCGGCCGTGCCGGCAAGCTCTACGGCATTCACCTCAACGATGGTTACGGCGTGATGGACGACGGACTCATGATTGGCATGGCTACGCCTGTCAAGATGCTCGAAATGCTCTTCTATCTCAAGAAGTACGCCTTTGACCGCGCCGTCTACTTCGATACGTTCCCGATTATCGAGGATGCGGAAGGGGAGTGCGCTCATAACCTCGTTATGATGAAGCTTATGAATGACGCCCTGGAAAGCGTGGGCCAGGAAAAGATTCAGTCCGTGATCGATGCAAACGATGCGCTTGCAGCGGCCGCGCTCGTGCGCGAGCTCTTCTGCACGATGGGGGGTAATCATTATATGAAACGCGATTGGGAAGCTACTGCCAAGGGCATTCTTGCCGCCGTGGGCGGCCCCGAGAACATCTCGGGCATGACGCACTGCGCCACTCGTCTTCGCCTGAACCTACGCGACGATTCCAAGTGTGACGACGCGGCCGTCAAGGAGGTCGACGGCGTGGTCAACACCGTCAACTCGGCCGGCCAGTATCAAGTGCTGATCGGCACCGAGGTGCCCAAGCTCTATGAGAAGTTCGAGCCGCTCGTCAAGGGCTCGGGCGCCGAGGTCTCCACGAGCACCTCCTCCGATGAGGGTATCGTCTCCAGGATCTTCTCTGCTATCTCGGGCGTCTTTGCTCCGCTGCTGCCCGCCATGGCCGGCTCCGGTATCCTCCGTGGCCTGCTAATCCTTGCGGTTCAGCTTGGCCTTATCACCGAGGGCACGGGTACCTACACCATCCTCTACACCCTCTCGATGAGCGTGTTCTACTTCCTGCCGGTGCTTCTAGGCTTCTCCTCGGGCAAACGCTTCGGTGCGAGCCCGTACCTGTCGGCTCTGATCTGCGCCTGTTTGCTCTATCCCGATTTTATCGGCTTGATGGGCGATGCGGGCAACGGCGCCATGAGCGAGTTCTTCGGCATCCCCGTGGTGCTCATGAGCTACAACTCCACCGTTATCCCGGCCATCATCGCCATCTGGGTTTACTCGTTCCTCTATAAGTTCCTGGATGAGCATGTGCCCGAGACTCTCAGGCTCGTCGTGCTCCCCGCGGTCTCGCTGATCATCATGGTTCCCGCCACTATGCTCGTGATTGGTCCCTTGGGCGTCTATGCCGGCGAGGGCATTGCCTTCGTGGTCAACTGGCTCATCGCCCGCTCCAACGTACTTGCTGGCATCCTGGTGGGCGGCGGCTGGTCCGTGCTCGTCTCGATGGGTATTCACTGGGCCGTCAACCCTATCATGATCAACAACATCGCTTCCAACGGCTTCGACTACATTTGCCCGGCCACCTTTGCCTGCAACTTTGCCGTTATCGGCTGCGCCCTCGGCGTCTTCCTCAAGGCCCGCGACCAGAAGCTCAAGAGCTTTGCTATGACCGGCGCCGTGACCATCTGCCTCTCTGCCATCATCGAGCCCACGCTCTTTGGCATGCTCCTCAAGAATAAGAAGCTCTTCCTGGCTCAGATTATCGGCGGTGCCTGCGGTGGCGCGTTCCTCGGCGTTTTCAAGGTTGTCACCACTGCCTTTGTCTTTGGCTCCGTCACCACGTTCCCGGCCTTCGTCTCCTCCGATCCGATGAACTTCGCCTTCGCCATGATCGGTATGGTTATCTCGGCTGTTGTCGTCGGCGTGCTCGGCTACATCTTCACCGGTAAGGACGATCAGCTCGCCTAGTCTTGCTTTGAGGCCCCACACCATGTGTCCAAGGCTAAGACCGACTTCCATCTAATAAAGGGTCGCTGTTTATATCGCAGCGGCCCTTTTTTGCTTTTGATTGACATGATTGGAGTAAACTTTGAAAACAGATGAAAAGGACGGAACGCCGATGATTCCGTATGAGCGCATGAACTGATTCTCAATAAGCTTAAGGAGGTCGATCTGCTCAAGATCGACGAGCTCGCGGCCTTTATGCCCGATGTGTCGATGTCTACGCTTCGCCGTGACCTCAAAGAACTTGAGAAGCGGGGGAGCATCGAGTATCTGACCGGCGGCGCGGTTAAGTTGCATTCCGCGGCTCACGAGGCGAGCGTTTTTGAGAAGGGTGCGCAGCGGAGCAGCGAGAAGGACCTGATCGCGCGTTGTGCGGCGGCGGAGGTCGAGGACGGTGAGACGGTCTATGTCGACTCCGGTACCACCGCGATGGCGCTCCTGAGCCTGCTCGTCGACAAGCCGGTGACTATCTACACCACCAACGGCTATGCATGTTGGTTTACGGGCGAGCTTGCTGCTAAGGTGGTGGTAATTGGCGGCGACTTCAACCCCGTTACCTGCTCGCTCACCGGTCCTATGGTTGAGAGCGCGCTGCGCGAGCTGTACTTTGACCGGGCGTTTATAGGTGTCAACGCGGTGGACGAGGACCGCGGCATCATGGCGCCAGGTTATCCCGAGGCTATCAAAAAACGTATCGTGATGCAGAATTCCCAGGCGAGTTACGTGCTCGCCGATAGCTCCAAGTTCCACGTGTTTTCAAATGTAAAGGTGTGCGACCTGGAGGGCTTTACTGTTATTTCCGACAAGCGCGACGCCTAAATCGGCGAACGCGTCAAAATGATCACGGCCTAGGACACTGGGGCATCGCATCTTGCCCTCAAGCCGTTGCCCACGTAACGAAGCGTGAGGCAAACGTGCGCCCCATTCCTGATTTGGGGACTAGCTTAGTTCGTCGGCTACTTGGTGCTCGTAGAAGGCTTCGACTACGGCGTTAAAGTCGCGGGCGAAGTTTTCCATGGTTCCGCGCCAGGTGGCGAGTCCCGGCTTTCCCTGGCCAACATAGGCAGTTTGGATACCGCAGGCGGGACTGGGGAAGTCGCGCTTGGGGTCGTTGCCTACCATAAGGACCTCGTGCGGCTCGAGCCCCATTGCCTGCAGCTGCTCGAGGTAATAGGTGGCATCGGGCTTGCAGCGGGTGGCATTTCCCATGTGCGTCACGAGCTCAAAGGGGGCGTCGGCCAGGTCGCCCCAGCCCATACGGCACTCAATAGCCCCCTGGGGAAAGCTGGGGTTGGTGAAGAGCGCACAGCGCAGCCCTGCGTCCTGTACGGCCTGGAGTGCGGCGTGTGCGCCCGGCATGGCATGGGCGTTGATGACGTCGTCATTCTTGTACGGAAGAATCTCACGGTCGTAGTAGGTAAACGCCTCGTAGATGAGGGGGTCGGAGATGCATATGCCACACCTGCGCTCGACCTCGGTCTGGTAAAACTCAAGATTGGTGCGATTGTCCGCACCGCTGCGGCGATTGGCGTTGAGATCGACTAGGATAGTGCCCAGGCGCGCCATCGTACCGCCGCGGCTGCGACGTCCGATGTTCGCGAGCATCGAAGAGACATCCTTAAAATAGCGAAGGATGAATGCGTTGAGGTTGATGCTAAGAAGCGTCTCGTCCATATCGAAAACGACTGCTTTGAGCACGCGGGCGCCTTTCTCGAAAAATCGTTCCAGAATCGTATGTCTGGGATACTTTACCCCAAAGCCGTATATCTAACTGTTTATCGTCAACTTGTGGAGACAGCCGTCCATAAGATTGCGAAAAAGTCTCCATACGGGTAAAAAATCGCAGTTCACGCTTGAAATCGAAGTGATTTCCCCGTAACCTATACGAACGTGATTGCATAAGCGTCACATTAGTATCTGTCGGCTCCCGAGTGTTCCTAAA
>OIET01001007.1_pt1 | contig 16372 bp, 15 predicted proteins | sample 1581871 | NCBI WGS metagenome assembly OIET01 (sample SAMN03279760, study PRJEB24777) | human gut metagenome | isolation source: fecal sample PR121 from 1 month old male Malay infant, vaginally delivered... | place: Singapore | collected 2005-09-16
CTGTTTGTAAAAAACAGGCCGTTCTGCCTCAGCTGTTTTCCAAACCATCTTATCCTTGGTGATGGTCCATTTGAAGCCACTGGCCGGAAAAATATCTTTTTGCTCATTGTAGGTTCTCTCTGCCGAAAAGCGGTATCCCTGAAAATAGACAAGCACCAGCAGTATTCCCATCACTATAAATATCACGCCTGCCGGCCAGGACGCTCGCGACAGATAATAATAGGCGCAAACAAAACAAAAAGCAGCCATAAGTAAATAGAACCAGCGTTTTTTCAGAGCGTTTTTCTGATACCATTTTCCCTGCGCCTCAAGATAAATTTTTTTGCTGTAAATGGTTGTGTTTTCAAATAAAGTTTTCATTTTTTATCCTTCTATTTTTTCGATAATGGCTTTATTATACACCAACTTTTCCGCAAATGGTAAATTTAATTTTTATCTGGGCATTCCGTCCTAAATTCGTTATAATGGGTATAAGTTTTACATCATCAATTTCAGAAAGGAAAGATCATGGATAACAACAATACCATCAATTTGAACTCTGAATACTCCGCAGGCTTTCAGATTGAACTCCTGGATTTAGATATGGATAAGCTGGAAGACCCCATTTTAGTGGTGGGTTCCGGCGCTACAGGGAACCTCGTCTTCTTTTTAAACGCACAGGGCCACCGCGCCTGCGGCATTGACCCCAGCGCAGAGGATACCGATGTTACGCGCGCATCCGATTTTTTACATGTCGATTATGGTAAGGACTACTGGGGCAGTATTCTCTCCCCCCTGGCCTTTATTAAAGAAATGTCTGCCGCCATGGCCGCACAGGACGGCAGTGACCTGGAATGGGTAAAATGCTATAAATCTATTCTGACAGCGCTTAAAAAGGGCGGCTCCTTTATTTACGCCCCTTCCCTCCCCTATATTGAGGATATTCTGCCAAAAGAACAGTTTGAAATAACCCACAGCACCATTCGTGAAAATCTGTCCCGCACAAAGATCACCAGAAAATAATAAAAGAGATGATGCGGCGAAACGCCGTATCATCTCTTTTTGCTTTTTGAACCAACTGCCGCAGCCGCCGCCCTCTGCCGATGACTGTTTTTCTGCACATGCTTACCGGTTCTCAGCATCAGCACAATGGATAGAACCAGTGTCAGCGCCAGCACCGTACAGCACAGGGGCAGGTTATAGGCAAAGCCTTCTGAAAAGGCGCCTGGATCAATTCTGTAATTAATAAGGGCAAAGCCCGCTGTGAGCGGATACACATTTCCGAGTCCGTGGCCTGCCACCAGACCGCCGCAGACCCCGTAAAAGAAGGCAAAGCCCACGCCCGCGACAAAGCCGCCCGGCTTTTTACTGGTAAAAACAATGATGGGCAGTACCGCGATATACACGCACTGCCAGATTTGCAGTAAAGCCTTCCAGCTCGGATATCCCGGCAAACAGTACGGTTGCCAGGAAGCTGCCGACTCCCGACAGCGCCACCAGAGCCGCGATAACCAAAAGCTTAGCGGTCAGCAGCTTACTGAAGGGGACGGGTATGGTCAGCAGGTTTTTAAGGGTATCATCTGTCCACTCTCTGGAGATAATATAACCTGCCAACAGCGTAAAAACCAGAGGATTGACCGCGTCAAAATTTGTCCAGATAACATTGTCTGAGAAATCCGGAAAGGCATAGGTTCCGCTGGTATCCATGGAGATGGTAAACCAGGAAAGCAGCGGGCCGCAGAGCATGGCGGCTGCCGCCACCCAGACAATGGGGTAGCGCTTGAGCTTCAGTAATTCTGTCTTAATCAATTTCAGCATTTTTCTTCTCCCTCCCGCCGGTCAAATAAATAAAAATAAAAACCGCCGCAACACACAAAATCCACTTTAGTTTTCTCACAGCGCACCTCAGCTTTCACGTTTTCCGTAGATAAACAGAATACCCACGATGGACAGCACCGCGATCAGACCGACAACTCCGGCCGCCAAAGGCAGGGAAACCGCCGTTTCTTTGACCGCCGCCGCGGCCGCGTCGCCCTGGATGGCCAGCACCTGCCAGCGCCAGATGAGCGGGACAGGCAGAATGGTGAGCAGCGGATTGGTGAAGTTTCCGCTTGTAAAGCTGGTACTCGCGACACCAAAGCCCCCCACCGCATAAACCAGGGACAGAAGAATCGAAAAAATATAGCTCCGATTGAAAAAGACAATGGCAATGACCACCGGCAGGGTTCCGGCAGTCAGGAGAATACCTGTCATAATGCTGATCCACAGTTTATAGCCCACCCCATTGATACCGCCGCCGATCAGTCCGCCCACCATGGATGAGGCCATGAGCGCAACGGAATAAAAAATGCCTAATATGAACAATGTAATGATCTTGGCCGCGATAATCTGATTACTGCTTAAGGGAATGGTCCGCAAATTTTTAAGCGTGTCGTTATCCCTTTCCATATAAAACAGCATGGCTGCCACGATCCCGATAATGCAGGGCATGGAGATAAAATTTCCAAAGCCCACAATCATACCAAACAGGCCGTCGTACATTTCCGCGGGCGGCATCACATTGTCCGCGCTCTGCCCGATGCCGGTTTTCAGGACAATGGCCGTAAGCGGAATAGGCATGATACAGGCCGCCAAAACGATAAAAATCACAAATTTTTTGCGTTTCAGCTTTAAGAACTCACAGCGCACAAGCTTAAGCAATGCCGACACCCCCCGTAACCTTTTTGAAATAATCCTCCAGGGTATCCTCACAGGTGTGGGCGTCCTCTACCACCAGCTCATTCTCCACAAAGCACTTGGTCAGCGTACCAACCCGCAGGCTGGTGTCAAAGAGCCGCAGCGTGTGTCTGTCGTCAATACTGAAATCATTGGTTTTAAAGACCTTTTCCAGAATCCGCGCTGCTTTAGCCGTATCGGATAAAACAAAACGGATATACATCTGGTTTTTATCCCTGAGCACAGACATACGTTCCTCCTCCAAAAGCACACCGTTATCAATAATGCCCACATCATCGGCCAAAAGCTCAATTTCTGAAAGAATGTGGCTGGATACCAGAATGGTTTTTCCCTTTTTCGCAAAGGCTTTGAGCAGATCACGGATCTCTGCGATGCCGATGGGGTCCAGGCCATTGATGGGCTCATCCAGAATTAAAAGCTCGGGGTCGTGCATGACAGCCAGGGCAATAGCCAGGCGCTGTTTCATACCCAGCGAATACTTGGAAAAAAGCTTTTTATCCTTGTATGGAAGCCCCACAAGCTCAAGGGATTCTTTAACTGCCTCCTTCCTCGGAATGCCACGAAGCGTGGCGAAAATACTCAAATTTTCTGTTCCCGTCAGGTTGGGATAAAAGCCCGGCGACTCGATCAGGCTTCCAATTCTCGGGTACAGGGCCTTACCGTCCTTAAGCGGGTCTTTCCCAAAAATACGGATAGCGCCCTGAGTGGGCTCAGTTAATCCCAGGAGCATTCGCATGGTGGTGGTTTTTCCTGCGCCGTTGCGGCCCAGCAGGCCATATATCTTTCCCCTGCGCACATGCAGATCAAGAGACGAAACGCTGACCTGATCGCCATAAACCTTTGTCAGATTTTTTGTAGCGATAACATATTTTTCCTTCATCGTTCAGTTCCTCCTCTGTTGATACTGCTATGATACCACCTGTGTCCTGCCCCAACCTTGCCTCAACCTTGCTTTAACCTTGTCTTTCATCAAACCAGCTTAAAATCCAGGAGAAAACGCGTCCCCTTTCCCACTTCGCTCATTACACGGATATCGCCGTTCTGCAGCCGGACCAGCTGCTCCACAATGGAGAGCCCAAGGCCGCTGCCCTTGCCCATTCTGGCAGGGTCACATTTATAAAGACGATCAAAAATATGGTCCAGCTCCTCCGCTGGTATCCCCCTTCCATTATCCTTTACCCATATCTCCACACTGTCTTTCTTTTCCTCTACACCAACAGAAATCGCAGAAGCGCCGCTGTGGCTCACCACGTTTTGTATCAGATTATTTAAAATCCTTCTGTAAGCCGCTGTGTCCAGAGAGACAGTCATGCGTTTTTCCGGGATAAAAAAAGCATAATTCATTTCATTTTGCTCAAAAACCGGAAGCCAGTCACTCAGAACGGTCTGGGTCATTTCCGTCACATTCACCGGAGCGATTTCCAGCACCCGCTCGTTGGAGTTCAGCTTAAACCATTCAAAAAGATCATCCACATACATCTGGAGGCTGTGGGCCTTTTCCCGGGCTGTTTCGATGTATTCTTCCCGCTCCGCTCCCTCAACCAGGTGGCTGTGGACAGCGTCCAGATAGCCGATCAGGGTGGTGAGCGGCGTCCGGACGTCGTGGGAAAGGCTGGTCATCATCTGCCGGTTGGCCTGATCGCGCTCATTGAGCTCCGCGATTGTATCCCGATACCCCTCCGTAATAGCGTTGATTTTATAAAAAAAGGGCGCCACAATATTATCCGGCGCTGCCAGCATACGGCGGTTCAGATTGCCGTTTCGGATATCTTCAAGTGCCTCATTCATATCCCGGACGCTTTTGCGTGCCTGATAGAGTTTCCCTGCCAAAATAAGAGCCGCGCTGCCGGCAAGGAACAAAAGCGCTGTCAGCAGCATTTCCAATCCTTCCATGATCACACCTCCGCGTTAAAACGGTAGCCTACGCCCTTGATGGTCTGAATATAGGTCGGTTTTTTGGAATCCGGCTCAATAAGTCTGCGTATTTTGCTGATATGCGCCATGATATTGCTGTCATCATACAGGTATTCTTCCTGCCAGACCTCCTCATAGATCTGCTTCTTTGTCAGGGCGCGCCCTTTGTTTTTGGCCAGATAATACAAAATATCAAACTCCTTTGCCTGAAGCTCAATCCCTCTGCCGCAAACTGTAACCAGCCGCCTGTCCGGATCGATTTCAAGATTTTTAAAGCTCAGCCTGCCAAGGATTTCCTCCCCGCTTCCGTTGAGAATGGTGTAGCGCCTCACCAGCGAATGAACCCTGGCGCTGAACTCATTAATATCAAAGGGCTTTGTGAGATAATCATCCGCCCCGAGCCGGAGCCCGTATACCTTGTCGATATTATCGTCCCGGGCTGTCAGCATCAATACTGGTACCGCACTGGTTTCACGGATTTTCCTGAGCACCTCGAAGCCGTCCAGACCGGGCATCATTACATCCAACACCACGAGCACCGGGCTGCCCTCCTCCAACTTTTCAAGCCCTTCGCGGCCGTCACTGGCGCAGGCCGCTTCAAAGCCATCGCAGGTGACACATTTTTCGAGTAGGGCGCACAGCTTAGGATCATCGTCAATGATTATAATTCTATTTTTCATTTTGTTCTCCTTTTGTCCATGATTGTCTTTTCATTCTAACATCTTCCGCTGAAAAAAAGAACAAAAATAAAAAAGGGAAGGCGGCGAAACGCCGTGTCATCTCAGAAATGACAGCTGTTCACATTGATACTGGCCTTTGTAGTCTTTGATAATATCTTTCATCCTGAAATTGAGGCCCGCCTGACCGCAGACATTTTCTAAAAACGTGTAAAGTTCATGTGCTCTGGAAGCTCCGCAGCTATAATCATTGCCGTATCGCCGCATATACTTTTGCCGGAGTCCGGGAAAATGCTGGTCCAGCTGATTAAAATAATAATCTCTCTGGACATCTCTAAGGGTAACACCAAAACCGGGATAAATGAAACGTGCGCCGCACTTTGCCCCCTGCTCCACAATCGACTGGATATTGTCTGTGTTGTCCTCAATAAAGGGAAGAATCGGCATCAGCAAAATGCCGATATAGATGCCCGCGTCTGAGAGGGCTTTTACTGCCTCAAACCGTTTGCTGCTTGGCGGGGCCCCAGGCTCGACAATACCGCTCAATGCATCGTCCGCCGCTGTGATCGTGACCTTACAGATAACCGGGGAGTGGCTCTGTATACGCGACAGCAGATCAATATCCCGTGTGACCAGGCTCCCCTTGGTCGCGATGGCCACGCCAAAGCCATAATGGTCAATGAGCTTGAGCGCTTCCCTGGTCAGGCGCTCCTTTCTCTCAAAGGGATTGTAGGGATCGCTCATGGCGCCAGTTCCTACCACACCTTTTTTCTTTTTACTTTTAAGGTCACGGGCGATGAGCCTGAGGGCGTCCTGCTTTTTCTTTACCGTGTCAAAATCTGTATTCTGGTAGCATTCGCTGCGGCTGTCACAATAAATGCAGCCGTGGCAGCAGCCCCTGTAAATATTCATGCTGTATTCTGTTCCAAACCACGCGGTATTTTTATTCTTGGTGACCAGTGTTTTGGCCGGTATTGTTTCCATTGATTTCTCCTTTTTCTTTCTCTCTATATTATACCAGACAGAATCTGACAGGTCGTGTCATATTTGAACTGCAGCGCTTCTTCTTGCATTTTGCTGCTTTTCTGGTTATACTGAACTGCGTACAAGGAGGTACCTATGACGGACAAACCATCAAAAATACTCATCGTTGAGGATGATCGCGCCCTGAACCAGGGACTTGTGCTGTCCTTAAAAAACGATTCTTATACCACACTTTCCGCCTTTTCCATTAAGGAGGCCAGAGAAAAACTGACAGACAATACCTTTGACCTGATCGTTCTGGATGTAAATCTGCCTGACGGCAATGGGCTGGAGCTGTGCCAGGAGATACGGCGCCGTTCTGCTGTTCCCATTATTTTTCTGACCGCCAACGATATGGAAATGGACGTGGTCATCGGCCTTGAAAACGGCGGAGATGACTATATCACGAAGCCCTTCAGCCTGGCGATTCTGCGTGCCCGCATCGCCGCGCTGCTGCGCCGAAGCCAGAAGGAACGGCAAAACCGCATAAAAATCGACGCCTTTACTTTTGATTTTGACCAAATGGTTTTTTTAAAAGGAGAAGATGAGCTGACGCTCAGCAAAACGGAGCAGAAGCTGTTAAAGCTGCTGCTGGCAAACCACGGCAGCACTGTCACCAGAGAGCTGCTGCTGGAAAAGGTCTGGGGCGACAGCGCGGACTTTGTGGATGAAAACGCCCTCTCTGTGACCATACGCCGTCTGCGCAGCAAGCTCGAGGACAATTCCTCAAAGCCTGTGTATATCCAGACAGTTTATGGCCTGGGGTATACCTGGGCGGTGACGTAAAATGAACGCAGCCGTTATCCTTATTTCAATATCGGCCATTCTCCTCGGCGGGTTCTTTATCCTTTGCCTGTTCCGCTTAAGCCGGACCCTTACCCGTCTGGACCAAATGCTTGACAGCGCTCTTGAGAACACCTTTGAAGAAAATGCTTTTGACGAAAGCCGCCTCTCAGCCCTTGAAACCAAGCTTCATCATTTTCTGAGCGCCAGCCGTGCCCGCAGCAGCCGCACTGTATCTGAGCGGGATCAGGTCCAGACCCTTATCGGCGATATTTCCCACCAGACTAAAACGCCCATTGCCAACCTGAGGCTTTATTCTGACTTGCTGGCAGAACAGTCAGGCCTGCCAGAATCTGCTCAGATGCTGGCAGATGAGATTGGCCGGCAAAGCGCAAAGCTTGATTTTCTGATCCAGTCACTGATCAAGGCCTCCCGGCTTGAAAACGGCATTGTTCAGGTTTCACCCGAGACTTCCGCCATGGATGTGCTTTTAGAAAGCGCCGCGCTGGGGGTATTAAAAAAAGCTCAAAACCGTTCTGTCACGCTTATTATGGATGTTCCGCAGAACCTGTCCGCCTGCTTTGATCTCAAATGGACAGCGGAGGCTCTTTATAATATTCTGGACAACGCACTCAAATACACCCCGCCGGGCGGAGAAATTTGCGTCACCGCGCAGGCCTATGAATTATTCTGCCGAATCGATGTCTCAGACACTGGAATTGGTATTTCCGAAGACGAAATACCCAAGATTTTCAGCCGCTTCTACCGTTCCTCCGCAGTCAGCCAGGAAGAAGGCGTTGGCATTGGCCTTTACCTCTCCCGGGAGATTATCACCTTGCAGGGCGGCTATATCAAGGTTTCCTCCGAACCCGGTAAAGGCTCCTACTTCTCTGTTTTTCTGCCACGCTCTTTTCAAAAAAAGGAAGAAACTTCTGCCTTTTAAATGAAATCTGTCAAAACTGTAAGATTCCGGAAAGAACATGGAAAGAAGTTTTTGTTATAGTTTGTTTATGGAGTTCTTACTCCGTACAGACTATCAATTATGGAGGTCATTATGATCATTCTACAGACAAAACAGCTAAAAAAATATTACGGTACAGGTGAAACCACTGTAAAGGCTCTTGACAATGTGTCCCTTGAGATAGAAGAAGGCTCATTTTCAGCCATTGTCGGCACCTCAGGCAGTGGAAAATCCACGCTTTTACATATGCTCGGCGGACTGGACCGCCCTACATCAGGCTCCGTAATGGTGGATGGCAAAAACATCTTCGATTTGAAGGATGACGCCCTGACCATTTTCAGACGCCGCAAAATTGGATTTGTGTTTCAAAACTACAACCTGGTGCCAGTCCTCAATGTTTATGAAAATATTGTCCTGCCCATCGAGCTGGACGGCCATGCCGTTGATAAAAAATACGTAAGCAGAATCATTGATATCCTCGGGCTTAAAAGCAAGCTTTACAGCCTTCCGAGCCAGCTTTCCGGCGGCCAGCAGCAACGCGTCGCCATTGCCCGGGCCCTTGCCTCTAAGCCGGCCATTATCCTGGCCGACGAACCCACCGGTAATCTGGATTCCAAAACCAGTCTGGATGTTCTGGGTCTTTTAAAAATCACCAGCGAGCACTTTCATCAGACCATTGTGATGATCACCCACAATGAGGAAATCGCTCAGATGGCAGACCGGATCATTCATATCGAGGATGGTCAGATCACAGGTGGTGGCCACTATGCTTAAGGTCAAAAATAAAAAAGCCGTGGGCAGGATTGCCCTCAAGAGCTTTAAAGCCAATAAGCTCCGCAACCTCATCGCCATTGTGGCTATTGCCCTGACCACCATTCTGTTCACCACGCTTTTCACCATGGGCACCGGTGTCGTGGAAACCTTCCAGCAGCAGACCATCCGCCAGGCCGGCGGGGACGGGCACGCGGTTTTAAAGTACCTGAACGATGAAGAATTTGACAAAATCAAAAACCATCCTCTGATTAAGGAGATCAGCTACGACCGCCTGATGGCAGACTCAGTAGACAACCCAGAACTGCTGAAACGCCGGTCTGAGATGTGGTATAAAGACGATACAGGCTTAAAATTCGCAGGTATCCGCCTGACAGAAGGACAGAAGCCCCAGTCTGCCAATGAGATCATCACGGATACTAAAACCCTCGACATGCTGGGCCTGCCTCACGAGGTTGGCGCCACTGTTCCCCTGACTTACACCATCCAGGACCAGGTTTTTACCCGTAACTTTATTCTTTCTGGCTACTGGGAAAGCGACCCGGTTTTTAATGTCGGACAGATTTATGTCTCTCAGGCTTTTGTCTCTGAAAATGCTGATATTCTCAGCCAGGCTGACCCGGGAGACGGCCAGATGGCCGGAGTGGTAAATGCCTATATTCTGTTTAGAAACAGCTTTAATCTCGATGCCAAGCTTCATCAGGTGATCACCGAGAGTGGCTTCAACGCTTCGGATTCCGAAGCGCCTGACTACATTGCCTCCAATGTCAACTGGGCTTACCTGTCCTCGAACTTCTCATTAAGCAATGCCACTGTTCTGGCAGCTTCATCTGCCATTATCCTTATTGTGTTCACAGGCTATCTGATTATTTACAATATTTTTCAGATATCCGTTATCCGGGATATTCGTTTTTATGGCCTGTTAAAAACCATTGGAACGACTGGGCGGCAGATTCGGCATATCCTTAACCGGCAGGCTGTTCTGCTTTCAGCCATCGGCATTCCTATTGGTCTGATTATTGGCTTTTTCACCGGGAAAGCCCTGATTCCCATTCTTTTATCGGCCAGTAACTACAGCGCGGACAACGGCGTTTATGTCTCACTGAACCCGCTGATTTTTATCGGCTCTGCCCTGTTTGCCGTTGTGACAGTTTTCATCAGCACACGCAAGCCCGGGCGCATTGCCTCAAGAGTATCTCCCATTGAGGCGGTTCGTTATACCGAAGGTGGAAAAGAACGAAAAAAACAGAAAAAATCAACAGACGGCGGCAGGCTTTACCGCATGGCGCTTTCTAATCTCGGCCGCAGCCGGGGTAGAACGATCCTTGTAATCATTTCACTGTCTCTGAGCCTCGTGCTCCTGAACACGGTGTTCACGCTGTCCAGAGGGCTGGACATGGAAAAATACGTAAGCCGATGGGCCAACACAGACTTTGTTATTGCCCACGCTGATTATTTTAATTATGACTATACGGGCCCTGAGAACACTCTGTCTGACAGCTTTATCCAATTGGTCGAATCTCAGCCAGGCTTTGAAGCGGGCGGGCGAGTCTTTGGCGGAAAAAGTCAGAATATCAAAATGGACAATCCTCCCGGAGAAACCGAATACAGCAAAAATGGTGAGCAGGTCTTCGCCTCTGTATACGGTGTGGACCCTTTCGTGCTGGATAAACTCACGGTCTTAGAGGGAACTGCAGACGCTGAAAAGCTTGCTAGCGGAAACTACATCATTGCCGCTTATGAGTGTGACGATTACGGCAATCCCTATCCTTACAGTGCTCCTTTCAGCCTTGGCCAGCCCGTTACCCTGTATGACAAGAATGGTACGCCGCATACTTACGAGGTGCTGGCAAAATCCAAAGTAAACCTGAACGTGGCATCGGACCGAAGCAGCTGGGGCTACAACTTCTATCTCCCATCCGAGGTGTACAGCAGTCTTGACCCCGACCAGCCTCTGATGGAGTACACCTTTGACGTATCTGACGGCCTGGAGGGTGAAATGGAAGCCTTCCTGAAAAATTATACTGAAAAGAGCGAGCCCACAATGGACTACGAATCCCGCGAGCTCATTATCAACGAATTTGAGAGCATGCGGCAGATGATTCTGGTCATCGGCGGTATTCTGTCTTTTATCATTGGTCTCATTGGTATCCTGAACTTTGTCAATTCCATTCTGACCAGTATTATTACCAGACGGCGGGAGTTCGCCATGCTTCAGAGCATTGGTATGACTGGAAGCCAGCTGACGAAAATGCTCTGTCTGGAGGGGCTTTACTATGCCCTTGGAACCATGCTGTTCTCTCTGGTTCTTGGCATTTTCTTCTCTGCCATTATCCTTCGTGGCGTTACTGCGTCCCTGTGGTTTTTCTCCTACCACTTTATCATTACACCGCTGCTCATCACCTACCCCATCCTTTTAGCCTTATCTGTGCTGATTCCGGTTATTTCTTACCGGAGCACCATCAAACAGAGTATTGTGGAACGTCTGCGCGAAGCAGAATAAGATGCACCGGCTAACGCCGGGCATCTTTTTTATAATAGAATTTTACAGGCTACAGGAATCCATGAAGCTAAGATAAAGGCAAGCAATATTAATACCGGAATTCCCACCTTTCCAATATCAGACATGGCATAATAGCCTTTTGAAAAAGTCATCATCGGAACGGCTGAAAGTGGTAAAATCATTGTCCAGCTTGAAAAGATACATAAAGGTACGACCAGTACAGCCGCATTAATTCCCAATTCTGCTGCTACAATTGTAACGGGAAGTGTTGTGGAGGTAATGACTGCAGGCGCATTTGGAAGGATGAGCTGCATTAAATACATAAACGCCGCCAATTGAAGGATTAAAAGAAAAATATTTGTCCCGGCTTCAATTTTAAACATTATCTCTGCAAACCAAGCCGCGACGCCATTTTTTAAAATCAGGTTGCCAATGCAGAGCACACATCCAACCATTAAAATAACATCCCAGCTTACCTCATCCTTAAAATCTTTCCAACTGAGGATATCAATCCCCGGTAAAAACATGACTGCCAACCCACAAATTGCAATAACAGTTACATTTAAATTTGGAAACCAGGAACTGAGTATCCATAAGACTACCATTATAAAGATAATCAGAACGACCAGCTTTTCTTTCAGCTCAGGCTTTTCAATCTGTTGAAGCTTAAGAACAAAGTTGTCAATTTTTACCCTTTCAATAGACGCTGGCTTAAAAATCTTTATAATCAAAATCCAGGCAACTGGTAAAAGAATGATGGCAACCGGCAGACAAATACCTATCCAGTCTATAAAGCGGATGGAAATATTCGCATATTCTTTCAAAAGCTCCAACGCCAGAATATTGTTAGAGCTGCCAGCTGGTGTAATAATACCACCAATCATCCCCGCAACTGGTAAAGCGATCATTACGGCTCTGCCTGTGCGCTGTTTCTCTGCTTCTGTATCATATAATGTCAAAAAACTGAGGGCAATTGTCATAAACATGACTGTAGCAGGAATATTTGACATAACTGATGAAATGAACGCTGTTGCAATCATAATAGCCAAAATAAACAGATTGATATTGCCCCCCAGCTTTTTTAATAAAAATAATAGTATTCTTTTTGTTGTCGGTACTTTAGAAATGGCGGCTGATATCCCAAAGGTAGCCAATACAAAGAAGATTGTAGGATTTGGAAAAGCCGTCAATGTCTCCTTTAATGTGGAAACCCCCATCATTAAGGGCAAAACAAGTAAAAAAATACTGCTTATTCCAAGCGGAATCACCTCTGTTATCCAAAGCAGCACTGCTATCACCAGCAAAACCAATGTTTTAACGCCAATTATTCCCAAGCCTTCCGGAACAGGCAGTGAAGGATAAAATAAAAGCACTGCTAAACAGAGAAATAAACCAATGACTCTTTTTCGCATTTTTGTTCTCCATTATCTCATAATTTTTAATTTAAAAAGGCTTCAGACGATATATGAAACCGTTGAAGCCTCTGAAAAATTATTTAAAAGGGATTCCCTTTATTAACTCAACTATAAACCTCGTTGCAGAATTCTACACCAGCCATTGCCTGAGTTGCAAATGCGTCTGCACCGGTGAATTCTCTGACTGCTTCGGTACAAATCGTTCCTCCGATGATAACTTTAACCTGATCTCTCACACCAGCCTCTTCTAATGCGTCAATGACATTTTTCATCTCAGGATAGGTGGTATTTAGCAATGCGCTTAATCCCAGCACTTTTGTATCTGTATCCTTTACAGCATCTACAAAATCTTCAGTCGATACATCAATCCCCAGATCAATCACTTCAAAACCTGAGCTTCTTAACAGACTGATAACAATATTTTTTCCAACATCATGAATATCGCCGTGAACTGTTCCAATGATGACTTTCCCCTTATTATCCTGGCCTTCTCCTGAAGATTCTAAGAGTGGGGTGAGCTTTTTCATGATGGCTTCCATAATCTCAACTGAAAACATTAACTCACCAAGATAATAAGTTTCTTCTCCAAACAGGTCTCCTACCATCACCAGTCCTTCGTTGGCTTCAGCCACAATATCCAACGGCTGTCTCCCCTGTGCAATTTCCTCCTCGACAATCTGCAATGCTAATTCGTCTTCAAGATCTCTGATCGCTTCTGCTAATTTGCTCATAATTTTACTCCTCCTTATGATCTGATAATCCAGGAATATGCCATACGTTCTAACTTATTCCAATTACTCTCAATTAACCCCTCGTCTCCCGTTATTTTCCATCCATGTTCATCTCTATACATATCCCAAGAAGTAACCACGTTTTTAATTGAAGGGAGTTCAAGCTTTTTATCCTGATTGTAAGCTTCTTCCGGCGTTGGGGCAGGACCGTCTGTATAGCGTCCGTACTCATTGACGGCATCGATAAGCGCCTGGAAGTTTTCTGGTTTACAATCCTCCGGAATGTGACCGCCCCCCTGCGGTATCCATCCTCCGTCTTTTCCAACCGTTTCACAGAGCAGCTTAACTCTTTCTTTAATGTCATCTGGCGTCCCTAAGATCATCATATCCGTTGGTATTCCTCCCGAAATACAATTCTTATAGCCGAAGGCCTCTTTAGCCTTAAAGATATCCGCTTCATTGTCAACATCAAACAGAACAGTCCCTTTTGGAAAATCAGCCAAATGATCCCAATGTGGCTCCCAGTTACCTTCAAGAAAAATTCTAAACGTATAGCCAGCTTCAATCATGGTCATAATGCCTTTATAGAAGGTAGGCCAGTAGAATTTATCAAATTGTTTGGGGGACATAAAGCATGGTTTATGTGTCGCTATGAAAATTGGCATCTGCTTTTTAGGATCAACAAGCGCGGCGCAGTTATTTAAATTAATTTCCATCAGCTTTTCACAGGCTTCTATAATTTCATCCTGTTTTTTAAACATATCCCGCATAATACCGCGGAGCCCGCGATAATTATCTGAAAGGATATCAAAGGGCGCTGTCAGCTGGCTTTGAGTTGTGCCGGGGAAGCCGTAATCGTATTTTAATCTTGAAGCTCTGCTTTTATTGATTGTTCCGATAATCCCCTGCAGAAAACCTGATTTCAGAAACGCCATGTAGGAACGGATTGATCCTTTTTCCTTATACTCCCCAAAAATTCTTGGAAAATAGATTTCCATTTTATATTTAACAGGGTCGTCAATAAACTGCTGATATTCATCTTCCTTCATCCAGTCCGATTCCACAAACTGCTGCAGAGAATTTGGGCTGATCTCTCTTCCGGGTACGCGATAAAGCTGGTAGTCTAAAACATCCCAGGTTGGCGCATAAGCGATATTACTTCTGAATGTATCCACCTCGGGGTATTTTTCTGCAAACTTAAATTCACAGTCCGCCCATTTTTCCGGATCATAAAGAATTTCCTGAAAATTATAGCCTGAATTCTTTTCTGCGTAATAGCATGTATTAAAGGCAAGTGGTACACGGTCAACGGGCTCCATACGAATCGCTGCCATATATCTTCCCAGTCGCCTGTTATAGGCCGCCTCAACTTCTTTTGATTTGAACATTAAATCTTCCTCCTCATTTTATTATTTTCCCTGAATTTCATCACTGGTCTTGCCATAGGTTTCCTTCATACACGCGGCTGAAACCGCTGCGATAAGGTAGGAGACCGCGATTACCATGAGTACAACAAAGAAACTTCCACCAGCAATGTCAAGAAGCATCCCGAGCAGAGCTGGAAATACAACAGAGCCCAACTGACATAAGGCATTATAAATTCCCATTACAGTACCCGCAAAGGGGCCCTTCGCTGTTTCTGTGGCCATTGTGTTGACAGGATTCCCTAAACCTGATGAGAACAGTCCATAAATCAACATAATTACCCAGAGAATTGCGGTGTCTTTGAACTGTGTCAGACAAACTACTGTAATACAGGTAATGACCCCACACAAAATCGCTACCTTTTTCCTGGATTTCAGCAGGTCTGACGCAATTCCTGAGAGCGTACCGCTAAACAGCTTCATGGCTGAGGACGCAGCAAAAATTCCTCCGGCGGCTGCCAGTGTAAATCCCTGTGTATCGACAAAGAATTTCATAATCCATGTTGTGAACCCATTATTTGCACCAATGGCCAAAAACTGTGCCAGTGTGGCCAGTATCAGTGTTCGGGTTGTCAAAATACGAAAAGCTCCCTGCCGGTCTTTTTGTTTTTCCTCCGGTGTTTTCTGTACGCTTGATCCCGACGCCTTTGCAACCCCTCTCTCCTTCGCAAAGGTAAAAAACAAAACAGCAACAGCCAAAGCGATAATACCGCCATATGTAAAAGCCATCTGCCATCCCTGGCCGGTTATAACACTCGGAAATACACCTGATGCAATAACATTCCCCAAAGCTGGACCAGTCATAATGAATCCCATGGCCGTAGCTCTGCGTTTATCATCAAACCATCCCAAATTCATCTTAGCACAGCCAGAAAACAGTGGCCCGCTGGCCATACCAGCCAGCACTCTTAAAATAAATAAAATCGTGTAGCTTCTTGAAAAGGGTATTGCCAAAGTGAATACTGCCGTCAGTAATGAAGATACCGCCAAGGATTTTCGTGGTCCAAATTTGTCTACGAAGAACCCTGAAAAAAAGTTCATTGCAACATAACCGACATAGTATGCTGTCACTAAGCCCCCCGCCTGAGTCATTGATATCCCTAAATCCGGAGCTGCTACCGGAATAGCGGTACTCCAGATATTTCTGGATATAAACGAAACGGCATAGGTGCACAGGCAGAGCAGGGCGACCACCCAGCTGTACCAACCAATTTTTTCCTGTTTATTTTGGTCGTTTGAATTCATTTCTTGGTTTGTCATTTTTTACCCCCTGTTATTCCTCCCTATTAGTTTTGCTCTGGTAAGTAGCTACTTTACCTGAGTTTTATTTAATCAGCACGTACTGGATGAACACGTTTCAATGAATGCATCCTTATTTTGTAATCGTGTTCTTTTTTCACAGTATAATCCCATTTACCGTAAATGTCAAGTATTTACTGTTATTTACCGTATATT
>OIET01001012.1_pt1 | contig 16312 bp, 24 predicted proteins | sample 1581871 | NCBI WGS metagenome assembly OIET01 (sample SAMN03279760, study PRJEB24777) | human gut metagenome | isolation source: fecal sample PR121 from 1 month old male Malay infant, vaginally delivered... | place: Singapore | collected 2005-09-16
ACATACATTTTCGTTGCAGATGGGTATACTTGATAACAAGTCAAAGAAATAAGTTATCAAGGAGGAATACAAATGTCTGATGGCATGAGTTATTTGGTAAACCTTCCTGAATTGACATGTTATTTTATAATACAAGTAACCTGTGTAAAAAGCGCAGTTTTAAAAGGGTTTTTAGAAGAATAATTCTGAAGCCCTTCTTTTTTATGCCAATATTTAGGCAGTATAAATTTGAGCGCAAAAAAATTATTTGGGCAGAAGATTGGGCAGAAAAACGAATAAGATACTTGTTAATGAAATATTGATTAAGGAAAAGATTAATATGCGAAGAGAAAAAAAGTATAGTGACGAATGTTTGCTGAATATTTTGAGATTTAAAACTGAAGAGTTAGGTCGAACGCCAAAATGCCGAGAGGTTGCAAGATATTGGACAATTATTCGACGGTTTGGTTCGTGGAATGGTGCCTTAGAATGTGCAGGTGTTCAAGTTTGTTCGATTAATCAAAGAAAGGTTAGGCAATAAGAAAGAAATAATATAATGGAGGTGAACAAATAGGAATTAGAAATACTAGAAAAACCATATAAAAAAGAAAGCCGCTGCTGGAACAGCGGCGACAACTTAATATTTGTTTTATCACACAGAAAAAAACAAATACGCTATAGTTACATGTAATTATAGCGTATGTATAAATCTGTCAATAGAGTGCAAGCCGATTTTAAGAAAATCGGCTTGCACCGGGCATTTCTGTGTGGCGAACCCGGGTTCCAGAGCAATGCTGTTGCCGGGATAAAAAGAACAGCCATCGGGGTTTGGCAAGCCCATGCAGAGAATTGCCCGTCACTCAGTCCGTACATTGGTTTTCTCTTTTTTATGTACGTATCATCCTTTTGACATGAGTTTTCTTTTTAAACAAAGAATGACGTAGGAGAATGCATCCAAATCTGAAATGATTCAAAAGTATGGGCGGGATCTCGAGTGGGAAGCTGATACAGAGGGTAGTTTAGAGATGCTATCCCGATGAAGCAAGGCGGGTGTGAAATTTAATACACCTTACCAGATAATAAGTAAAAGCTATAAAAAGCAAGAAATTGCAATATGATATAGCTTTTTTTTATTTTTACTTATATCTGGGGGGGTGTTTTTGATCAAAGAGAAAAAAACACTGTTGGGAATATCTAATCAAAAAAATTTGAGCGTAGCGAAAATTTTATCCTATATTTGCTTTTGTATATCTTTGTATATATATGCAAAGAAGTATGGAATAATGTTTAAAGTAATGTGTTATAAAGCAATATATATAAAATAATAAAATCTAATTAAAGAAAAGATTGATTTTCATTGCCAAATGGTATATACTATGTATATACGAAAGGGAGTGAAAATAATGATAACAAAATTACGGAGTTGGGGTAATAGTCAAGGAATATGTATTTCAAAGGATATGTTGAAGTCCCTGGATTGGGTAAATGGGGAATCTGTTGAAGTAGTCGCAGATAAGGATCAAATCATCATTAAGAAATGGGCTCCTAAAAAATGTCGCAAAAATATTAAGCAGCTTTTTTACGGGTACGAGGGAGAGTATCATGCTGAAGAAATTGATTGGGGAAAGCCCGAAGGTAAGGAAGTATGGTAAAACAAGGTAGCATTATTAAAATTAACTTTAATCCACAGTCCGGGCATGAGCAAGCAGGCTATCGTCCGGCACTAGTTGTAAGCAATGACTTTTTTAACCAAAAAACGAGTATGACAATAGTTTGCCCAATTACAAACACCAATAACAAGTTCCCTCTTCATGTTCCGCTTGACAGTCGTACAAAAACGACTGGAGTAGTCTTATGCGAACAGTTAAAAGCATTGGATGTTGAGGCTCGTGGTTATCGTTTTGTAGAAATGGTACCCGGTGATATTCTTGAAAATGTGATAGATATTGTTTTTTCGGAAATTGAAATTTTGGATTAACTGGAAAAGAAGGCGAGTAAGCCTTCTTTTTTTTACGCAAATAATGCTCTTTTTTAGCCGATAAAATGAGTTGGGTTAGTTATTTGTGCCTAAAAAATGCTTATGCCTTTAAATAGGGAATATGGGCCTATTATTGAGATGTGTATGTTTTTTATGCAGTGATTTGTTTAAATGTCTAACCATAGTAATGTTTAAGTTTCAAAGTATAATTAAAGATTATATATTTCGTGTTTTTAATAAAAATAAAGTTATTAATAATTTTACTTTACGTCGTATATAGCGTATAATAAACATATAAAGTGAGGTGGTCGTAGAATGAACAACGATTTTATTAAAAATATGCGAACCTTTTTAGGCATGACTCAGAAAAACCTGGCGGACGCTTCCGGCGTCAACATCCGCCAGATACAGAGAATCGAGAAAGGCGAAACCGATGCCAACAAGCTGGCCCTGAAGAACGCAGTCGCCCTGATGGATGCTTTGGGCATCGAGGATGTCCATTTGCTCTTATTCAATAAGGAAAAGGACTTAATGGAGGCATACATTGACCGGAAAGGCTATGACCGACAGCCGCTTGCCCTGTTTTATCTGGGCTGCGCCTTTGTGGATACCGGCTATTTCCGAACGTGTTTTGAAGAAAAAGATGAATTTTATCAAAAAGCATTGACCTTCAGACAGATTGAAAAAACAGCCATGTCCATTGCGGTCAAGGCACACCAGGGGATGCGGGGATTGGGCCCTTACAGCGCATTTTACGCGATTTTTGATCAAGAAGCCGATAAGTGGTCATTAACGGATGAAGAAAATGCCCAATACTTTTGTGAGGGAATGCTGTTATGCTTTGCAATATTTAGTTATACCCAGCTCTTCGGAGGAAAATTTGAACGAAAAGGAGAAAGACCCATGAACGAAAATGTAGCGTATGCAGAAAGAGAGAGCATTTGTGGCGGCGATTACCCGGATCTGAACATTGGAGATCGCGTCGCTTTGGGAGAAGTCTGGAGCGGAGAAGGTGAAAATCCCATGGACGATCTATACGAAGGCGAAACATCCTACTCCTACTTTATAAAAGATAGTGAATGGATCAATTACGTCTTCAAGCCCACGGGCAAAAAGGTTGATTCCGATACTTATTCCGAAGACGCCCGGGACGAAGTGGAAATTACCGATATTGAAATTCTCTAAAAGGAGCCGACATGCTAAAGGAATGTATTGAGGTGTTCAAGCACCAATATGAAAAGCGGGGAGAAGCCCTTTTTCTGGAAGATTATCTTTTTGATCCAGGGCTGTACGTTCTGGTCGATACAAACGGAAAAATCCTGATGCAGCAGGAAGTACATGACGATGATGATTTGCCGGAGGAATTCATTGAAGCGTTCCGGGAAATTGACTACCTGTCCAGAATCATTTCGACCAACAAAGCCCTGGATAAGAAAAAGATGATCCATTCCAATAATTATCTGAGTTTCTGGGTGAAAAAACAAAACGTCCTTCCGGATAAAAACGGAAAGGTGCGGCTGACACCAGAGATCATCAATGGTTACTATGAGGTGCTGGCAAACCCAGAAACGAAATATCAAAAAGAGATCCTGCCGTTACTGGAAGAAGTCCGCCAGGAAGTCGGAGAGATTGACCGGGAGATCCTCAATCAGAACCGACAGTGGATGGTCAACCACATTGGCCAGCTGCTAAGTGATCCCAAAGAAAAAAGCGGGTATTTGAAAGTTTTTTTCACTGCATCGACCGAGAAGTACCAGGCAGAGAGCAAACGGTACTATGTGCCAAACGTGTTCAGCTATCCGAAATTCATGACCGAAATAGATGGGCAGACCATGGGAGTTTCAAGCTACACGTTGAACCTCAACGATAAGAAGCCCTTCCATAAAAACTTTTCGCGCAAGAGTCCAGTGCCATGCTTTGAGAATGCAGAGGATGCCTATCAATGTGCCAAGTTCTACCAATACCTGGACATCCAGGCGCGGAAAAGAACCTACAATGTCTATATCAATGCGCACGACGGCATTTTTGCCCTTCCCAATGAGAAAGCACCTGAAACCTATTTTAATGGCTACTATCTGCGCATCAGCCGGGAGCTGACCGGGCTGGAGATTGTCTATTGTGACCGCGTCAATGGCTTTTTCCCAGAAATACCGCCGTTGGAAATAAAACAGCGGCTGGCAATCGACTGTAACAAAAAGTTTTCAGCACAGAATTACCCTTTCACAGTGCTGGATACGACCAATGAACTGAAATGCTATATCGACCAATATATCTATGGGAAGGCCATGCTCAAGCAGTTGTTCAGGAAGCCCAAAGATCTTCGGTATAGCGAACCCGTTTTTAAAAACGAACTGATCGCGGCCATGCCCAGCTTCGTCAACGCATTTTTTATCGGAGAGATAAGATCCTTCTGGGATTATTATAAGCATCACGCCATGAAGCTGGTGTACAACAACATCAAAAATGATCAGTATTTCTATGCGCAGCTGCACTTCACAATTTTATTGGCAATGGAAGAGTATTTTGAAGAAAAACAGGAGGACGATTTTATGGAACTGGCCAATGAACTCTTTAGAATGGTAACCGAGGAAGATGTGATTGAGATCCAGAATGACAAGCAGTATTATTTCATCGCAGGCCAGCTCATTGACTACCTGAACCATTATTATAATAAAAATACCTATGCAGCCATTCACATCGAAAATGCACTGAGGATAAAAGAACCCGTTAAGCTGCGAGAATCCATGACCAAGACCTTTCGGGAGAGAATGGCGCAATTGAGACAAAACGTCCGCTTTGACAAGCTTATGGCTGCATTTTTGCTCCATGAGCCGGAAAGTAAAAAAGTGGACGAGCGTTTTCTCATCGCTGGTTACTTATCCGCCAATGTCCTGTATCGAAAGCGCAAAGAGGAGGAAAACGCATGAAAAAACACGTCAAAGTCGGAAAAAACACCACCATAACCTATGGTTGGAAAAGGTGCGCACCAAAGAAAGCGAAGCAAAAGAAGCCGTCGTTCATGACGCGCATCAAGGCCTATTTGAAGCGCAATATCCAGTTTGTCTATATCAAGGAGTATGATGATGAGGTGGCATGATGAGAAAGAAAGCAAAAGACCGGATCGGAGAGCATCACGGATTACTGGAGATAAAGGATTGGAAACGTGAAGGTGATCGCACCTATTTCTATTGCCGGTGTGAATGCGGAAACGAAAAATGGATTCGAGCCGATCAGGTCATTGATGGAACAACCACAAGCTGCGGCTGCCGGGCAAGTGAGACAAAATTTAAACCCATCGATCTGACCGGCCAAAGCTTTGGCCGCCTGAAAGCGATCCGCCCCACAGAGAAACGGGACAAGCATAACAAAAGTGTGATCTGGCTCTGCGAATGCCGCTGCGGCAAGATGGTGGAAGTCTCAGAAAGTCGCCTTGTAAAGGAAGAAGTGCGTTCCTGTGGCTGTCTGGCCCAAGAAACCCAACAGCAGTCCATCAAAAAGGCTCAGAAGAAACGCGCAGAAGCTTTTCTGGTTGAGGGAACCGATCTTCTAGTACTCAAGCGGGATAAGCCCATAAAGAGCAATAAAAGCGGTGTAACCGGCGTAAGTTTTGACACCAGCAGACAAAAGTGGCGTGCACAGATTGGCTTTCAGGGAAAGAATATGATCCTTGGAACATTTAACACCATGGAAGAAGCCGTGAAAGCCCGAAAAGACGCTGAAGCCCTTTACTTTGCACCGGTGCTGAATAAATACGAACAGGAAGAAGCCCCCCTTAAGAGCACACAAAAAACGGATCAGGAAAACCCCGCAAGCCCAGAAAAATATACGCAGCAGGAGCTGATCCAAAACTTGAAAGCACTCGCGGAAAAGTTAGGACGTACCCCCAAAAGCAAAGAATTGACATACCCGAGCATTGGCACTTACAATAAACGGTTTGGTTCTTGGAATAATGCCCTGCGGGCAGCCGGACTGCCGTTAAATCATCAAACAGAAGCGAAGAAAATACCCTCGCCAGAAAAAATCTTGAAACCGATCAAAAAAGAAAAATATTGACTAAGAAAAAAAGATGCGTATCCCACGACAGGCGCGCTGGGAGAGAATATTTCCAAAAGCTAAATTCTTTCCTATGTATTTGCCCGCGGCCTGTTTCCTCGGAGTAGAACCATTCAATAGCAGCGCTGAATCGATATTCGTTTCAGTGCTGTTTTTATAAAAATAAATTGACAAATAGAAAATATGTATTGCAATATACGGACGTATGTGTTATAATGTAATTAAGGTAAGGGATAACAATGAAAGGAGAAACAAGATGAATACTTTAGAAAAATATATTGAGAAAGCCATTCGATGGAGCGATGAAGGTGGTGGTTACGGTTATTTATTAACCGCAGAAGATTTTGATGAGTTTGAACTCGAAAGTGACATTTACCGCTATTATGACCAGGGCGGCCGATGGGTGTTCCAACTGATTGATCCGGAAGTCTTTGACTTCAATGAATCAGACGGCCAGGAAGAAGGTGTCATTGCGACAGAATATTTTTATCGTCAGGATGATGCAGAATAAAAAAAGGGACTAACCTACCTGCTGTGAAGTTAATCCCTTACCCGATCCTTCCACAAACCGGGTATGTTATGATTATAACATACCCTTTATTTTAAGGCAAAGGTGATTCATGAACGAAAAAAAACAAAAAGGAAGTACGCAGAAAAAGTACGAAAGATTTCCAATTGATTTTAAGCCGGAAATACTGTCTGCCTTTAAAGAAGCATGTCAAAAAAATGGAAAAACGCCAACGGCCGTAATCAAAGAATTTGTTAGTAGTTACATCTATCAGGAACTCGCCATTGAAGTTGAAAAAACAAAACCCAAAGGATATACACAAGCCCAGCTCATCGGGCTTTTAAAGGAAAGAGCGGAAGAACTCGGTCGGGCACCGGTCGTAAAAGAAATGGAACGGCCATCAGGAAGAACGTATATTAACCGATTTGGGACTTGGAAGAAAGCGCTTGAGGCAGCAGGTCTTGAAAGAAAAAAAATTGTGGCTGAGAAGCCGGAACAGACAAGTCACAGGGGCTACACGAAAGAATGCCTGGCTGAAAAAATAAAACAGCGTGCCCACGAATTGGGACGCCCTCCCAAAAACACAGAAATGACCAATCCCAGCGGCAGAACTTATATCCGTGCTTTTGGAACATGGAATGAAGCCTTGCGGGCAGCCGGTTATCAGCCAGATTATCCGAGGGATGGATTTGATCATAAAAAACTAATTGAGCAGCTGAAAGAGGAAGCTGGCCGACTTGGGCGAACCCCACTGGCAAGCGAAATGGCCAATCCGTGCGGTAACCTTTATATGCGGGAATTCGGTACATGGGATAAGGCACTCGAGGCAGCAGGTTTAAAACCAGAGAGAAGTACCCGGAGAAAAGCCTATACGAAAGAAGAATTAATACAGAAAATCCAGGAAAAAGCGCAGGAACTTGGCCGAATCCCAAATTATAATGAGGTTAGCCGTCCATATTACAGCACTTATGTTAAGTACTTTGGCAGCTGGGAGAAGGCGCTTGCTGAAGCTGGACTAAGTAAAGAAAAATAATAACGAAGAAAAAACGTTGAAGGAATAGAACGGGAAGGGTACATACAATAAAAACGAAATCGATATACGCCCCAGGAACGGATACATTTTATCCAGGAAAAAGCGAAAGAATTCGTGCGAACCCGGACAGCCGGGAAAATGAAAAACCCATCTTCTTCGGCATATTCAAACCGTTTTTGAAGCTGGAATAATCCATTGCGGGCAGCAGGGCCTCAGATTAACAAGGAACATGCAGCTGATTGCTGTGTAAAAAAGAAGAATAAACAAAAGAGGGTACATGGTGGATTTACAAATGAAGGTGAAATATGAAAAAAGAGCCAACAGATCATATTGGTGAAAAGCATGGACGGCTCACCATAAAAGACTGGAAAAGAGAAGGACGCTACATCTACTTTTTATGTGAGTGCCAATGCGGAACAACAAGATGGTTCCGCGGGGATGGCGTTTTAAATGGAAAAACAAAGTCGTGCGGGTGCTCTCGCAGAAAAGACCTGACTGGAAAAGAATACGGGCTATTAAAGGCTATAAAGCGTTCTGAGCGAAAGTATCGTAACGGCTGTATTTGGATCTGCGAGTGCAGGTGCGGCAATACGATCGAGGTATCCGAAAGCGATTTAGAACGCGGAAGAAAAACCCATTGCGGATGTCAAAAAAAAGTCCATTTAGAACAGTCCGCCCAACAAGCCAGAGAAAAGAACCGAGAAAAAAACATGCGCGAGGGAACAAGTTTAGCGAGGATTAAATCAACGAAGGTTCCTTCAAGCAGCACAACCGGCGTGCGTGGTGTCTATTACAACGCAAAAAGAAACTACTGGTATGCGCAGATTACATTCAAGGGCAAGACGAAGCATTTAGGCATTTTTAAGACGAAGAATGCGGCAATAAAAGCGAGAAGGGCTGCCGAGGAAATCTATTTCAACCCCTTGATAGAGAAATATTCAAAGCCGGAGTGATCCGGCTTATTTTTCGGCAATCTGGCATCCCAGGGGCACATCATTCTGCGTCACCATCCCCATAGCAGCATTGGCATCATACAACCATTCTTTGGCCTTAGAATGGGGAATAATCACCGGCATCCGGTCATGAATGGCCACAACAGGCTCCACAGGCGCCTTGGTCAAGATAACGTATTCCGATGCATTTTCATGCTGCCGGAACACACCGCCGATATAAAGGGCTTCATCATCCTGAGACTGAAAAATATATTTGTTCTTTTCCTTGTCCCATTCGTAGAACCCGCTGGCCGGCACAATGCAGCGCCGCTCCAGAAAATCTTTTTTGAAGGTTTTCTTTTCTAAAATGGTCTCCGAACGGGCGTTGATCAGCAGCCCTTTTCGAAAAGAAACCTCATAACCCCATTTCATGACTTCCAGGCTCTTCCCATTCTGATCCGGTGTCGGCGCATAGATCGGCGCCATGTTGGAGGGGTAAACATCGCCTTTTTTCACCACAAAGTGATGTTTCTTATTGACTTCCTCAATAATTTCTTTAATTTCTGCCTGCTCTTTATCCGAGTAGAGTACATATCTTCCACACATATTTTTTCACCACCTGTATCATTTTTCAATACTCTAATAATACCCAGATACCACAAAATAAACAACAACGCTTTCAGTACGTTCATTCTATAAAAAGAATATGTGTTCTTAAAGAAACTTGCTTTTTGAAACAAATGTTTGTATAATATGGGTACAATCATTTTTCAAAGGGGGAGAACAACATGCAAAGGCAAGAGCGTGTGATACTGCATTCAGATTGCAATTGCTTTTATGCGAGCGTTGAAGAGCTGCATCATCCAGAACTTCATGGCCTGCCGATTGCTGTTGCCGGTGATCCAGAAAACCGTCATGGGATCATTCTCGCAAAGAACCAAATAGCAAAGAAACAGGGGGTTAAGACCGCAGAAGCGATCTGGGAGGCCAAACAAAAAAGCCCAGAACTGGTTATCATTCCGCCCAATTATCCACTTTATCAGAAATTTTCCAGAATGGCCCGAGAGATCTATTATTCCTACACAGACCGTGTCGAACCTTTTGGCCTGGATGAGTCCTGGTGCGATGTCACAGGCAGTGTTCATCTTTTTGGCTCCGGGGAAGAAATTGCCCAGGAGATCCGGCAGCGGATCAAGCATGAGCTGGGCATCACCGTGTCGATCGGCGTCAGCTGGAACAAAATTTTTGCAAAATTCGGCAGCGATTATAAAAAACCGGACGCTGTTACCTGCATTACAAAGGAAAACTATCGAAAAATCGTCTGGGAAAAGCCTGTGGGGGATCTGCTTTATGTTGGACGGTCAACCGAGAAAAAGCTCCGAAAAAAAGGAATTGACACAGTAGGCAGACTGGCCCAAGCGCCGGTCGAAGATCTGCGGCTCTGGCTTGGGAAAATGGGAGAGATCCTCTGGACATTCGCAAATGGGCTGGACATCAGCGAAGTCAAGCGCTTTGACCCGAATCTCAACGACAATGACCGGGAGATCGAGAGCATTGGAAATTCCATTACGACTCCGAGAGATCTGTTTAATCTGGACGAAGTAAAGCTGGTATTATACATGCTCACCGAGAGTGTGGCCATGCGCACCAGGGAAGCCGGTTTTAAATGCAAGACCTTTGCCATTTCCGTCCGGGACAAAAATCTTTTAAGCTTCACCAGGCAGCAGAAGCTTGAAAACCCCACCAACATCACTAAAGAAATGGCTGAAGCGGCCATACACCTTTTCAAAAACAATTATAATTTTAATGAACAGTCCGCGATCCGCTCATTAGGCGTCCGGGCCATGAACTTAACGCCAGAGAAAATACCGATCCAGCTCAATCTATTTACGGATGAAGAAAAGCGCATAAAACAGGAAAATCTTGATAAAACCATTGATGGCCTGCGCCATCGTTTTGGAAACAATAGCGTACGGCGGGCGATCACACTCGGAGACACCATGTCAGAGCTTGATCCGAAACGGGACAATGTAATTCATCCGGTAGGCTATTTTTAAAAACACACTTGAGGTATAATAGATGCATTACGTTAAAAAATATGTCGAAGTCATTGCACGCATTTCGGAAAATGGAGAGCCAAAACCGATGTATATTGGATGGGAAGACAATCGGTATTTTAAGGTAGACAAAGTCTTGGAAGTGCTGCCAGCTGCTTCGCTTAAAGCAGGCGGCCAGGGGCTCCGGTTCAAACTAAGAATCGGCCAGGCAACAACCTATGTTTTCTACGAGAACCCGGCGTGGTTCGTTGAGAAACGGGTAGATTAGGAGATTTTTATGAAATTAGCACATGAGTACAAAGGTTATTATTTAGACGTTTTTTATAAAGATGGGATCGTGAACGGCATTATCCAGCAGACGCAAGAACAGATTGAAGGATTGACGGTCGAAGAAATTATCCGAAAATTTAAAGAACAGATCAATCAGAACAATTAAATCTATCTCCAAGTAATACAGGAGTAAATATTACTAGATATAAGGATTGCAAAAAATAGCATTCCGGTATATAATAAAAGTTAAGAAAAACAAAAAGCGGCATCCGGGTATTGGTGTTGGAGCACCTCACCGGAATTGCGCAGGTGATAGGCCACCATGCACAACCTCCCCCTCGCGGGAAAGTACCGTAATACATATTATAGGCTATTTTGTACGTAAAAAAAAGATGTGCGCCGTAATTTGTAGGTATGTTGTAAGCTTTAAAGATCGAACTTTAGCTGTGCATGGATCGTACTTTGCACAGCTTTTTTGTTTTTCTGGAAGTTGTGGAAATCAAAGAGGGAACATGCGCGCATCCCTCTTTGCCACGACGGATTCCAGAAAAAATATATTAAGGGGAAAACATATGACCGAATTAGATCATAAGGCGATAGGCCTTCGTATTCGAAAACAGAGAACGTTTTTAAACATGTCCCGGGATGAACTGGCCAGAAAAATAGGCATTACCCCCACTTTCCTTGCCGATATAGAACTAGGGACTAAGGGCTTTTCTCTAAAAAGTCTGAATCGTTTTTGTGACATTTTAAAAATGTCCGCCGATGCAATCCTTTATGGCCCCAAAGAATACATGGGGACAAAATACGCATCACTGCTGGAGCTTTTGGAACGCTGTCCGGCAGATAAAGCAAAATATGCAGAAGAAATTCTGACACTATACTTACTCAGCCACGATCCAGTGGAATAAAAATAGTTTGCGAATTCCAAATATTTGGAAATCTCCTTAAAGACCAGAGCCATTGTGCACTGGTCTTTTTTTTAATGAGTTTTAATATAGCAATAGCTGTCATGTATATCTTTTTTGATCAAAAATAAAAAATAACGATGGAAAATCTCATGCAAACCATGAGAAGCATCCATAATTAAAAAACCCTGAAAATGGCTATTTTGTGGGAAAAAATGACATTTTTGCTTGACAAAGTTCATAAAATAATATATAATATACTTAGAAAATAAATGATTTAAAATATTATTTATTTTATAAGTATATTATAGTAGAAAGGAGGAAATAAAATGAAAAACAAATGGTTTGACATGGGAAGAAAAGAAGCGGACGAGCACTTTGAATTAGATGGGCTTGAATCCATCTCTTATTGTTATCGTGAATATATGAATCTGATATGGTGTGAAAAAGACTTGAACGAATTAGAATACATGAAGGGTTATATCGACCGAGCAAATGAGTTATGGTCCTATTGAGTTTTTGGAAATTAGGACGAAATGTCCACATATAGGGCAATAAGGTAAATTTTATATAAAAGGAGATAAAGAAATGGATAATTTTAATAATAGATCGTTTAGAGACGGATATGCATCATTTCATCAATGTGTGGCGGCATATGGTATAGGTTTCTGTGAGCAGATGCTAAGAGAGTTCACAGGATCAGAAATAGAGCCAAACTATATTGCTGGATATAAATTAGCCTTTAAAGATTGTATTGAGTGGCTGGGAGAAGATAATAAAAATGACGTTAATGTAAGAGAGAGGATATAGGAGAGAACTTTTAAAGGAGAAAATACAATGGACGAAAACATTTTGAAGTATGTACCGAAAAGCAAACGGCATGTTATATTTGATGCCTACAAAGATCAAGATGGCTATTGGATTTGTATCAAGCATGATTCGGGTTTTGAAGCCTCAAGAATGGAACCTGGATGCCACGTAATACATGAAAATACCATTCAAGAACTTAGATACCAAATAGCTGGAATTAAAAAAGAGTGCTGACCGACCAAAGCACAGCACTCAAATTAACAAGTAGCCCGAAGGCTGATTACATTATATCAGCCTTCAATTAAAAAAGAAAGAGAAATGATATGAATTTAAGTATAGCAGGACTTCCGTTCTTTATTCTGGCAATATTTATTGTGCAGTATGCGCCATTGTTCGTATAAAAAGTAAAATTAAGAACTCGCACCGACTGATCGAGAACATGATCGATAAAGAGGTATTTATAAAATGAAGTGGGAAATATTACATGATGGAAAAAGAGGTTGAAAAATGAATATAAGAGAAAAAATAGAGAAATTACTCAAGCTGAGTGAAAGTCCAAACGAAAATGAAGCGCAGGCGGCCTTGTTAAAGGCCAGAAAACTGATGATGGAGAACAAGCTATCCGAATCAGATTTTAAAGATACAAAACAGGAACCAATAGAAGTAGCTACTGGAATTACTTATACAAAAAGAACGAATTACTGGCTTCCGTATTTGTTAAGCGTAATTGCGAAAAATCATTCTTGTGTAAACTTTGAAAGAAAAAATTTTAATCAGCAAACAAGAACCTTATGGATTTATGGTTATCCAGGGGATGCTCAGATATGTAATAGAGTATTTAAGTATACAGTAGACAACATATTTTCGTGGAGAAATCATAATAAAAAAGAAATGAAAAAAATGAATGTTGATACAAAGACAATAAAGTCAGCAACAAATAGTTTTGCAGTAGGTTTTATTTATGGTCTTAAAAAATCATATGAAAAGCAGACTGATGAACATTCACAAGAATGGGGACTTGTAGCTGTTGTACCACCTGAAATTGAAAGTTACACAAAAAAAATGAAAGTAGAAAAAAGAAAAAGCGATCCATACCTTTCTCCAGAATATTTTAATTTAGGATTCAAAGAGGGTGAAAACTTTTCTTACCAAGAAAGACTTGAATAGAAAAGAGCGTTAGCTGCTAAACCAGACGCTTAATAGCCGAAGGCTGATTACATTATATCAGCCTACAAAAATAAAGTTAATATTGAAGGGATTATAATAATGCATAGGAGTTTTTTATTAATCAGCAGTCATGTAGTGAACAATAAAGAGCATGAAGATTTTTTTGAACGTGAGTACTATCGCCAAGGATTTGTTTATAAGGATGAAGAAGCATTTCTTCATAGTTTAAAGCGCGTATGCTATGTACCAGAGCTCTCAGATGCAAAATATACTCAGGAAGATTTCATGGAAATATGCAATGGACAGGAGGACTTTGCCAGAGAGTGCTTCTACGCTATAGACTGGCAACATCCAGAAACATGGGTTGAAGAGCAATACTTAAACAATGAATGGGGATGGTGTAATCGCTGCGAAATGATTTATGAAATGTTTGGCGATTCCTGCGCTTGCCCTAAGTGCGGCATGTTCTTTACTAATTGAGAGTGTAATTATAAAGAAAGATCAAGAAATACTTGGTCTTTCTTTTTTAATTAATATTTCATAAAAAATTAAATTGTATTCTTTTCTTTCCAACCCGTAAAAAGCTAGATTACTCAGCCTAGATAGAATACATGCATTATGAACGATGCATAACATTTTTTGAATTTATCTTTCTTTTTTTCATTAATAATCTTCTCTCCAAATGAGTTTCAGCACATTCTATATTTTCATTTCTTATCATAAATTTTACTCCCATATATAAAGAAGAGGTTTAATAGCTTTCTCCATATAGCAATAAATTACATCAATGATGAATATATTACATTCTATAATAACCACGTACATATAGAGCAGTACAAGGAGAAAAATAAGGAGGAAAATTATGTTTAAAGTTTATGGATATGTGCGTGTTTCTTCAAAGGATCAGAATTTAGACAGACAAATGGCTGCGTTAGGTAAGTACAGTATTCCCCAAAAAAATATTTTCCAGGACAAAGTGACTGGTAGTAATTTTTCACGTCCAGGTTACAAGAAACTATTAAAAAAACTACGATATGGAGATTTACTCATTATTCATTCAATCGACCGTTTAGGAAGAAATTACGAAGAAATACTTGAACAATGGAGCCACATTACACGTACTATTGGGGCGGATATAATTGTAATCGATATGCCTCTTTTAGATACTCGAGACAACCAAAACGGTTTGACAGGTAAGTTCGTTTCAGATCTGGTTCTCCAGATTCTTTCATATGTGGCACAATTAGAAAGGGAAAAAATTCATCAAAGACAGTTGGAAGGAATTAAAGCAGCTAAAGACAAGGGGGTAAGGTTCGGACGCCCAAAAAAAGAATTAGATCTAACATTCTTTGAAAAAGTAGTTAACGAATGGAGAAAAAAAGAAAAAACCTGTGAGGAAGCACTTAAGGTGTTAGGTTTGAGTAGATCCTCATTTTTTAGAATAATTAAAGAATACAATTTATAAATCGTATAAAAATTAAAAAGAGTGCAAAAAAGTATACTTTTTGACACTAAAACTTGTTGACATTTTTAATTACTTTTGTTATAATTTAGCTATCAAATAGATAAGTTGAAATTAATTTTTATTTGACCAAATAATATTTAGGCGAAAAAAAATAGAGTGCAAAAATGTATACCTTATGACACTTACATTTTCTACTGCTCTATATGTACGAGGTTAAACATGAGCAAATCAATTGGCAAAAGAGTAAAAGAAGCACGCGAAGCAAGAGACATCAGCCAACAACAACTAGCAGAACTTATACACAAATCTCAAGCATTAATTTGTCAGATTGAACAAGGCAACAGAAAACCAGGACTTTATACGGCCATTCAGCTCTCAAATGTTCTTGGAATTAAATTGGAAAATTTGATCGAAGATTAATTCATGGCGAGTTGAGTAATGGTAGCGCCGGAAATATCCGGAAATGATAGTTCGAATCTGTCACTTGCCACACATTAAATTTCTAGTGATTTAAAAAATTACTACAGGTCATTTAAAACTAAATAACAATTTTTAAAAAACGGTCTCTAACGTGATAACGGTTAGAAACGAACGCACAGCAGCAGGCTTGCTTTATGGATCGGAGAGTCTGGTTGGTGAAAAAACGTTGTAGCCCAACGTCGGGGAAACTATTTAAATTAACGTTATATCTTGGTTGATTAGCCTAAGTAACTTTGTGGATTCCTATTTACTTAGAAATGCTCTATGAACATTTTGAGCCGGGTAACATAAATAACTGCTAATAGTCATGGGAAAAAAGCAGGAAATCATAGCCCGAGCAATAAGCGATGAAACGTTGACGAGACTAGAATCTGACATTCAAACGAATGACACATCAAAGGCGTGACGTAGGCGAAAGCTGGCGGTGAAGCTGGTGTGTGGGGACAACCTTTCAGAGTGGTGTTATGAGCCACATTTAAAAATGTTTTCCATACCATGTTTTGACAGCAACGTCAAAAGTTACCGGGCACAGAAAATTGTTTCCGACTGAAACAGATAAAGCAGCAATTGATGTGTCATAAAAATTTCGATTCGAGAATTGAGGTCACAGTACCGACCTTAATAGAGAGGATCAATAAAAATATATTATGGCGGTTCCGGGCGGCACAAGTC
>OIET01001034.1_pt1 | contig 15811 bp, 9 predicted proteins | sample 1581871 | NCBI WGS metagenome assembly OIET01 (sample SAMN03279760, study PRJEB24777) | human gut metagenome | isolation source: fecal sample PR121 from 1 month old male Malay infant, vaginally delivered... | place: Singapore | collected 2005-09-16
AAAAAAAAAATGAAAGCCTTTCGGCCCACCCCCGCCGGACCGCGGGAAGAAAACGCCCGGGAACCGCATCCGGAGGCCAAAATACCGGTTTCAAATTGTAAGCAAACACGAGCCGTCACGCACAGTTGCGAACTTCAGGAAAGAATATGCTTCCGGACTGTTACAATATTAAATTTTTTTAGGAAATTATTTGTTCAACTGATTCAATATTCATATCTTTGCCATAGTCAGACAGAAAGCATCCGGCATAACGGGGAGACCCGGCCTGCACGCGGATGCACTGTCGCAGAAAACGAACAAACACGGAAAACCGGCTATGAACGCCCTGAATCATTCGAATATTCACGTCATTACCCTGCTGCTCGTCGTCCTTCGGAGATAACGGGAGAAAGGTGGCGTGCATAGTTGATTGAAAATAAAGCCTTTCTCCCACCGGGGAAAGGTTTTTTTGTTGCAGGACCGGACCCGGCAGGAGACTGAAACGAAAACGGAAAGATGAAACACACACTCAAAAGCGCCGTCACCACGACGGGCCGCCGGATGGCGGGAGCCAGAAGCCTCTGGCGCGCCAACGGCATGCGCGAGGAACAGTTCGGCCGGCCGGTCATCGGCATCGCCAATTCGTTCACCCAACTCGTGCCGGGGCACGTACACCTGCACGAAATCGGACAATATGTCAAACAGCGCATCGAAGCCCTCGGGTGCTTCGCCGCGGAGTTCAACACCATCGCCGTCGACGACGGCATCGCCATGGGCCACGACGGCATGCTCTACTCGCTGCCTTCGCGCGAGATCATCGCCGACAGCGTCGAGTACATGGCCTCCGCCCACAAGATCGACGCGCTGGTCTGCATTTCGAACTGCGACAAGATCACCCCCGGCATGCTGATGGCCGCCATGCGGCTCAACATCCCGACGGTCTTCGTCTCGGGCGGGCCGATGGAGGCCGGAAAATTTCAGGGCCGCAGCGTCGACCTGATCGACGCCATGGTGATGGGGGCCGACGAGACGTGCAGCGACGCGCAGATCGCCGAGATCGAGCGCTGCGCCTGCCCCGGCTGCGGATCGTGCTCGGGCATGTTCACGGCCAACTCGATGAACTGTCTGACCGAGGCGCTGGGTCTCTCGCTGCCGGGCAACGGCACGATCGTCGCCACCCACGTCAATCGCCGCCGGCTGTTCGAAGACGCTGCGGCGCTCATCGTCCGCAATGCCGAACGTTACTACTTCGAGGGCGACGAGCGGGTGCTTCCGCGTTCGATCGCCACGAAGGCCGCCTTCGAAAACGCCATGTCGTTAGACATCGCCATGGGCGGCTCGACCAACACGGTCCTGCACCTGCTGGCCGTGGCCCACGAGGCCGGCGTCGATTTCACGATGCAGGACATCGACCGCCTTTCGCGCCGGGTCCCGGTGCTCTGCAAGGTCGCCCCCAACTCGCACTACCACATCCAGGACGTCAACCGCGCCGGAGGCATCTTCGCCATTCTGGGCGAGCTTGACCGTGCCGGACTGCTCGACACCTCGGTCCTGCGCGTCGACGGGCGCACGCTGGGCGAAGCGATCCCGGCCTGCGACATTCTCAACCCGGCAGCCGCCGACGCCGCGCGACGCCGCGCGCTCAGCGCCCCGGCAGGCCATTACAGCCGCGAGCTGGGCGCACAGCACTCCTACTACGAAGAACCCGACACCGATCGCACGGCGGGCTGCATCCGCGACGTGGAGCACGCCTATTTCCGCGACGGCGGACTGGCCGTGCTGACGGGCAACATCGCCCGGCAGGGCTGCGTCGTCAAAACCGCCGGCGTGGACGAAAAACTGTTCGTCTTCCGCGGCCCGGCGCGCGTTTACGAATCGCAGGAGCAGGCCATGAACGGCATTCTCGCCGACGAGGTGCAGCCGGGCGAAGTGGTCGTCATCCGCTACGAAGGCCCCAAGGGCGGCCCGGGCATGCAGGAGATGCTCTACCCCACGTCGTACCTCAAGTCGAAACACCTCGACAAGGCCTGCGCGCTGATCACCGACGGGCGTTTCTCGGGCGGAACCTCGGGGCTTTCGATCGGCCACGTCTCGCCGGAAGCCGCCTCGGGCGGGGAGATCGCCGTCGTCCGCACGGGCGATGAGATCGAGATCGACATCCCCGGCCGCTCGATCCGCCTCGCGGTCGACGACGCGGAGATCGCCGCCCGCATGGCCGCACAGGAACGCTTCCGCCCCGCCGGCCGCGACCGCCGCGTTCCGGCGTCGCTGCGCGCCTATGCCCGGCTGGTCAGCTCGGCCGACAAAGGCGCCGTACGTATCGTCGACGATAACGAAGAATAAAAAACGGACCCGCAATGAATACCTCTCAAACACTCCGTCCCGAAGAGCGACGCGCGGCCTCCGACCCCTCGATGACGGGATCGAAGGCCCTGATCGAATCATTTCTCCAAGAGGGCGTCGAAACCGTTTTCGGCTATCCCGGAGGCGCGATCATCCCCGTCTACGACGCGCTTTACGACTACCGCGACCGCCTGCGCCACATCCTCGTACGTCACGAGCAGGGCGCCGTGCACGCCGCACAGGGCTATGCCCGCGTCAGCGGCCGCGTCGGGGTCTGTCTGGTGACCTCGGGTCCCGGCGCCACGAACACCGTGACGGGGCTGGCCGACGCGCTGATGGACTCCACGCCGCTGGTGCTCGTCACCGGACAGGTCGGCTCCGCGCTGCTGGGCACCGACGCCTTTCAGGAGACCAATTTCATCGGCATCACGCAGGCCGTCACCAAATGGAACTGCCAGGTCAAGCGCACCGAGGACATTCCCGCGGCCATCGCCAAGGCCTTCTACATCGCCCGCTCGGGCCGTCCGGGTCCCGTCGTGGTCGACATCACCAAGGACGCACAATGCGGAACAGCTCCGTTCCGCTACGAAAAAATCACCTCGATCCGCAGTTACCTCCCCGCGCCCGCCCCCGACGCGGAACGCATCGCCGAAGCCGCACGGCTGATCGACCAGGCCCGCCGTCCGCTGGTCATGGTGGGTCAGGGCGTCATCCTGGGCAACGCCGAAGCCGAGCTGCGGGCGCTGCTCGACAAGAGCGGCATGCCCGCCGCCTCGACCCTGCTGGGTCTCTCGGCCCTGCCGACCGACCATCCGCAAAACGTGGGCATGCTGGGCATGCACGGCAACTACGGTCCCAACATCAAGAACCAGGAGTGCGACCTGCTCGTGGCCGTGGGCATGCGTTTCGACGACCGCGTGACGGGGAATCCCGCGCATTTCGGCGCCAACGCCAAGGTGATCCACCTGGAGATCGACCCCGCGGAGATCGGCAAGATCATCCCGGCCGACGTGGCGGTCGTGGGCGATGTGAAACGCTCCCTGCCGCTCATCACCGAGCGTATCCGCAAACGCGACCACAGCCAATGGATCGCCGGATTCCGCGCCTGCGACCAGATCGAATACGAAGCCGTCATCCGCAAGGCCGTGCATCCCGCCGAGGGGCGTATCCGCATGGGCGAGGCGGTCGCCGCCGTGGCCCGGGCCTACCGCAACGACGCGGTGCTGGTGACCGACGTGGGCCAGCAGCAGATGAACGCCGCGCGCTATTTCGGATTCCGCCGCACGCGCAGCGTGGTCACCTCGGGCGGTCTCGGCACGATGGGATTCGGACTTCCGGCGGCCATCGGGGCCAAGCTGGGCGCCCCCGACCGCGAAGTCGTCCTTTTCGCCGGCGACGGCGGCCTGCAAATGACCATTCAGGAGCTGGGCACGATCTTCCAGTCGAAGATCCCCGTGAAAATCGTCCTGCTGAACAACTCGTTCCTCGGCATGGTGCGCCAATGGCAGGAGCTGTTCTACGACCGCCGCTACTCCTTTACGGAGATGGTCAACCCCGATTTCGGGCTGATCGCCCGCGGCAACGGCCTTTCGTACCGCTGCGTCGAACGGCGCGAGGAACTCGACGAGGCCATCGCCGCCATGAAAGCCTCCGAAGGCGCCTTCCTGCTGGAGGTGCGCGTCGAGGGCGAAGAGAACATTTTCCCGATGGTCCCGGCGGGCGCCCCGGTATCGGAAATCCGGTTCGAATAAAACGAAACAGCGTATGGAACAGGAATACATCATCACCGTGTTTTCGGAGAACAAGGTGGGCCTGCTGAGCCAGATCACCACCGTCTTCACCTGCCGCGACGTGAACATCGAGAGCCTCACGACCTCGGAATCGGCGTTGCAGGGCATCCACAAATTCACCATCGTGGTCCGCACCACACCCGATCAGGTCGACAAACTCGTGCGGCAGGTCGAGAAAAAGATCGACGTGCTGAAGACCTTCGTCTACACCCCCGACGAGGTCGTGCAGCAGGAGATCGCCCTCTACAAGGTGACCCGCAGCCGGGGTGTCGAACAACTCGTCAGGGAACACAACGTCCGCATTCTGGAGATCGACGAGGACTACATCGTCGTCGAGAAGACCGGTCACAAAGCCGACACGCAGGCGTTGTTCCGCCTGCTGCAACCCTACGGCGTACAGCAGTTCGTGCGCAGCGGCACGGTGGCCATCATCAAGTCGCGGCGCGAGCTGCTGAACGAGTACCTTGAAGAAATCGACCGTTTAAGGGCCGAATCCGATGAAGAAGGGAGCAAAAGCGAAAAATAACTTTCAGAACATATAACAAACTCAAAATCACGAAAATCATGGCAAAGATCAATTTCGGCGGCGTCGAAGAGAACGTCGTAACCCGCGAGGAATTTCCTCTGGAAAAAGCGCTCGAAACACTCAAGGACGAGACCATCGCCGTCATCGGCTACGGCGTGCAAGGCCCCGGACAGTCGCTCAACCTGCGCGACAACGGATTCAGGGTCATCGTGGGCCAGCGCGAAGGCTCCGCGAGCTGGGACAAGGCCGTAGCCGACGGCTGGGTGCCGGGCCAGACGCTTTTCGGCATCGAGGAGGCCGCCGAGCGCGCCACGATCATCCAGTACCTGCTCTCCGACGCCGGGCAGATCGCCGTATGGCCTTCAATCAAAAAGCACCTCACGCCGGGCAAGGCCCTCTATTTCTCCCACGGCTTCGGCATCACCTACAAGGAGCGCACGGGCATCGTGCCCCCGGCCGACGTGGACGTGATCCTGATCGCCCCGAAAGGCTCGGGAACCTCGCTGCGGCGCATGTTCCTCCAGGGCCGCGGACTCAATTCGAGCTATGCGGTGTTCCAGGACGCCACGGGCCGCGCCTTCGAACGCGTCGTGGCGCTGGGCATCGGCGTGGGTTCGGGCTACCTGTTCGAAACCGACTTCAAGCGCGAGGTCTACTCCGACCTCACGGGCGAGCGCGGCACGCTGATGGGCGCCATCCAAGGCATCTTCGCCGCCCAGTACGACACGCTGCGCGCCAACGGCCACACCCCCTCGGAGGCCTTCAACGAAACGGTCGAGGAGCTGACCCAGTCGCTCATGCCGCTGGTCTCGGAGAACGGCATGGACTGGATGTACGCCAACTGTTCGACCACGGCCCAGCGCGGCGCGCTGGACTGGTGGAAGAAGTTCCGCGACGCCACGAAGCCCGTCTTCGAAGAGCTGTACAGGGAGGTGGCCGCCGGCAACGAGGCCCAGCGTTCGATCGACCTGAACAGCAAACCCGACTACCGCGAGAAGCTCAACGAGGAGCTGCGCGAGATGCGCGAAAACGAGATGTGGCAGACCGGCGCCGTCGTGCGCAAGCTGCGTCCCGAAAACAACTGACACAAGGCAAGGTCCTGAAAAAGGCCGGCGGCAGCAGTCGCCGGCCTTTTTCGCGCAATTCGGTTTTGCACCCGTTCAATTTTTATGTATCTTTGCCTACCGGAACACCGACAATCCAAACAAAACTACTCAATATGTACAGCCATGACAACCGGGTGGTCATCACCCTCGACGCCGGCGGCACGAACCTCGTTTTCGGCGCCATGCAGGCCAACAAATTCATTGTGGAGCCGATCACCCTCCCGTCGCATGCCGAGAACCTCGACAAATGCCTCGCGACGATGGTCGAAGGGTTCCAGGCCGTCATCGACCGTCTGTCCGAAAAACCCGTAGCCATCAGTTTCGCATTCCCCGGCCCGGCCGACTATCCGAACGGCATCATCGGCGGTTATCTGCCCAACTTCCCGTCGTTCCGCGAAGGCGTGGCGCTGGGTCCGTTCCTCGAAGCGAAATTCGGCATCCCGGTATACATCAACAACGACGGCGACCTGTTCGCCTACGGCGAGGCGCTGGGAGGCGCCCTGCCCGAGGTCAACGCCCGGCTCGAAGCGCTGGGAAGCCCGAAGAAATACAAAAACCTCGTCGGCTACACCTTCGGCACGGGACTCGGCGTGGGCCTTGTGATCGACAACCGGCTGAACCGCGGCGACAACTCATGCGTCGAGACGTTCTGCCTGCGTCACAAGAAAATGCCCGAAATCATCGTCGAGGACGGGGCGTCGATCCGTGCCGTGAAACGCGTCTACGGCGAAGCTTCGGGCGACGTGAACCACACCTTCGAACCGAAAGATATCTGCGAAATCGCCGAGGGTAAACGCCCGGGAGATGTCGAGGCCGCGAAGAAGGCTTTTGCCGAAATGGGCGAGATCGCCGGCGACGCCATGGCTACGGCCGTGACGCTGGTGGACGGCCTGATCGTCATCGGCGGCGGCATCACGGCGGCCCGCAAATGGATCATGCCCAGCCTGCTGAACGAGCTGCGTTCGAAGATGCACCAGCTCAACGGCAACGAGTTGAACCGCGTGCAGATGAAGGTTTACGATCTGGACGACGAGACTGAATTCCGCGAATTCGCCAAGGGCGCGCAGCGGCCCCTGAAAGTCTACGGCACGGACCGCTACGTGGCCTACGACCCGCAAAAACGCATCGGCGTGACCATTTCGAAACTCGGCGCGAGCCAAGCCATTTCGGTCGGAGCATACGCTTTCGCCTTGAGCCAGCTCGACACGGAAAACGCATAAAATAGATCGACCATGTATAAATTTCAACCGATTCTGAAATCCCTGATCTGGGGCGGCGAGAAGATCGCCCCTTACAAGGGAATCGCCACCGACCAGCGCAACATCGGCGAAAGCTGGGAGCTTTCGGGCGTCAAGGACAACGAGTCCGTCGTCGCCGAAGGCCCCGAAGCCGGGACATCGCTCCCGGAACTGATCGCCCGCCACGGCGCGGCGCTGTTGGGCAAAGCCAACTACGGGCGTTTCGGCGAGGAGTTCCCGCTGCTGATCAAGTTCATCGACGCCCGGCAGGATCTCTCGATCCAGGTGCACCCGAACGATGAGCTGGCATGGGAACGCCACAAATCCAAGGGCAAGACCGAAATGTGGTACGTGGTGTCGGCGGATAAGGACGCGCACCTGCGTTCGGGCTTCTCGAAGCAGGTAACGCCGGCCGAGTACGAGGCCAGCGTCGGGGACAACACCATCACGGACATCCTGGCCGACTACAAGATCGCACCGGGCAACGTGTTTTTCCTGCCCGCGGGACGTGTGCACTCGATCGGCGCGGGGTCGTTCATCGCCGAAATCCAGCAGACCTCGAACATCACCTACCGCATCTACGATTTCAACCGCCGCGATGCCAACGGCAACACCCGCGAACTGCACACCGAACTGGCGAAGGGCGCCATCGACTACACCGTGCTGCCCGATTACCGGACGCATTACGAGCCGGCGCAGGACACGCGCGTAGAGCTGGTGTCGTGCCCTTATTTCACCACGTCGCTCTACGATCTGACCCGCCCCGAGACGCTCGACCTCGCGTCGCTCGACTCGTTCGTCGTGGCGATTTGCATCGAGGGCCGCGGTACGCTCACCGACGACAGCGGCGCAGCGGTTCCGGTGCACCAGGGCGAAACGGTCCTGATTCCGGCTTCGGCCCGTTCGCTCGCCTTCACGCCCGACGGCGGCATGAAGATTCTGACAAGCTGGATCGGCTGATCCGCCTCTTCGGCTCAACGAAAAAACTCCGGCCTGCGAAAATGCAGGCCGGAGTTTTTCGTTACGGCAAGCCGGAATTACTCCGCCTTGAACCACGCCTTCGTGTCGTAGGTCGCTCCCGCACCCGTCTTCACCACCGAAGCGTCGACCGGGAAATACCCCTTCGCCGCATCCATCGAAGAGAACGGAGCTTCCACGCCGTCGCCCATCTGGTTGTTTGCAGGCGTGTAGCTTCCGGTATGCTTCGCCGACCAGAAATTCGTATCGCTGACCGGCGCGGTGTAGAGGTAATTATAGGTTACCTCCGCCTTGTCAGCCGTAAATCCGGCCGTGTCATACACACCCGTCAGATAATTTTTCGCGGTAACACCGGTATAATACCCGACATTCTTGGTCACGGTCAGCCCTGCGAGGACATAAGCCCGGATCATAATGTTCGGCTGGTAAATGTTATAAATCGTATTGTTCGTCACCTCGACCTGAAGCCGGGTCGTCTGGAATGCCTGCGACCTGTCCCCGCAGTTGATCAGGTAGTTCTGCAAAGGCGTTTCGGCATAGAAGACATTATTCTCCAAACGGATCGACTGCTGCGTATAGGCTCCTTTCGATTTGGTCGAATAGAACGGCTTGTTGGCGACGGTCATCTTCACGATCGAATTCCCGAAATAGACACTCTTGAAATTCTGCGTATTGTGCGAATCGTAAACCACATTGTAGGCGGCATCCACGGTACAATCCTCGACATGCAGCGTCGGATCATAGGTGGCATTGGTCGTCGTAAAGAGGTTGTAATTGCCCGAAGCCGCGATATGCAGGTTCTTGAAAGCCGCATTGTACTTGCAACGCAGTTCCGGCCCGGAGATCGTCGCCTGCGCACGTTCGGGATAACGGCCGATCAGCACGATGTCGCCCATATTGATCGACGCGCCCGAAATCGTGAACGACAGATCGGCAGCATCGGAGTTGTCGACGAAAATCAAACCTCCGGCCGTAATGATCGCAGCGGTCAGTTCGGAGGGCTTGAGCAGCTGCGCTTCCGGATAGACCGTCTTATTGATCGTCAGGTCGCCCAGCGCGATGTCTTTCCCGTCCTGATAATCCTGATAGTAGTCCGTCTCGGCGGTAACGGGAGCCGCCGCCGTCGTGTTCTGCACGCTTGCCACCTCGCTCGTCAGATCGCCGGCATAGGCGACCACGTAGATCGTATAGGCCGTATTGGCTTCGAGATTCCTGACCGTCACGCCCGTACCCGTACCGGCCGTGCCTTCGGCAAGAACCCTGGCGGCGTCGGGAGCCGCTTCCGTCGATTTGAGGCAGAGGTATTTCCAGCCGTCGGCATTGGCCGAGGGCGCAACGTCGAAGGTCAGCGCCGACTGCGTGGGCTCGACCGTCGCGGAGTTGGTCACCGCAACCGTCGGAGCGACGGGAGCCGTTCCGGTGCTCTCAACCTGGATTTTGGCCACCGTCGAAAGCCCGCCGGCCGCAAAGGCCTCGATCGCCACGTCCTTCGACGTGTCGGCCGTGGCGCGGGTCACGGCTGCGGGGGCCGTCACGATCAGTTCGGCCCTCTCATCCACGGCATCGGTCAGGCGTGCCGACCAGCCCTCGGGAGCCGACAGTTTCACCTGCTCGACACCTCGGATCTCCACCACGAAACGCTTGGTGGCCCCGGCGTCGAACGTCTGCACGCCCTCGGTCGGCGTGACGATCCGGCAGAAGAAATCGTTCACGATCGGAATGCGCAGTTCCTCGCCGCCGAGCAGCCTGATATAGAGGTCGCCGCCGTCGACCTTCCCCTCCTCGAAGAACTTGTCGGTCACCGTACCCGAGCCGATGGCCTTGACGGGCTGCCCCTTGGTGTCCTTCACATTTTCGAAGGAGGTGCCGCCGTCGTAGCTCACCTGCCAGTAGCCGGTGGCCTCGTCGATGCGGAACCGGGGCGTCGTGCCGTCCTCGGCCACGGCCTTCACGCCGAGCGAGGTGAACGTGGCTCCGTTGTCGGTCGACACCTGCCACTCGCCCTTGTCGTTGATCGAGACGATCGGAATCACGGCCTCGGCCTCGCTGCCCTGCACCAGTTCGATGGTCTCGCCGTTGGTCAGCGTGATGAGATATTTGCCATCGGAGGTCTCGACCTTGGAGATCGTGGCGCCGCCGTAGAGTTTCTGCAACGCCTCGATGTTGCCGTTCAGCGCGTCGACCTGCGTTTCGAGCGCCTGCACGCGGCTCTTCAGGTCGTCGATCGCATCCCACAGGTCGTCGTTGTTGTCGCACGACTGGAAAACCGCAGCCAGCGCGACGAAGATCAGGATCAGATACTTTTTCATAATATGTTTGGTTTTTTATTCTATTTCAATGAATTGAGCCATGCGGGGACATACCCTAACCGCTGGCGCAGCTGCGCTTCGTAGAGCGACAGCGGCTCGACGGCCGCGCCGTTGCTTTCGAGGTATTTCACCTGTTCGGCGCTCTCGTCGAAGGTGACCGCCGCGCCGTGGAATCCGACGATGATCGGCGGCATGGTCTTCCACCACTTGTCCGAGGAGAGCCACCACTTGAACGGTTCGGCCCCGAAATCGTGCGCCGCACGCGTGGCGTTCAGATTCCAGATCGTCAGGTCGCCCAGGTGGTTGGGCACGTTGGTTTCGTCGCCGCCGAAACGCCATTGCACGAATCCGCCCGTGCAGCGGTCGACGAGCGTGGCGCGCGGCTGCCTGGAGTGCGACTCGAAGAAGGCGTCGTCACCCCACGTGTTGTTCCACAGCACGGCCCCCAGCGAGGTGTTCGACACACCCGAGGCGTGGTACTGTCCGGCGTTTTCGAAATACCCCGTGCTCGTATAGGGCGGCGAGACAGCCTGCCCGCGGCTGCGGTCGCAGACCTTGCCGATGAAGATGCGCGACGAGGACTGCGAGCGCACGCCCGAGTGGCCGCGGTTGCCGCTGATCTCGATGTCGTAGGCCGAGCAGTTGGCGCTCGACACGATCGACAACGCCTCGCTGACGCCCCTGAAATCGACGCGGCGAATCCACGAATCGGTCAGACGCATCATGTTGAGCGGCTTGTAAGCCCCGTCGTCCTCCCACGAAGCGTGGTGGCCGAAGTTCTCCTTCGAGCGACCCTCGAACGTGAGGTCCTCGACGCCGACATGTTCATAATGGGGGTATTTACGGATTTTCCAGCCCCATTTGGCCTCCACAGCGTACATGATCGGTTCGGCGAAGGTCACGCGGTTGCCGCTTACGGAAGCCACCTGGTGATAGTCCTCGACCGTAATGGTCTGAATATCGGTCATGTTTCCCTCGACCCGGTGCGGCGCCAGCTCCTGCGCCACCAGCGTCGGGTCGTTGTTCGAAAGCGAAAGGCACACCCAGTCGCCCTTCCCGATGCCGGCCGCCGAAGCCACCTCCACCGAGAACGTGCCGCGTGCGGCGTCGCCCGTCACCGTCGTGAGGTCCGAAAGTCCCGAATTGTGCTTGATATTGATCATCATGGGCGACGACCACATCTGCTCCGAGTTGTTCGGCAGGTTGGGCGTGTCCATGACGAGCGTCGTCTTGCCGCGGCCCGCGCCCTTGAGCACGAAATACCCCCCGCGAATGAAAATCTCCTCGCTGCGGTTGTTCCCCTTCGAATCGGTGTATTTCTGGTTGGCGGAGGTTGGGTCCACCACGTTGTCGTCGTCGTTGTGGAGGACGAAACGCCCCTCGGGGAAATAGATCACCGCCCGGGCATTGGCATTCGCGAGGTTCGCCCCCGCATCGCTCCGCCCGGAAAGTTTCAGCTCCTTGAGCAGCGCAGTCAACGCCCCGCGCGAGGACCTGACGCCCGTGGGATCGGCGCCGTAGTCGACGACGTTGTAAACCTTGTAGCCCAGTCCCCAGACATCGGCCGGAGCCTCCTCGCCGTGCTTGTAACCGGCATACGAATAATCGAGCAGGACGTTATCCGCAGTTCCGGCCTTAAAATTCCGCCATGCCAGAGCGGCGTTGGCATCCACCTGCTCGTCGAGCAGCGTCACGTTCAGCGTGACGAGTTTCCGGTATTTCCTGTCCGAATAGACCGTCACCGAGACCGCCGCCTGCTGCGAAGCGGCGTCGAACGTCGCGGGAGCCTTGACCGTCAGCGTCGTCTCGCCAAGCACGGCCGTCCAGCCCGCAGGAGCGTCGATCACCGCCTCGGCGACGTTGTTCTGCACGACCTCGAAGGCCCGGGTCTCCCCGAGGCGGAAAGTCTCGTTGTCGGAAGCCGTCACCGTCAGTCCGAAATCGTCGAAGACGGGAAGCGTAAGTTTTTCGCCGTCGAGCAGTTCGACCGCCAAAAGTCCGGTCGTCGCGTCGTAAGTCACCGACTTGAAAGCCGAACTGTAACTGACGACGACTTTATCCCCCAAGGCATTGACCGGCTGTCCGTTTTGCAAAAGCGGCGCGTAGGTCGCCCCGCCGTCGAGGCTCACGAGCCACTCCCCGTCGGCCGAAACCTTCAGCTGCGGGGTGACGCCCTCGGCGCCGGGCTTATGGTCGCCGCCCGAAACGGGCCATGCCGAAACGTACTCTCCGCCGACCTTCAGCCGCTCGGAAGTGGCTCCGCCGTCGAGGCTCACGGTCCAGTAGCCCTCGGCGTCGATGCCCATGACGGGAACCAGCGCCTCGATCTTCTCACCGAGGATGACGGGCAGCCGGGTTCCGTCGCTCAACTCGATCTCGTACCCCTTTGCGTTGGGTTTGATCCCGACGATGATCGTCGACTCGTCCATCAACTTGTGGAGCGCCACAATGGAGGTGTTCACGCTGCCGATCTTCGCCTCCAGCGCAATCACCCGGTCGCGCAGGCTCCCGATCTCGTCGCGGATGCCGTCGGTGTTCTCACACGATTGCAGCACAAAGGCCGAGGCCGCTGCAATCCACAAAAACAATTTATTCATATCCGATTGATTGTTAGTTATTCGTATCATAGGGAACCACGTCGGACAAGACGCCCTCGCGGAACCACACGTCGTCGTTGTCGCGCAGCAACACAGCCAGTTCGCGGCACAGCGCGGCGAACAGCGCGGGATGCTCCTCCGGCGCGAGGTTGTGCAGCTGGTAGGGATCGGCCGCATCGTCGAACATCAGCACGCGTTCGAGCGTCCCGTCGCGGCCGATACGCAGCTCCATCGTATGCGTTGCGGTCTTCACGCCGCGCGCCTGGGCGAAGAAGCCGCGGACCAGTCCGTCGGCATCGCGCCCGCCGTCGAGGTTGCGCATGTAAAGGGCAGCGCGCGGGCGTTCGGGCTGCACGGCGTCCTGCCGCAGCACGGCCGAGTAGTCGCGCCCCTCGACACTCGCGGGAATCCGCTCCCCGAGGCCCGCCAGCCCCAGCAGCGTCGGCATGATGTCGGGCGTCGAGAGCAGCAGATCGTCCACACGGTGCGGCACCCGCCCCGGATAGCGCACCAGAAAGGGAATGTTCAGCGACTCGCGCCAGATCGAGTTCTTGGGGTCGTCGGTCGAATGGCTGGTCATCGTCTCGCCGTGGTCCGAAGCGAAGACCACGATCGTGTTCTCCGTAAGCCCCGCCCTGTCCAGCGCAGCGAGCAGGCGGCCGAACTCGCGGTCGATACCGCTCACGTTGGCAAAATAGTAACGCACGGCGGCGGCCTTGGCCATCGTCGTGTCGGCGTTGTCGCGCACGAGCAGTTCGGTCAGCGACTTGTCCTTGTAACGTTCATACCCCTCCAGGTCGCAGTCGTCGGTCGAAGCGTAGGGCGAATGCGGCGGATTCATGCCGATCATCATCAGGAACGGTTTTTCGGGATCGCGCACGCCGCCCTTGTTTTCGATATATTCGATGGCTTTCGAAACTTCGTGCCGCGGCGACCACTCGTCGACATCGTGACGGTTGCCGTCGGTATCCCAGTAATGAGGATGCTTGTGCACGTCGTAGGTGCCGTAGGAGTACCAGTAGTTGAACCCGTGGCGGCGTTCGGGCGGCGTGTAGGCGTCCCACTCGGGAACGGCGTCGCTGACGTAGGTTCCCGGACGCTGGGGGTTGTTCTTCGTCGGGAAGTCGGCGTGCAGCTTGCCGATGTAGGCGCAGTCGTAGCCCGCCGCCGAGAAGACGTCGCCGATACACTCGACGTCCTCGCGCAGCGAACTTTCGGGACGCTCCGACATGCAGTTCAGCACCACGCCGTTCCGCTCGGGATACATGCCCGAAAGCAACATGCCCCGGTGGGGGCTGCTCACGGGGAAATTGCTCACCGCCTCGGTCAGCACCGTGGCTTCGCGGGCGAAGCGGTCGAGGTTGGGCGTTGCGACCGGATCGCCCTTCCACCCCACCTCGGCGGCGAACTCCGGATCGCTCCAGAACCCCAGCGAGGAGTTGCGATACTGGTCCGGAAATACGTAGATCACGTTGGGGCGCCCGGCCTCCGACTGCCCGCAGGCCGTCAGGGCGAGGCCCGCAAACGGAATTGCAATTCTAATTTTCAACATCGTGTCTTATTTCATTTCAATCAGGTTCACTTCGCGCGTCGCACCTTCGCGGCTCGTGAAGATCAAAGCGGTGTTTTCGCCCGCGGGTTCGATCCGGCACTCCGGCCTATCGTCTGCGGACTGCCAGCGGCCGCGGATCACGACCTCCAGCTGCGACTCTCCCGAGGGATTGTCGATCCACTTGCGGGAGTAGACGCTCCGCTCGGCGCGCCTGCCGTCGGCATCGAACACCTCGTCGCTCGGCCCCTCGTAGAAACGCAGGTCGGGGTCCGCAGCGCTCACCGTCAGCCCTTCGCCATCCCCGCCGATCATCACCAGCGAAGGCAGCGAAACGCTTTCCAGCAACCCCTCGCCCACCTTACCGGCGGCAAAAAGGGCATAGCCCGTAATGCCCGACGGCTTGTCGCGCAGGATATGCGCCGAGGCGTCGCGGCGCAGCACCTCGTAGGGAAGTTCCCGCGCGTAGCGGACCGCCTCTTCGTCCGAAGCGTGCACGGCCAGCATGTATTCGTACCCGCCGCCGCTGACGGACCCGCTGCCGTGATCTATCCACGCCGTTGCGAAATTGTTCTGCGTCGGGGCGTCGGTCTCCTCGTCGAGCGAACGCTGAAGTGATTTCGAAACGACTACCCTACCTTTCGGCACGAAGTAAGCGTTGCGCAGGTTGTCGCGCAGGACGGCACCGCCCGCAAGTTCGGCCCGGTAGGGGAACTGCGTCACCGCCTCGCCGTTCACGACGAGCGGATCGGCCGCGTCCGCCAGAAAATTCTGGAACAGCGTCGTATGCACACCGCCCTCGGCCTTGTTTTCGATGTCGGAACCCATACAGACGATGCGGTTGTCGAAGAAAAACCACGACTTGCGCGCCCGCAACGAACCGTTGTATTTGTCGTGCTCGTGGAGTTCCATCGCGAACACCCCGTCGCGGCCCCTGTGGCTGACGCCTCCGGCGAAGGCCTCGTCGGAGAGGAGCATCTCCTCGTAGCCCGACGCGGTGTCGACGTTCCGGATATCGGCCTTCATCCGCTCCATCGGGATTTTGAGCGCCGTCGTCCCGGGAATGTGCCGCCAGTCCCAGCCCTCCTGCCGGAACCCGCTGCCGAAGGCGCTCACGGGATCGCCGTCTGCAAGCAGCTGCATGCTGCCGTGCGTCAGGTAGCGGCCGTAGTGGTTGGCTCCCTGGTAAATCTCCGCCGACCAGAGATAGCGGCTGTGGCCCGCGACGGTCACCAGCCAGTCGGCGCGCCGGTGCGACACCGAGGCATTGTAGCCGTAGACGCGGTTCCCCGCAGGCGAAGGTTCGGGAGCGAAGCCCTTTTCGGCGAACAGCCGCGTATAAGCGTCTTTTCCTTTGGCCACGCGCAGGTAGGCGGCGGCCAGCTCCGGGTCGATC
>OIET01001035.1_pt1 | contig 15808 bp, 11 predicted proteins | sample 1581871 | NCBI WGS metagenome assembly OIET01 (sample SAMN03279760, study PRJEB24777) | human gut metagenome | isolation source: fecal sample PR121 from 1 month old male Malay infant, vaginally delivered... | place: Singapore | collected 2005-09-16
TCATCTGTTAAATAGCAGGTCTCAATAATAACCTTCACCAATACACCGCAAGCCGCTTCGACAACAGCTCTAATATCCTTATAAACTTCTTCATTATTACCAGCTTTTAACGCCCCGATATTGATAACCATATCAACTTCTTGTGCTCCATTTTTGATGGCGTTTTCTGTTTCAAAAGCTTTTACAACAGAGGTGTTAGCGCCAAGAGGAAAACCAATAACCGTACAAACTTTTACATTACTATTTTTTAAGTATTCAGCTGTTTGTCTTACATTACAGGGATTTACACAAACAGATGCCGCGCCAATTTCGATTGCTTCTTTACAGATGCCCTCAATTTGATCGGGAGTTGCAACGGCTTTTAATAAAGTGTGGTCCATCATTCCTGCTAACTGTGTTTTATTCATCTTTATTTATCCTCCTAAATTAGATTTAAATTTTTTAAGTTTGTTTTTATTTTTTCTTTTTCTTGTTCATTTAATTCTGCTAAAGGTTTGCGCATATATCCTAAAGGTACATTGATTAATTCGGAAGCGTACTTGTATCCGGCTACAAAAGGACCTGTTTTCAATGCTTCGCGAATCATAAGGATTCTATCTTGAGCCTTACGGGCTTTTTCAAAATCACCATCTTCCATAGCGTCTGTTAACTGCTTGACTTCTTTTGGGAAAACAGCTGATATGAGGGATACAACGCCAATACCACCTAATTGCATGACTGAAAAAGTTGTAGCATCACTACCGTTTGTAAATTCCATTCGGTCTTTTTCGACTAAACGCATAGTGTTTTGGATATGAACAAAATCAATGGTACTTTCTTTGTAATACTTCACGTTTGGCGAATTGTTAAAAATTTGAGCGACTGAATCCGGCGTTAGTGTGTTGCTTGTTTGTGGCGCATTGTAAACACCAACGGGCAGTTTTGTTGCGTTTGCGAGCTCACAAAAATAGTCAATCAGAGCGCTTTGTGGAAAAGCATATACACATGGTTGTTCAATACAGATAGCATCAACACCTGCAGCTTCATAACCCTTTAAAACTTTCATTGCTTCCTGTAAAGTCTGACATGCGATATTTCCCATGGTCAATGCTCTGCCATTAGCTGTATTTACAACAACTTCTGTTGTCTTGATCAGTTCATCGGTTGTAAGTGACAAAGCCTCGCTTGCAAGGCCATTGGTAAAGAGAGCGACAATATCATTTTTAATTTGATATTCCACTTCACCTTTTAAAAGCTCATAATCAACAGAACCATCTTTTTTAAAAGGTGTAATTAATTCTGTCACAACACCACGAAAATTTTTGCTTTGTTCCATATTTATACCTCCTCAAAACAATATAACCCTTCGCGATGAACATATGATCAATATAATATATTTAAATCATATGTTCAAATAAATCATAACACCATTGTCAAATAAATGCAATATATTTTAGCAAAAAAAGTATTTAACGTTTTGATTTTTCAAAAATAATATGATAATATTTCAATTGAACATAATTTCATAAATATCATAAAATGAATTATGCTCACCCTTCGCGTTGAAATTCACTATTAGAACTATGCTTTTTCGTTTTTTATGTATTCTGCAAATATAATGTTGCAGAGAAGGATAAGAGGAGAGAACAATGAAGAACAAAATCATGGCATTGGATTTAGGGTCAAGTGGAATCAAAGTGACGATATTTGATGATCAATCAAATATTTTGGGTTCCTGCTATAAAGAATACAATACTTGGTATCCTGGGCTAAATATGACCCTCCAGAGCCCTTCTGAATGGTGGGAATATTTTTGTACGGCATCAAAGGAATTGCTTGAAACTGCTCACATTGCGCCTGAAGAAATTGCTTGCGTTGCCCCGAGTGGCCAAATGTCTGCATTAATTCCAATAGACGCGTCTGGAAAATTGTTAATGGATCCATGTCTTATTTGGGCAGATATGCGAACAACTGAACAGGTTAAGCGTATTGCGGATGAAATGGGGGGACAAGACAAGGTCTATAATCTTACGGGTATTGGATTAACCGAAGAGACTTTTACTGGCTATAAGATAGCTTGGTATAAAGAAAATATGCCGGATGAGTTTTGTCAGACATCGATGTATTTACAGCCTAAAGAATTTATTGGATTTAAATTAACAGGTAACATTGCAACGGACTTCTCGGATGCTTCTGAGACAGCAATGATGGATATTGAAAATAGAACATGGTCAGAAAAAATGTTAGAACATATTGGCATTACAAAAGAGGTTCTTCCAGAAATAAAAAAAGCTACAGATCTTCTTGGACATGTTACCCAGGAAGCTGCTGCTGCCTCGGGGCTAAAAGAAGGTACGCCTGTTTGTGTCGGTGGAGGTGATGTAAGTATAGCCGCCGCCGGTGCTGGGATTGGAGCTCCGGGATCTGCATACTTGTATATTGGATCAGGTTCTTGGGTAGGTGTTTCTTCAAAAGAACCATTACTTGATTATCAAAATAAAATTGCATGTCTTTGCAGTCTTCCAGGGGATTCATACGTACCACATCTTGTCGGATTTTCCGGAGGCTTAAGTCACTTATGGATTCGGGACATCATTAACGGTCTTGATTGCTTTGAAGAAAAAATAAGTTATGATGAAATTGAAAGGCTTGTAGAAGAATCTGGCATTGGTGCACATGGTCTAGTATTTCTTCCTTATCTAAGAGGAGGCGGAGCACCAACACAAAATATTAATGCAAGAGGCAGCTTTATTGGTTTAGAAATAAGCCATAATTATGGCGATATGTGTCGTTCTATTATGGAAGGTGTTGCATTTATTTTAAGAGAAATGCTAGAAATTTTAGACAGGATTAACGCAGATAAAATTACCGATATAAAACTAATTGGCGGTGGTGCCAAGAGTAAAATTTGGCGTCAAATTATTTCAGATGTTATACAGAAGCCCGTTTATTGCACGAGCATGAAACAGGAAGCTAATACATGGGGTGCTGCTATGTGCGGTGGTATTTGTGTCGGCCTATGGAAAGATTTTGATGAAGCGCAAAATCTTGTAACGGTTGAGAGTGTAAATGAGCCAAATCCAGGTGCAAAGGAAGTATATGATCAACTTTATCAGACCTTCTTGAAATCATATGATGCTCTAACACCGATATTTGATGATTTGGCAGAAAGCCGAGTTTTAATCGATCAACAATCAAAGGAGGACTAAAATGAAAAAAACTGTAGTAATTACTGGAGGCGCTCAAGGGCAGGGATTGAGCCATGCTTTAACATTTGCAAAAAAAGGATTTAATATCGTTATTGGTGACCGTCTTGATACTTGTTCGGATATTGTGCAGGAAGCCGTAGCTAAAATTAAAGAAGAGGGTGGCGATGCTCTCGCAGTAAAATGCGATGTTACCAAAACAGATGAAGTTGAAAAAATGTTTAAAGAAGCTGATGAAAAGTATCATTCAATTGATATTGTCATCAGTAATGCCGGAATTATGACCTTTGGAGCGACTTGGGAATTAACAGATGAGGTTGTGCTTCAAACAATTGACATCAATTTACTTGGAACATGGCGGGTTAACAAGGAAGCGGTAAAATATATGATGAAACAAAATAGCGGACGTATCATTAATATTTCGTCAACCGCAGGTCTCAAAGGCACACCTAACCTTTGTCATTATACCATGTCAAAATTTGGTGTTTTAGGGTTAACCAAAACACTTGCAAAAGAAGTAGCTAAATATGGTATCACAGTAAATGCGCTTTGTCCTACAATGGTTAAAACGCCAATGACAGAACGCCCAGAATTTCTCAAATATATTAATAATATGAACGGAAAGAACTGGGAAAGTTTTGAAGAAGCTAATGAAGAACTCAGCCAAAAACGTGCGATGGGAGTAGCCTTTATCTCGCCAGAGGACGTTTCAAAAATGGTAGACTGGATTGCGACATCAGATGAAGCACGGCTTATCACAGGAGCCACATTACCTTTAGATGCTGGTTCAATGCTTTAATAAATCTTTGTCTTCTGAATCCTCTCCTGAATATTTCTTTTAATAATTCAGGGGGGATTCGAAACAAAATACATGTATACATATTTCGATATTAAGAACCACTGATTTTAAGTGGTTCTTTTTCGTTTTGTGATGAGTATGAATATCAGTTATTTGAAGAAAAACGTGAACGAAAAAGAGAAAAATCTAGAAAAGTTTGGGGCCCCTTTTACAGCATTGAAAGTAAAAAGTAAAACGATAAAAAAGAGTTGTTTTTTAAGAAAGTTGACGTTTTCTATTTTTTAGTGTATACTAAACATATATTTAAGAGAGTTTCAAAAGATTTCACATATTTTTGCAAGTCATTTTGTTTTTACTTTTCGAGATGATTTACAAAAATATGTGTTTTTTTATTTGCAATCCTAAGTATAGCTTGATTTTTAGGAGGTACCAGAGAATGAGTAACGGTACAGTAAAGTGGTTTAACAGTAACAAAGGCTTTGGATTTATTGAAGGAGAAAATGGAGAAGACATCTTTGTGCTTTTTTCTTCGATTGTTGGAGGGAACTGTGAATCACTGAGAGATGGCGATAAAGTTATTTATGAAACGGAACAAGGCGATCGACAGCTTCGGGCAAAAAGTGTACAGCTTGTATGATTGTTATATGCCCGCTGTTTTACATATTGAAACAAAAAAGAGCAGTGCAATAACATGCACGACAGCGGATTCCAGATAGGTAGATCGATAGAAAAGCATGTTTCCCATCGATCATTCATCTCCAAACTTATTACTATTTTTGTAAGGGATTTTTGTCCTAACTTATTGACGAGATAGAGTAAAAGTTTTATAATATGCGTGTAACTTATCCTTAAAACCTAACAAAAAGTTACACACCAAAGCCGCCCAGAAGGGCGGCTGCTTTTTTATTTTTTGAAAAATAGATTAAGGTTGGTGAAAAATGAGATTCCAGTAAAAAATGGTCGCGTATTAGCTATAACGATTGAGCTTTGATCGTTTGGTAAATGCAATTGATGGCTTTTATGTGGATGTTTTAATATGTGCGAGAACAAGAGTAAATCTTTCAAAGTTCTTATTAAAAGGAATATGTGAAATACTAATCAATAATAGGAAGTATGATAAATCGAAATTTAGAGAGGAGATTAGCCATGAATTTAATTTTAAACGACGGTCCGCATCCTTTTCTTGTGGACGGTCATTTTGTGAAATTTATCGATTTATCAAGTCTAAAGATTTCAAATCTAAATATGGGGAGAATTGTGTGTATTGAAGGGAAAGATGAAAAATTTTGATACTGCAACAAGTTTATAAAATCGAACAAAGAGACAGTAATGATAAAGAGTTTGTAATTACTTGTTTACGTTGGGAACAATGCTGTCAAATTATTTTTGAAGAGAAGAAAAGTTTAACTTGAGTTCATGTATAAATGAAGAATCTTTAGATATCAACATTTCAGTACCATCGAGTAAAGAACAAACAAAAATCGGCAATCTATTTCTAGATTACTGCATGAACCGTTATCGGCGTAATCAAATTTGTTTAGATATTATTAAGTAATGAGAATGAATCATCTTATATCAAAAATATAACATGATAATGCATAAATTTTTTGACATAACGTGATATAATGAATGTACGAAGTATTGTTAATAGAAAGGACCGGTGGTTGAGTTGGATAGTACAATACCTATTACCTACAACAAACTTTGGAAATTGCTTATTGATAGGAACATGAACAAGACCCAGCTAAAAGATGCTGCAAATGTCAGCAGTAATGTCATAGCCAAAATGGGCAGAGATGAGCCTGTAGCTATTGAAAGTTTGGTTAAGATAAGTCTAGTTCTCGGCGTTGATATTGGAGATATAATTTCTTTGAAATTAGAAAGGGTGGAAGAATAAGACGTGATAACTTCAGAAGAAATCAAACAAAGGCTATGGGATGGAGCAACTGAACTTCGAGGATCAATGGACGCAAGTCGATATAAAGACTATATGCTTGGATTGATGTTTTATAAGTTTTTGAGCGATAAAACTTTGGAAATTTTCGCTTCTACGGCGGGCTTGACTAAAGATGATGATTTATTAGAAAAATATACGGATGCTCATGAACAACTTGGTACAAAATTGGATCAAATGATTCAAAAAGTACTTGGGTATTTTGTGCTACCTGAGCATCTTTATCAAACATGGATTAAAGATATTAACTCAGGCGATTTTGAAGTTCAAAAAGTCACAGACAGTTTAAATAATTTTGAGCGAACAATTGCGATTACAAATGATTCAGATGATTTTAAGGGGTTGTTTTCTAGCTCAACACTGGACCTAACGGATACTGCCTTAGGCAGTAATCTTAATGAACGAAGCAAAAACATAAAAGCTCTTATCCGTTTGTTTGAAGATTTGGATATGGTTGCTCTTCAAAAGGGTGATGTTCTTGGTGACGCTTATGAATATCTGATTGGGCAATTTGCAATGGAGTCAGGTAAGAAGGCTGGTGAATTCTATACGCCACGTCAAGTTAGTGAGGTAATGGCTCAAATTGTAGCTAAGAACCCAACACTAGAAGAGAAAGCAAAATCCGATAAGGAACAACCTTCAATTTATGATGCAACAGTAGGATCAGGTTCGTTATTATTAACATTAAAAAGTCATCTATCTAATGAAGTACAGAAAAAATTAAATTATTATGGGCAGGAAAAAAATACCGCTACCTACAACTTGACTCGTATGAATTTGTTACTTCATGGTGTTCGCCCTGAAAAAATGACAATCAGGAATGCAGATACTCTTGCTCAAGATTGGCCAGAAGATCCCGAGTATCCGAATGAAGGCGTTCAATTTGATGGCGTAGTCATGAATCCACCATATTCAGCGAAAAACTGGAATAAATCAGGATTGAAAGTGAGTGATCCTCGTTTTGAAATTGCTGGTGTTTTACCGCCCGATTCAAAAGGAGATTTTGCTTTTTTACTCCATGGGCTTTATCACTTAGGCCAAAATGGGACGATGGCCATTGTACTACCGCACGGGGTGCTTTTCCGTGGCGCTGCAGAGGGTGAAATCCGTCAACGTTTGATTGATAAAAATCAGATTGATGCTGTAATTGGTTTGCCAGGTAACTTATTTACTAATACGGGTATTCCTGTGTGTGTCATGATTTTGAAAAAAAATCGTTCATTGTCAGATCCAGTTTTAATTATTGATTCGTCACGTAATTTCATCAAAGTTGGGAAACAAAATGTTCTTCAAGAAAAGGACATTGCTAAGATTGTTGACATTTATGTTGGTAAAAAAGAAATTGAAGGATACAGTCATCTGGCGAGTCGAGAAGAGCTAATTAACAACGAATATAACATGAATATTCCTCGTTATGTCGAAGCTATTGATGATGAAATTGTTCAAGATGTTGATGCCCACTTATTTGGAGGCATCCCAGTTAAAAACGTTAATGATCTCAAGATTTTAAATTCAACAGTTAAGGATGTATTAGACTCAGCCTTTACGAAAGTTAGGGAGGGATATGTTGAAATGAATCAATCCGTCTCAGAATTGACAAATAAAATTTTAGCTGACTCTCGAATTAAAACTAAATCAAAAGATATTTGCGATAAGACAGAAGAATTTGTTAACAAATACTGGGATATACTGCGTCAAATCAATAAAAGCACAAATTTGAATGAATTAAAAGAACGAATGTTAACTGATATCAAGAGTATGCTTTCAAATTACAAATATATCGATATTTATGCGGGGTATCAAATTGTCGCTGAAATTTGGAAAAATGCTCTTACGCATGATTCTGAGTTAATTGCGTCTGTTGGTTTTTATGCTGCAGGTCGAACTCGAGAAAAGAATATGGTTACAAAGGGCAAAAATAAAGAGAGGGTGCAAGATGGATGGATTGGTGCGATTATACCTAATGATTTAATTGCCAGAAATTTATATTCAGAGGATTTGAGAGCCATTGAGGATAAAAAGTCACGTGTAGCTGAGATTGATAATGAACTTTCAGAATTAGTTGAAGCGGCAAAAGTTGAAGATAGTGATGAAAATGATGCATTATATGATGCATTGAAGAAAAACGATGATGGCGAGCCACAAGATTCATTTGAAAATAAAAAAGTTAAGTTAGAACTCAAATTGGCGGCAAAAGGAACCTTGAAATATGATCTGTTGAAGAAAGTTGAAAGTTTGAACGCAGAGAAGGCTTTAAAAAATAAAGCTATTAAGAACGAAGAAACCACATTGAAAGAAGCTATCTATGATCGTATTACGAAATTGAAAAATTCTGAAATCGACGAGCTTGTTTATGAAAAATGGTTTGGAAATATCATTTCAGACATGGCGAATCTAGTAGAAGTCCCTTTAAAAAAGGAATTAGAAACCTTGGATATGTTGAAATCCCGTTATTCTGATACTTTGAATTCCATTGACGACGAGATCAACAATTTAGAAAAAGAATTCGAAAGCTTGATGAACGAATTGGTGGTGATGTAAATGAGTGAAAAAGAAGAGAAAATACCAATAAGACGTTTCAAGGAATTCGAACACGCTGACGCATGGGAACAGCGGAAGCTAAGTCAGATGTGCCAAATAACAATGGGGCAATCGCCTGACGGAACAACGTATAGTGATACCCCGTCTGATTATATTCTTGTTCAAGGAAACGCAGATTTGAAAGATGGTTGGGTTTGCCCTCGAATTTGGACAACGCAAAAAACGAAAACCGCAGATGCCGGAGATTTGATAATGAGTGTTCGTGCACCTGCCGGAGCAATGGGTAAAACTGCTTATAATGTGGTTTTGGGACGTGGCGTGGCAGGAATAAAAGGCAATGAATTTGTATACCAAATACTTGTCAAAATGGACAGTGAGGGCCATTGGAAAAAGCTCGCCGCAGGCTCAACGTTTGAGTCTATCAACTCTGACACGGTGTGCAATGCGGAAATCATTGTGCCACAAGATGTAAAGGAACAAAAAGCGATAGGCGAATACTTTAAGTGTTTGGACACACTCATCACCCTTCATCAGCGTAAGTTAGAGAAGATAAAATCTCTAAAAAAGGCTTATTTATCTGAGATGTTTCCCGCTAAAGGAGAGTGTAAGCCTAAACGTCGATTTGCTGGATATACTGACGCATGGGAACAGCGGAAGTTGGGGGAGATTGCTGAGGTTACCAAGTTAGCTGGCTTCGAATTTACTGAACATGTAGTTTATTCAGATCAAGGAAATACCATTGCATTAAGAGGTTTGAATATTAAAAATGGGCAGTTGGTGTTAGATGATGTAAAGTATATCGACGATAGTAACTTTATAAAATTAGACAGAAGTAAATTGTATGTAGATGATATTATTTTTACGTATGTTGGAACAGTTGGGGAAGTGGCTATAATCAAGGAAAATAACCGATTCTACTTAGCCCCCAATGTTGCTAGAATTAGAATTAAAAGTAACAATTCGCCTAAATATATAAGCCATTATATAAGAAGAGAGAGTTTTTACAATGGTGTTATTTTTCCTTTAATTGCAACATCTTCTCAACCAGCATTAAGTATGGAAAATATACGTAAATTTGAAATGTTTTTTCCTGTACAGAAGGCAGAAGAAATCAAAATTGCAGAGTTTTTTGAATCTCTTGACCGCCTCATCACCCTTCATCAGCGTAAATTTGAAAAGTTACAAAGTTTGAAACAAGCCTACTTGAATGAGATGTTCGTTTAAAAGCAGAGATAAGCTATGAATTAAATCTAATAAAAGGAACGATTTTTTAATAATTTCAGAGGTGGTTTTCTAAACAAGGAAGGAAAAGTTTAATGAGTAATGCTCCAAAAGACGCATCAGAAAAAGTTTATCAGCAAAATTTCGTTGATGAGCTCAAAAAATATAAATGGGAAGCGCCAGATTATCTAAATGGAACCAAACAAAAAGTGACTGTTCAGGACTTAATCATGCATTGGAGAAAAGAGCTGAACCGCATCAACGCAGACCAATTAGAAGGTGTTGATCTTACTGATGGTGAGTTTAAGCAAGTGATGGCGAAAGTTAGTCAAATTAGCAACAGCTATGAAGCTGCAAAATTATTGGCTATAGAAGAATCTAAGGGTAAGATTGACGGTATTTATCGGGACCCAAATCCTAGTATTACAAGACAACAGATTACACTAACTATTTTTAAGAAAGCACAAGTTAGCGGTGGTGACTCTTCTTATAAAATTGCGCGAGAAGTGGTGTCTTCGAACGACAATAGATTCGATATAGTATTATTAATTAACGGTCTGCCTTTAATTAATATTGAACAAAAACGTACTGATAAATCATTGAATGAGGCATTTGGGCAATTTCAAAGATACTATCGTGATGGAGAATATAGTAATAATTTTATGGCTTTTTCTCAGATGATGGTAATTACCACTGAGATTGAAACACGTTATTTTGCAACTCCTAAATCGGCTGATGATTTTAACCAATCATTCGTTTTCCATTGGTCCGATCGAGAGAATAAAGCAATTAATAATTGGCAGAAAGTTATCGAGCATTTTCTTATGATTCCAATGGCGCATCAAATGGTTGGTGATTATTTGGTCATTGATGAAGATCCAGATAATGAAGAAAATCGTAGACACATGTTAATGCGGCCTTATCAAGTATATGCGCTTCAGGCTATTGAGGGAGCCGCTTTCGGTTTTGATAATGAAGAAAGACAACCACATGGAGGATTTGTTTGGCATACAACAGGATCTGGCAAAACAATAACCAGTTTCAAAACGGCATTGTTTTTATCAACTAGAGCTGGTTTTGACAAAGTTGTGTTTTTAGTTGACCGAAGAGAACTTGATAACCGCACTACAAAAAACTTCAAGGCCTATGCTACATATGAACCGGTAGATGTGGATGAAACAAAATCTACTTTCAAATTGAGAACACAATTAAAATCTGCAAAGACCGGGATTGTTGTAACTACAACCTTTAAGTTGAATTCGCTAGTGAATGACCTTGTTGAAGCGCATGATACAAGTTTATCTGAAAAGAAAATTGTCTTTATCATCGATGAAGCTCATCGTACAACCATGGGCCAAATGATGGGAAGTATTAAAAACTACTTTAGAAAAAACGGGTTGTTCTATGGTTTTACAGGAACTCCCTTATTTGATGAAAATAATATCAAAGGTAAAGTGAATGAAAAAAGTGAAGTGATTAATACTACTGAGAAACTATTTGGGCCTCTTTTACATCAATACACTATTGATGAAGCGATTGCCGATGGGAATGTCCTAGGTTTTCATGTTGATTATATAAATACAGGAGAATTTAAGAGTTACGAAGATTTACGTGACCAGTTAGCCGAAAAACTAGCCGAAGATCATCCTGAGAAATCTGAAATTGAGATTGAAAGGGAAGTTCAAGGTTGGACTGAAACTGAAGTCGAGAAGAATGCAGCAAAAGAAAAACTACTCATCTATCAAGATGAGACGCACATTCCACGTGTAGTTTCAAGAATTTTGGACGGATGGGAGAGTCAATCGCAGAAAGCTGAATTCAATTCGATTTTGACGGTTGCATACAAAGGTCGTGTAATTGAATACTATAATGAATTCAAAAAACAAATTAATGAGAAATTTAACGAATCAGATCATAAGCCAAATATTGCCATGACCTTCAGTTTTGGAAATGAAAATGATCCGGAAAACGTTGACCCTAAGGTCATTAAGAAAATGTTTAAAGATTATTCTGATTTTACTGGAATCGAATTTGTTGCTGGTGATAAGAAGCATGGTGAGGATGCATATTTTGAGGATTTAGTAGAGAGAGCAACTCGTGGTGGAAGTGGGAGAAATCCTAAAAATATAGATTTTATTATAGTTGCAGATCAACTATTGACTGGCTATGACTCTAAGAGGCTTAATACACTTTATGTTGATAGACGATTAGAACTTCAAGGTCTTATTCAGGCTTATTCACGAACAAATCGGGTTTTTGGACCAACAAAAGAATTTGGTACGGTTATTAACTTCCAATATCCCCGAATTACAGAGGAGATGGTTAATACTGCTCTTGAACTATATGGTAGTGGTGGGAAAAGTAGTCCTGCAATTGTAGATTTGTATGAGACGGCAGTTAAAAAACTGAGAATAAAGGTTGAAGTACTAATCCCAACATTGTCGGATCCAACCGAATGGGCAAGTTTAGTTAGCAATGAGGAAGGAAAAAAAGCTTTCAAATTAGCATTTCTTGATGTGCATGATCAATTGAATTTTGTTGAACAATATTATGAATTTAATTGGGATGATAATGAATTCGGTTTAACTGAACATACATGGATGCAGTATATTGGTGCTTATAAGAATTTATTTCCATTAACTGGGGATAGTGACGATCCAGAACCAATTAAAGCTTTACCAGGAAAAACTAAGCTTCAAGGTACACAGGTAATAGATGCTCCTCATATTTTGAGTTTGATTGGAGCAAAAGTTAATTCATCTGGCGGGATTCGAATTGTCGATGCCGAAACACTACGCATCATCTATGAACAGATTCAAGAACTTAGTAATATGGGCGAAAATGAACAAGCAAAATTACTCAAAGAATTTGTTGATAAGGAATTAGTACCAGGGCATATCTCATCCGATATAAATTTTGATGAAGCGTTTGAAAAGTGGCGCAAGTCCAAGGAACGTGTTATTGTTGATGAATTCGCAGTTGAATGGGGAATTGATAGCAATATTTTAGCTCGTTCATTAGCTGCTTATTCATTGTCAAATACTGAATCAATTCCATATATTGATGAAATTACTGAAAGTGTAGATTTTAATAAAGCAACAAATAAGTCTGCTGGCAATATGCTGATGCATAATATTAATTTGAGCGAAGAGCTGCCTAAATGGATGGCTGAAGTAAAACAAAAATACAACTAAGAATTATAGGAATTTGAGAAGCCTCCTCTTGTTTCTGTAATTTTACTTTTTTAGTTTGTGGATGTTAAAAATATCGCTAGTTTTGAAGGTGAAAAATATATCAGTGAAGAAGCATATAAGAAGAATATTCCAATAAACAAGCTGAAAAAAGCGATAGATTGATGACCCATATTGGAGAGATTGAAACGACAAGAGTATTTGAAACAGATGATGGTTCCACATAATATATGGAAAAATAATAAATAAAAAAATATAAGGACATTCTTTAAATTTTCAATATTTTAAAGAATGTCCTTGACCATAAAGCGGTCCATAGGGGATATAATTATATTTTTTAAATTTTATTCTTGTACAATCGCTTCAAAAAGATCTACGCAGTCACTTTGCATTTCTTTGTAAATGGCGTAACCTTTATCATAAATCGATTGATTATTTGGGTTTGGTTCATACCGTTCAACTACTTCTACCATATTATCAGCAGCTTCTTCTACGCTTTGAAATAATCCAATAGCTTTACCGGCTAAAATTGCAGCACCTAAACAAGCCGCTTCTTTGCTGTTCGTGATGCAAATAGGTTTCTGAAGAATATCAGCTTTAATTTGGTTCCATACAGAACTCTTGGATCCGCCGCCAAAGGCACGAATTTCTTCCACTTCGATTCCCATTGCAGAGAGCACCTCGATATTTCTACGGACAAGATAACCCAAGGATTCCATAATCGCGCGGATAAAGTGTCCTTTTTTATGTATCATTGTAAGTCCAAGGAAAATTCCCGTTGCGTGGGGATTCACATCGGGCGCAAGAGAGCCACTTAAATGCGGCAGAAAGCTTAACCCTTCTGCTCCTGGGGGTGTTTGCGCCGCCTGTTTTGTCATCAGATCGTAACTGTCTTCTTTGAGCATTTTTGCACAGGCCATTTCAAGCTGACAAAAATTATCACGATACCAACGCAGGCATATTCCTCCTGAAGTAAAAGTATGCATCATATATGTATCTTTGACTGGATAATAATGGATTGGCATCTGGCGGTTATCGTCATAAATGATTTTATTGGTTGGCACACATACTGCCAGAGTAGATCCGATACTTTCCGAAAACATACCAGGACGAACTGCACCAACGCCTACAGCACCAATGGCGTTGTCCATAGCACCAGTACAAACTTTTACGTTGGAATTCAAACCTAGCCTTTCGGCCATTTCTGGTAAGATAGTACCTGCTACTTCACCTGGTTCTAAGATTTCAGGAAAGTTTTCTTCTGTCATGCCCAACTCATCCAACATTGGCTGCCAATATTTTTTTGTAGTGATGTCCCAGTATAATGTAGAGCTGAGCATTGAACAATCTGATACATAGCGGCCTGTTAGATGATGGATTATGAAATCCTCGATCAGAAGAATTTTCTTTGTTTTAGCAAAGACGTCCGGTTCATTTTCTTTTACCCACAGTGCTTTCGTGATTGGCCAATTTGCTCCCCAACTTACTTGCCCGGTATGTTTATAGCAAAGTTCATTACCATATTTTTGTGTTAAATATTCGGATTGTTTAACTGCACGGTTATCCATCCAACTAATAGAGTTGCGCAACGGATTACAGTTTCCATCTACAAAGAACATTGTTTCACTTTGTAAGGAAAAGCCAATTGCGGTCACTTCATTTAAATTCACTCCCTGTTCTTCAAGCTGTTTAAACCCTTTTTCAATGGCAGCCATATAGATGGTTGGGTCTGATTCTACGAAATAACTCTGTGGTGTATAAAGCTGGTACTCTATTGTTGCGTTACCTTGTATTTTACCTTTTGTATCAAAAATGGCAATTTTCATGGCAGTAGTGCCAAGGTCAATGCCTGCAATCAACGGATTCATATATACCTCCTAATTTGAATCTGCATCATCGAATAATTGATACCATTCTTCGTTATCTAACGATGTGGCCCAAGTTGCACCATTTTCTTCTGTTACAAAAAGATGATTTTCTGCTATATCTATAATGCTTTCCTGAGAAAAGAAGCGATCTTCAAAAATATGTGCACTTGAACCATCGCTTTGACACCAAGCGGCCTGTATACGCCTATCTGAATTCGATATAAGCAACCCAACTTTCCCATTGGCAGCGTTATAATTCGTAACAGACGAAAAGGGAAGAGCGGTATCTTCGGTTGAATTACAGAACCGTCGATATACAACACCATCTGCTTTTGATAAATAAAACATATAATCGCCATTCAGACTAATATTTTGTGCGGATTCTGGCAAGGTATGCTCTAAATTGTTTTGTGATATGAGATTATACCAGCGGTAGTGCCCGTTGGAAAGCTGCATGATTAGATTGCCGTCACTGGCCCAAAAATTCTCTATTGTATCTTGGAAGAGCATTTCTTCGTAGGCTCCTGTGATACTGCAACGAAAGAGACGACGCTCTCCGTGATGTTCTTTTAGTGAATAAAGATAATTTCCCATTGGTTCAAACTTTATACAATTTTCTACCGTTGTTCTAAGTTGCTGTGGCGTGTTGACCACGGCACGATACACATTTTTTCCGTCAAACATATAAAAATATCCTGAGTATTCTGAAAAATAACAAATAGTTTCATTACTCTTTTCAGCAATACTGCATGCCTCCACACAGGTGCCCGTCGCCAGATCCTGTGCTTTCAGTTCGGAACCAAAATTTTTGATGACAATTTTATCCCTTTCAAGTATATGATTGGAGGATGGGTGGTATTTTTTTCCATAAGAAAGATTATCTTCCGTGTCGGTTGGACTTTTTACTGTTTTACCAAGCTCTGTCAGATCAATTGTTCCCTTAAGGAGAAAGAACAGGACAATGGCAGCAATAAAAACTCCCAATAAAAGCAGAATATATTTTTTATTCGATAATGTAGAATTCCTTTTCATTTAATATCGTTTACCTT
>OIET01001036.1_pt1 | contig 15760 bp, 6 predicted proteins | sample 1581871 | NCBI WGS metagenome assembly OIET01 (sample SAMN03279760, study PRJEB24777) | human gut metagenome | isolation source: fecal sample PR121 from 1 month old male Malay infant, vaginally delivered... | place: Singapore | collected 2005-09-16
AAAACCCTGATGACCACATACACGTGTGTGTACGCGGCCTTCAGGGTTTTGATGGGTGACAGCCAGTGTCCCATTTTCTCTTCTTCCTATAACGCTTTTATGCTCCTGCGATCATGACGCCCACCCCCAAAAGGATGAGCAGGACGTCCAGCAGAAATGTGAGCATTGAAAACTTCTTAAACGCTCTTTTACAGTATAATTTATGAACCATTAACAGCCCGGCGGACACCAGCTCCGCCGCGCAAACCAGCCCGAGGTACAGATTGAGCACCGCGCTGCTGGATTCGATCACAAAGGATAGCGGATAGGTGATGAAAAACGCGCCGCAAAAGCTGAAGACCAGGATATAAAACGCGGTCCATTCCAGGCTTGGGCCCTTTTTTTCTGCTGTTTTTTGTTGGGCATTGATCCGGACCAGCCTTTCTTCTGATATTCTTGCAATCTCAGAATCCGGGGCTTTTTTCAGCAGTCTTTTATAAAGGTGCCGGGCTTTTTTATAGTCTCCATGGCGCTCCAGTCTTTGGGCGTTTTCAAGGATATCTTCCAGTTGAAACATGTTTCCCTCCTCTTATTTAGTAAGAATCGTTCCGGTTCTCCGTCGGGTTTCCTTCTTTTACAATCTCAAAATACGTTTGCTGCTCCACGGGCTCAAGGACTCTTTTGCCTAAGGTATGAACATCGCTCTCATAGAGTTTTTCTTTCAGCCGCTGCACCTTGTCGAAATGGGCCGCGTTAATCCTGCCAATGGCGTCTTCCAGTTTTTCCAGATCATCATACTGAACCACCATTTCGTTTACTTCTTCTTTGATACGAACCACTCTCAACGTGCACTGCTTGCTGCCTTTCGGCTTTTCTCCGCCACAGAGCTCATTATACTTTTTAATGATTTTTGTGATACCATCCTGAAACTCAGGATAAAGGCGGATGTCGATGCCCTTTGCCATGGCCCGCCGCAGCCACTGGACATTGGTCAGCGGCATCCCCACATCGGCCAATGGCTTCATATCCAATCCTGCTTCAAGGCCAAGCCTGAGCTCTTTTGCCCTTGCGCCGCCCAGCGCTGGGTTGCGCAGCAGGGTGTCGTCCAGTCCCTCGGACTGAACCCGGAAAATCTCACTCAGCTGCGCGCCGCTATACGCTGGGTTGGCGGTGCCAAGTACATCGGCACCCACGCACAGCCCATAATTAATCGCGACATTCTGTTCTATATTGAACGTATACCCTTTTTCTTCCTTTAAAGTTTTTAATATTTTTTCCATGTCTGGATGTTCCTGCTTTGATACATATCTTCGACGCATTTTTTCACCTTTCCCAGATTGCGAACTTTTAATTATTTTTCATAGACCTTTTTGCTGTCAATCCATTGATTAAACGCAAAGCGGACATTCTTTCCAACGTCTTTATTTCCAAACAAGGGCTGGACGTCGATACGCTCGAGGTACCAATCCGGCCCGACGCCGCTCATATCGGAACGCACCTGGATTTTTTTCACATTGCCAATGGCGTTCTCAAAGTTGACGGTAAAGGTATCGGTATCCCCACGTTCCAGGGCGTTGCCAGGAATAAGCGATGTGATCTCAACCTCGTTGGTTTGCCCTTTGTCCCCAATGAGACGGACATAAATGTCCGCGTCGGTTCCTTCTCCTTTGGGCCACCATGAAAGCTTACCCGTTTTTACGGTCATACGGTAACGGGTAATGGCATTTTGGTCTAAGCTATAAGTATGAGGGTTTTTGTTCACGATCCATTCCTTACAGTCAAACGTTTTTTCACCGTCCTGTGTCTGGTTGTTCCAGACAGGCACTACCTGAACACTGTCTAAGAACCAATCCGCGCCGACGCCGCTCATATCCGAACGCACCGTGATCTTTTGAATCTCCCCAACGTTTTGATCAAAACTGGCAACAACGGAATGGCTGGTTCCCTTTTCAAAGGCGTTTCCGTTATAAAGCGCGGTGACTTCCACTTCATTGGTTTCGCCTTTGGTCCCTGTAAGCTTTACGTAAATATCCGAATCGGTACCGGCCCCTTTAACATTGCCGGTATTGATCTTCAGACGGTATTGGCTGCTGTCTTCAGCCGTATTACTAAAGCTTGTCCACGTGTCGTTTACAATCCACTGATGGATATCAAATTTTTTTGTCTGTGTTTCGGTGGTATTGTACATTGGTACGACCTCAATGGCATCCAGCAGCCAGTCGGCGCCGGCGCCTGAGCGGTCTGTCCGAACCTCGATGCGCTTAATCTTTCCAACATCCTGATTGAAATTAAAGACACCGACATCGTATCCCTTTGTCTCAAAGGGGTTCCCGCGCGTGTTAAACTGGTTGGTCATGCCGTAATTCAGCAGCACCTCATCGGTTGTTCCCTGATCGCCAACCAGGCGAATATAGACATCCGAATCCGTTCCCGCGCCAAAGGCCGTACCGGTTTTTACCTTTATCTGGTACTGAATCCCTTCTCCAAGCACAACCCCCTCATGAAGCGTGGGATTAAAAACCGTTCCGGTTATTTTATAACGCCGGGCGTTTCCGTTGGCTTCTTTGTATTCCAATGTTTTAACCGGCTTCCAGGAGGATCCGGTGCTCACATAGAAATCCAGCCGTATGTCTTTGGCGTCAATGGGAATGCGAATATCCTGATTTTCACCAAGCGCGACATTGTTGGTTGTCTGGGTTTTCTGTTCGCCTTCTTTCGTAACATAGGTTACGTCCATTTTAGAAACCGTCCCGGATTTATTTTCTAAAAAGTAACTTTGTCCAGCCGTATAGGTGGTGATGGGCAGCGTATTGCCGCCAAACAATGCTGAAATGACGTCTGACCCAAGGGACCCGAGAATATTAAAATGCGCGTTACCCGGCGCCCGCCGTGTCGTATGCACCGAAAAACCTTCCGGACTGTCAACCGTCAAGGTCGCGCCATAGCGGAAATGACTTCCAAAAACAAGCATGTCATCATCATAGGCCTGCACATCTTTCCGCTTTAAAAATTCGACTTTTATCCCGTTGGGGTTGGAATGGACATCCACTTTATACAGTTCCAGACGGTCATCGAAATTGAGCCCGTCAAATCCATTGGTATCAATTAAATCCGTAATGCTCCCCTGCTGGGATGCTTCGCTGGCAAAGGCAACCAGATAAACCTGATTGTTAACATCGGTCACCAGGGCAATATTCTGGTTTTCTTTCAGATTCGGCCCATCATATTGCCGCTCAACCCAGTTAAAGCTCACACCGTCTTCAGGAATCACCGATTCAAAGCATTGGTTCCGCACACCGATCAGGATAAGCCTTTCGGTTCCATCCGCAGCGGTGTAATTGGTGGCCTCCACGCAGGCGCCCGTCATTGACGGACCCGTCTCTCTTGGCAGCATCACTGCTTCCTGGCCTTCTTTTAAAGGTCTCAAGTCAACCATCAAGATATAGGAATCCGGGTCACCGTGAAGTCCATTCATCATGATCAGCATATCGCCCACTACCTGCATGCCGGAGGTATGAAAGCTCTTTGTCTGAGGCGGCACTAAGGTTTGAACCATTCCTCCCTGATCGTAAATAAAAATTTTGCCCGGGCTGCCATCGCCGTTCACATTGATAATGGTATAATCGCCATAATAGCCCAGACCCTGGATGTGGTTTTTCGTGGTGGTGATCAAATCGCTTGGAAAGCCGGCGGCAGAGGGTTCGCGGGTTTTATAGCCGGCGGTTGAAAGCTGGTCAAAAGCTTGCTCGACGTTATTCAGACGAGGGTTTTCCAGTTCTTCCTTACTAAAAGGCGTAAAAGGCAATGTAGTTTCGGGTGCTTCAGAAACTTCGGGCTGCTCAGGCACCTTGTTCGGAACTGCGGGTGTGGGCGCTGCTTTTTTTTCAGAAAAAGTATAGGGGTCCTCCTTTGTTCCGGCACCGCTCTGCTCCAGCCCCTCTGGATTGACCAGAATCCCAAACGCCAGTCCTTCGGGACGGGTGTCTGGGGCAGCAAAATGCTGGGATTCCAAGGCGCTCGACTTCATGACAGACGCCGCGCGTGCCGAGACCATTTTTTTTGTGCCCATGCCTTCATCCAACGGCTCAACGGCATTTTGCGCGATCTGCTGAGCATCAATAATATTGACCTGCGCATCGCCGTTCACATCGCCTGTCTGTTCTGGGATTCCGCCCATTTCTTTATCCGATGTGCTGTCTTTGGCAATCTGCTGGGCGTCTAAAATATTCACTTTCAGATCCGCGTTCACATCACCCAGAATCGCTTCTTCTGTTTCTTCTGGTTGATTCACTTTCGGAGGCTCAACACCTGGCGCAGGGGCTAGCTCTGGCGCTTCGGGCGTCGCCACACTGGGCGCGGGGGCTGGCTCCGGCGCTTCGGGCGTCTCTACACTGGGCGCGGGGGCTGGCTCCGGCGCTTCTGGCGTCGCCACACTGGGCGCGGGGGCTTCTTCCAGGGCTTCTGGCGTCGCCACACTGGGCGCGGGAGCTTCTTCCAGTGCTTCTGGTATCGCTACGCTCGGTACAGGAGCCGCCTCCGGCGCTTCTGTTTTTTGCCCGGCTTTAAATTTCTCAAGGGCTTTTTGGACGTCCGCATCCAAAATTTCAACGGTATCGTCGTTTGGCAAAAACACTTTTACGGCTTTTGCCCCGCGGGCTTTTTGGGCATCCTCTGTGGTTTTCTTTTGGAGCGTTACCTTGTCTAAATGGGCTTTTTCAACCGCATTGAAGCTCTCTAAAAAATCCTGATTCAAAAACTGATACTGCGCTTCCGCGTCTTTTTCGATCAGTGCCTGATCCATTTCCAGCTTTTTATCAATGGCCGGATCGGTGCACAGGAGCAGACGTCCATCCACCTGTTCAACCACTTCCCACAGGTGGCCGCCGTAGGATACATAACGCTTTTCTTCTTTCGGGCTGTTTTCTTTCACCGTTACAGAGCCGGGTGTTTCTGCTGTGTTTTGAGTTTGAGCGAAAGCCGCGGTCTGGCTCAACACCAGACTGGCGGTAACGAGTACGCTGCAGATTTTCTTTAACATTTTCTAATCCTCCTGATTTTCTTTTAATCGTTCATTTTCAGCCGCGTTTCCTGCGGCACACATACAGCACATGATGGCCAATGCGGTCACAAAGCTGACCAGGCTTAACAGAAACGCCCCGATCCCCTCAAGGGAAACGTATACACCAAAAGCGCCCGCCAACAAAGTAAACTGTCCGGTTACAAGCCTGTACCTTCTGTTTTCACCTTTTCTTTTTAAATTTTGATGGATGGCCAGCCCAGCTCCGGCAAAGCCGGATGCCAGCATTCCCAGCAAACCATTTAGCATGACATACCTCTCTTTCCTGACGCCCTGGCCTTTTACAGAAGCCGCTGCCGATGCTGCTTAAAGCGCATCGGCAGCTTTTTGGCTTTTAAAACTGTTTTTCAGGATCCGCCGTGTACTGCGCGATCTGCTGGGCGTCAATGATATTGACTTTTCCATCAAAGTTCACATCGCCAGCGGCTTTTTGGCGCTCGGACGGGGTTTCTCCAGCCACTGCAGTCTGAGCCAGCTGCTGGGCGTCGATGATATTGATGGTATCGTCACCGCTGAAGCTCCCAAGGAGGACATACTGAACCGCTGCCGCAATGGGAATGGTTGGATCTTCCGCCACATAGGCGGCTTTAAACTGTCCGCTTTCTTGATCATAGGTCAGCGGCAGGGTCTGGCCGTTAACGGTCAGGACTGCCGGCACGTAGGATTTTCGTTCTCTGTTCCGGGTCAGGGTATAGGTGACGGTTTCTCCGGCCTCGGTGACATGGTCTTTATCCGCGGTCACGGTGCAGCCGGTCACGCCTTCGGGCACGCCTTCCACCACGGCCTCCTCAACGGTTCCGCCGGCTTCGCCAATGGTCATGGTGGCCGTCATGGGCGCAAGGGCCTGATGGTTATCGTCCACGGTAAAGGTGGCGGTCACCTTGTAGATCCCCGCTTCTTTTGGGGCTTCGGTGGTTTTCACGCCGTCCTTTTCATAGGTATAGCTCACGCCTGTAATCCCACAGCCCTCTGGGTAAACGGCTTCCAGGCTGTGCGGGTTTCCATCTTCCGGGAATCTCGCACTTTCAAAAACCACGCCTTTAATTTCGGCTTTTTGAATGTTCGCGCTCACCTGCTCAACGCTTAAAATATAATGGTCCGCATCTTTACCCGAAAGCACAATGCCTTCCACTGTCACTTTTTTATTGTCGCCGGCGTTGGCGTCCTCAAAGGTTCCGGTGGCCTGCTCCCAGTCCACGGTATAGCTGCCAAAGCCTGGATCCCCGGTAAAGGTGGCCTGGCTGAAATCCAGCCCTGCGTCGGTGGTGCCATCGTATACCTTATCCTCAGCTTTTACACCTTTGATGACCAGCGGGCTTTTTTCGCTCACACGAATGGTCTTGCTCAGCGCTTTATCGCCGCCCGCATAGGCTGGCAGCGCCAGTCTGGCGGTAAAGGTCTGGGTGGTTTCGGTGGTGCCGAAATCGCCTGGGACTTCTGGCGTCCAGACAAGGGGTTCGTCCCGGGTTTCCTTGACCACGCCGTCTTCGGAGGTGTAGGTGACCGCAAGGGTATCGCTGAGCCCCAGCTCTTCTTTGGCATAGGGTTGCTCACGAACGGTCAGGGTGGTATCCGCAAAGGGTTCATAGACTGCGTTGACCGGTTTCACCGTCACATTCTGCAGGGTGAAAAACGGTCTGTCTCCGCCGACTTCCGCCACATAGGTGTAGCTCCCGCCTCTGGGGTTCCAGGCCGTGCCGGAGGGATTCCATTGGCGGATGGTTTCGGTGCCCCGGGTGCCGTTGTCATAGACCACGGCCACTTCCTTGGACAAGCTGTCTGCCAGACTTTCAGCGCTTTGGTTGCGTGCATCATTGGCATACATTTCAATGGGCTCTGGTGATTCCACACGCACGGCCTGACGGTCATTAAACGTGACCTGTGAGACCAGCTGGCTGTCCTGGGCGGTGACGGTGTAGAAGCCGGTGCGCACTTTGCCGGTGCCGGATAAGGGCACTTCGGTTTTACTGTTAATGAGCAGCTTGCCTGGCGTATGGTTGTCACAGCTCGTGATGGTGTAGTAAATGACGTCCCCGGTGCCCACTTCACTTTTGTCTGTAATGGGAGCGCCCTGGGCGTCAGCCATATCGACCTTGCATTCGCCGCCTTCGCAGGGGGAGGTCTTGGCGATGATGGGCGCCACTGGGTTAAACTTTGTCCGGATGGTTAATCCCGCGCTGGCTTCGGACGCCTCTGTGTTGGCAGTGGCTTCCACACTTACGCTGAAGCTGTAGGCCTTTCCAGACTCAAGGTTTTTGAAGACCGGGCTGTATTTATCCGTATTGTTTTCGTAGGTTCTGCCGTTATCTTTTGAAATCTGGTAGATCACCTTGGCGCCGGCAGCCTTGGCGGCGCCTTCCAGGACAACGGGTTTCAGCGCAATGCTGTTCAGGCTGATGCTGTCCGCCTCTGGCGCTGCCGGAGCGGCCACGGCGGCTTGCTCAATGACACCATTTTTATAGGTAGCGCCAAGGGCGTACCAGTCGGCGTCGGCGCCGGTCAGGGTCAGGCCTTCCACGGTATAGGTCAGGCCTGTGCCCACATTTGGTGTCTGGAAACGGATGGTGGCGGTCTCTGCGGACAACGCAACGTCTTTGTGTGCTGCATCAAGGCTGGCAGGATCCAGTTTAATCGGCACGTTTTCCATGACGGCGCTGCCGTCGTAGGTTTTGGTAACATCCTCTGCCTGAATCGCCAGTTTTACCTGGGGTCGGGCGGTGATCTCAAAATGCGCTGAAAGGACATCGGCCGTGGCTGCGGTTGCCCATTCGGGCAGCTGGACGCTTCCGGTGATGTCCACAGCGCCGGATGTTTTCCCAAAGTCCTCGGGCAGCTGCCATGTGATGGCCGTTGTTTTATCGGCCGGGTCCACGTAGCTGTCATAGCCGATGCTGGCCGTCATGGGCAGCCCTTCGCCTTCCAGATCGGCCAGGGTATAGCCCTGGGGCCGTTCTTTGAGGGTGATGGTGCCCACGGCTGTTTCAACAGTGGCGTTCACAGGCTTCACGGTCACCGACTGGGTCACTTTGGTCTTTGGATGGTTTTTGAGGGTGCCTTCATAGGTCAGGTCCGCCCCCTTAAGCGCCCACGCTCCGCTTTTCAGCTTCCAGTTTTCCACCCGGTCGGTGCCTTCGGTTTCGTTGTCATACTGGAACTGAATGGTTTTGGGCAGGCTTTTCAAAAGTTCCTCTGGGCTCTGGTTGCGCGCATCGTTGGCGGCCATGGTAATCGGAGCGGCCGCGAAGTTTTCAACGGTTTTCGGGACAGCTTCCGCCGAGGCGGTCACGGTCGTATCGCCTGGATGGATGGTGTAGTCATAGTACCAGGTGCGTTTTTCATCGGCGGCTTTGCGCATGCCATCTGTCGTTGTCGAAAGCGCCAGTTCATTGCCTTTAAAGGTAAAGTGCATGGTATGGCTGTCGCAGTAGGTGATTTTGTAGGTGACCTTGGTTCCCGCGTCGGCCTCCAGCAGGTCATTGATTTTTTTGTTCTCGGCGTCGTAGAGCTCTACCTTACACGCCTGGCCGGCTGTGCAGTCGCCGTCAACGCTCAGAACCGGCGCCACGACGGCCACCTTGGTGGTGATGGTCGGGCTGGCAGCGGACGAAGCCGACGCTTCGGTATTGCCGGTGGCGCCCACACGGGCGTAAAAGGCGTAGGCCGTGCCGGGCTCCAGCCCGGTGAAAACCGGACTTTGCTGCCAGTTTACCTGATCCTTACTGTACTGTACTCTGGCCCCTGCCGCCTGAGCGGTAGAATCGGTTATTTCTACCTCCTTCAGGGTCACACTGGTGGAGGTGGTTTTGGTATCATCGATCACCGGCGCAGACGGCGCAGTAGCTATATCTGCCTTGGTAATCTTGCCTTTAATGTCACAGGCGCTCCAGTCAATGATGTAGTTCGCCGCGTTTGCACCGGTCAGGGCGTCGCCGGTCACCGTCACTTTTTTATCGGTGCCCACGTTGGCATTGTCGAATTCGGCGGTTAAATTTGCGTTTGTGTTAAATTCGACAGTATCACCCGGGGCAATCGTACCTGCCAATTGGGCGCCGTCTAAGACCAGGGTCGCCTTCGTTGTGCCGTCATAGGGCTTATCGGTAACGGTAATGCCCGTTACCGTCAGTGGTGTGGCGGTTTTTACGGTCGCGTCAACCGTTGTGCCTGCACTTGGCGCTGTGGCCCAGGCCGGCAGGGTGACGGTTCCGGCAAACGTCTTGCTGGTTTCCTTACTGCCCGTGGTGCCAAAATCGCCCGGTGTATTCGGGTTCCAGCTCACCGGACAATCCATGGGGGCAACGCTATTGTCAAAGCTAACTTCAAAGGTGCTGCCCAGTCCCAGCTCTTCCATGGTGTAGGCCTTTTCACGGATGGCGATGGTCTTTTCTGGAATGGGGGGGATGGTGGCCTTTACTGGATTGATCGTGACCGTTATTTCGGCTGTCTTGCTCTTATCACTGAACAAGGTGCCGGTATAGGTATAAGTCTTCCCTTTAGCGTCCCAGTCTGGACTTCCACTCTTTTTAGCCCACTGTACAAGCTCCTGTCCCGTTACCCCATTGTCATACTTAACTTCAAGGGTCTGGGGCAGGCTCTGCTCCAGGGCCTGCTGACTGGCATTAATTGGGTCGTTGGCTGTCGTGGTGATGGGGTCGGGGGCTGTAACTTTTTTAACCGCCCGTTTGTTAAAGGTTGCTTCGGCCTGGATGACCGTATCGTCCTCTGTAACTTTATAGGTTGCCGTATAGGTTGAAAGCCCGTTTGCGTCTGTGTCACCTTTTGTCAGCGTAACGGCTGTGCCGTTGATTTTCAGGCTGGTGTTCTCATCAACACTATAATTTTCAGACGGCTTCACTGTATAAGTGACATCACTGCCTACGGCGGCATGTTCGACATTGGCGGTGATGGTACAGCCCGCATCCTGTTTCCCAGCGCCTGCCTTGGTGGGCGCTGCAACCTGGGCGTTGGTTTTGGTGGGTGTGGCTGTCTTTGTCGCCTCAGACGCGGCGTTATTGCTGGTTTCGGCGTAGCGGGCATAGAAGTCATACGCGGTGCCGGGTTTTAAGCCGGTAAAGGTACCGCTTGTCTGCCAGATCGTGGGCTGCTGACCCGCTTCGGCGCTGGCGTATTCCAACAGATAGCCCTCAGCCGGATTTGTCACGCTGACGGCTGCGCTGGTATCGGTGACACTGTCGGATGCTACCGTCACCGCGTCCGGGGCTGTGACGTTGGTCTGCTTGGTGATGGTGGCGGTCATGCCGCTGAAATCCAGAACGTATTGATCCGCTTCTGGGCCTGCGATGGTAATGCCGGAGACGCCTGCGATGGTGCGTTTGCCCACGTTGGGGCTGTCCAGATGGATCGTCGCACTGCCATCTTTTTGCAAGGCGTATCCTTGTAAGGTCGTTCCGTTCACCTTAAGGCTCATCTTGTCAATGTCATTTACATTCCAACTGGCAGTATCGGTTCCGTCATAGGGCTTATCATAGAAAACTAATCCACTCACCGTTACCGGAATACCAAAGGTAACTTCCCGGCTCAATGTTGGATCCGGAATCGTTGCCCATTCAGGAACGCTTACCGTACCCGTAAAAGTCGCGCCATCGGTCTGGTTTGCGCCAAAGCCGGACGGCACTGCCGGGCTCCACACAACCGGTACGGCTTTGTCGGTCTGGGTTTCAAAGCCGGTGCTGGTATAGGTCACCTCAATGCTGCTTATAAGCCCCAGCTCCTTGGCGGTATAGCCCCCGGTCTTCACTGGAAGCTTAATATCCCCGATCGGCTCAAAAGCGGCAACCACGGGCAGCACCTTAACATCCTGAGCCGCCCTGGCTTCGCCAACCTGGGCTTCATAGGTATAGTCGCCCCCCTTTATGTTCCAGGCGCTCTCCTTTTTCAGCTGCCAGGACGCATCTTCTTCTCCTTTTGTCTGGTTATCGTAGGTTACGCCCACCTTTTTCGGCAGGCTCTCGGCCAGCGCCTGGGCAGACTGGTTCGAAGGATCGTTTGCGTAGAGCGTTTTGGGCGCCTGGGCGTCAACGCCTTTTACGGCGCGCGCGTTAAAGTGGGCCACTGCGCTGACCGTGGTGTCCTCTGCTTTTACCGTGTATTGAAAGACCGCTGTTTTGGTCTCTGGATCTACCGCTGCGGTATCAAAGGCCCGTTCATCGCCGCCAATGGTCATACTTGGCGTATAGCCCTCCCCATAGGTGACGGTATAGGTAATGGTCTCGCCAAGATCGGCTTCTGTTTTGTCGGCTTTGACGGTATTGGCCAGATCGGACTGGCCCGGGCCGTCCTTGGTAGCTGGCGCCACCACGCTCTTGGTACGGATTTCCTGGGTGTTGGTGCCGGATTTAAAAGCATTTACGGTCGCCGCGGTGTAATCAATGAGGCTGTAAACCGTTCCGGGCTGCAGGCCTGTCACCTTCCCGCCCACAATGGTTTTTGGCGTGGTCTGGCCGCCGCCGGTATACTGGTAAACGCCCTGAGGGTTGGGCGTAAAGTGAAAACCGGTGGTGCTTCGGGTAATCTGGTCGGCCGGCACCGAGGTGGTGTTTTCGGGCCGGGCGTCAATGGCGTATGCCGCGGCAACCCCTGCCGGGATTTCCCCGTTCTTAGCGGCGCGCACATAAAGGTTTTTGCCAATAAAAGCAGAAATCGAAGCCCCGTTCGCCACCTGATCCCCATTAAAGTCCTTTTGCGTATTCATTTCATAGCCTGCGTTAATGGTCATGGTTTCCTCCGGATACGTTACCACCGCGCAGTTTTCTGGGTCTGCCGGCGCTGCCTGGAGGGTATAAATTGTACTGGCAGGGCTCATCCCCGTTCCCTGGTTATCGGCAGCGCAGACGAAATCATAGGAGGTGCCTGCTGTCAGGCCGCTGATGGTGACGGTGTCGCCGCTTGCCTTGGTCCAGGTATACGCGGATGGTGCTTTATTCGCTTCTGTATACGCGTAATATAACTCTGCTTCACTGTTCAGGGTGACCGTGGTGTCCGTACGGCTCGCAAGGGTTGGGGCGCTTTGCGCCGCCGTCTTTACAATGCCTTTTGCGGTCTGCTTTGCATCATCCCCCTTAAAAAGCTCGGTTCCCTGGATCTCCTGCGCCAATGCCGTCGCGCCGGTAGAGCTCAAGAGCATCACGCCGGACATGACGCCTGCCGCAACTTTTTGCGGTATTTCTTTTGTTCTCATTTTTTTCTTCATGGATGATTTCTCCTTTTACTGTCCAATCTCATATGCAATAAGGGCGGGCGCTCGTTTTGCTTTTCCAGATTGGCTGCAAAATCCAACGTCCGCCCAATTGTGTTAAATGCTTTTTGTCTTAGAATTTCGTGTTTTTTTGTGTGCTGAAAAGAAGATCGCGCTTCTTTCCGGTGTGCTTAAATGATTTGTGTGTGTAATAATTAAACGATGATTTGTTCGTATTCTTTTGTGTTCACCCTATAAGGGATTACTGCATTTTTCTTCTCATACGGAAAACCTTGATGCCGGAAACCACTAAAATGGCTAAACCGGTTGTCAGGAAACCAAAACCATTGACCGCATCCTGAGAGAAGTTTAAGCCGGTTACTGGATTTTTGACGTTGGATGGGGTTTTGCCATCGGTATTGCCGTCAATGGTTCCGCCGCCGCCTGCTGAAGCCTCAGAAACGGTAATTTTAAATTCAATGGACTTGCCGCCATAGGTTGCGGTTAAGGTCTGTTCGCCGGCTTTTGTTTTGTCATAGCCGGTGATTTCAGCGTCGGATAATGGCAGCTCACGGACGGCTTCGCCATCATTGATGGTGGCTTTCATCATGCCGCCTTCCAGGTTTGGCATTGCATCGCCAACGGTGGTTTTTCCAGTCGGTGCCTGGATCAGTTCCAACGCGGTAACCGTGGCTGCTTTAATGTTGATGGTAAAAGCGTTTTCCAGCTTCTGTCCGCCAAATTCAATGGCGACCGGTACGGCTTCGCCGACCTGGTTCATGTCCACAATGGCGGTGGCCTGGGTCATATCCATTTCGACATCGCCTGCCTGTTCATAGGTCACCGTTAATTTACCGCCGGTTAAATCGATGGCGTCGCCCTGAAGGTAATCCACCTTGGTCGGCGCTGCCGCGACAGCTAAGGCTTTGACGATATCTGCTTTTACCGTTACATCTGCGGAAGCGGTGAATCCCCCGTCCTCAGTGGTTGCCGTAATGCTGGCGGTTCCTGGGGCCACATCGGTCACTTTACCGTCTGCGTCAACGGTTGCGACCGCATCGTCTGAAGAGGTCCATGCCACGTTGGGGTTGTCGGCGCCTGCCGGCTCAACCACTGCGGTGGCCTGGGCGCTCTGTCCCGGGAACAGCTCGGAAGCGTCTAAGGATACGGATACACCGGTAACCGGTACTGGGGCCGGCGGCGCTTCGGTAATGTTCACGCTGCTGGCAGTACCGCTGCAGTTGGCAGTGATGTCTTCGGCGGCAGCATTTCCTACAACGCGGGGGTCCATCCCAAGGCCGGCATCGCCGATTGCGCCGTCTTTAACCTTGAAGGTTACGGTAAACAGATCGGTTGTTTCAGTCATGGGTTTTTTCCCTGTTGGATCAAACCAGTTGGCGTAAACGCCGGTAGAACCGCCGCCGCCGCCGGGTTCAAAGTTCATGACATAACTTGATTCCGTTGTGCCGGCGACTTCCAGCTTATCATGGTCATAATCCAGCGCCGCTTCGTAGGAGCCCACCGTTGGTTCCGGGGTCACTGAAACAGCCACGGTAAAGGTACCGCCTGGGTGCACCTCTGTTTTATCGGACACGGCCGTAAATGTTGCCGCGCCTTCTGCTGCTTTCGCTCGCGGCATGACCCCCGGAATCGCCGCTGATGCGAGCAGACTCAGTCCCAGGAAGCCTGCGATCAGTCTGCTTGAAAGTGTTTTTGCTTTCATTTTTTCCTCCTTAAAGAAAATAGAATAAAAATTTATATCAAGCGCGCGGCGTTTTTGTCCGCGCGCTTAATAACCTTAGTAACAGTGTCTAAAATTTAAAAACTTTTCTAAAAAACAACGCTTGTATCCGCTGCGTATTGTGCCACTCTCTGGGCGTCAATAACATTGATCTTTCCGTCAAAGTTGACGTCTCCGGCTGCTTTTTGGATGTCTCCAATCTCGCCGCCGGCCGCTGCTGTCTGGGCAATCTGCTGTGCGTCGATAATGTTAATCTTGTCATCGCCGCTGAAGTTGCCTAACAGAACGCATTTGGCGTCTGCTTTAAGCGCGGTATCGCCTTCTTTAATGGTGTATTCGGCGCTATAGCCTTTGCCTTCTGCCAATTTTGTTAACACAACGGTTTCGCCGTTCATGGTAAAGGCGTAAGGCACATAGGCTTCACGGACTGCGGCGGGCGCAAACTGATACGTCAGTTTGTCTCCGGCCATTACGGTATCCCCTACCTGTACCGCTTCCCCGTTTTTCAGGATTGCGGCGTTCATGCCGGCTGCCTGTTCTTCGGTCAGGCCGGTGGTGATTTCTTCCACCACCACGCCCGCGGTCTTTTCTTTAATCACGAGCTTTGCGCTCATGGTTTCAGGTTCAACCACATGGTTGGCGTCGGTTTTAAAGGTGGCAGTTACCGTATAAGTCCCCGGAACGCTTGGCGGCAGGTTCACCGCCTCGCCCGAACCTTCTCTCTCATAGGTGTAGCTGACGCTCACACCCTCAGGCAGGGTGCCTTTGATTTCAAGGGTCTGAGGATTGCCGTCTTCGGTCACGGTCTTGTCTTCCAGGGTAATATCGGAAAGGGTGATCGTTGCCGGGATAATGTTGCCGGTTGCCTGGTTTAAATCCAGAATGTATCGACCAGCGTCGGCGCCGGTCAGGGTTAAGCCGGTCACCTTCACTGGTATGTTGTTTCCAGCGTCGGCTGCGTTGAACACTGCAACGGCTGTGCCTTCTAACTGGACTTCGGATCCTGCGATTAAGGACGCTGGATCTAAGGCCGGCGTTTCGGCCACCACGGCGTCTTTTGTGCCGTCATAGACTTTATCGGCAATCTTAATTTCCGGAATCAAAATAACCTTATCGCTAATGCTCACATTGACGGAAACCGCGTTGCTTGTGATGGTCGCCCATGCCGGTACGGCGGCGGTTCCTTCAAACACAACGGGTGTTTCGGTCGCGGTCTTGCCAAAATCCACTGGCACTTCGGTGGTCCAGTTAATGGCGGGTTGACGGTCCGCCTCACTGACGGTGACGCCGGCCGGGTATTTACAGCCAACGGTTTTCGGTAAGCCCAGGGCTTCAATGGTTGGATAGCCGTCGGCGCTTACTGTGCGCATTATATCGTTTAACGGGTCCAGCTCTGCGTTCACGCTGTTAACGGTCAGCACTTGTTCCACCATGGCGTCACCGCCGCGTACAACGTAGTGGTAGGTGTTTCCCTTGAGGTTGTAAGCGTCATTGGTCGCCCAGTTCAGCCCCAGATCGGAGGCTTTGCCGTTTTTCGTTGTGCCATTGTTATAGGTGGCTTTCAGAATAATGTTATGGTCGATATAGCTTTGCAGCTCCTCGGCGCTGGCATTGTTCTCATCATTCGCAAAGAGGTTAAGGTCTGGCGCTTCGCCTACCTTTTCCAGTCCGGTGATTGTCAGCGCGCCATCGCGAATGCTCACATTGACGGAAACCGCGTTGCTTGTGATGGTCGCCCATGCCGGTACGGCGGCGGTTCCTTCAAACACAA
>OIET01001045.1_pt1 | contig 15566 bp, 13 predicted proteins | sample 1581871 | NCBI WGS metagenome assembly OIET01 (sample SAMN03279760, study PRJEB24777) | human gut metagenome | isolation source: fecal sample PR121 from 1 month old male Malay infant, vaginally delivered... | place: Singapore | collected 2005-09-16
TTAGTCGTGATGTACGGTCGCAGACGGTTGGGTAAGTCAACGCTTATCAAAAGGGTGTTGTCGGATACGGATGTTTACTTCCTTGCTGACCGTTCTGAAGGGCAACATCAGAGAGTATTGCTTGCAAAAGTAATAGCACAAGTGTTCCCGGATTTCGACAAACTGACATATCCGGATTGGGAATCTATGTTTCGTGCGGTCAATTATCGAACAGACAAGCGTTTTACTTTATGTTTGGATGAGTTTCCGTATCTTGTAGAGCAATCTTCTGAACTGCCGTCTGTGCTACAAAAACTGGTTGATGAAAAGCTGTTGAAGTATAATCTTGTGCTTTGCGGTTCGTCACAAAATATGATGTATGGATTGTTTCTTGATTCTACTGCACCTCTCTATGGTCGTGCTGATGAGATCATGAAACTTGCACCGATACGTTTGCCATATATTCAAGAGGCTTTGAGCCTTGATGCGATGAATGCCATTGAAGAATATGCTGTTTGGGGAGGTGTACCGCGTTATTGGGAACTAAGGGAAAACCAAAATTCACTTAATGATGCTTTGTGGCACAATATCCTTTCTGTAAATGGAACTCTTTACGAAGAACCGATAAAATTGTTTCAGGACGATGTAAAGGATATTGTTAAGACTTCGACGATAATGTCTTATATCGGTACTGGCGCAAATCGGCTTTCTGAGATTGCCGCAAGATGCAATGAGCCTGCAACCAACCTGTCGCGTCCATTGAAGAAACTTATTGATCTCGGATTTTTGGAGAAAGATGTTCCGTTTGGGATTGATGAAAAGAATGCGAAAAAGAGTCTTTACAAGATAGCCGATCCGTTTATGGCATTTTATTATCAGTTTGTCGTACCTAATCGTTCGTTCATCGAGCTTGGTCGTCGTTTGCCAATAGAACAGGCTTTGACTGCTCATTTATCGGAGTATGTGAGTATGCAATGGGAAAAATTATGTCGGGATGCCGTAACAGGAAATCTTGTCAATGGAGTGGTTTATGGCAAGGCAAAACGCTGGTGGGGTTCTGTGCTCAATGAGGATAAGAAGCCGGAACAAGTCGAGTTTGATGTTATGGCCGAATCGCTTGACAAAAAGTATTTGTTGGTCGGAGAATGCAAATGGACTACTCAAGAGAATGGCAAACAACTGACTGCCGAACTTCTCCGCAAAGCTAATCTGCTACCGTTTGCCAAGTGCTACACCGTCGTTCCAATGCTGTTCCTTAAGAATGCTCCGAAAGATGGTATAAGAAACGCCGTGTTGCCAGAAAATATTGTCGAGTTAATGAAATAAAGAAATAACAAATTCGTGATTTGCAGATGTTGGATTTTAGAAAACAATTCCAAGAGATTATAGAACAATCTTATATCCCTTTCAATATAGATAAAACTGCGACTTCTGACGTATGGAGTAATATTTATAAGTTAGTACTTCCTAATATACCGGAAAAACTTTTTAGGTATCGTAGAATAGACGATAAGGGCTATACAATTGAATCATTTAAATCTAAAACTATTTCATTATGCCATGCGGGAATGTTTCCAGATAAATATGATTCGTATTTATATATAGATCAAGATAAGATTCACAAAGATCTAAAAAATGCATTGAAAGATGCGTTGCGCATAACATTGTCGCATATAACACAGAAATCCCCTGAAATAAGGGCGGAAAAAGCAACGAAAATATGTTATTATAGAGAGTGCGGATATACGGATGAACAAATTATAGATAAAATATTGACAGATGATTATGTTGATTTTTGCAATAATATAGGGGCTGCGATAAAAAAACAAGAATCGCGTTTTAGAAATCCAAGAAATAGTGCAAAAATTGCCTGTTTTACAGAAAGTGTGCAGTCTAAGTATATGTGGGATAGATATGCAGATGGATATAAGGGGTTTGCATTAGAATATGATCTCATACGATGCATTTTTAAATATAATTCATTGGGAATGAGTGTTAATCTCTTTCCTGTGATTTATACAGATTTAAGACCGGATGTTACATTAGATGAGGGAAATATTCATACTTACGAATATTTCAAGCAGATTGGAGATAAAAATTGGTTAAGCTTTTTGTCGTCTATAATATCTGTTAATCAATTATATTGGTATCGAGTTTATCTTTATAAAGACAGAAAAGAATACGAGCACGAACATGAATGGAGAATGATTTACTATAATTTAGAAGATGAGAATGATTATGTTGCAATACCGGATGTTGGATGCTTGAAAGCAATATATTATGGTCCAGATATATCACAAAAGGATAAGCAAGAATTACATCAGATTGCAGTTGAAAAAGGACTGAAAGAGTATGATGTCGATCTTGACACGGGTAGCCGTAGATATGATTTAAGAGTAACAGCAATTAAATAAGAATATTCTTAGCGCAAAAAAGAACCGATTAACAACCTGAAAGTTGTGTCATCTCAATTATTTATAGTACCTTTGCTTACCAAATAAGGCAAAGGTATTTTTGATGCATACAATGGCAGAAGATAAGATAGACAACGCACTGGAAGTAAAAGAGGAAACAGTGGAATGCAAAAGCGAAGATTGGGTTTGCCATTCGCAGGCTATAGCTGCAACCATGTCAAACCGAATGGAGGAACTTGGCATGACACAACGAGCGTTGGCTGAGAAAATGAACTGCACCCAGCAATATGTATCCAAGGTGTTGAAAGGTCGCGAGAATCTGTCATTGGAAACTTTGTGCAAAATAGAAAATGCATTAGGTATCAAAATACTACAAGCTGGAATAAATAAGTAATAACACCATAGTAGGGAAAGAATATGTCAATACAGAGCGAAGCGGCATTGGAAGCCGGACTTATAGCCACACTTCGGCAAATGGACTACGAGTATGTCCAGATTACCGAAGAAGATAATCTTTATGCCAACTTCAAGCGGCAGTTGGAAATTCACAACAAGAAACAGCTGGCGGAAGTTGGTCGTAACTCATTTACGGATGAAGAGTTTGAGAAGATATTGATATATCTGGAAGGTGGTACTCGCTTTGAAAAGGCTAAGAAACTTCGTGACCTATATCCTCTTGACACGATGAACGGGCAGCGTATTTGGGTGGAATTCCTTAATCGTACACAATGGTGTCAGAACGAGTTTCAGGTGTCGAATCAGATTACGGTGGAGGGACGAAAGAAGTGTCGCTATGATGTGACGATTCTTATCAATGGCCTCCCTCTGGTTCAGATTGAATTGAAGCGTCGGGGTGTAGAACTCAAGCAGGCATACAATCAGATACAACGCTATCATAAGACATCCTTTCATGGGCTGTTCGACTATATTCAGCTATTTGTTATCTCCAATGGCGTAAATACTCGTTATTTCGCCAATAATCCCAATGGTGGATATAAATTCACGTTCAACTGGACGGATGCGGCAAATCTGCCATTCAATGAACTGGATAAGTTTGCTGTATTTTTCTTGGAAAAGTGTACGCTCGGTAAGATTATCGGAAAATATATCGTATTGCATGAAGGGGATAAATGCTTGATGGTACTTCGCCCATACCAGTTTTATGCTGTAGAAAAGATATTGGATCGGGTACAGAACTCCAACGATAACGGTTATATCTGGCATACTACAGGCGCAGGAAAAACCTTGACTTCATTCAAAACAGCACAGCTTGTTTCGGAGTTGGATGATGTAGATAAGGTAATGTTCGTTGTTGACCGTCATGACCTTGACACACAAACGCAGTCGGAATATGAAGCCTTTGAACCGGGAGCTGTTGACGGTACGGACAATACGGATGAACTGGTAAAACGGCTGCATAGTAACTCCAAGATTATCATTACCACTATTCAGAAACTCAATGCTGCCGTAAGTAAGATATGGTACAGCAGCAAGATAGATTCGATATGCCACTCCCGTATCGTGATGATATTTGATGAGTGCCACCGCAGTCACTTCGGGGAGAGTCATAAGAAGATTATGCAATTCTTCGATAATGCCCAGATATTCGGTTTTACCGGAACTCCTATTTTTACAGAAAATGCAGTTGATGGGCATACGACCAAAGAGGTATTCGGCAACTGCCTGCATCGCTATCTGATTAAAGATGCCATTGCCGATGAAAATGTTCTCGGTTTCCTTGTAGAGTATTATCATGGCAGTGAGGAAGTGCAGAACGGCAGTACTAATCGCATGACGGAAATCGCTAAATTCATCCTTAATAATTTCAATAAGTCAACATTTGACGGAGAGTTCGATGCATTGTTTGCTGTACAGTCCGTACCGATGCTTATCCGTTATTACAAGATATTCAAGGAACTGAATCCCAAGATTCGTATAGGTGCAGTTTTTACTTATGCAGCCAATGGAAGTCAAGATGATGATCTGACAGGAATGGGTACAGGTTCTTATCTGAATGACAGTGCCGGTGAGGTTGATGAACTGCAAGCCATCATGGATGACTACAATGAAATGTTCGGGACATCGTTTACGACAGAGAACTTCCGTGCATATTACGATGACATCAACCTGCGTATGAAAAAGAAGCGAGTTGATATGAGGCCGCTTGATCTTTGTCTGGTCGTCGGAATGTTCCTTACCGGTTTTGACAGCAAGAAACTCAATACGCTTTATGTAGACAAGAATATGGAATACCACGGCTTGTTGCAGGCATTCAGCCGGACAAACCGTGTGCTGAATGAAAAGAAACGCTTCGGAAAGATTGTGTGTTTCCGTGATTTGAAAAGCAATGTTGATACCGCTATCAAATTGTTCAGCAACAGTAACAATCCGGAAGAAATAGTGCGACCTCCGTTTGAAGAAGTCAAACAGGAATACAAGGAGCTTGCTACCAATTTTTTGAAGAAATATCCGGACACAAATTGTATAGACCTTTTGCAGAGTGAAAAAGCTAAGAAAGAGTTTGTTTTGGCGTTCCGTGATATTATCCGTAAACATGCTGAAATACAGATATACGAGGATTATAATGAAGAGTCTGATGATCTCGGCATGACGGAACAGCAATTTATGGATTTCAGAAGTAAGTATCTTGATATCCATGATACTTTTGCACTCGTTGTTCCAGCACCGTCACCCAAACCGGATGATGATACAGATGTTCCGGATGACGGAGACCTCGGTGATGTGGATTTCTGCCTTGAACTCCTACATAGCGACATTATCAATGTGGCATATATCCTTGAACTCATTGCAGAACTTGACCCATATAGTGCCGATTACGCGGAACGCCGCCAGAATATCATTGACACGATGATTAAGGATGCTGAAATGCGCAGCAAGGCAAAACTTATTGATGGCTTCATTCAAAAGAATGTGGATGACGATAAGGAAAATTTCATGATGCAGCGAGGCAAGGCTGACGGTACAAGCGATTTGGAAGAACGGTTGAACCGCTATATTGCTGTTGAACGAGAAAATGCCGTCAACTCATTGGCTGAGGAAGAGAAAATATCGTCATCAGTATTGAATCATTTCCTTAAAGAATATGATTATCTGCAAAAAGAGCAGCCAGAAATCATACAAAAGGCATTGAAAGAGAAGCATCTCGGATTGATAAAGACGAGAAAGGCGTTGACGAGGATTTTAGACAGATTGCGTAATATCATACGCACTTTCAGTTGGGATTAAAAGAAATACTGATATGGTAAAGACAAATGAACCCGGATATGTGTATATCTTGACTAATCCAAGTTTTCGTGAGGATTGGGTCAAAATCGGTAAAAGTGCGCGGCCTGTAGATATACGTTCCAAGGAACTTGACAACACGGCTGTTCCGTTGCCTTTTGAGATTTATGCAACCATTCAGACGGTCAAATATAACGATGTTGAAAAGCATGTACACAAGACTATTGATCGGTTGACGGATTTGCGTATTCGTCAGAATCGGGAGTTTTTCAATGTGCCGCCGCAAATAGCTTTGGATATATTCAATGACATAGCCAAGATGATTGATGATGCGGTTGTTACGGTCTATGTAGATAATAAACCGGTTTGCCATAACGAAAAAGATTCATTGCCTGTCGTGCAGAAGCGAACCGTAAAGCGAGGGCGTTTCAAATTCAGCATGGTCGGTATTAAAATAGGGGAATGTGTTACCTTCATGCCTACGAATACAGAAGTCAAGGTGGCAAGCGATGATTCCGTTGAATATCAAGGTCGTATTTATAAATTGTCCCCTTTTGTCGGTACGTTTATGCCGGAAGAGAAACGGAATACATCGGGTGCATATCAAGGGGCAAAATATTTCTCATATAAAGGGAAAGTGCTGGATGACCTGAGAAGTATAATTGAAAGCAATATACCATTGCCGGAAAGTGATGTAATACAGAATAATATAGAGCAATAAGGATATGAGTGAAGAACTGCAACAGAAACTCCGTGACCAGCTTTGGGCGGTCGCAAACCGTTTGCGCGGCAATATGTCGGCAAGCGATTTTATGTATTTTACTTTGGGATTCATTTTCTATAAATACCTGTCGGAGAAGATAGAAACATACGCCAACAGTGCATTGGAGGATGATGAAGTTACATTCAAGGAATTATGGGAAATGACCGATTCGGATGCTGCGGAATTGCAGGAAGAGGTCAAGAACCAATGCTTGGAAAATATAGGCTATTTCATTGAACCGAAATTCTTGTTTTCGTCTGTAATCGAAACTATCAAGCGGAAAGAAAATATCCTTCCGATGCTGGAACGCTCATTGAAACGCATTGAGGATAGTACGCTCGGACGTGACAGCGAAGAGGATTTTGGTGGTCTGTTTTCGGATATTGACCTTGCTTCCCCTAAGCTCGGAAAGACAACCGATGACAAGAATACGCTTATAAGCAATGTTCTGCTTGCACTTGATGATATAAAATTCGGAGTGGAGGCCTCTCAGGAGATTGATATTTTGGGCGATGCTTATGAGTATATGATCAGTCAGTTTGCTGCCGGTGCAGGCAAGAAAGCCGGTGAGTTCTATACTCCGCAAGAGGTCAGCCGCATATTGGCGGAGATTGTTACTCTTGGGCATAACCGTTTGCGTAATGTTTACGACCCTACTTGCGGTAGTGGTTCACTATTGCTCCGTGCAGCAAGTATCGGTAAGGCGGCATATATCTATGGACAGGAGAAAAATCCGACTACTTACAACCTTGCCCGAATGAATATGTTGCTGCACGGTATCCGATTCAGCAGCTTCAAAATAGAGAATGGCGATACGCTTGAATGGGACGCATTCGATGATATGCAGTTCGATGCAGTGGTTGCAAATCCTCCGTTCTCTGCCGAATGGAGTGCTGCCGACAAATTCAACAACGACGACCGTTTCAGTAAAGCAGGACGACTTGCACCTAAGAAAACAGCCGACTATGCTTTTATTCTGCATATGGTTCATCACCTCAATGAAGGTGGTACGATGGCTTGCGTTGCTCCGCACGGAGTTCTGTTCCGAGGGAATGCAGAGGGCGTTATACGCCGTTTCCTGATAGAGAAGAAAAACTATATTGATGCCATTATCGGGCTGCCTGCCAATATTTTCTATGGTACAAGCATTCCGACCTGTATTCTCGTATTGAAGAAATGCCGTAAGGAAGACGATAATATCTTGTTCATTGATGCCAGCAAAGAGTTTGAAAAGGTCAAGACCCAAAACAAACTCCGCCCTCAGCATATACAGAAGATTGTAGAAACCTACCGTGACCGCAAGGAAATTGAAAAGTACAGTCACCTCGCTACGTTACAGGAGGTTGCCGAAAATGACTATAATCTGAATATTCCTCGTTATGTCGATACTTTTGAGGAAGAAGAGCCTATTGACATCAAAGCAGTCATGGCTGAAATAAAGGAATTGGAAGCCAAGCGAGCCGAACTGGATAAGGAGATAGAAGGCTATTTGAAAGAATTGGGACTGGTTGAATAATTACACTATGGCAGAGATAGACAACATCCCCGAAATGCGTCCATCATTCGACAATATACGCCGTCAGGATGAGGGCGGAAACGAATACTGGAGTTCTCGCGACCTGTGCGCTGCTATGGGCTATTCGGCTTATTGGAAATTCCAAAGAGTCATAGACAAGGCTATCAAGGTGGCAGGTGAAAAAGGAATGAATGTAGACGACCATTTCAACCAAGCGGTTGATATGGTAAGGATTGGAAGCGGTTCATTCCGTAAGGTCAATATCTTCCGTCTGTCTCGTATGGCATGTATGATTGTTGCCGAAAATGCCAATGTCAAAAAAGTGTTGGTACAACAAGCTCGCGATTATTTTACTCGAACAATTTCGATAAACGAATTGATGCAAAATTCGTTGAGTTCTAACATTTTGCTGTATAAAACGGCGCAAGGCGAGGCACGAATAGAAGTGATATTCAACAGTGAAACATTTTGGATGTCACAAAAGCGTATGGCCGATTTGTTCGGGGTGGATGTACGGACTGTCAACTATCATCTTGGTCAGATTTACGAAACAGGCGAGCTTACAAAAGAGGCAACTATCCGAAAAATTGGGATAGTTCAATCAGAGGGAAAAAGGGATGTGGAACGTACACCTCTGTTCTATAATTTGGATGCTATTATTGCGGTAGGTTATCGTGTCAATAGCTATCAAGCCACCCAGTTCCGTATCTGGGCTACATCTGTATTGAAGGAGTTTATTATTAAAGGATATGCGCTTGATGATGAACGTTTGAAGCAGGGAAAACATTTTGGCAAAGATTATTTTGACGATTTACTGGAGCGTATTCGTGAGATACGTACCTCAGAGCGCAGATACTACCAAAAGATAACAGACATCTATGCCGAATGCAGTGCGGATTACGACCCGAAGTCGGATTGTACCAAATTGTTCTTCAAGATGGTGCAAAACATGATGCACTTGGCTGTAACTCATCGTACTGCTGCCGAAATAGTATATGAACGTGCCGACTCGGAAATGCCGCACATGGGACTGACTACTTGGAAAAAAGCTCCCAATGGCAGAGTACAGAAATCTGATACGATTGTAGCAAAGAACTACTTGTCTGACAAAGAGGTTTCAGAACTCAACGGCGTAACTAACGCATTTCTTGAATTTGCAGAACAGCGTGCTCAACGCCATATCATTACAACGATGGCAGACTGGAAGCAGCGTCTTGAACAGTTTCTTGCTACAATGGACTATCAAGCACAAGATTCGGCCGGTAAAGTTTCTCAAGAAGAGGCACGAGAGAAGGCGTATGGTGAGTATGAAAAATATAAAGTGATTCAAGACCGTTCGTTTATCTCCGATTTCGACCGGTTTAATGATGGTGACAAATTGTTGCCGTTTGATATCAATCCCGATAAAGAATAATGATTATGGCAGATAATAACGAAAATAAAGTCCTCAATGTTCCCCATTTGAGATTTCCGGAGTTTAGTGGAGAGTGGAACAAGTACACCATAAATGATTTAGCAACAGTGGTTGGAGGTGGCACACCTGATACTACAGTGAAATCATATTGGGGTGGAGATATACAATGGTTTACTCCAAGTGAAATCGGTAAAAATAAATATGTAGACTTTAGCAAAAGAACTATTACAAGAGATGGTTTAGATAATTCAAGTGCAAAGCTATTACCATTACACACTATATTATTAAGTTCTCGTGCCACGGTAGGAGAATGTTCTATTGCATCAAATGAATGTACTACAAATCAAGGTTTTCAATCTCTTATTGCGAAACAATGTAATATTGATTTTCTATACTACTTGATTCAAACTAAGAAAAAAGATTTGATTAGAAATGCTTGTGGATCAACATTCTTAGAAATCTCAGCAAATGAAATTCGCAAGATTAAAGTTGCTGTTCCTGTACAAAACGAACAGGAACAAATTGCGAAGCTCTTATCTTTAATTGATGAGCGTATCGCTACCCAAAACAAAATCATTGAGAAACTGCAATCCTTAATTAAAGGGCTTGCAGTTGCGCTAACGACCAAAGAAAAGGCTAACATTGCAATTTCTCAGTGTTTAGAGTGTCATAGCTCAACACTTCAAGAGAGCGAGGTTTTGTCTAGTGGACTATGCAAAGTGTTTGGTGCAAATGGATTGGTTGGTTATAAAGATGTGCCACAAATGAACGGTGATGCGATACTGGTAATCAAGGATGGTTCGGGTGTTGGTACAGTTTCCTATGCACAGGGCAAATTTTCGGTAATTGGCACACTCAACTATCTTACTGTCATAGGCAACAATGATTTGCGGTATCTGTACTTTGCGCTGTCAGTGTTCAACTTTCAACCGTACAAAACTGGTATGGCGATACCACATATCTACTTCAAAGATTATGGTAAAGCGAAAATATATTGTCCTTCACTTGCTGAACAAAAGCGTGTCGCAAACGTGCTTGACAAATTGGAGAGCAAACTTTTTGTTGAGCAAGAACTTCTTGCGTCATTCAATCAACAAAAACTGTATTTGTTGGGGAAGATGTTTATATGAACATCTTCCTTAATAGATATTGTTTCTGTATTTGATATTTCTGTAATAGTTGCCTTTCAACATCCTCTTTAAGCGATAACACTGAAAGAAAATGACTAATTTCTTTTTGCCTATCTAAATCTGGTATTGGGCATTTTATGTGATTTATATCCTTTAGGTAGGCTGTTTTCATCGTACCTTCAGTTACAACACGTTCAACTTCTTTTTGAAAATATGAAGATTGCATAAAGTAATAAAGAAATTCAACATCAATATTTGTATTAGGGACAATACCTAAAATTCCTTGTTTGGTACAGACTGGATATTTGTTTATAGAAATAGCACCGATTGTTGCTCCATTAGAGTATATAATGGAGTGCGTAGGAATCAGCCATGCTGAAGATTTTTTGAGTCCTAACTCTGTAATATAGTCTTTGTTAGCCGATAAATATTTATTGCTCAAATCGTCTATTTTTATGAAAGGAATGCTGCCGTTATCATAAAATTCTGTATTTGACGTAGTGGGTGTTCCACCCTCACCTGCTTTACTATATAATGTTTCAAATGCCACTAACTGCCCACATTTCAGAGTTATTATATCATCTATAAGCCCTTTAATTAAGGATTGCTGTACAGTAATGTCCGCAATTATTCATCGGTGCTATTCTTCACAAACAAATATGATTCCACTGTCCGAATTACTCAAACAATGTTCTGATAGAAATCGCAGTGGCTCTGATTTGCAAGTTCTTTCGGTTAGTAACAAATACGGATTTATAGCTCAATCAAACCAATTTGAGGACAGAGAAGTAGCAAGCGATGATACCTCAAATTATAAGGTTGTGAAGAAAGGTATGTTTGCATACAATCCTGCTCGTATAAATGTTGGCTCAATAGCATTGTACGAAATGGACGGTAATGGTATTGTTAGTCCCATGTATGTTTGCTTTACTACAAAATCAGAATTATTACCCAGTTATCTAAAGTACTATTTTGCATCACAAACATTCAAACATGAAATGTATAAACGCCTGGAAGGCAGTGTTCGCTTATGTCTTACTTTTGAGGAGTTGTGCAATATAGAAATTCATTTGCCAAGTATTGAGCAACAAAAGAATATCAGTAAGTACATTTCAAAAATCGAAAACAATCTTTCATTAGTGGATAGCATATTTTCTAAATATCAGCAGCAACGAAGATACCTGCTCTCGCAAATGTTTATATGAACATCTGCGAGAGCAAAAATTGCTTCAATTCTTGTAAAATAGAAATGCCCCTTTGTTCGACTTCAAGTTTAGTATAAAAAGCATCAATAATTTTACATATATGCTGTTGCTTTGGTATAGGAGGTAGTCTAATTTCTACCTTTTGAAATATATCCATTCTCAAAGATGGTACAGTAGAACCAACTGAATTTCTAACAAAATAAGAATTTAATGTATTCATAAAATGGTAACAATACTTTGGTATAATACATGAAGCGAAATCCGTTATGGCGTAACACCTTTGGTGTAAAGCAAATTTCCCATTATAATATCGAGGATAAAAACTTTGTCCTTCGCCAGCATAAATAACAGCTTCTTTGTCAAACGAATAAGTTGGAAACCATTTTAATTCTTCTGAACGGTCAAAGAAAGGATACCAATCTTCTTGATGTTCTGTATTAGCATCTTGCACGTCACCAGCACCATTCGTAATATGTGCAATTTTGCCTAAACGTATGGTATGAGCATCTGCTATTGAATGAAAGAGTAAATCTGTTATTGCGGACTTTAGTTTTTTCAAATCCTCAATGATTTTGTTTTGGGTTGCTATTCGTTCGTCAATGAGAGATAGAAATTCAGCTATTTTTCTCTGTTCCTCAATTGATGGAAAATATAATGATATTTTGGATAATCCTTCCTGCCCAATATTGAAATGTTGTGCTCCTGCTCCCATTCTGCAAGTTCTTTTGCGCGCTAATGGCGTAGCAAGCAAATACTTAAAGAACAAAGGATCATAATTGCCGATTTTACGACCACGAATAACAAAGCCTCCATAAATGGCGGTACGATTATCCATGTACACATTAGCTCGTCCAACATCCTCCAATGTTTCTGAGCTACGTTGGAATAGCAAATCTCCGTCTTTCACTCCGAAACATTCTATTTCTTTTTCAGTAGCATTGACCTTGCCACGAATATTGTCATAATTGATAACTCCTTCTGAAAGAATATCCATCACCGAAATGAATGGTAGTCCACTTCCAATACGTTTAGCGTCTGGATTAAGACCATTCTTGAACTCCAAATATTCAGAAAGCGTATGCTCTTCCCACTCTCCACTAAACTCCGGAAATCTCAAATGGGGAACATTACCTATTATATTTCTCTAATTATTAGAACCAATTAAATTCAAAATTATGATTCAGAAGACAATTAGAGAAATTTCGGACGCATGGCGAGAGAACAAGCGACCGTATGTGAAACAATCGACATTGGCAGCCTACATGTTGATTCTTGAAAATCACATTTTGTCAAAGTTTGGTGAGAGTAACGAACTTCATGAAAATGATGTACAAGGCTTTGTGCTTGAAAAGTTGGAAGGCGGATTGAGCGTGAAATCTGTTAAGGACATTCTTATTGTCCTAAAGATGGTTATGAAATTCGGGGTGAAAAACGAATGGATGAACTATTACGAATGGGATATTAAGTACCCAACAGACGTTGCTGGTAAAAAGTTGGAGGTCTTGTCCGTGGCAAATCATAAAAAGATTCTGAACTATATTCAGAGCCACTTTTCCTTTCCGGGACTTGGTATCTATATCAGCCTTAGTACCGGTCTGCGTATAGGGGAGATCTGTGCTTTGAAATGGAGCGACATCAATGTATATGACGGGATTCTAACCGTTAACCGGACGATAGAACGCATCTATATCATAGAAGGAGAGAGAAAACATACAGAGCTGGTCATCAACACGCCAAAGACAAAAAACTCTTGCCGTGAAATCCCGATAAACAAAGAATTGCTTACTATGTTAAAGCCTTTGAAAAAAGTAATTAATGACGATTATTACATTCTTACTAATGATGAGCGTCCGACAGAGCCACGCACATATCGCAACTACTATAAAAGGCTTATGGAGAAACTTGATATTCCCAAGCTGAAGTATCATGGACTCCGTCACAGTTTCGCGACTCGCTGTATAGAAGTCGGTTGTGACTATAAAACAGTCAGCGTATTATTAGGGCATTCCAACATTTCAACTACTTTGGATTTATATGTTCATCCCAATATGGAGCAGAAAAAGCGTTGCATTACCAAGGTTTTCAAGTCACTGGGTAAATAAAGTTATGTATAGAGCGAGGGAATTAATGCTGTAATTTCTTCGCTCACAATTGTTTTGTGGTTCAGAATTATGTTGTATATTTGAATGTTATTAAAAATATTACTTATGAGAAAGGGTTTGATATTCTTCTTGGGAATTGTTACTGGGTGTGTATTAACAATTGCAGTACTTTTTGTTATAGGTATTACCAATTCAAATGCTAACGAATCGGATATTACGATTGCCGAGCAACAGACGGTATTTACTACCGCAACAAAATTTGAAGTTTTTCAGGTTCTTGGGGATGGTGCTTTGGCCAATTGTGAGGAGAAAGGGCATTCAACTTCATTTTTTACTGGGCCGGTCGTCTATATTGTGACAGATGGCCAGAATCTGTTTTATGATGATCAGGTAATTGAAGTACCTAAAGGTAAAAAGGCTATGCAAATAGGAACATTTCGTTATGAGACCAAACTTGGTGAAAAAGTAGTTCCTGTAATAAAATTTCAATAACATAGGCATATTATAAAAGTCTCAACTGGTAGCAATCTCTATCCGATTGAGACTTTTCGTTTATTTACCTCTATCTAAAAACTTCTGTACTATTAACGCTATACCAATTCCTAAAACGGCAATGAGAATACAGCAGATAACTGCTTTCCAAATCAATCCGGAATGCAAAATCTCTGCATTAGCCACTATCATGCACACGAAAAAAGAAGACAGAGCGACTACAATGATAATCAAAATGTAGAATGCGGTAGCCGGGATATGGATAGCATTGTCGGCTTTTTTTATTCTCCGCTCGGCTTTCTTGCATTTGCTTTCAATCTGACCAAGAAAATTGCAGAGAAGTGTTGCTCCAAATTCAATTGCCAACTTTTGCATTTCTTCAGAAATGATAGGTTTGCACTTTCGTATAGAGCCGGACAGATTTTCAACTTCTATTCTCAGCTTATATACATTGTCATTCAGGCTGGCAAGTTCCTTGGCATTTACATCGAGTAGTCGTTTTTCTTCTTCCAGATATTCATTCTTGGGAGTGGTTTTTATGGATTCCACTTCACTCATTTCTGCGGAAAAATCAAATTTCTTTTTCATGGGCTTAGCGTTTTAGTCCTGTTTTCGGTTTCTTCCCTAACGAACGGCTGGCAGCACGAGCGCATCTGCGAGCCCATTGCAAATCGTCTTCGTCCTTGTCTCTCCACGGAAGCTCGCTTTGCGAACCTTCACCACCTCCACCGGTTGTTACATTGGGGGTATTTATCAGTCCGACAAATATAGCTACAGCCATATCGGTAAGTTCCTGACAGTTGGCAATAAACCTGTAATCAAATTCGTCATTGAAACAGTCAAGTACTTTTTCTGGGATATAGAATTTGTAATCCTTGCCTTCATGACTGAGGACATAGGAAATCATATCCTGACTATATGTGAGATATTGGGTATAGTCAATAGGGGCAACCTTATGTGTCGCTACCTGTTGAACGGTTTGGGAAGTATTATTTCTAATGACGGAAGTTGGCTGATGGTGCAGTCTCTTCCATGTTGCAGGAAGTTTCGAGACCATCAGGTTCCTGCCGATTCCCAATTCTGAAGCCTTGTATTTGGTGTTTCCATTCATGAGAGCATATCCACGGAGAAGACCTTTCTTGTCCTCCCTTTCATGGACGGTATAACCTTTCCGTATAAGAGCATTCTTGTAGTCATCCCATGACCACAATGGCATTGCTTTCAGCACCTCCATGCAGTCCCGATTTACTTGTGGAATGTTGAGATTTCGGATTTGTGCTGCAGTCGTCCAGCCACGTTTCTTTGCCA
>OIET01001052.1_pt1 | contig 15476 bp, 11 predicted proteins | sample 1581871 | NCBI WGS metagenome assembly OIET01 (sample SAMN03279760, study PRJEB24777) | human gut metagenome | isolation source: fecal sample PR121 from 1 month old male Malay infant, vaginally delivered... | place: Singapore | collected 2005-09-16
CCTCCATGGGCATCCATGAGAGCCAGGGCCGCTTCTTCGAGAACACCGTCGGCCGCTCCCGCGCCTTTATGGGCCCCCTGCTCGCGCTGCTTCGCAAGCACGCGCCGGAGGTCTACAACAACGTGGACGAGGATGCGCTCTACCGCGCCGTCAACATCGCCCAGCCCTCGCTCATCCGCACCGAGGCAGACGAGCTCACCTACCCGCTGCACATCATGATCCGCTACGAGATCGAGCGCATGCTCTTCTCCGGCGAGGCCACGGCCAAGGACGTTCCCGCCCTGTGGGCGCAAAAGACCAAGCAGTACCTTGGCCTGGACGTTCCCACCCACACCGAGGGCGCCCTGCAGGACACCCACTGGTCCGGTGGCGCGTTTGGCTACTTCCCCAGCTACGCCCTGGGCAGCGCCTACGACGCGCAGTACGTTCCCGCCATGCGCGCAGCGGGCATCGACCTCGAGGGCGCCTGCGCATCCGGCGACCTGGCCCCGGTGCGCACCTGGCTGGGCGACAACATCTGGCGCTTTGGCCGCGGCAAGGACGCGCCCGAGCTCATCGCCGGCTCTTGCGGCGCCCCCTTTGACGCCACGTTCTTCTGCGATTACCTCTCCACCAAGTTCCGCGACCTGTACAAACTCTAAAGTTCGGCAACGCGGCGCGGCCACCTGCCGCCGCATCAGCTTGCGCCTTTGGACGAGCATCGCTTTGGGCGGCCCCACGCGGGTCGCCCTTTTCTTTGGAACGCGACGGCGAACGGCACCGTGAAGCGGCGAGCGGCAGATGGCATTTCTCACCGATGCAAATGGGTATCCTGTTGCCTAACGTAGACCGTTCTGAAGCCGAGCGGCGCCCGCGACGCCCCGTAGCCAGCGCGCAGCACCGTCCTTGAGCCCAGAACCCGTTCGAAGGAGCACCCATGCTCTACGCAATCTTCAACCTCTTTGGCGGCCTTATAGGCCTCGTCCTCATCCTGCTTGTGATCGCAGCGCTCACCGGCAACGTCTTCTTTGTGGTCAAGCAGCAGCACGCCGTCATCATCGAGCGCCTGGGCAAGTTCCACCGCATCGTCGGCGCGGGGTTCCACGCTAAGATCCCCTTCATCGACCGCAAGGCCGCCACGGTAAGCCTTCGCACCATGAAGAACGGATTCGATATCGACGTGAAGACCGAGGACAACGTCACCATCGGCCTGGAAGTCTCCGCCCAGTACCACGTCAGCTATGACATGGGCTCCGGCCCCGCGGATTCAGGCGTGTACAAGAGCTACTACATGTTGCAGCAGCCCGTCGCCCAGATGCGCGACTTCATCACGGACGCCCTGCGCTCCTCCATCCCCGTCTACACGTTGGACGAGGTCTTTGCCAAAAAGGACGACATCGCCAAGGACGTCAACGCCACCGTCTCCGAGCAGATGGACGCCTACGGCTTCACCCTGGGCTCCACGCTGATCACCAAGATCAACGCCGCTCAGCGCACCAAGGCCGCGGCGCAGGACCTGGCCGAGGCGGACCGCATCCGCCGCGTCACCGAGGCCAAGGCGGAGGCGGAGGCCATGGAGAAGGCCGGCGAGGGTATCGCCAACCAGCGCAAGGCCATCGCCCTGGGCATCAAGGACTCCCTGGAGACCATCCAGGAGACCGGCGTTGGCAACGACGAGGCCAACCAGCTGTTCATGTTCACCCAATGGACCGAGATGATGAGCGAGTTCGCCAAGAGCGGCAAGGCCGCAACGGTGGTGCTGCCCACGGACTTCCGCGACTCCACCAGCATGTTCGAGCAGATCATCACCGCAGACCAAGCCGGCGAGGGCATCAAGGTTCCCGCCGTGGACCCAACCGAGTAGCACCTCGCCCGCTCGCGCAAGGTGACTCCCGGCGTCAAGCGCGCCAAACGGCAACGGCCCCGATCTCGCAATGGAGGTCGGGGCCGTCTTTTGCACAAACGCCTATTTAGACGAGGATTCGCCAGCACGCTCCTACGCCGTCAGGAACACCATGAAGATGATGAGGGCAAAACCGATAATATCCGTGGGAGCGAAGAAGGTACCCAGGAACAAGGCGCTGGTCACCGTGGCAGAAACGGGCTCCACCGTACCCAGCAGGCTGGCGCGCACAGAGCCAATGTCTTTCACGCCCTGCAAGTACAGCGCGTACGCCAAACAAGATCCCACAAAGATCAGCACCAACAGCGCGCCCCAGCCCACGCCGTCCAAAGCGGGTACGTTGTTCCACGGCTGGATAAAAATCGAGCTCACAATCCCCGAGATAAACATCGCCGTACCCGTAACGATGGCGGAACCGTAGATAGGCAGGATGCTGGTGGGGATGATGGACATGCACGCGGCTCCCACCGCGGCGATAAGTCCAACAGCCAAGCCCTCGGGCGGAATCGCCAGCTGGGTGGGGTCGCCGCCCGTAGCGATAAGGTACGTGCCGCCAAATGCCAAAAGCAAGCCGGCGAGCTCGCGGCGACGCGGCAGGCGTCGCACGGTCACGCACGTATACGCCATGATCAACACCAGTTGCAGGCATTGCAGCACCGTGGCCGTCCCAGCATTGGTAAGGCGCACCGCCAACAGGTAGAAGAACTGATTGAAGAACACGCCGAACGCGGCAAGGAGTAACAGCGTCTTAAGGTGCTTGGGCGTGGTGAGTAACGTGAACAGACGCTTACGGTCGAGCATCAGCACCACAACCAAAAATGTGGCGCCCGCCAGGATCTGGCGTATGCAGGTGAGCCACATGGTGTCGATGTCGTAATTCGCAAACAAAAAGCTGGCGCACGTACCCGAGAATCCCCAGAACGTGCCGCCGGCGAGCGTCGCGACAACGCCCACCAGAGCTTGGCGCGCCGCCTTATCATTCAGACGTTCACGCCATGCCTTGCGCTGCGCACGCGACATAGCGTCGCGACCGTCAGACGGCATGTGCTCCTCGTCCACCGCGTTCTCGGCAATAGCCTCCGCGGCATGCGCCCCTGTCTGATTCTCCGACCCGGCAAGCTTGCTTGTCATGCGATTCTTCTCCCGTCATTCGTCCCCATAGGCGTCCACCATATCGCACAACCACGCGCTGCAACAACACCAAAACGCAAGGTCACGGCAACTTTTTTATAGCGTTACCCAAAACGATGCACCACGCTAAAGCATATACTGGGACAAGAAGGACACGAGTCCGACGCCCGCCCAGCTCGAACGCCGCCCATCGGCAAACGGAGGATAACATGGACCGCACCATGCAAGAGGCCATCGATATCATCGCAAGCGATTGCGCCATCGGCGAGATTGTGGACGAGCGCCTGGCGCAGGCGAACACCTATCCCCGCAAAGCGCTCATCTCCCTCAAGAAACAAGAGGTCTCATCCGCGCTCCGGCTCAGCGTCTCCCCCAACAGCTGGCTTGTCGGCGCCCTCAAGACGCTCACCCAGCAAGACGGCAGCTTCGCCTACCCTCCCGCGGTCCTCGCCTCCGCTCTGGGCTGCAGCGAAGACCTCGTCCAAGCGGCGCTCAACAACGTGGACGAGGTGCCGCTCGAAAAGCGCTACCCGCTCGCCGCATCCGTCGCCCGGCTCATGCTTATCCTGAGTCGCTGACGCCGACGCTATTCGATAGGGTCTCCCGCCGCAAGCGGACCGTCTGCATCGCGCGCCCCCACCAGCGCACCGGTCTTTGGATACCAGCGAACCTCTGCCAGCGGCTCCTCCAGCACGCGCTCGACCTGGGGCCAAACCGAAGCGTTGACGGTAAGGTGCGCGTTCGCCCGGCGGGCATCCGCCGCCGCGACGTCCTCGTAAAGATCGACCTCGATCGTGGTGGGCGTAAGCATGGATCCGCGACCGCTCGGACGGTTGACGCTCGCGCCGTAGAACGCGAACTCGTCCTGCCTCCACCCGCCAGAGAAGTCGCCGAGAACGTCGCCACATGAAAGCGCGCCGGACACAACGGAGAACGCCGCCATCGCGCCGCAAAACACCACAAGGGCGGCCGAGCCGGTATGTTTATACGCTATGGGGTTCTTCTTGCGGTAACGGCGATAGCAAACGGCCACCACGCCACAGGCGATTGCGAGCACAATTCCAACCGCGCCGGTCTCGTCCGCAGAGGAAAGCGCCCCCATGGCAAAGATAAACGCCACGCCGTAGCGGAGAAATCCCAGGACAACGCCCTTGAGCTCCCCGCCAAGCTGAGCGGGGTCGATATGGGCGCGATGCAGGCGCTGCAGATAGAGGCACGGCGTGAAGAGCACCATCGAGATGCCAAACAGAACAAAGCCAACGCCAACGGACGCTCAGTTATACAGCCCCAACGCGCCGATGCTCGTGCAAAACCGGCTGTATGCAAGCGTGCCCAGGGCGGCGAAGAGAAACGCGCAGCCAACCATGGCGGCAACCGCCTGACCGCGACCCTCTGCAGTGGTAAAGCGCTTCATCCGTAAAACCCCTATCGATATCGTCGGTTATCGCAGGATACCATCGCGCATCAAGCCGCAACGCCTTGTTTCGGCGGCGGGTGCCAGGTGACGCCGACAAACAGCGGCAAAAACAAGAGCCGCGAGCATCCCGCAAGCACCGCCAAAGACCAATTGTCCCCGCACTGCAACCACGCGCCCTCTAACGGGTAAGCTATGCCTTAGGCAAATTCACATCGGATCGCATCGCCGCGAGCGCCAAGCGCGTGCATGCCGCACAACGCACGCCGCGCGCCGCAAGCCACGCCGCCCGCGACCCGCCACCGCAGAATAGGAGCACCATGACCACATCGCAAACCGGCGCCATCCAGCGCGCCGCCGCGCTTCTGGGCAAAAACCCCGTCCTCCACGGCTTCACCGTCCTTAGCGACCAAGACGTCCCCGAACTCGACGCCCACGCCTACGTCATGCGCCATGACGCATCGGGCGCGCGCCTGCTGTACCTGCCCTGCGAGGACGAGAACAAGTCGTTCTCCATCGGTTTCAAAACCCCGCCCGCAGACGACACCGGCGTCTTCCACATCCTGGAGCACTCGGTTTTGTGCGGCTCCGAGCGCTATCCCGTCAAGGAGCCCTTCGTTGACCTCATCAAGAGCTCCATGCAGACGTTCCTCAACGCCATGACCTACCCGGACAAGACCGTCTACCCGGTCGCCTCCACTAACGAGCAGGACCTCATGAACCTGGCGAGCGTCTACATGGACGCCGTGCTCAACCCCGCCATCTACGCCAAGCCCGCCATCTTCGAGCAAGAGGGCTGGCACTACGAGCTGGACGTCCCCCAGGGCGGCCAGCTTGAAGACGGCACCCTGCGCTACAACGGCGTGGTCTTCAACGAGATGAAGGGCGCCCTTTCCGACCCCATGGACGTGCTGGACAACGCCGTCACCGCGGCGCTGTTCCCCGACACCGCCTACGCGCACGAGTCCGGCGGCAACCCGCGCGCCATCCCGCAGCTCACCTACCAGGACTTCCTGGACAACCACGCGCGCCACTACAACCTTGCCAACAGCTACATCACCCTCTATGGCGACCTCGATGCCGACCGCATGCTCGCGTTTTTGGACGATGAGTTCTTGTCGCGCGACAACGCCGCCTCGCGCGCATGCGCCGGCGACCCCAACCCGCTCGAGCGCCAGGAGCCCGTGGTCTGTGACTATGCTTCCGTCCAGATGGATACCACGCCGGAGAACGCCCTGGTAGGCATGGCCTACGTGCTGGGCGACGCCCTGGATCGCAAGCGCATCGTCGCCGCAGACCTGTTGATGGACTCCCTCATGGGCTCCAACGAGGCCCCCGTCAAGAAAGCCATCATGGCGGCCGGCTTGGGCGGCAACGTCACCTACTACACCGCCGGCGACATGCTGCAGCCCTACGGCCTCATCATGTTGCAAAACGCTAAGCCGCAGGTGGCGCGCCGGCTTCGCCAGATCATCCAGGACGAGTGCCGCCGTCTGGTAGAACAAGGCGTGCCGCGCGACCGCCTGGAGGCGGCCATCTCCAACGACGAGTACGACATGCGCCAGCGCGACTACGGCATCGCCGACGGCGTCGCCATCTCCTGCGACGTCCTGAGCACCTGGCTCTACGACGATGACGCCGCCACCCTGGCCCTTAGCTACACCCCTATCTATGCAGAGCTGCGCCGCGAGCTTGACGGCACCTACTTTGAGGACCTGCTGCGCGACCTGGTGCTCGAGAGCGACCACAACGCGCTGGTGGAGCTTATCCCCACGGGCGCCGCATCCGCCGCGCTCGACGTTGACGCCGCAGATGCCGCGGATGAGGACGAGCTAGAGAACGCCGACCTCAAAACCGGCGCCCCCTCAGCCGACGCCGGCGAGACAGCAGAGCTCGCAGCCATCAAGGCATCCTTTACCCATGAGCAGCTGCAGCAGATCGTGGACGATGTCGAGCGCCTGCGCGCCCAGCAAGAGGCGGTGGACTCGCCCGAGGCCAAGGCAACGCTGCCGCGCCTGCATGTTTCGGACATCGGCCCGGCCCGTCCGGAGCCCAAGCCCGTGCTGGACACCGCCGCGCCGCTGCCCTGCCTCAGGCACAACATCCCCACGCATCGTTTGGCCTACGCGCTCACCTACTTCGACATCTCGCACCTCAGCTACGCCGAGCTGCCCTACGTCACCATCCTCTCCCGCCTGGTGCAGCAGCTGGCCACCAAGCGCCGCAGCGCCGCGGAATTGGATAGCTATATCGATTCCAACCTTGGCTTCCTCTCCTTCCGCGCAGAGGTCATCAGCCAGCCCGACTGGAAGCTCGCCGCGCCCAAGCTCACCGTCGCCGCCGGCGCCCTCTCCGAGAAAATCGATGCCCTGGCGCAGATTCCCGCCGAAGTCTGGAGCGAGACGCTCTTCGAGGATATCGACCGCATCCACGATGTACTGGTCCAGATGCGCATCGGCGCGGAGCAGAGCTTCCTCAACGCCGGCCACGCCGCCGCGCTGGCACGCGCCATGAGCTACGTATCGCCCGCCGCCGTGGTCGCCCAGCAGCTTTCCGGCGTGGACTTCTACCGCTTCCTGCGCGACCTGCTCGATAACTTCGATGAGCGCAAGGAAGATCTTGTCGCCAAGCTGCAGGAGCTCCAGGCGCGCATCTTCACCTCCACCAACACCGTGACCAGCTTCACCGGTTCGGACGAGGACTACCGGCGCTACTGGGAGGTCGGCGGCAACCTGGGCCTTACGCCCCGTACCGCCCCTGCCAAGGAGCTCTACGTTCCCATGCCGGAGCCGCGTCGCGAGGCCTTCATCATCCCCTCGGACGTGTGCTACGTTGCCCGCAGCACCGACCCCCGCGTGCTCGACATCCAGATGGACGGCACCTGGGCCGTTGCCGCGCAGGCGGTCACGTACGAATACCTATGGAACGAAATCCGCGTCAAGGGCGGCGCCTACGGCTGCGGCTTCCGCGCCATGATGGACCGCCAGCTGGCCTTCTACACCTACCGCGACCCGGCGATCGACCCCTCTCTGGAGCGCATCGCGCGCACCGGCGAGTGGCTCAGCACCTTCGAGCCCACGCAGGATGCCTTCGAGGGCATGGTGGTCAGCTGCGCTTCCGGTTTTGACGCGCCCATCAAGCCCTACGCGCTCACCAAGCGCCAGGACAACGAGTACTTTGCCAAGCGCCCAGCCAACTGGCGCCTTGAACTGCGCGAGCAGCTGCTCAAGGCAACGCCCGAGGATTTGCGCCAGCTTGGCAAAACCGTCACGCGCGTAGCGGAGGCCGCTCCGGCATGCGTCTTTGGCGGGCGCGACATCATCGAGGCATCGCACGCGGACCTGGTGCCCGTGGACCTGCTCGCCTAGCCGTTGCACATGGAAGCCAGGCGCGTCATCCATACCATAGAGCCCGTTTTCGACGAGTCCTCGTGGGTGCTGGTGCTGGGCACCATGCCCTCGCCCGCATCCCGCGAGGTGGGTTTTTACTATGGCCACCCCCAAAACCGCTTTTGGCGCGTAATGGAGAGCCTCTACGGCTTGGCAGACCATGCGCTGGACAAGAACGGGCCGCGGCGCGCCTTCCTGCTGCAGCGACACATCGCGCTGTGGGATGTTCTGCGCTCCTGCACCATCGCGGGCGCCAGCGACGCCAGCATCACGGAGCCAGAGCCCAACGACCTCACCCGCATTCTGGACGCCGCACCCATCCAGCACGTCTTTTGCACCGGCGGCAAGGCGGCGGCGCTCGCCAAGCGCTTTGACGGCTCGCTGCTGCGCGAGCGCGGCATTCCGCTAACCGCCCTACCCTCTACCAGCGCCGCCAACGCCCGCATGCGCCTGCCGCAGTTGGTGGAGGCATACAAAGTCATCCTGGCCAGCTCCATATAGACGCGGCATTAAGATTGTTGTGCAGCATGTACAATGCGACAGTAAGCAACAATGCGACAGTAAGCAGTCTCAGACAATGCATCCGGCCAGGCAGCGCAACGAGCTCGATCTGCGCGGCAGAACAGACGGCACCAGCGAAAGGTTTAGCGATATGGATATCCTCGATTTGCGCGAATGTGCAAAATCCGGCATGTTCTATGGCGGACGCGCCGGAAAAAAAGAGGGCATAGTCTATAAGGGCGCGCATTGGATCGCAAAGTATCCGCGCTCATCGCGCGACCTTGCCGGCAAGCACCTCCCCTCGTACACCTCCTCACCCGTAGCCGAATACCTTGGCTCGCACCTGTACCAGATGTTGGGAATCCCTGCGCATGAAACCGCGCTCGCTTACCGCGGCGGCAGAATCGTGTGCGCTTGCAAGGATTTCACCTATCCTGGCAAGCGTCTGTTCATGTTCTCAGAGCTCAAAACCGAAATGGACGATGATGACGACGGCTTTCACGATTCCCCCTCGGACGGGGCGTCCGTTTATCTAACCGACGTGCTCCTCAGCATCGAAAAGTCAGAAACGCTATCCAACATCCCAGGAACTCTCGACAGGTTCTGGGACATGTTCGTCGTCGACGCGCTCATCAAGAACCCCGATCGCAACAATGGCAACTGGGGAGTTCTCATGGATGAGGACGGGCGCTACTCACTAGCACCTGTCTATGACAACGGCTCATCGTTCTTCAGCAAACGCAACGACTCCACCTTTGAGCGCCGGCTCGGTGACTCCGATGCCATCTTGCAGGACGCATTTGGCACCAACATATCCGTCTACCTCACCATTGGGGACGACGGAAAGCCGCGACACATTCATCCATTCGACTACATGCGCACAACCATTAACGCCGACCTCGATAGAGCGATAGAAAGAATTGCCGCAGCGTTCGATTTGACTGCGTTTGAGAATCTCGTTGATAGCGTCCCCCGCGAAGCGTACGGATGGCGCGTTCTGTCTGAACCGGCACGGGAATCCCATATCGAGCTAGTGAAAACGCGATACGAGAAAGGGCTTTTGCCCCTAGCCGATGCAATCGCCCGCAGGCGAACCTCCGGCCAATAGGTCCTACTCGCCCACGCGCTCGATGTCGTAGGGCGTGGTCTGGTACACGTAGTAGTTGAGCCAGTTGGTGTAGAGCAGCTGCGCCTGGCTGTTCCAGGTGTTAAGCGGCTCGCGCGAAGGGTCGTCGTTGGGGAAATAGTTCAACGGCACGTCGGGGTCGATGCCGCGTTTGACGTCGCGCTCGTACTCAAGGCGCAACGTGTCGCTATCGTACTCCGGATGACCAAAGACAAAGAACCGCCTGCTATCGACGGACTTCACAATGTAGAGCCCGGCGACGTCGGAAGTCGCGATGATCTCCAGGTCCGGATTTGCCGCAACGGCGTCCTCGTCCACGCCCGTATAGCGGGAATGAACGGCGTAAAAGCGGTCGTCGAAACCGCGCACCAAAGGCGAGGAGGGCTTGATCACGCGGTGCTCGTACACGCCGGAGAGCTTGGCCGGCAGCTCGTGCTTGTCGATACCGTAGTGATGGTACAGGCCAGCCTGCGCGCCCCAGCAGATGTGGAAGGTGGAATGCACGTTGGTAGTGGACCAATCCATGATCTCGACCAGCTCGTCCCAATAGTCGACGTCCGCAAAATCCAGCTGTTCAACGGGAGCGCCGGTGATGATGAGGCCGTCGAAGTTAGAATCGCGGACCTCGTCGAACGTGCGGTAGAAGGTATCCAGATGCTGGGCGGACACGTTTTTAGCCTCGTGACTGCTGGTACGCAGAAGTTCCACCTCGCACTGCAGCGGCGTGTTGGAGAGCTTGCGCATGATCTGCGTTTCGGTGGCGATCTTGGTGGGCATGAGGTTCAAGATCAGCACGCGCAGGGGACGAATGTCCTGATGTAGCGCGCGGAACTCCGTCATGACAAAGATATTCTCGCTCTCCAGCGTCTCGGTTGCCGGCAGGGCGTCTGGTATGCGAATGGGCATGGTCCACCTCGAGGTTACTAGGCTCTCTCTTGCAAGGCTCTCGCTTTTACGCGTAAAGCATACGATACCCGCTTGCGGCCCGCTTATATCGCGCAAAAGCTGCAAGCGGTGAAATGGTGCGCGCGGCAGCTTCGGACTTGTTCTGCAACAGAGCTGACACATTGCAGCGCTACTATGCACGGCAACAAAACGCCGGCGCGCCGCGAAAGCCCGCGACGCTCTCCAGCTAGAAGGGATACATAATGATCAAGCCGCGAACCGTTGGCATTGTGGGAATGGGCCACGTGGGCGCCCATGTGGCGAACAGCCTGCTGCTGCAGGGCTTGGCGGACGAGCTCTACCTGTGCGACATCGACTCTGTCAAATCCGCGTCCGAGACGCAGGACCTGCGCGACTCGCTGCAGTTCTGCCCGTACAACACCAAGATCATCGACTGCCAGGACCGCTATGAGGAGCTTGCGGGCTGCGACGTCATCGTTAACGCCGCCGGCAAGGTCTCGCTGGCCGCCGGCAACCGCGACGGCGAGCTCTTCTTTACCACGGACGCCTGCCGCACCTTTGCAAACCGCATTGTCGATGCGGGCTTCGACGGCATCTTGGTCTCTATCTCCAACCCCTGCGACGTGGTCTGCACGGAGTTTTGGCACCTCACCGGCTACGACCCCTCGCGCATCATCGGTTCGGGCACCGGCCTGGACTCCGCGCGCCTGCGCTCCCAGATCTCGCTCGCCTGCAACCTGGACCCCAAGTCCATCAACGCTTACATGATCGGCGAGCACGGCGCGTCCATGCTGGCAGCCTGGAAGTCCGCCTCTATCTCCGGCAAGCCCTTGGCTCAGTTGGCGGACGAGGAGCCCGAGCGCTTCGCCTTTGACCTGGCCGAGATGGAGGACAAGGCGCGTCAGGGCGGCTACGTCACCTTTGCCGGCAAGCAGTGCACCGAGTACGCCGTGGCAAACGCCGCCGTTCGCGTGGTCGCCGCCGTGTTGCATGACGAGCATGCCGTGATGGGCGCCTCCACCCTTATGACCGGCCAGTTCGGCGAGGAGGGCATCTTCACCTCGCTGCCCTGCATCATCGGCCGTAACGGCGTCGAGCGCGTAATGGAGCTGGATCTCTCCCAGGCTGAGCTCGAGGCGTTCCACGCCAGCTGCCAGCACATCCGCGACAACATCAGCCGCCTCACCTGGTGGTAGAGCGTAGCGGGCGGGGCCGGCTTGTTGGGAAACCCCCCGCAAGCCGGCCCCGCCTTTGTTAGCTAAAGTCGAAATACGCGCAAGATGGCGGCGCTCACTGCAAGCCGCCGCAAATCGAATCGGTGACATTCACCGAGCAAGAAAGCGTCTGAATCCCAACCTCGTCCACATCTCCGTTCAGCCTTGAGCACATTCGCGAGGCGACAACGTCGATGATCTCGCCCATGGGCTGGCGTATAACGGACAGGGGCGGATACATGACATCGCTGAAGTCGAAATCATCGAAGCTGGCAAAACCGATATCCATGCCGGGACGCAAGCCGCGGCGGCTGATCGCCTTGAGCGCGCCCAGCGCAAGGTAGTAGTTGCACGAGAACAGCGCCGTCACATCGCCTTGGTCGATAAGCGAGCATGCGGCGGCGAACCCCTCGTCCTTAGAAGGGGCGCACAGGCGCACGTCCTGCGGAAACACGGGCAGGCCGCGATTCTCAAAGGCGTCGTTCCAGCCCTTGAGGCGCCGTCTGCCCACGTAGGTCTCCTGCGAAGGGGCTATGACGCCGATGCGCCTGTGGCCGGCGTCGATCATGGCGCCCACCATGGCCTCGGTGCTGGTAGCGTTGTTGACCACGATGGAATCGACCGTGCCGCTCTCAACCGGGTTATCGACCACGATGACGGGAATGTTGACGGTCTCGAGAAATTCCAGGTGTTCGGCATCGACCTCGGAAAGAAAAATCACCAGGCCGTCGACAAAACGGCGCTTGAGAAAGCGGACCTTCTCTTTGAGCACCTCCACGTCGCCGTGGAAGTCGATAAAGAGGGACGAGTAGCCCTGCTTCTCAAAGGCGGTCTCCAGGTTGCCGATGCTCGAGCTCACAAACACGTTTGCCGCGCTGGCGACCAGCACGCCGATGGCGTAGGTTCGCTGCGTGGTGAGGGCGCGGCCGATGAGGTTGGGGTGGTAGTCGAGCTCCTCGATGGCGCGAGAGATCGCGTCGGCATTGTCTTCCCTAATCTTGACGCCGTTAAGAAACCGGGAAACCGTGCCGATTGAAACGCCGGAGCGCGCCGCCACCTCTCGTATATTCGCCATGTCTAACTCCTTACCCTTACCTCATCGCTTTCATTGTACTGTACGAATTGCCGCGCCGCCGCCATGCCCCGGGCGTGTTGCTGCCCCGGGCGCGCCGTTTCCCCGGGCGCACGCAGTAGTTGAAGCTGAGCCAGTTGGTGAGGTCCAGCTCGCCCTGCTTCCAACTCTCGGACGCATCGAACTTGCCCTCAAGCTCCCACATGGCGGTTTTGTCCGTCACGTAGTTTTGGATGGTGAGCAGCACCACGTGCGGGGTTTCCTGCACTATGGCGTAGGAGTGCGGCTGCAGCTTGATCTGAACAGACTCGCAGGTGTTCACCATAAGCGGGAGCGTGGCGGTCTGCGCCTTGTTCTCGTTGGCATTGCTGTTGTACGTGCACCACGCCTCGCCCACGCGCTGCGCAAAGGCGTCGCCTTCGGCAGCCGCCGTGTAGAGGGAATCCAGGTACTCCTTCTTGCGCGCTAGCTGGGACGAGTTCTTGGTGAGGATCGCAGCGCCAGGGAAGAGACCCTTGATGGCAGCCTCGTCCACGCGATTCATAATGACCGGAAGAGCATGGTAGCGGCCGGAATCATAGAGCGGCAGGGATTCATCGTCCATGCTAAGGCCCTTGTAGAAATTGGGCAGGGAGTCGATGCCGCCGTCCTTCTCCCAAAACACCGCCTTGGTGCGGGCTAGAACGTCCTTGCGCGACGGCGCGGGGTTGTCGATGGCGAAGCGGAAGAACGGGACGATGGCGTTGAGGTAGGCGGGGGTGGCGACGTCGTTATCCATGAAGGTGTAGGCGGCGCACTCGAAGTTGTAGACGGTGCCGCCGTTGGCGTACACGTTCATCATCTCGCATGCGATCATTGCCTCGGGCTCGCTCGCATAGGAGCGCATGTCGCGCGGGCGGGTGCCCACGGGGTCGAACGGCTTGGTGAAGTGCTTCTCCCACCACTTTCACGTGTCCATGGAGGCGCCCCAGTTGTCGCAGACGCCGATGAGCCACATGCCGTTGACGATGCTATCGGTTGAGGCGTCATCGCGGATGGGCGTGTTCTTGGTGGCGATCACCAGGTTCTTGGGGTATTTTGCCGCCGCGTCTGCAAACGCCTTGTTGGACATGACGCGCTGCCAGAACCAATTCTCATGGAAATGGCCTCCGTAGCGGGCGCAGACCTCGAGGTATTTTGCCGCGTTGGTGGGAAGGTCGTCGTTGTAGATCCAGTAGTTCTCGATGTTCATGGCGCCGCGGAGAACCGAATAGGTCTCGAACTGCTCGGCGAGCCACTCGGCGGGCACCGTCTGGCGCTCGCCCGCGCTCATGATGACCAGGAAGACCGGAATACCCAGCAGCTGAGCCTCGTCCAGCATATGCTTGTACCAGGCGCGAAACTCGGGCGTGTCCTTGGGGATGCAGCTGGTGGGCTTGCAAACCTTAGCGGGATGCAGCTCGATGGCGGCGTAGGGCTTGATGTCGTCGGGAACAGCGGACCAAGCCCCCTCAAGCGTGTTCCCCCACCAGAGGGAGTCCGGCGTGTTGCCGTACACGGCCGAAAGCAGCAACGGGGAGGTATTGCTTATTCTCGTCCTCATGACGGCTTCTTGAGAGGATGCCCCGGCGGCATCCTGCGCCCGGGCCGCTACGGGCACGGCGGCTGCGGCAACGGCTCCGGCGGCAAAAGCCGCAGACTTGACGGCCTGTCTTCTCGTAATGTCCATGGTCGCTCCTATCAATCGAGAAGGAAGTGACGCGCGCTAGAACTCCCTCGTAGCGCGCCCATCGGAACCAAGCTCCAGCGTTTCGCAGACCTCGAGGCCCGAAGCCGTGCGGCTGGAAGGAACCCAATAGGAAAAAGAGGCGCCTGGCTCTCCCGCCACCTCGATAGAGCAAAGAGCACCTTTGGCCCAAGAGGCGGAGACCTTGAAGCCGCCGCGCGCCCGAAGGCCCGTGAACGAGCCATTTGGCAGAGCGTCGGGAAGCGCGGGCAGAATACGGACCTCGTCGGCGTTGCTCTGCAGAAGCATCTCGCACACTCCGCTAGTCAACCCAAGGTTGCCGTCTATCTGAAAGGGCGGATGATCGGAGAACAGGTTGGGCAGCGAACAATGCGCGAGCATTCCGGTGAGCTCGTCCATACAGGCGTCTCCCCTGCCCAAGCGCGCGTTGAAATGCACCAGCCAGGCGGAGCTCCAGCCCGTGCGCGTGCTCGCGTGAATGCCGGCTCCCTTCCAGTTCCCGATAGCCACGTCTCGCGAGGCGGGGTCGAGGTATCCGGCGTTCGAGGTGCGACGCTCGATGGTACGCAAACAGGCAGCCGCCAGCTCGGGCGTACGGCGAACGTCGAACTCGTTGCCCGGGTACAGGCCGAACAGCGGAGAGATGTGTCGATGCCCCGGCTCGACCTCCTCATAGTCCTCGAGCCACTCCTGTATCTGACCGTACGAGCCGATGCGCGTCGGCGGCAAGCGGTCTGCCAGCGCCTTGGCGCGGGCCGCGAAATCCGATTGGTCGCCCAGCACGCGGGCGATATCGACGCAGCAATCGAAGAAGAACCTGAGGATCTGGTTGTCGATCGCAGGCGATAGGCACACGTTGCCCTCGACGCCGTTTGGCAAGCGGTACCTGTTCTCCGGCGAAGCGGATGGACCGGTCACCAAATAGCCCTGGTATTCGAAGAGGTAGTCCTCGAAGAACAGCAGCGCCTCCTTGAACATGTCGAGATGCTCCGCCAGAACCGACGCGTCACCAAAGAAGCGGTACTGTTCCCAGATGTGCGTGAGCAGCCAGGGAACGGTGAGGGGCCACACGGCGGCGCCGATCGCGTGGGACTGGGGCGCGGTGTCGGCGAAAC
>OIET01001066.1_pt1 | contig 15191 bp, 19 predicted proteins | sample 1581871 | NCBI WGS metagenome assembly OIET01 (sample SAMN03279760, study PRJEB24777) | human gut metagenome | isolation source: fecal sample PR121 from 1 month old male Malay infant, vaginally delivered... | place: Singapore | collected 2005-09-16
CGTTTCATTCCAAAGGGAGCAAACATTAAAAAAATAAGTAAAGCTGCTATTCAAGAAATCGTGGATTTTATTAATAATTACCCCCGGAAAATGTTTGGATTTCAAAGCTCTAGCTATTGTCTTAAGAACGCATTTTCGGATTTAAAATTAATTTGAGTTTTTTCGCGTTTTGACTTGCAATTCAGCAGAATTTTTTTAATTTAAGTTTCAGAGGCTTATCAAAACCTTATTGTTCATGAACAGAACCTGTTTTTTCTTTTTCTTTTAATAAACTTCTGGTATAATTAATAGAAACAAATAAAACACTTTTGATGAGAGGACACATGAAAAAGCGATTATTGATATTGTTAATGATTTTCACTACCCTGTTTACAGTGAGCAGCTGCGGCCAGTCCGAACCTCTGGTAAAATTCGATGAAGGCAGTGGGCTTTTTATCACCTATGGATTTGTCCCCGTCGATGCTAAGAACACGCAGATCATCAGTACAGCGGTCAACAATTCAGACTATGAGATTACAGACCTGAAGGTTACCTACGGCATTAAGGATTCTTCCCACACCATTGAGGAGAGCACAGACAGCGTCAATTCCAAATCCAGCCGAGACCTCTCAAAGGTCACCCAGAGCTATGTGCATTCCCTGGATGAAGAAAAACTCTACATTTCTCAGATTGACTATACCGTAAAGAAAGATAAAAAGACTCAGAAAATCACTTATCATCCGGATTCCGACACCTACGACCTGAATTGAAAATACCCCCGGCGGGAAATGACCGGGGGTAAGCAAGAAGAGGTATCAGACTTGTTAGGAGATCACAGTAATAAAATCTGTCTTTACTGTTATACCCATCTGGCTGTTCTGTAAACATCTTGCACACGTAACCCATATTATTTTCTGTTACTTATCCAAACAAAAAACAGGCGTTTGACGCCTGTTTTCTTTTTATTCAAACTGTTTTTTAAATTGACGGAGGTCACCATTGTAAAGGTCCATATCAATAAACCGTTCCTCGCCGCTGTAGCCGTTGAGGATTTCTCTCTGGGAATACTGCCAGAACAGCCACTCATGGCCGCCCTTCAGATCAGGCTCCTGGTCCGAAATATCGCAGATCCAGATCGGAATCTCAGCGAAAGCATCGGACAGATAGGTATTGTAGGTATTGTAATTGGTATAGATGATCGGTGTCTTTTCATAATAATCCTTAAACCTTACGATCATATCATTGACAATGGCCTGTACCTTGTTCTTATCCATCGGTTTATTCAGATAGTCCCCATAAAGCTCAAGGTCGATAACCGGCGGCAGACTGTCGTTTTCCTTGGGAACTGTGTTGATAAAATGATCGGCCTGTGTTTTTCCATCCTGGTCAAAATTCACAAAATGGTAAGCGCCGACCTTCAGATGAGTCTTGCGCGCTTCCTTCCAGTTCTTCTCAAAATTTTTGTCCACATGGTCTTTTCCCTCTGTAGCTTTAATAAAGGCAAAGTATATGTCCTGGTCCGCCAGCTTTTTCCAGTCAATATCACCCTGATAGGCCGAAACATCTACACCCTTTACGTGATTTCCGCTGTTTCGCACACTGTTAATCGCAAAGAAAAGGACCACTGCCACCAATACCGCTGCGGCTGCACCAGCAACGATGATCAGGCCCTTTTTGCTCAAAAATGTTTGTTTAAATTTTTCCATATAACCGCTACTCCTTTAAATTCTGCATTACAGTATATCGATTCATTCTTAATATTAGCTGGTAAAAGCCCCTGCCGGCACCTTACCAGTGACGGTGATGGCGGTCTTCGTTGTCGTCATTGTCATCGTCCTTATGCTTGTTACGGTAAAAAATCGCAACACAAAAGCACAAAAGCACAACGCCCCACATCCATGCCGGTAGCTGCATTTTTCGCCTCCTCAGAACTCACGGTGCTGGCTTTCATCGATGGCGATGGCCTCCAGCTGTGTTCTCAGCCAATGTAAATATTCTGCCTTATTAGGGTCTGTCTCCTTGCGCTCCGCGTGGTTGACCACCATCACCAGTTTATCAAACTGCATTTGTATCTTAGGGAATTCTTCCACTTATTATGTTCCTCCTGTTCTCTATTTTCGGCTCTATTGTAACACAAGTTTTCCAAAAAACAAAGAAGATGTCACAGCTGGATGACACCTTCAAGGTTGAAAAAACTTTTTGCATAAGTGGCAAAGCGTCAATACGAAGACTGTTGAGTTGAAAGTGGATAGTGGAAAGTGGAAAGTTCAGGTGCAAATCTGCTTTGCAGATTTGATTGGATGCGTCCTGTGGCCGCTGTCTAATCGCTTTTACGCCAGTAAAAGGGGCCCCCCTCATTTTCCATTTTCAATCTTCAATTTTCCATTTCCCACCCTCTTCTCTGCTTCATAATAACATTCATGCCATTTTACAGCGTATGTACTTAACAATTTTTCATACAGGCTGCTTTCATTTTCCGGACGTACTCCTCAATAACCGGTCCTGCGGCTTCACCGTTCGCTTCGATCATCTTCACAATGGCCGACCCTACAATCACTCCGTCTGCGTATGCGCTGATGCTCTCTGCCTGCTCCGGCTCAGAGATGCCAAAGCCGACAGCTGCCGGTGTGCTGGCATTTTCCCGTATAACCCGGATCATCGACTGAAGGTCTGTTGTGATCTCAGACCGGACGCCGGTAACCCCGAGGGAGGATACCGTATAGATAAAGCTCGAAGCCTCCCTGGCAATTTGTCCGATGCGCTGTTCGGAGGTCGGCGCGATCAGCGAGATGACATCCACATCGTATTTCTCTGCGATGGGCCGTACCTCCCCGTTTTCTTCAAAGGGCAGGTCTGGAATGATGAGGCCGTCGATTCCCGCCTCCTGACACCTGGCGCAGAACCGGTCAATGCCGTAGGTAAAGATTGGATTGACATAGGTCAAAAAAACCAGCGGCACCTGAACCTTTTTACGCACCCGGGCCACCATGTCAAAAATTTTGTCGGTTGTGGCGCCCTGGCTCAGCGCGCGGATATTTGCCCGCTGGATCACCGGCCCCTCAGCGATGGGGTCAGAAAAGGGAATCCCCAGCTCAATGAGGTCTGCCCCTGCCCGCTCCATGAGCGTGATAAACTCCTCTGTTTTTTCAAGGGTCGGGTCACCCGCTGTGATAAAACTAATGAAGGCTTTTCCGTGGTCAAAGGCCTTTGCGATGCGATGGTTACTCATGTAAATCTACCCCCTTATAACGTGCGATGGCTGCCACGTCCTTATCTCCGCGGCCCGATAAACAGATAATGATGCTCTCATCCGCTGACATGGACGGCGCCAGCTTTCTGGCGTAAGCGACAGCGTGAGCGCTCTCAACCGCCGGGATAATCCCTTCTGTCCGCGAGAGGTATTCAAAGGCGCTGATGGCCTCGTCATCGGTGACTGGCACATACTCCGCCCTGCCAAGATCGTGCAGATGAGCGTGCTCCGGGCCGATACCAGGATAATCCAGCCCGGCTGAGATGGAGTATACCGGGGCGATCTGGCCGTAGACATCCTGACAGAAATAGGATTTCATGCCGTGAAAAATGCCGGGTGTGCCCTTGGCGATGGTGGCTGCGTGTTTGTCGGTGTCCACGCCCTTTCCTGCCGCCTCGCAGCCGATGAGCCGCACATCCCGATCTTCTATAAAATGGTAAAACATCCCCATGGCGTTGCTGCCGCCGCCCACACAGGCCAGAACTGCCGCGGGCAGTTTTCCTTCTCTTTCCAGAATCTGCTCTCTGGCCTCTCTGCTGATCACAGACTGAAAATCGCGCACCATCATGGGAAAGGGGTGCGGCCCCATCACTGAGCCCAGCACATAGTGGGTATCAATGATCCGGCTGGTCCATTCCCGCATGGTTTCATTGACGGCGTCCTTTAAAGTCATGGTGCCGCTGGTCACCGCGTGGACCTTTGCGCCGAGCAGCTCCATCCGGTAAACATTCAGGGCCTGGCGGTCGGTATCCTCCTTCCCCATGAAGATTTCACATTCCATATCCATCAGCGCCGCGGCGGTGGCGGTGGCGACACCGTGCTGTCCGGCGCCCGTCTCTGCGATCACGCGGGTTTTGCCCATTTTCTTTGCCAGAAGCACCTGCCCCAGCACATTGTTAATTTTATGTGAGCCTGTATGGTTCAGGTCCTCACGCTTCAGATAAATCTTTGCACCTCCAAGATCCCTTGTCATTTTTTCTGCATAGTATAATAATGAAGGGCGGCCTGCGTAGTTTTTTAGCAGGTCACTCAGCTCGGCATTGAAGGCCGTGTCTTTTTTATAATGCTCGTAGGCCTCCTCAAGCTCAATCACCGCGTTCATTAATGTCTCAGGGATATACTGGCCCCCGTGCTGTCCGTAGCGTCCTTTTGTCATTGATCGAATCTCCTTATTTTTTTAATGATTTCCTCTATTTTACCGGGGTCTTTGCGCCCGTTTGTCTCCACACCGCTGCTGATATCCACACCGTATGGCCGGACGGTCCTTATGGCCGTTTCGATGTTTTCAATATTCAGCCCGCCTGCCAGGAAAAAGGGCTTACCGCTCGTATTTCCTCTCAGCAGCGCCCAGTTGAAAGCCCTGCCGGTGCCGCCGTAGGCGTTCTTATTATAGGTGTCCAGCAGCAGGTAATCCGCCTGGTCATAGGCTTTAAGCGCCGCCAGGCTTTCTTCTCCCCTGATTCTAAAGGCCTTTACCACCGGGCAGCCGGTCTCACGGCGCACTCTTTCGGCAAAGGCGGGGGGCTCATCGCCGTGAAGCTGGACAATGTCGAGAATATCCCGGCTGGTAATGTCCAGAACCGTCTCCAGACTGGGGTTGACAAAAACACCCACACTCTGGATTTCCGGGTCGAGCTGTCTTTTCAGCGTGATGGCCTGCTGTGGTGTGAGGCGGCGTCTGCTCTTGGCAAATACAAAGCCGATATAGTCCGGCCGGGCCGCATTGACGGCCTCGACATCCTGTGGCCTTGTCAGGCCGCATATTTTAATCTTTGTCTTCATGCCAGACGCTCTCCCCGCAGCCTTGCCAGCTCCTCCGCCTTGCGGCTGCTGCGCATCAGAGTCTCACCGATGAGCACTGCGTCGGTGCCGTTTTTCCTGAGCGCGTCAATATCCCCGGGGGTTTTAATGCCGCTTTCAGAGACAAAGATGATATGCTCGGGCACCAGCTGCCTGAGGCGCGCACTGTTTTCGATGTCGACCTCAAAGGTTTTAAGGTTCCGGTTGTTGACGCCGATCACCCGGGCGCCTGCCTCAAGGGCCGAGCAGACCTCTGCCGCGTCGTGGGCCTCCACCAAGGCAGACAGGCCCAGGCTGTCGGCAATGCGGATATATTCCGTCAGAGCTTTTGTGTCCAGCAGCGCACAGATCAGTAATACAGCGTCTGCCCCGATGATTCTGGCCTCGTAAATCTGATAGGGGTCAATGGTAAAATCCTTTCGGATAACCGGAATGCTCACCGCCCTCTTGACAGCACTCAGATAATCATCTCTGCCTAAAAAGTATTGGGGCTCTGTGAGGACTGAGATCGCGTCTGCGCCGGCAGCCTCGTAATCTCTGGCGATATGCACATAGGGAAAATCCGGAGCGATAAGCCCCTTTGAGGGGGATGCTTTCTTGACCTCACAGATAAAAGCAATGTCTTCTTTTTTCAGCGCTGCCTCAAAGCAAAAGGGCTTTTCGGGCTTTATGGACAGGGCTTCCTCTCTTACGCTTTCCAAAGGCCGCTCTCCCTTTAACCGGTCGACCCGTACCCTGGCGCTGGCCGCTAATTTATCTAAAATCATCACGCTGCACCTCGTTGGACAAAGCGATAAAACGATTCAGCTGTTCCATGGCCTTGCCGCTGTCAATCAGGTTCTCCCCATAGCGCACACATTCCCGGAGGGTCATCTGGTTATAGGTCATATACAGGCATACCGCCGCGTTTAAGAGCACCACGTCGCGCTTGGGGCCGCGAACACCACTCAGGATCTCCCGGGCGATCTCAGCATTTTCCTGAGGGTCTCCGCCCACCAGCGCCTCCTTTGTGCAGCGCGCCAGCCCCAGCTGCTCCGGTGAGAGGAAAAAGCTGTTGAGCTGTCCATCGTTTATCTCGCAGATGGTGGTTGTATCGCACAGGGTAATCTCGTCCAGCCCGTCGTGTCCGTGGACCACCATGCCCCGTTTAACGCCAAGGTTTGAGAGCACTCTGGCGAGGGGCTCTACCAGATTCTCGTCGTAGACGCCCAGCAGCTGCATATTTGCGCCGGCCGGGTTGGCCAGAGGCCCCAGGATATTAAAAATAGTGCGGACTGCGATTTCCTTGCGGACTGGGCCAGCATACTTCATGGAGGCATGGTAAACCGGCGCAAACATGAAGCAGATGCCTGCCTCTCTCAGCATCCGCGCGTTCTGCTCTGCGTTCAGGTCAATCTTTACGCCCAGGGCTTCCAGGCAGTCCGCGGCGCCGCATTTGCTGGAAACACTCCGGTTGCCGTGCTTGGCGACTGGCACTCCGCCGGCTGAGACCACAATGCCGGAGACGGTGGAGATGTTAAAGGTGTTGGCCTCATCGCCCCCGGTGCCCACAATTTCCAGCACGTCCATGCCCGGGTCCAGCTTTGTGCATTTTTCACGCATCACCGCTGCACAGGCTGTGATCTCCTCAATGGTCTCACCCTTCATCCGCATGGCGGTAAGGAAGGAGCCGATCTGCGCGTTGGTGGCCTTCCCCTCCATAATCTGGTTGAAGGCCTCTTTAGTGGCGTCCAGATCAAGATCATGTCCGTTTAAAACCGTATAGATCGCATCCTGTATCATTGTGCTTTACCTCCCAGCGCTAAAAAATTTTCAATGATGATATTTCCCTGTGGTGTCAATATGGATTCCGGATGAAACTGGAGCCCGTACACATCAAAATCCCGGTGCTTGACGCCCATGACCTCATCGGCATTGTCCTCAGCGATGATGAGCAGCTCATCGGGCAGGCTGCCCCGACTGACTGCCAGCGAATGATAGCGGGCCGCGTCCATAATGGGCGGCAGGCCTTTGAACAGGGGGCTCCCGTTGGCAATGTGAATGCTGCTCCTTTTCCCGTGGATCAGCTCACTGGCGTAGGTGACCTCTGCGCCGAAGGCCTCACAGATGGCCTGATGCCCGAGGCACACACCTAAAACCGGAAGCTTTCCGGAAAACCGCCGGACCACCGCCTCACAGACTCCGGCGTCGGCAGGCCGCCCAGGGCCCGGTGACAGAATGATGTGGGATGGGTGCAGCGCCTCGATTTCGTCCACGCTCAGAGCGTCATTCCGGATGACCTTCAGGTCCGGGTTTACCCTGCCTACCTGCTGCACAAGATTGTATGAAAAGCTGTCGTAGTTATCTATGATTAAGATCATCAGTCCATTACCTCCACCGATTGTTTTACCGCTTCAACCACAGCCATGGCTTTGTTGATGCTCTCCTGGTATTCCTTTTCCGGATCGCTGTCTGCGACCACACCGCCGCCCGACTGGACATAGACCCGGCCGTCCTTCTTCACTGCTGTCCGGATGGCAATGCAGACATCCATGTTTCCGGTGAAGTCGATATAGCCGATGGCACCGCCGTAAATGCCCCGCCGTATCCCTTCAAGCTCGTTGATGATCTCACAGGCTCTTATCTTAGGCGCACCCGAGAGTGTGCCCGCTGGGAGAACTGCCGCAACCGCGTCAAGCTGATCCATGTTTTCTCTCAGCTGCCCGGTTACCACAGAGGTAATGTGCATGACATGGGAATATTTCTGGACTTTCAGATATTCCTGCACCTTAACGCTGCCGTACCGGCTTACCCTGCCGAGGTCGTTTCGCCCCAGGTCTACCAGCATATTGTGCTCTGCCAGCTCCTTGGGATCTTTGAACAGGCGCTCCTCAAGCTCAGCATCCTCCTCACTGGTTCTGCCCCTCGGGCTGGTACCGGCAATCGGAAAGGTTGAGAGCTCACCGTCCTGAAGCTTTACCAGCGTCTCGGGGGATGCCCCGGCGATTTCGAGGTCATCGCACGCGATATAATACATGTAGGGCGAAGGGTTGATGGTCCTCAGCACACGGTAGGTATTAAACAGGCTCCCCTCCATCTCAGCGGTCAGGCGGTTGGAGGGCACTGCCTGGAAAATATCGCCCTCGCGGATATAGCCCTTGGTCTTCTCCACGATCTCACAGTAGGCTTCCCTGTCAAAATGGGGCTTGAAATCACTGAGCAGTCTTGGCAGCTGGCCGCTCGCCGGCACGTCGCTGTGGATCAGGCCCACCAGGTAATCCAGCTCCCTGACGGCCCGGTTATAGTTCACCCCCAGATGATCGGTTTTGATGGTAACCATAATCACGATCTTCTGCCGCAGCTGGTCAAAGGCAATGACTTTCTCAAACAGCATAAGGTCCAGATCGTTAAAGCCCGCGCTGTCGTCGCCGTCAAATCGCAGGGACGGCTCGCTGTACTTCAGATAGTCGTAGGAAAAATATCCGACAAAGCCGCCGGTAAAGGGCGGCAGCTCAGCCACCTTAGGGCTTCTGTACTCGGACAGGATGCGTCTTATCTCCTGTCCCGGATCATCGGTCTCTAACCTGACCGCCGTACCGTTTTTGATTTCCATGAGCCCGTCCTTGCACTTCACCTCGACCACTGGGTCAAAGCCGAGAAAGGAGTAGCGTCCCCACTTCTCAACACCCTCGACACTCTCCAGCAGGTAGCAGCGTGAGCTGATACTCTTTAATATTTTCAGCACCTGAATCGGTGTCTTGATGTCCGCAAAGATTTCGCAGCTGACAGGAAAGGCCGCGAAGCCCTCGGATTGTCGCTGTACTGTTTCTAATGATGGTATTTTCATGGGATACTCCTTTTATGGTGATTATAAGATTGGTCTTTAACAAACAAAGCGGTGGGGAGAGGGCTGGCTAATGGAGAATTGAGAATGCAGAATGGAGAATTATTGGAACAAAATGCTGCGCATTTTGATTGGATTTGCGGCCAAAGGCCGCTGTTTCAATCGCTTTTTCGTCAGAAAAAGGGTTCAAGTCATTCTCCATTCTCCATTCTCAATTCTCAATTCTCAATTTAAATCGCCTCTTGCTTTAACTTTGAATCAAACTTCCACTTTCCTCCAACGCTCTCCCCCTGCCAATTTTTTCAAAAATTGGACAAAACATCAAAAAAACACCCGCCCTGTAATATAAGCTCTATATTAAAGGACGAGTGTTGTAAGTTCTATGAAAACACCCGCGGTGCCACCTTTATTCACGGGACGCAAAAAGATCCCATGCTCTTTGCAGCGGTCCATCAACCGCCTCTTCAATAACGCAGAAGGTGCGTCGCAGAGTAATGGGAGCTTGCGCTCTGTTCACTGCGCCCTCGGTGATCCATTTAACAGGCTGCGTTCTGCCAGGCTCTCAGCATTCCCGGCTCTCTGTAAGTGCACGAACTGTTTTTATCTTCACGTCAATGGTTTTTAAGGCAAGTATTCAGTTGTTGTTTTAATTGTGCTTTATTTTAGCACTCAAGATTTATGCTGTCAAGCTTTTATGGATTAAAGTTTTTGTTCTTTTTTTAGAGCAATCTAATGCCAGGCCTGTTTACCGGCCGTTGCGGCAACGCTATTCATAAGCAAAATATTTCCTGAACTGATCACAATCCGAAATTGATCCGCGTTTAAACGCCCCTGTCAAAAACACGTCCGGCGTTTCCTTTTTGTCTGGTGTTTCGTAAAGATACAGTGTGTCACCATCTATCTCAAAGTAACGCTCAAGACGGTCTGGATAGTTCTCTCCTACCTCCAGATAATTTTTATCCGCATATTTTTCTTCACTGTAGCGCGACGATCCGCCAGAAAACGTGAAGGTTAACTTGTTATCTGTAGTACCGTAGGTCCCGGAGGGTCCATAGCCGTAGTAGTCCCGCACGCCGAACACATGGTACTCAAGGGTGTTGACAACACCATCATCCTTAAACTCAATGGTCATACTCTCCAGAGGCAGTGTGTCCCCGCTCTCGGTATGCCATGATCCTACCAGCGGGGACTGTCTGGCCTGACAGCCTGACAGGGCGAACATCAAAATTATAGCCGCCCCAAAAAGCAGCAGGCGCTTCATTCTGCGCTGTTTTCCAGCGTATCTACCGGACAAAATGATATTTTCCATTGACCATACTCCCCTTTTCCAGATTGACCTTTGCGCTGATAATGTAAAGATGGTTTCCAGAAATCCGATAATAAAATTGTTGGCTTGCCATCATTGCGCGCAGAGACTGCATTTCCATTTCCCACTCATACTTTCCGGGAGGCGGTCCGAGGAGTGGTCCGGAATGCTTCTTTTTACCAATTTCCCTATCGCTGAGCTCAATCCCGTATTCCGTTTGCCTATACACGTCAAAGGCTGAATTATAGAACGTTACTCTGCTCAGTTTTAAATTATTCTTATAATTTCCGTAGCTCCCGTCAAAATGCAGCACCTGGTAGCGGCCATCTTCGTTGATCCCCCGTCCATCTGAAAAGGTTCCATCCTCGTTAAAGACAATAACGTGGTTCTGCATATCATCCTCTGCCGGACATGTCTTCTCAAAATAATCCTCCTGCCATGTCCCAACAAGGCTGTTATCCTGGCCGCACCCTGTCAGAACGACGCAGGCCAGCATCGCCATCAGCGCTGCCCAATACTTTTTCATTCCACTCACCCCTTTCCTTTCTCTCATTATAGCACATCTGAAAACGAACGTCATTCTGCTTTTAATGAAAACTTATCCATTTTCAGGTATAATGTGTTTTACGATATAAGGAGAAGAGACCACTCTATGAAAAACATCACGAAATTTGATCTTAAGATACTAAAAAAAATACAGAAAAACCTCTGCTCGCCGACGCTGGACAAGGTGATGATCGGGGCCACAAAGCTCGGGACTGCCGGCGCTGTCTGGATTGGCATCGGCGGCCTGATGATGCTCTCAAAAAAATACCGCCGTTGCGGGTTTACGCTCGCAGCGGCGGTATCTTTTGACGTTTTCGCCAACAATATTCTGGTTAAAAATCTTTTCCACCGCGCTCGGCCCTGTGACGTTGACCAAACAGTAGCTCTGAAGATCCGGCGTCCTTTTGGCGCGTCCTTCCCCTCCGGCCATACGCTGACCTCAGTGACTGCCGCCACCATTCTGACTCTGAACAAAAAGTCCTTTGGCCTTGGCGCCATTCCGCTGGCCGCACTCATCAGTTTTTCCAGAATGTACCTTTTTGTCCACTATCCCTCGGATATTGCGGCGGCTACCGCTCTGGGGATTGGGCTGGGTTCTGCGGCCTATGCCCTTGAGAAAAAGGCGCTGCCAGCCCCTAAAGAAGAGGCTTAAGCCTGCCTGCCCACAGCGTGTAGGCCGACGCTGTCAGGTGTACACCATCGGTGGTGTACTCGGGCAGCAGCTCTCCGTTTTTTGTCAGGACATCCCACAGATCGACGCATTCCGCGCCGTATTTTTTTGCCAGCCGTTCAATTTCCCGGTTGAGGGCTGTCACCCGGCTGTTGTCAAAAACAAAAAAAAGCTTTTCAGGACTGCAGGGCAGCGCCTTGTGCACAAAGACGGCGCTTTCAGGCGAGAGTGCCCTTATTTTCTCCAGGATCGCCTCGTAATTGCGGGCGATAAAGCCAGTGCTCTCCCCGGTGATGATGTCATTCACGCCGACCATCAGAAAGATTTTGCCCGGCTCCCGCTTCAGGCTTCTGCCGACGCGCATGAGCACGCCCTCTGTGGTATCGCCGCCCATGCCCCGGTTAATAACCTCTGTTCCCAGCAGATCGTCCCAGTCGCCGTATTCGATCAGGCTGTCGCCAATCATTAATATTTCATCGCTTTTCATTTCTCACCTCAGAATCCATTATCCGCGGCACTGCCGCTATACAGTATGACAAAAAAACAAAGCCTTTCTTATCTGGATAAAAGGCGCAGTCTGCGCACATCTGCTCTTAAAAGTTTACCCTACCCTCTGCCCGCCGTCAACCTGCCACTTACCGGCTGTTTACGACCATTTAGCGAAAAAGCCTTGCGTCCGGGCTGGTTTCACGTATAATTAAATCAACCGTTAACGGAAACACCAAGGAGGCTTCTCAAAATGGATGTTGAAATAAAAATTGACCCTGGGCTGCAAAAACCCCGGATAATCATCTGCACAAACGCCCTGACCGCTGAAATCACTGCCCTGGCTGAGCGCCTTTCGGCTGACCACCCCAGCATGATCACCGCAATTTCCGGCGACCGGATTTATTTGCTGGACAAAAAAGAGATTTTCCGTTTTTACACGGAGGAGCAGAAAACCTTTGTCCGCTGCGCACAGCAGACCTACCGGGTAAAGCTCCGGCTGTACGCGCTGGAGGAAATGCTGTCGGGCAGCAGCTTTGTCCGGATTTCCAACTCTGAAATTGTCAATTTCGGCCATGTCACCAGCCTGGACACCAGCATCAGCGGCACCATCAGCCTGCGGATGACCAACGGGGACAAGGCTTATGTGTCAAGGCGCTATGTCTCCAAAATCAAAAAATACTTAGGATTGTGAGGTAATTAAAATGACTGTAAAAAAAGCACTGGGCTTCGGACTTCTGGGCATCCCCATCGGCATTGCCATCTCCACGACCATCGCGCTGGCGATTTCTCTGTTCTTTGGCAGCTACTCCCCGGTATCCCCCCCGCTCATCAACCTGATGGGCGGCCTGATGAACGCGGCTCTTTTCCAGTACCTGGCCAGCGTAGCCCTTGGCTTTATCTGCGGGTTCGGGTCTGCCATCTGGGCAGTGGAGCGTTGGAGTCTTCTGAGGAAAACGCTCATCCATTTTCTGCTGCTGACCTTTACCTTGCTGCCCATCTCCATTGCCTGCCGCTGGGTAGCTCCCAGTTTTATCAGCATACTGATCTATTTCGTGGTTTTCGCGGCGCTCTACCTGATTATCTGGATTGTCCAGTACCTGATTATCCGGCACAAAATTTCCAAAATGAACGACCGTCTTTATGAAAAAAGGCCCTAAACGTGTTATAATAGAGGTATCTACTTTATCGAAATGAGGTGTTAAAATGAAAGTGGCATCCTTTGTGCTCAGCATTGTGGCACTGGCGGCGGGCACGACCGGTCTGGTTCTCAGCTGTGTGGCCCTTGGCAAATCCAAATAATAAACAAATAAAAAATACGCAGGCAGCTCCTGGGGCTGTCTGCGTGTTTTTTATTTTCTGGAATAAACCGTGATCCCGTTAAACAGATAGACATCGGAGGTGATCATGGCGTAATCCATAAGGGCAGGGTCAAAGGGGTTGGCGGTAAAGACGCCGTGTGTCCAGTCATAGTCCTTAAAGACCTTAAACTCTCTTATATCGCTGCAGTTTTCCACAAAATCATCGTAGGCTTCCATGGTATAGGGCTTGTTGCTGTACAGACAGTCGCCTAGAAAGATGCGCTTGCGCTGTTCATCCACTGCCACAATGTCCACGGTTTCCTCATTTTTGTTCCAAAATGTGCCGATGCGGTCAATTTTAAAGGGGATGCCCCCCTGCTTGCAGGCCGCAGCAAAAATCTCCTTGCAGGCTGTTTTAAACCAAAATTGGATATAACCTGGAAAAGCGCGCTTGATGGCTTCAAAAATCTGAAGCTCCTGGCCTGCCTCCAGGTGTTCTTTATTCTCAAAAATGAAGGTATACCAGAAATCCATAAAGGGATCGGAGAAATAGTACTGGACTTTGCGGTTAGAAGGACCAGCCTTTTTCTCGGTGATGGGCACTCTGGCCTCCAGGTAGCCAAGGACCGCCAGGTTGCTCAGGCAGTGGTTCACTGCGCCTGGCTTCATTTCCAGATACCTGGCGATATCGGCCGGGCGGTGGTAGTTGTCGGCTACAGCCTTTAACACCGCGTTGTAGTAGGATGGTTCCCAGACATCCCGCTCGATCAGGTTCATGGGCTCCTCGTATAAAAGGCTGTTTTGGTCCAGCATATCCTCACGGACCACGCCCATGTAGTCAATGGTCTTCTCGCAGGCTGCAAAGAATTCCCAGTATTTGGGAACCCCTCCCGCAATGGCGTACAGGGTCATGAGCTGGTTAAAATCCTGATGGGGGTAGTCCTTGATCATCTCCACAAAGCTGATGGGCTTCAGCTTCAGCTGGGTGGTCACGCAGCCGATCAGGGTGTTGCTCTTGCTCTCAAGATTGACTAAGAGGCTGTTGTTGGGCATTACCACGATCAGCATCACGGAAGCCTGCTTGAAGTAACGCTCCCACGCGTATTTTAAAGCTCTGGCAAAGGAAGGGTCGGCCAGCATCAGGTAAGCGACATTGTCGATGACCAGCACTTTTCTGGAGGTCTCTACCCGCTCGGCAAAGGCCTTGAAAATTTCCTTCCAGTCCGGCAGCTTTGCCGAAGAGCTGAGGGTTTCTCCGCAATATTCTGCAAAAGTTTTAAGGAAGCGCCGTCGGCTTAAAACATCAACCTCTTCTTTCGCGGTAAAGTAAAGCGCCCGCTTGCCTTTCAAAAAATGACGAACCAGGGCGGTTTTGCCAACACGGCGCCGTCCGTTCACCATGACAAAGGCATTTTTACTGGTATACGCGTTTTCAAGAAGCTGAAGCTCCTGCTTTCTGCCTATAAAAGGTCTCATATTCGATGCCTCCTAACAAAAAATTATCCTATGATAATTATACGCTTAAACCCGCAGAGGTTCAAGGTTTTTATGGACTCTGGCGACATTTTAAGAGAAACACAAGCAATTCAGCCTCACTTAGCAGGATGAATTTTACATCTTTTTTACTAAGTGGGGCCACATTATGCTATAATAAAGAGATAAACAAAGATTATTCGAGGTGACACGATGAAAAATATCAGTATCATAGGCTCTACGGGGTCCATCGGCACACAGGCGCTGTCGGTGGTGGACGAATTTCCTGAGGAGCTGAACGTTGTCAGTATTTCCTGCTTCAACGAAATTGACGCCCTGGAGGAACAGATCCGCCGATACCAGCCTGCGCTGGTGGGCGTGATGGACCCGGACGCTGCTTTTGACCTGAGAAAGCGTATCCAGGCGGAGTTTCCGGACATCGAGGTGCTCTCCGGCATGGAGGGGCTCATCGCTGTAGCGACCTGCGACTCTGCGGAAATGCTGCTGACCGCTGTCTCCGGCATGGTCGGGCTGCGGCCCACGCTGGACGCCATTGA